>Ga0302326_10026379_pt1 | contig 11745 bp, 8 predicted proteins | sample Palsa_T0_3_FD_202264 | JGI IMG/M metagenome (GOLD analysis project Ga0302326, IMG submission 202264) | Peat permafrost microbial communities from Stordalen Mire near Abisko, Sweden - Palsa_T0_3 | ecosystem: Environmental > Terrestrial > Soil > Palsa > Peat permafrost | place: Sweden: Abisko... | reverse complement strand
GAAGCTGTATGGATCATGGAGGATCGCACGCAATGCGCCTGAAAAAGCTCATCCTGCAGGGGTTCAAGAGTTTTGCCGATCGCACGGAGTTTGTGTTTGACCGTCCCATCACGGGGATCGTCGGACCGAACGGGTGCGGGAAATCCAACGTCGTCGATGCGTTCAAGTGGGTGCTTGGCGAGCAATCGGCCAAGAGCCTGCGCGGCGATGCGATGATGGATGTGATTTTCAACGGGTCATCGACGCGCAAGCCGTCGGGTTTATCGGAAGTGACGCTGGTGTTCGAGAATCCACCGGGGGCGGACGGCAAGCGGGCGTTCAATGTTGAATCGGATGAAGTGGCCGTGGGGCGGCGGCTGTTTCGCGACGGGACCAGCGAATATCAGGTCAACAATTCCACCACGCGATTGAAGGATGTGCGCGAATTATTCCTGGACACGGGCGTCGGCGTCGATGCGTATAGCGTGATCGAGCAGGGGCGAGTCGCGGCGATGCTGGATGCCAACCCCGAAGAGCGAAGGCTGATCTTCGAGGAAGCGGCGGGGATTTCCAAGTTCAAGGCCCGCAAGCGGGAATCGGAACGGAAGCTGGAGAAGGTGGATCAGAACCTGCTGCGCGCTACGGACATCGTCGATGAAGTCGAAAAGCGGCTGCGCAGCGTGAAGATTCAGGCGACGAAGGCGCGAACGTTTCAGGAGCATTCGACGCGGCTGGCGGAGCTTCGCCTGAGCTACAGTTTGCAGGAATATCACACGCACAGCGAGGCGAAAAGGGAACTGGAATCGAAGCGCGAGGACGCGCAATTTCGGCTGGACGATCTCACCGGCGACCTGGCGACGGCGCAGAACGCGCTGGCGTCGAAGAAGGATGAATTTGAAAGCCTGTCGCAAACGCGGCAGCGGTTGGAATATCAATTGGTCGAAGCGCGATCGCAGATCCAGTCAGCCCGGCAGCGGCAGCAGTATGCGGTGCAGCAACTCGAGCAGATCGCGGAGCAATCGGCGGGATTTGAGCGGGATCATTCGGAGATTCAAGCGAAGCTGGCGGAGGCGGCCAAGTCGCTGGAGGCGGATGCGGCGAGTCTGTCGGCGATGACGGCGGAGCTTGGGGAGCAGCGGGATTTGATCGAGCGGAAGCAGGGTGAATTTGCCGATGGGCAGATGCAGCTTAATTCCACGGGGGCGGAAATCGAGAAGCGCAAGTCGGCGATCCTGGATTTGATGCGCAAGCTGGCGGCGATCGGCAGCCGGCTGGGGGCGATTGATATCGAGCGGAAAAATGTCAGCGCGCAGCAGGATCGGCTGGCGCAGCGGCGGGAAGTGGTACGCAAGGAGATGGAAGGACTGCGGGCGGCGAGCGATGAGATTTCGCAGAAGCTGAGCGAGGTGGCCGAGACGATTTCGCGGCAGCAGGCGGAACTGGAAGAGAAGCGCGGCAGCGCGGCGGCGCTGGGGAAACAGATCGAGCAGGTCGGCGAGCGGCTGGGAGCGGCGAAGGAGCATCGCTCGGGGCTGGTGTCTCGGCAGAAATTGCTGGCGGACATGGAGGCCAAGCGCGAGGGGGTCAGCGAAGGGGTGAAATCGGTTTTGCGGCGGCGGGAGAAGGATTTTCCGTTTATCCGGGGTTTGGTGGCGGATGTGCTGCGCGTGGATGTCGAGCATGCGACGGTCATCGAGGCGGCGCTGGATGGGCGCGATCAGTATCTGGTGACCAGCGATTCATCGGGCGCGGCGGCGGCGCGCGAGGAATTGGAAAATCTCGAGGGGCGCGTGAACGTGCTGTGCGCGGATCGGCTGGATGATGCGGAGGAGAATTACGATTGGAATGCGCATCCGGTGGGAATTCGCCGGGCGATTGATCTCGTGCGGTTTGAGCCGGGCGATGCGCTGATTGCGCGGCATCTGCTGGGGCGCACGATTGTGGTGGACGATCTTTCGGCGGCGCGCGGGCTGCTGGAATCGGGGCCGAAGGGATATCGATTTGTAACGCTGGCAGGGGAGGTGCTGGAAGCGGATGGGGTGATGCGCGCGGGGCCGCTGACGGCAGCGATGGGATTGCTTTCGCGGCGGTCGGAGCTTGAGGTGCTGGGGCAACAGATCGCCGAGGTGGATGGGCGGATCGAGAAACTCGGGCACGAATTGGCGGAGGGAAATTCGCAGGTGCGGTCGCTGGAGGAAGATATTTCCTCGATGCGCAACGCGGTGTATCAATCGAACACTGTCAAAGTGGAATTGAGCAGCGCGGCGGCGCAGAACGCCGACCGGCGAAACGCGATGGGGCGGGAGCTGCCGATTCTGGATCGCGAGCTGGAGACGCTGGATGCGCAGTCGCGAAGGCTGGAGGAGGAGCAGAATTCGCTGTCGCAGCAGCGGGGGGAGATGGAATCGCAGCAGGCGAGGGCGGCGGCGTCGGTGGAGGAATTGACGCGCACGCAGGCGGAGATTGGGCATCGGCTCAGCGCGCTGGGGGAAGAGTTGACATCACTGCGCGTGCATCTTGGGCAGGTGCAGGAGAAACAGCTTGCCCTGCGGCAAACTGTGCAGCGGCAGACGGCGGCGCAGGCGGAACTCAAGCAGCAGATCGAGCGCGTTCAGCGGGCGGCGGCGGCAGTGGTGGCGCGTAAGGCGGATGTCGAGCGGCAGAAGCAGGCGGCGGCGCATGAGGAGGAATCGCTGAGCCGGGGCGTAGAGACGAATGAGAAGAAATCGGCTGAGTTGGCGGAGCAGATTGTCGCGGCGGGAACATTGGTGGGAGAGATTTCGGCGCAGGTGGAAACGGCCCGGCAGCAGCGGCAGGACGTGGAGCAGGAGATTCACGATCTCGATCTGAAATCGAGCGAGATTCGCGTGCGGATCGAAACGCTCGTGCAGCGGACGATGGAGGAATCGCAGCTTGATCTGCCGGTGAAATATGGGGAATTGACGGCGGATGGCAGGGCGTATGATCCGGGCGAAACGGATTGGGAGGCGATCGCTCAGGAGATCAAGGAGTTGCGCGAAAAGATTCAGCGGCTGGGGAACGTAAACGTCGAATCCATCGGCGAGCAGGATGAGATGGAGCAGCGGCTGCAGTTCCTGCAGGGACAGATGCAGGATTTGACGGCGTCGAAGGCGCAGCTCGAACAACTGATCAACGAGATCAATATCGAAAGCGGCGTGCGCTTCGAGCAGACGTTCAACGCGGTGCGCGAGCATTTCCAGGGGATGTTCCGTAAACTGTTTGGGGGCGGGAAAGCGGATGTTTATCTGGAGACGGAGATCGATCCGCCGAAGAATGCGCCGGTGGAATTCGACGAGGCGGGAAATGCGCTGCCGCCGCGGAAGATCAAGGTGGATATTCTGGATGCGGGGATTGAGATCATCGCGCGGCCGCCCGGTAAGCAGCCGGTGAGCATCAGCCAGCTTTCGGGCGGCGAAAAGACGATGACGTGCGTCGCGCTGCTGATGAGCATTTTCAAATCGAAACCGAGCCCGTTCTGCATCCTGGATGAAGTGGATGCGGCGCTGGACGAGGCGAACAATCAGCGGTTCAACCTGATCGTGCAGGAATTTCTGGAGATGAGCCAGTTCATCATCATCACGCACAGCAAGCGGACGATGCAGATCGCGGACGTGCTGTACGGGGTGACGATGCAGGAGCAGGGGGTTAGCAAGCGCGTGTCGGTGAAGTTTGATCAGATTGATTCGCAGGGGCGGATTAATGAGAGTGCGGCGGCTTGAGGGTGGGGTTTTTCCGTGAGGAGGCCGCGGGATGGCTATCCCGCGGCTTTGGAAGAATTGAGCGCTGTGCACGATTTTTTTGGAAATTCAAATCAAATGCAATGCGGGAGGGGCGGGAAGAACCAGATAAGGCCCCAACAGTTTCTTCCCGCCCCTCCCGCACCCTCCCCACCTATCTCCTTTTCCCCTCAACCGCCCTATGAGAAATAATGGCGGAAGCAACTGCGGCATTTCGGTTTTTGCGTGCGATGTTCAATTGCAAAACGGGAGCACGGAGGTAGATTCAACTCATGCCGCGTTGGATGATGTGCGAGCGACAATGTCAGGGCAGGCATCGTCTTGTCAGGTGCGCATTGGGACTTTTGGCGGGGCTTTGCCTTTGGGGTTGCACATATCAATCTGCTCCGTTGACGGCGACAGATTACGTCGCGGGGATCAATTGCAAATCGCTGATGGCTGCTACGCGGTTCACGACGTCGGAGAAGGAAGCTGCGACTCAAACGGTGACCATGAAAATTTGGCCAGATAGCGTCTGGGCCACATCGCTGGGCAAGCTTTGGACGAAGCATGGCGAATGCGACGGGATTACGATTTGGTGCAATTCGAATGGTGACTGGAGTGCATAACAGACGATTACGGATCGCAGTTTTTTGGGAATCAATACATCACATTGGTGGAGTTGGGCAGTGTCCGAGACAATGACCCTGCAACTTTTATTGAGTATTCGACCCAATGGGGACCCGACATAACGTCCCAGCGGGGAATCAGGGCGCAAGCGGTAAACAGCGGCTTGGCGGACCCACATATCCGGCTTCACTTCGCCGAAATCAATTCTGTGAAAGTGACTTTGCAAGAGCTTCCCTGGTTCTGGGGAACCTGATTCGATTTTGCCCACATCATCTGTATGCATCTGATTTTTTATCTGTGGCAGAAATGTATTTCGTTACGCAGGCCGCGGGATGGCTATCCCGCGGCTTTATTTTCGGGGGTGGGTTGGGCGTCGACGAGGGAGCCGAATTTGGCGACTTGGGGCCAGATGACGGCGCTCAGCATCACGACGATCAATGTGCCGATGCCGCCGGCGACTACGGAGATGATGGGGCCGAAGAAGCGGGCAGTGACGCCGCTTTCGAAGCCGCCTAGTTCGTTGCTGGCGCCGACGAAGATGTTATTCACGGCGGAGACTCTTCCGCGCATGGAATCGGGGGTGAGGACTTGGACGAGGGTGTGGCGGACGACGACGGAGACGTTGTCGAAGACGCCGGTGAGGAAGAGCATGGCGAGGGAGAGCCAGAAATTTCTGGACAGGCCGAAGATGATGGTGGCGATTCCGAAACCGAAGACGGCGAGGAGGAGTGCGCGTCCGGCGCGTTTCATGGGGGGGAGATGGGCGACGGCGATGGCGCCGAGGAGGGAACCGAGGGCGGGCGAGGCGCGGAGCCAACCGAAGCCGCGGGCGCCGACGTGGAGGATATCGGTGGCGAAGATGGGGAGGATGTAGGTTGCGCCGCCGAGCAGGACGGCGAAGAGATCGAGGGTGATGATGGCGAGGATGATCTGGTTGTCGATGACGAATTTGACGCCGGCGGCGAGGCTTTTAAGGGTGGCCGGCTCGCGGCGGGTGGGGGCGGGGCGCTTTTTGATGGGGATGATGGTGGCGATGAAGATGAGACTTGTGAACGCGGTGATGAAGTAGGGGACGGTGGTATTCCAGGCGATGATGATGCCGCCGAGGGCGGGGCCAGTCATGGCGGCGGTTTGGAACGCGGTGGTGTTCCAGGCGATGGCGTTGGCGAAAGATTGCGAAGGGACGAGCGAGGGGACGAGGGCGGATCGCGCCGGCCAGCCGATGGCTTTGGCGACGGCGGCGAGGAAGAGGATGGTGTAGATGGCCCAGAGCGGGCCGCTGCTGTAGGAGAGGAGCCCGAGGGCGACGGCGCAGAGGGTGGTGAGAGCGCCGGTGGTGATCATAATGCGGCGGCGATCAATAAGGTCGGCGAGGTGGCCGGCGGGGAGGGCCAGGAGAATGATGGGGAGCGCGCTGACTAAGCCGACCCAGGCCAGTGAAAGAGGATTTTTTGTTCGCTGGTAGAGATCCCACCCGACAGCGACCTCAAGTATCTGGCTGCCGATGACGGAGACGATCCAGCCGAGGAGATACAGACGGAAGTCGCGAAAGCGCAGTGCGGCGTAGGGGTCGTGACGGACGGGGTGGGGCTGGAGAATTTCCGGCGGGGGCGCGGCGGCGGAAGAGGGACGCTGGTCATCCGGTCGTTCGTAGGCCAGCTTGGGATTGGCGTCGGGATCAGACATTGGGATCGGGGGAATGTTTGTGATTTAATGGGGTTTGGCAAGTGCGAGGTCGCTGATTTGGCTTGCGTGAATTGGGGTTATGGTCATAATATTTCACTCGAATGGGCGTCCCGGTCGCTTTAAGGTTCAGTGAAGGATCGGCGGTGGAAAATCCGTCGGTCGTTTTGATGGTGCGCCAGGCGTTTCCGGAACTGGCCGACGCGCTGCGCGGGCGGGTGTCGAGAATCCTGGAGCATTTCCGGGCGATGGTAAAACACGTGTTGCCCGCGGCGGATGAACTGACGCTGGCGGAGCTTATGGATCATCTTCCGGCGACGCTGGAGGATCTGGGGACGGTGCTGGCGACGACGGGGTCGAGTCTGCGCGGGGATTTTGTCAGCGATTCACGGCAGCATGGGGTGTGCCGATATCACCAGAGCTTTAATCTCAGCGAATTACTTGTGGAGCACAGCATTTTGCGTTCGCTGGTGATTGAGGAAGTGACCAAGGGGATGGAGCGGCTGCTGACGCTGGAGGAGATATCGGCGCTGAACGCGGGGCTGGATGCGGCGTCGCGACGGTCGGTGGAAAGTTTCGTCAGTCATTTCCAGCGCGAGGTGCAGGCGGGGGCGGAGGCGCAGAATAAATATCTTTCGTATCTGAGCCACGACCTGCGCGGAAGCCTCAATGGGATTTTGTTGACGGTGGAAGTTCTGCGGCGCGGGCAGTCGAATTTGCCGATGCAGCAGGAGATGATGAACGACCTGGATTTGATGCGTCGATCGATCCTGGACACGGTTGCGGGGATGGAGCGATTCCTTCATGCGGATAAATTCCGAAGGGGGAAGGTTGAAGTTCGGCTCAGTGACGTGAAACTCGAGGAGCTGATCCACGAGGTCGTGGTGCAGGTGGCCGAGCAGGCGAAGGACAAGAACGTTGAAATCCAGGTGCAGAGTGATCATTGGCCGGAACTGGTGACGGATCGGGAGCTGGTGCAGCTTATTCTGCAGAACCTGCTGGGGAACGCGGTGAAATATACGAAGCACGGGGGCGTTCGGGTGAAGGGGAGTTTGCTGGAAAGCGGGGGGTGCCGGATTAGCGTGGAGGATGATGGGCCGGGGATTGCGAAAGATCAGTTGGAGAGGGTTTTTCAGCCGTACGTGCGAGGGTCATCGCATGGGGAATCGGGGATGGGTTTGGGGTTGACGATTGCGCATGAGGCGGCGGTTTTGCTGAAGGCGCGGCTTTGGGCGGAAAGCCAGGTGGGGCGGGGTTCGCAGTTTCATCTCGATTTGCCGGTACAGAACTCCTGATTTTTCAATAGCTTAAAAGCAGGCGATGATTTTTGTGTGTCTAATGGACTTGACAAATTCCGCCGTTTAGCCGATAATCTATCAATCCTATAGGATTAGTTTATTTTTAAGGAAAGAGGTTAGAGTCATGAAGTTGGAGCGGGCGTCGGGATTTACGTTGGTTGAGTTGCTGGTGGTGATTGGGATCATCGCGGTGCTGATTGCGATTTTGCTTCCGGCGCTGGCGAAGGCGCGGGAGCAGGCCAACGTGGTGAAGTGCTCGTCGAATCTGCGTCAGATCGGGCAGGCGATTGATATTTACGAGGCGAGCTACGGGGGAGCGCTGCCGGCGTCGAATTTTTACGTGGGGCTGGCGATCAACAACAGCGTGCAGACGCCGGCGACGCCGACGTCGGGGTATGTGCATTGGTCGTCGTTGTTGTTCGCGCCCAATCTGGCCCAGTACGACCAGCGGTTTTACAGCACGCAGGGATGGGAGATGTTTCAGTGCCCTGATCTGCAGAACGGTGGCGTGCCACCGGCCAATACGTATGCGGGAAATAATGATGGGCTGGTGAACGAAGCTCCGAACAATGCCAGCGGGCAGCCGGTGATCGATCTGCAGGCGCCGCGGATGTCGTACATGCTGAACGAAGCGCTGACGCCGCGGAGCATTTTCACGCTGAATTTCCGCAGCGGGAATACGCGGTACTATTACTTCGTGAAGGCGGCGAGCATCACGGGAAGCGCGTCGACGATCATGGCGACGGAGATGTGGGGGACGCAGACGATCATGGAGGCGTCGTCGAACGTGGGCGGAACGGCGCCGGTGAGCAACAGCCGGCGGCCGATAAGCGGGATCAGCGTGAAGGAGACGGCCGCGGTTAACGCAGCGCTGGGCAACGGGGATACGATTCCCAAGGCGGATTCACCGTACAACCTCGCGGTGGGCGGTGAATTCGGCTGGGCGAAGGTGGACGATATGACGCCCGATCCGGTGACGAAATTCGCCTCGCTGTCGACGGTTCCGAATCCGGACACGACGCTGGATTTCATTGGCCGCAACCACGGCGGGCGGTCGCTGGGCAATGTGGGGGGATCGACGCAGAGCGGCTGGGACCTGCGGAAGTCGAATTTCCTGTATGTGGACGGCCATGTCGAGACCAAGCACGTATCAGAAACGGTGTACCCCATAAGTCAGTGGGGGGCGAAATTCTACAGTTTGCCTCCGTACTAAAACTTGCTTGAGATGATTGAAAAAGAAAGAAGGCGGTGGCGTCTTTGTGGCGCTGCCGTCTTTTCTTTTTCGCGAGTTGTCATAAAGTACCGGCAATGGAAAACCTGGAAGATCTGCAGCGCCGGTTTGGGGTGAACGGGCTGGTGAAATTCGAGGAGGGGCGCGGCGGGTTGTCGAGGATCGCGGTGAGCAGCGGTCTGGGGTCGGCGGAAATCTATTTATACGGAGCGCACGTGGCGGGGTTTCAACCGCACGGCGCGGCGCCGATGTTGTTCATGAGCCGGCGCAGCGCTTATGACGGGCGCAAGCCGCTGCGCGGTGGGGTGCCGCTGATTTTTCCATGGTTTGGACCGAGGGCGGGTTCACCGCAGTCGCCGATGCACGGGTTTGCGCGCACGCGGGTCTGGGAGGTGGAATCGTGCGATGCGCGGGTGAACGGTTCGGTGCGGGTGGTGCTGACGACGTCGAACGATGCGGGGACGATGGAGACGTGGCCGCACGAATTCACGATTCGGTTCATCATCGTGATCTCGGGAAATCTGGACATGACGCTGGAGGTGAGGAACCAGTCGCGCGCGGCGATGGAGTTTGAGGAGGCGCTGCACACGTATCTGGCGGTGAAGGATGTGCGGCAGATTTCGGTGGAGGGATTGGAAGGGGCGGAATATATCGACCGGGCGGACGGGGAAAAACGCAAGAAGCAGAGCGAGGGATCGATCCGGTTCACGGGAGAAACGGACCGGCTGTATTACAGCTCGGCGGCGCGGGTGACGGTGAACGATCCGGAATTGAAGCGTTCGATTTACGTGGAGAAATCGCGGTCGGATGCGACGGTGGTGTGGAACCCCTGGACCGAGAAGGCGACGGCGCTGGCGGATCTGGGGGCGGATCAGTGGCAGTCGATGGTCTGCGTTGAGACGGCCAACGCGCGGGATTGCAGCGTTCAGTTGCCGGCGGGGGGAATTCATCGCATGAGCGCGCGTCTCGGCGTGGAAGCGATGCAGAGATGAGCGATGCTGCCAAGAGCGGTCGGGTTGCGGTGATCACCGGGGCGGGGCGAGGCATCGGGCGGGCGACGGCAATCGAGCTTGCGGGGAAGGGATATGCGGTTGCGCTGGTGTCGCGCTCGGAATCGGAATTGAAGGAAACGGCGGGGAAATGCGGGGGAAAAGCCGGGATTTTTTTGTGCGATGTTTCTGATTCATCACGCGTGGATCGAGTGGTGGATGAGGCCCTTGGCGCGATGGGGAGAATTGATGCGCTGTGCCATTGCGCGGGGCTGGCGGTGATGAAGTCGGTTGAGACGCTGACGGTGGAGGAGTGGCAGGCGATGATCGATACCAATCTGTCATCCGTGGTTTATTTTTGCCGGAAGCTTTGGCCGATCTGGCGGAAGCAGGGGGGCGGGGTGTTGGTGAATGTCTCATCGCAGGCGGCGAGGGATCCATTTGCCGGGCTGGGCGCGTATGGCGCTGCAAAGGCGGGTGTGAATCTGCTCGGGCTGGCGCTGTCGCGCGAGGGGGCGGAGATTGGCGTGCGCGTGCACACGGTGGCGCCGGGGGCAACGGAGACGGCGATGCTGCGGTCACTGTTTTCCAGGGAGAATTTGCCGGAATCGAAAACGCTGACGCCGGAGGCGGTGGCGCGCGTGATCGTGCAGTGCGTCTGCGGCGATCTGGATTGCACGAGCGGAGAGGTGATTTACGTGCATCGGTGATCGAGACGTTTGAAGACGGGATAACCGCGAGGCGCGAAGAGAGCGAAGGAAATCGCCAAAGATTACTGGTACGAATCTGCAAATTGGTTGTCTGGTTAATGCAACAAAGCATCTCATCTGATTTCGAAATTTTTCGCGCTCTTCGCGTCTTGGCGGTGATACTGATTTTACAGGGTTGGCGGTGCGGACTATTATTGCATTCATGAGCGAGAAAGTTCGTGTCGGCGTTGTGGGGTGCGGGGCGATCAGTGCGGCGTATCTGCGGGCGAGCAAGACGCATCCGATTCTGGAGATGGCGGCGTGCGCGGATTTGAATCGGACGGCGGCGGAGAAACGGGCGGCGGAGTTTGGGGTGCCGCGCGTGCTGGAAGTTGAGCAGCTCCTCGCGGACAAATCCATCGACATCGTGCTGAATTTGACGGTGCCCAAGGCGCATGCGCCGGTGACGGTGGCGGCGCTGGAGGCGGGGAAGCATGTTTACCTGGAGAAACCGCTGGCGGTGACGCGCGAGGATGGGCAGGCGATGCTCAAGAAAGCGGCGGAGAAAAAGCTGCAGATCGGCTGCGCGCCCGATACATTTCTGGGCTGCGGATTGCAGACGGCGCGCAAGGCGATTGATGATGGATTGATCGGCAGACCGGTGGCGTTTCTGGCGTTCATGATGGGGCCGGGACACGAGCATTGGCATCCAAACCCGGAGTTTTATTATGAAAAAGGTGGCGGGCCAATGCTGGATATGGGGCCGTATTATTTGACGGCGCTGCTGAATTTTCTGGGGCCGGTGAAGCGGGTGATGGGGCTTAGTTCGGTGGCGATTCCCGATCGGGTAATCAGCAGCGAGCCGAAGAAGGGGAAGAAGATCACGGTGGAAACACCGGATCATGTGACGGGGTCGATTGAATTTGAGCAGGGAGCGGTGGGGACGATCGTCACGAGTTTTGCGATGCGCTTCGCGCAATATGACGGGAAGATGCCGATCACGATTTTTGGGGATCGGGGGACGCTGCTGGTGCCGGATCCGAATGGGTTCGGCGGAGCGGTGAAATTGCGAACGAAGGACGCGGGTGAGTTTGTGGAGTTGCCGCAGATGTTCACTCAGCAGTATGAGCGTTCGGTGGGGTTGGCGGAGATGGCGATTTCGATCCGCAAGGGACGAGTTGCGCGGGCGAGCGGGCAGCAGGCGATGGCGGTGCTGGATTTGATGCTGGGATTTTTGGATTCATCGGAGAAAGGGGAGGCGTTTGAGCCGGGGGTGAGGTATGAGAGGCCGCCGGCGCTGGGGGGGGATGGGGGGTTGGAGTGATTTCTCGTTTTTATATATGAGAGTCGCGAAGGCATTCCTCACGGCGCTGGGTTGTTTGGCGGCAATTGCCGCAAATGACAATCCCGTTCGGCCCAGTGTTTGATCCGGGAGGCTTGGGCCTGGTTGTGGCCAGACCGGCGGCGGTCGAGTCATTGGCGGCGTATGACGGAGATTTTATCGTGGGT
>Ga0302326_10026378_pt1 | contig 11746 bp, 7 predicted proteins | sample Palsa_T0_3_FD_202264 | JGI IMG/M metagenome (GOLD analysis project Ga0302326, IMG submission 202264) | Peat permafrost microbial communities from Stordalen Mire near Abisko, Sweden - Palsa_T0_3 | ecosystem: Environmental > Terrestrial > Soil > Palsa > Peat permafrost | place: Sweden: Abisko... | reverse complement strand
CTGTTCGCGCGTGATGTTCAAGGCGGAAGTAATGCTGTCAAGAATGGCGGCGTAGTCGGTGTTGCGCCCGCGCAGCGTGCCATCACCATCGATCAGAATCGTGTTCACCGCGCCGATCCGCCGAGCCAATTCTTCCACCTCCGCGCCGCGCTCTTTCAGATATCGCAGGGCATTTTCCTTGTGCGGGATTGTGATCGACAGCCCGGCCAGGTCGAGCGACTTAAATGCGAGAAACGATTCCATGAACGCCTTGAAGCTCTCGTATCCTTCGTTGACGAGAAGCGGGAGATAGACACCGTCGTAGCCGATGCGATCGAACGCGGCGTTGTGAATCGCGGGAGACATCGAATGGGCGATCGGCGACCCGACGACGCCGAAGACTTTCGTCTTCGGGTTCAGCGCGTCCCAGCGATAGAGCCGTTTCATTTCAGCTATCGTGATCTGCCCCGGCGCGCTTTCATGACCGCGATCGAACGACGCGAATGTGAGAAAAGCTCCGAATTTCTTTGCCAGCACCCGGCTGATCAGCCCCGCCTCGCCCATGCAAATTGCAATGGTCGGCTTCTGCTTCATTTGCAGGACTTCGAACGCTTCGAGATTGTCGCGGATGGTGCGCGCCTTCCATGCGATCTTGGTCACCTCGGCGGGGACCGCGTTCATTTCGAGAATGAGATTTCCCAGGCGATCCGGCCGGCCGTCGAAATCGTGGGAGCTGAGAATCAGCGGAGCGAGCGCGTTCGTTTCCACGGACGCGGCGGCGGCGAGTTCGAAGTCCACATATGCCGCGCGACCATTTTTGAGACGATTCAGCAGATCGAACCGCTCACTATTCTCCAGCGTTGAACGTCCGCCTTCCCACGTTGGCCGGCATGTTAGAATGCATGGCAGCGGCGCGATCCAAAGAAACTGCCGCAATGCGGCGATTGCGACTTCGTCGCCGCTGGGAAACTCATCGAGCCGCAATTCCAGGAGATCCGCCCCAGCTTCGCTGGCAAGCGTTGCGGTATGTTGCCACCCAGTGGCATGCGACGTTACGAAAATGGGGACGCAGAGCCGTGTCATAAGGGGAGGGGTTTGGTATCCACGGTTTATTCCACGTCGCGCGGACAAAGCTTAGATAAGTCGATAAGTCGAGGAGCCTACTCCCTCTCCCGGTACTCCGGGAGAGGGCAGGGGTGAGGGTGATTCGAGTACCAAAGATATCGGAATTCCAAGTCACCCTCACCCCAACCCTCTCCCGGAGTACCGGGAGAGGGGGTCAGAAACGAGCATTGGCCGCGCCAACAGGAAGAAACCTTGTTTCCGCGCGGGGCGCGGGGACTCGGTTCGGAAACCGCTTCCGACCAAGCACTCGCGGTCTCACGTGCCCACGTTTTGAACCAGCGATTCGATCAGCGCCTTCGTCGCCTCGCTCGCTTCGCACAGTGGTAAACGCAGTTCGCCGGTATCGCGACCGGCGACTCTCATCGCATGCTTGATTCCCACGGGATTGCCATCGATGAACAGTGAGCGAATCAGCGGAAACAGCCGGTGATGGACGGCCGCGGCTTTCCTGAAATCGCCCGATAGCGCGGCGGCAGCCAAGGATTTCACGTCGGCCGGCAGCAGGTTCGAGATGACGCTGATCACGCCCTTGGCGCCAATTGACATGAGCGGAACCGTCATCGCATCGTCCCCGCTGAGGATTGTGATGTCGCAGAGGGATGCGATTTCGCTCGCCATATCGAGCGAGCCGGTCGCTTCCTTGATGGCGACGATATTCGGATGTTTGCTGAGGCGGGCGACGGTCTGCGCGGACATGGTGATCCCTGTCCGCCCGGGGATGTTGTAGAGCACGATGGGGAGTTCGACCCGGTCGGCCAGCGTCATGAAATGACGGTACAGCCCTTCCTGTGACGGCTTGTTGTAATACGGATTGACCGACAATCCCGCAGTCGCGCCAATGTTTCGAGCAAACGCGTGCAGTTCCAGCGCCTCGCTGGTTGCATTGGCGCCGACGCCCGCGATCACAGGGACACGTCCTCTGACGGTTTGCACGGTCAGTTCGATGACGCGCTCGTGCTCCTTGAAGTCGAGTGTTGGCGATTCGCCGGTTGTGCCGACCGGGACGAGTCCGTCGATTCCGCCCTTGATCTGGAAGTCGATCTGCTCGCGCAGCCGGTTCTCATCGAGCCGTCCTTCGCGGAAGGGGGTGATCATTGCCGTCATAGCGCCGCTGAACATCGTTGATCCTTTCGCCAAACCAAAACATGACTATACGCGCAGTGACACAGGCTGCCAGCGCGGGTTGGCGAGGGTCAACGGGAATTAGCCGGAATTGCCCGGAATCAGCACTTTCCGAAACCATTTGCTATCCCGGCGCTCCGGAGCCGCGGAGCAGGTGTTTCATCTCGCGGACTGCTTCGCGCAGTCCGATGAATACTGCCCGGCTCACAATCGCATGGCCGATGTTGAGCTCCGCCATGTCGGGCAGCGACGCGATCGGGCCGACGTTGCGGTAATTGAGGCCGTGTCCCGCGTGAAGGCGCAGACCGTGATCCCGCACGAGCTGTGCCCCGTGCGCGAGCCGCTCCAGTTCCTCTGCAATATGACCGGCATCGGCGTTGGCGTAGTCGCCGGTGTGCAATTCGACCGCGTCATATCCCTGATCCGCTGCCGCGTCGATCTGTTTCTCGTCCGGGCCGATGAACGCGGAGACGAACACGCCGGCGGCTTTGAGACGATTTACCGCGTCGATAGATCGCTCAGCGTGGGCGAGCAGATCAATGCCGCCCTCGGTGGTGATCTCTTGGCGGCGCTCGGGAACGACCGTCGTCTGGTCAGGAAGCGTCTTCACTGCGATCTGCACGATCTCGGGCGCAAGGCTCATCTCCAGATTGAGCTTGCAATGCACCGATCGGCGAAGCAGTTCGACATCGCGATCGTTGATGTGCCGGCGATCCTGGCGCAGATGAACGGTGATGCTGTCCGCTCCGCCGAGCTCCGCTTCGACAGCCGCCCAGACCGGATCGGGTTCGTACGTCCGCCGGGCCTGGCGGAGCGTAGCGATGTGGTCGATGTTGACGCCGAGTTCGATCATTGGGGAATTGTAGTGGCAAGGGACAGAGGGACAAAGGGATGGCGGAAATTCGAATGACGAAGCTCGAAATTAGAATGAAGCTCGAAGTCCGAATGCCGAAACAAACGCGGAGGGCTGTTCCCGGCCCGGTCCCCGTTTCGAGTTTTGTCATTCGACATTCGGATTTGATTCCCTGTAAAGCCGCGACCAGTGGTCGCGCCGCCGATTTGAAACAGCCGACGTGCCCGGCGCGACCACTGGTCGCGGCTTTACAGGGGGAATCCGCCCGCCCCATCAATCCCACAATAACTTTTTTTCCTCTTGCAATTTCATAGTTCCCTGGCAATAATTCAACCTTAGGTTCGTTTGTGTCGAAAAGAGGTAACGTGCGAAGAGATAACATAACCATTTGCCAGACCATGCCAAAATCGCTCAACGAGCGATCCTTCGGCATGGATCGACGCGCAACGCACTGACTCCTCGCCTTCTTCGGCCGGGAGTTCTTCCCGGCTGCCAAGCACTCTGTTTTTTGACATCCGGGAAAAGAAGAAATCGCAGCCGCGAATCGCGTCGGCGTGAAGTGTTTGTTTTGGCGTAATCGGCTGGGAAACAGGCGATTTGAGCCGGGAGATTCCGCGCGCTGTTAGCTCAGAGGCAGAGCATTCCGTTGATAACGGAAAGGTCGGAGAGTCGAGAACTCCACGGCGCATGACGGACGGTGGCGCACGTTCCGCCAGCATTCCTGGCGGGCCGGCGCGGGACGTTCACCACCGGTTGACTCGCATCGGTAGCTCAATTGGACCAGAGCGCCGGTCTACGAAACCGAAGGTTGGAGGTTCGATTCCTCCCCGATGCATTGATAGAGGTGAACTATGGAACTCAGGCGAAAACGGTGCTTCGACAATTGACGCACCGGTAGCTCAACGGAACAGAGCAGCTCTCTTCTAAAGAGCTTGTTGGGGGTTCGAATCCCTCCCGGTGCATTGTGGGCACCGATGGCTCAACTGGCAGAGCTGCCGGCTTTTAACCGGAAGGTTGCGGGTTCGACCCCCGCTCGGTGCATGGGGAGGGGAAGGCATGAAGGCACGAAGGGTAAGGAAGGGTAAGGAAGGGGAGGAGTAACGGAGTCGCGTCAGCGCGGAGCCGAGCGACTTGTCGCCGGGCTCTGCTCGCGGACATCGGGAGAGAGCGAGAAAGACCGGGCATGAATGAAAGGAAGACGCACGGTTCGTTAGCTCAGATGGACAGAGCGTCGGCTTGTCACGCCGAAGGTCACGGGTTCGATCCCCGTACGGACCGCTACCAGGCTCTGTGTGAAACGGGAGCGTAGCTCAGCCGGCAGAGCGGGGGCCTCATAAGCCCCAGGCCGTTGGTTCGAATCCAACCGACTCCCATAAAGTGAGAGACGTTCGCGCAATCACGCGCCGTCTCATTCACTTTTAGCCGCTCCCCTTGGGGAGCGTAAATACCTGCGTGCGCGTACTCGCGCCCACTCCCTTGGAAAGGAGGCGTACGTCTCCGACCATGAATCGTGGATCGACGCACCGCAGTTCGGTCGGTTTGGCGGTTCGCGGACTGAGACGCTCGCGCAGTGGGCCTTGTTTACTCGGCGCAATCCGAAGGCACGGCTCGTCTGCATCGACCTTCAGGCGTATGGGACGACCCAGGCGCCTGACCGCGCTAACGTGATGAACGTCGGCGGATTCTTGGATCGTGTCTTTGATGTGATCTCGATGTTCGTTGCCGGTCATCTCGGTGGCGGACACTGGATCAGCGTGATCGAGCGCGTCAGTTTGTAAGGCTTGCCGGGGGCGGCGGACGTGATTCCGCCGCCCCCCGGGGCCGGCGAGGAGAGAGTTTTCAGTTTTCGGTTTTCAGTTGGCCCTTCCCACTGAAAACCGAAAACTGAAAACCGAAAACTCCCCCAGAATACGGATGTTTGGAATGACCGGCGGGTGGCGTCGGTCATGGCGGGTTCGATTGTATCACGGGTTTCCAACCCGTGCGTTTGGCGTGGTGGAGCCATATCGCGCAATCGACAGTCTCTTCGGTCGAATGCTGTTCGCACGGGTTGGAAACCCGTGTTACGGTGAAGAGGAACTTCATGGCGGAAGAACTGGCAAACTCATCGGCAATCGTTCCCACCGGCGAAGCGACGGGGATTCTTCCGGTGCGCAACGGCGCAGGTGGGAAGCCGATCACGGTCATTGGAACCGAGGCTATCCGCTCGACGTTTGACGCGGGGTGCCTTCAGCAGGCGATCAATTCGCGAATGGCTCCGGGTGTAACGGATCTCGTGCTCAATCCCGATGCGCACCGCGGATATGGTGCGCCGGTCGGATCGGTCTTGGTTTCGCCGACGCACATCTATCCGGGGCCGGTGGGCGTGGACATCAAGTGTTCAATGAGTCTGCTGCAGTTTGATCTGCCGGCAGAGGAGGTGGCGGGGCAGAAGATTCGCCGCGCGCTGATCGATGCGATCCTCGAGCGCACGCCGACGGGCGCGGGCAAGGGCCTGCGCGATGCCGGGAAGGCCCGGCGGGTCAGCCGCGAAGTCGGGAAGATGGCGGTGGTGGAAGGCGCTTCGCCGGCGGTGTGCGCTGCGCTGGGGGTTCCGGAGGAATGGGCATCGCGCTGCGAAGATGCCGCCCACGTCGGCCATGATGACACGTCCGATGCGCTGGCGGCGCGGCTGGACTTGATGCTGTCGAACGAGGCGCGCGGCAAGTTCGAATCAAAGATGAGCCAGATCGGAAGCTACGGCGGAGGAAACCACTTCGGCGAATGTGAAATCGTACACGTTGCTGACAATGATGCGATGCGCGGCGTGGCAGATGTTTTTGGCCTGCGCGACGGACATGTCGCGTTTCTCTCCCACTGCGGATCGCGCGGGTTCGGCCATCAATTGGCCAGCGGCCAGTTCCGCGCGCTGCAGGAGCGGTTTGCGAAGTGGTCGATCCCACTGCCGGGCAATGACCGCGATTTGGTCTACGCTCCCTTGGGAACGCCCGAGGCGGATGCCTACATCGATGACATGAGCCTGGGGGCCAACTTCGCGACCATCAATCACCTGGTGATCAATGCGCTGGTGCTCGAGGCGTTTCAGGAAGTCATCCCCGGAGTCCGTGGCCGGCTCGTTTACTTCATCAGCCACAACATCGCCCGGCGGGAGGTTGTCGACAATCAGATCGCCTGGGTCCACCGCAAAGGAGCGACCCGCGCTTTCCCGGGCGGACATTTCGCGCTGAAGAACACGCCGTTTGCCGAGAGCGGTCATCCGATCCTGCTGCCGGGGAATCCGCGCGAGGGATCGGTCGTGATGGTTGCACTGCCGGGAGCGGAAAAGAGCATCTACAGCGTGAACCACGGTGCCGGCCGGCGCAGGGGCCGGCGCGACGCGATCCGCCGCCTGGATCAGGCCGAGGTGGACGCCGGCTTGCTGGCCTGCGATGTGATGAGCAATTGTCGGCAATATCCGAAGGACGAAGCGCCCGATGCGTACAAGGATTTCAACGAAGTGGTGCGTTCGGTTGAGCTGGCGAAGCTGGCGCGCGGTGTCGCCCGGCTGAAGGCGCGGTTCGTGATCAAGGATTCCTCGGATGCGGATGATTGACAGCGGGCAGACGATTCGGTTTCATTCCTTGTGGCACGGGCATCCTGCCCGTGTAAGCGGCTTGGGAGAGCGGAAAGATCTGCTATCAGAAGCTGTTCTCCGCACCACGCTCCTGACACGGGCAAGATGCCCGTGCCACAGGGGTTGCATTCAGCGAAGGAGGTTTGCGATGGGTCGTCCAGTCACATTATTCACCGGTCAATGGGCCGATCTCTCATTTGAGACCGTTTGCGAAAAGGCCAAAAAATTCGGCTATGACGGCGTCGAGCTCCCCTGCTGGGGCGATCATTTCGAAGTCGATAAGGCACTCAAGGACAAAGGCTATTGCAAGGGCCGCTGGGACATTCTCCGTTCCCACGGCCTCAAGGCGTTCGCCGTTTCCAATCATCTCGTCGGGCAGGCGATCTGCGACAACATCGATGAGCGGCACAAGGCGATTTTGCCAGCCGACGTGTGGGGCGACGGCGATCCGGAAGGCGTCCGCAAACGAGCGGCACAGAAGACCATTGACACGGGAAAAGCAATTCGCGCTTTCATCGATGCAGCACCCGAACCGACCGGGTTTCCCGCGGTGATGAACGGATTCACGGGCTCGAGCATCTGGCACTCCATCTACGCATTTCCGCCGACGGATCAGAAGTATTGGCAGAAGGGTTTTGATGATTTCGCCGCACGGTTCACGCCGATCCTCAACGAATTGGAAAAGGTGAATGTCAACTTCGGATTGGAAGTCCATCCGACGGAGATTGCGTTTGACATTACCTCCGCCAAGCGAGCCATCGATGCGGTCAAGGGGCACAGGCGCTTCGGATTTAACTACGATCCATCGCACCTCGGCTATCAGCACGTCGATTACGTGAAGTTCATCCGTACTTTCAGCAAGCGGATCTATCACGTACATATGAAGGATGCCTGGTGGGGTCACGGCGATGGCACGACCGGCGTCTTCGGCGGGCATACGAGTTTTGCCGATCCGACACGCTATTGGGATTTCCGCAGCCCCGGGCGCGGAGACGTGAACTTTGAAGAGATCATTGTCGCGCTCAATGACATCGGATATCAGGGGCCTCTCTCGGTTGAGTGGGAAGACAGCCGAATGGATCGCGAACATGGCGCTACCGAGGCGGCGGCGTTAGTGAAGCGGCTGGATTTTAAACCATCGGCAATCGCGTTCGACGCGCAGTTTGACCGTTAACAGGAGATTCCACCGCAACTTGCATCAGGTTTTTCCTCAGAGAACGCCAAAAAAGAGGACAAAATCACTTGACCGCGATTACTCTTACTTTGCACAGCCGTGGAAAAAGAGGAGAATCGTTCATCTATGTCCAAATCCAAATCGCAGGCGGGAACGGGCTTGGTGGACCTGGATCCCTGGCTTGAGCCGCATAAAGGGAAACTGGCCGAGCGATACGCCCTGTATCGGGCGGCGTTGAGCAAGTTTGACGCGAGCGGCGGTCTGCTTGGCGAGATCAGCAAAGGGCATCACTACTTCGGCTTCAATCGCGGCGAGCTGTTCGGCAAAAAGGGCGTCTGGTACCGCGAGTGGGCTCCCGGAGCCCTGCAGCTTCGCGTCATCGGCGACTTCAACAACTGGGATCGATGGGCTAACCCTCTGGTGCGCGACGAATTTGGCGTGTGGAGCCTGTTCCTGCCGGACGAAAAATTCGCCGATCGACTCGTGCACGGCAGCAAGGTGAAAGTGCACGTCGTTGGGCACGACAGCAGCGGCATGGACCGCATTCCGGTCTACATTCGCCGGGTCGTGCAGGATGAGTCCAATGATTGGTCTGGAATCTACTGGAATCCGCCGGAGCCGTTTGTCTTCAAGCACGCGCCGCCGCGTCTCCGCGGCGGGCTTCGGATTTACGAGGCCCATGTCGGGATGGCGCGCGAAGAGCAGCGGCTCGGGACGTACCTCGAGTTTGCCCGCGACGTGCTGCCGAGAATTGCGAAGCTTGGGTACAACGCCGTGCAGCTCATGGCGGTGATGGAACATCCGTATTACGGATCCTTCGGCTATCACGTCAGCAGTTTTTTCGCTCCCTCCTCCCGTTTTGGCACGCCGGAGGAGTTGAAGACGCTGGTCGACACGGCCCATAGTCTTGGCGTGCGCGTGGTGATGGATATCGTGCACAGCCACGCGGTGAAGAACACCCGCGAGGGGCTGAACATGTTCGACGGAACCGATCACCAGTATTTCCACGCCGGCCCGCGCGGCCAGCACCCGGCCTGGGATTCGCTCCTGTTTGATTACACCAAATACGAGGTGCAGCGGATGCTCTTGAGCAACGTCCGCTATTGGCTGGAGGATTACCGCTTCGATGGATTCCGCTTCGACGGCGTCACGAGCATGATCTACCGCGACCACGGATTGGGCAAAGGCTTCAGCAACTACGACGACTATTTCAGCGGCAACGTCGATGAAGACGCGCTGATTTTTTTGAAGATGGCCAATGAACTGGCACATACGGTACGCCCGGATGCAACGACTATCTCCGAAGACGTTTCGGGAATGGTCGGCATGGCCCGGCCGGTCGCGGAAGGGGGCGTCGGCTTCGATTACCGCCTGGCGATGGGCGTGCCGGACTACTGGATCAAGCTGCTCAAAGAGAGGCGCGACGACGACTGGAATCTGGGCCAGCTCTTCTCAACGATGCTGAACCGCCGCCATGGAGAGAAGCACATCGGCTACGCAGAGAGCCACGACCAGGCGCTGGTCGGCGACAAGACGATCGCGTTCTGGCTGATGGACAAGGAAATGTACTGGCACATGAACAAAGCCAGTCACAGCCCCGTCATCGACCGCGGCCTGGCGCTGCACAAAATGATCCGGCTCATCACCTTCAGCCTCGCTGGCGAAGGGTACCTCAACTTCATGGGCAATGAGTTCGGCCATCCGGAGTGGGTCGACTTCCCGCGCGAGGGCAACAACTGGTCGCTCTACTACGCCCGGCGGCAGTGGTCCCTTTCCGATAACTCAGATCTGCTTTACCAGGGTCTCAACACTTTCGACCAGGCAATGCTCGCCCTCGATGAGCCCTACGGTTTGCTCAACTCCACGCTGATCGAGCAATTGATGGTGCACGAGGATATGAAGGTGTTGGTCTACCGCCGCGGTCCGCTGGTGTTCGCGATGAATTTTCATCCCACCGAATCGTATCCCGACCTGCGCATCGGCGTGCCGGATCCGGCCGATTACCAGGTGGTGTTGAACTCCGACGATGCGAACTTCGACGGATTTGCGCGCGTTGCCGAGAAAATGGTTTACCCGCGTGAAACGGTGCCGACACACGGGCGCGAGCAGAGCGTGCGGATGTACCTTCCCAACCGCAGTGCACAGGTGCTGGCGCCCAAATGAAATGAGACGTGGTAACGCAGCAACCTTCCCCGTTTAGTACCGTTTACCGTTAAGCGAACCCAGACCAGCCTCGTTATCGTTGAGCCGGTGGCAGCAATCTCTACTTCGTTTCTGCCGCCGGCCGGCTCATGATGAACTTGCCGAAATCGTATTTTGACGTGTAGGTGCAGTGGAAATCGGTGTTGTTCGCCGATCCGTCGTAGCGGTAAACGCCGCCGGCCAGCGCGCCCAGGTCTTGTTCGCCGACCAGATGCACCGAGTCTCCATCCGGCGTTCCTTGCAGCTCTGCATCGTAAGCGAATGTAAGAAACTTCCAGTAAGTCGCGACGAAATGGGCGCAGTACAGGTCGCCTGCCCCTTTTGTGACGACACATTTGAGGTTTCCCGTGTGATCGTCCTTGTCACTTCTCCAGTTCCCCTGCCATTTCCCCTCGATATCGCCTGGTCCGGTGGCGACCGGGGCGGCATTCCATTGCCGGTTGAAGCTCGAGCACCCAGCGAGAAAGGCGAGGCTCGAGAAAATTACCAGCCGATTGCATTTGCCTGATACCGTTGACATGGTGAGCCATTCTACGCCGACGCCATGTGACGGGAAAACGTACAACATAAAGCCATGAAAGCCATGAAAGCGGTGGCGGTGGCGCAGTGTCGGCGGCTCAAATTGCCTTCGCCAGAGATGCTTGCAACGAGCGAATGTTCATGGCCTCGTCGCCGATTCCGCTCCGGGCCTGGTTTGCCGCAGGGTCGCCAGATCATCGAGAATGGCGGCGAGGCGCTGCATGACCGCCTCGTGCCGTTCGACGTCGGGTGTCGGCTCCTTCTGGACGAAAGAGATCGTTCCATTTGGCTCCAGCAGACATTTCTCCACTTCCTGGAGGGAGCCGATGCCTTGCTTGTGCGCGGCCGCCTGCAGCTCTTCGCTGGAGATCAACTCCCGCGCCAGGTGATCCCGGTGAATTTTCCCATTGCTCATCAGTACGTCCGCCCGTCCCTCGATGAGCCGGCCGAGTTTACGGTTGCGATAGATGATGCGCACGACTACGTAGTTGATCGCCAGCAGCGTTGCCGCTCCCAGTATTCCGCCGGTCACGCTGTTGTCGTTGCCGATGATCGCGTTCTGCACCGTGTTCGACAGCGTCATCAGAACGACAAAGTCGAACGGATTGATTTGCGCCAATTCCCGTTTCCCCGCCAGCCGCAAGCCGACAATGAGGAACACGTACACCACTACCGGCCGCAGCATTTTCTCGGCGTATGTGACTGCGGTTGGATCGAGAACAAACATGTTATGAAGTGTGTCGGCAAGCATAGGATCTCCGAAAGTGCGGGATTCTAGGCGCCAATCTCGTGGCACGGGCGTCCCGCCCGTGTTAGCGACATGGTGGTCGAACGACTTTCAGCTGATAGCCAGATATCTGCGCAGCATCGCGTCGCCGACATGGGCGAGATGCCCATGCCACGAATCATCCGATTTGCACAGGCGCGTATCTCCAAGTGGCGACAGGGATAATAGTGGAGCACGTTTTCGGCCTGCCGTACCGCTCGCATACAGCGCCAGCAGCAAAGTGAATTGGCAACTCCGGTGCCGTTGGTGTACAAGTGGGTTCTCGCGCCGCGGTAGCGGCCGGGACCGATGCAAAGGTCGGCTGTGAACCGGGTCAGGTCCGAAAGGAAGCAGCCCTAAGCAGATCCGGTTGTGTGCCCTCGTGTTCCCGGC
>Ga0302326_10026377_pt1 | contig 11746 bp, 7 predicted proteins | sample Palsa_T0_3_FD_202264 | JGI IMG/M metagenome (GOLD analysis project Ga0302326, IMG submission 202264) | Peat permafrost microbial communities from Stordalen Mire near Abisko, Sweden - Palsa_T0_3 | ecosystem: Environmental > Terrestrial > Soil > Palsa > Peat permafrost | place: Sweden: Abisko... | reverse complement strand
CAGAGCAGCGCGGGCCTCGCTGGGTTGCTGGAGTTGGTGGCGCGCCAGGGCCATGACAAAGTAGGCGTCCGCTTTGCACGCGAGCGCGGCCACGGGCAGCCGAGTAAAGGATTTTTGAGAAAGCTGAATGGTTTCAATGGCGTTGGTGAAGCGACCCTGGCGATATTCCGCCAAACCCCTGGTCATCAGACGCCAATACATCCGATCACCCTTTGCTGAAAGTGCGACGGCGCTCTCGGCCACTCTGGCGGCGAGGGTCAAGTCGTCCGCGCCGACGGCGGAGGGAAGCAGCAGGCAGGTCTTGGCCGTCACCTCGGCCACCCCAGGCGCGGTGCTGGCGCCGAAACGATCCAGCATCGCTTTGCAATGAGCGCGATAATCAGCGACTCTGCCGGATTCGATCAGCAGCGGCGTGAGCATATACCAACTGAAGTACTCCGATGGCGCCATTTGCGTGGCTTGGGCCAGATCAGCGGCCGCCTGTTGCCAGCGAGTGGTCCGCGCAAGAATTTTGGCTCGCAGGACAAGGAATTGGGCCGTCTGGTCCGCATCGTCATTCGTTGAGGCAAGCAGGCGGTTCAACGGCGCTTCAGCCTGGGCCAATTTGCCCTCGCGCGCCAAATCGGAAGCCTGCTTGAAGAGCGCGCGCGCTTCTTGTTGACGGGCATTTTCAGCGGCCACTTTTTTCGAGTCGAATGTTCCAGCCAGCACGTCCTGGATTAACTGTTCGCCCAACCCCATAGGGTTTCCGATCCATGCAATATTTCCCTGATTGTCTATTAAGAACGCCGTGGGAAGTCCGCCCCGTCCGGCCGCCGTCAGCCAATTCTGGGCCATCCTACCCTTGCCAAGCACAGGGCGGTCCTCCTGCGCGATCCTGTAAGTCATTTTCTCACCCATCGCCTTGAGGAAGGGGACGACTTGTTTTGCGTCGCGCTCCCAACAATCCTGGCCAATGACAATGAGGCCCTTGTCTTTGTAGCGGTTCTGGAGTTCGTTTAGATAGGGGATGGCAATGCGGGAAGACTCGCTCCAAGTGGCCCAAAATTCGACCAGATAAGCTTTGCCCGGATCGAACTTCTTGACCGGCTCTCCCTGCATCCATTTGCCGGTTTTCCATTTCGGCGCCGGATCGCCAACCTTGAGGGTATGCGAGTTGTCAACCGGCACCGCGCTTTGGAGGCTAATGTCGGGGAATTTGCTCTCGAAAGTCACGCCGCTGAATTGTTGCACAAACTCAGCCACGGGCACCGTCAAGAGGCCGTTGGTCATGACATAACCGTTGGAGAGGCCCGGCGGGCCTTTGGGAGTGAAACTGTTGCCGTGCGGATTCCACAATTCGACGGTGTCGGCTTCGGAATCATACGCCAAAACCGCATAGGCATGCTTGGGCGTGACACCCGGAGTCGTGGGTTTTTCCGTTGCGCACGCCATCAGACGCTTTTCACTCGCAGCGGCGGCCAGTTTCTGGCGCAGCTCGTCCAGCTTGGCGGCGCGCGCGGCGTCTGAAGTGGCGGGTTCGTGGGCGAATTTGAAACCAAACCACTTGACTCTATGGCCGGTAAGATAGGACATGATTCTGCCCTCGGAACCGCCTTTGGCAATCGCATCAATGGGCAAGTCGGATCGCTTTTCTGGAGCAACCTGGCCGTTGCGCACCTCCCCGATGGCCTTTTCGTAAAGGTTGATCCAGACGCCGTCGTGACTGTTGCCCGCCGTCATGGCTAATTCGGCGTCGGTAGGCGGCGCGACCGAAACAGGGCCTCCGCCGAACTCCACGCGCACGCGGCCATCCGGTTGGATGGAAAACAAGGAAGCGACCTCGCGCGGGTCGCGTTGAATCATGGCTCCGAGCGGGGCCAGGCAAAAGCAGTCGCCCATGCGGCCTTGACGGATCGTGTTGAGTTGCGGCAGGCCGGAAGCAAAGAAATCGCGGTTAGTCACGCCGCTGAGGAGCTTGAAGCATTGGCTGTAAAGCCTTGGCAGATTGGGCTGATTGGTGGCGGGCGTGTTGGTGGCAAGCCGGCGGATATTTTCCAGCGTCAACGGCGGCAGGGTGTAATTGGTGGAACGAGAGGCGCGTTTGAGCGCAGCCAGCGCGGCGGCGGCTTGGCCCTTGTTGCCCGGATCTTCAATGGCGGCGTCCAATTCCTCCACGGATAAGGATTTGTTGTGATCCTTGTCCCAGGTCAAAAAGTTGGTGGCGATCGCCTTGAAGAAGGAGTCATCGGCATTGGTTTGCGCCCAAACGGCCAGCGGCCGCGCCGTTGCCAGAAACAGCAACAACAGCGCGGTCAAAAAACGTTGGCGGAAACCTGTCATGGTTCTGAAGTTGAACATTGTGCCAAATCTGAAAAAAGGTCAAACATTCCCGGAGGGTGGTAAACATAAGCAAACGAAGGCAACGAAGAAGCAAGGCACATGGCAAAAGAGCCTCGGCTTCAGATAACTTTTCTTCGTTTCCTTCGTTAGCTTCTGTGGGAACTCCGAAATCAAAGCGAATTGATCTCTTTCGTTCTCAGGCAGGCCGCCAGATGGGTCGGATCTGTGAACGGTTCCAGCGCCGGAACTTCCCGGGCGCAACGTTCCTGCGCGTGCGCGCAACGCGGATGAAATGGACAGCCGGGCGGCGGGTTCAAAGGCGAGGGCGGGTCGCCGGTGGGCACCACGCGCACGCGCCTCGCCTCGCGGGCGGGATCGGGAATGGGGATGGCGTTGATCAAGGCCTGCGAATACGGGTGCAGCGGATGCTCGAAGACGCGGGCGGCGGGGCCGATCTCCACGATCTTGCCCAGATACATCACCGCAATCCGGTCGGAAATATAATTGACCACGGAAAGATCGTGCGAAATGAAGATCAAGGTCAGCCTCATCTCGCGCGAAATGCGGGCCAGCAAATTGATGATTTGGGCTTGAATGGAAACGTCCAGGGCCGAGACCGGTTCGTCGGCGATGATCAGTTGAGGTTCGACGGCCAGAGCGCGGGCGATGGCCAGCCGCTGGCGCTGGCCGCCGGAAAATTCGTGAGGATACTTGCCCTGGGCGCGCGCCGGCAGACCCACTTTCTGCAAAAGGTCGCCCACTCGGGCAGGCATTTCCGACGGAGGCAGGGTGCGATGAGCCAGAATCGCCTCGGAGAGGGCGTCGAAAACGGTCATGCGCGGATTGAGCGTGGCGTAAGGGTCCTGGAAAATCATCTGGAAATTGGCCCGCGCCTGGCGCAACTGCCGGCCACGCAAGGCCGTCAAATCGCAACCGTTGAGAAGAACGACTCCTTCGGTGGGGCGGATGAGTTGAAGAATGGTGCGGCCCAAGGTTGATTTGCCGCAGCCCGATTCACCGACGAGGCCCAAAATTTCACCTTGACGCAAATCAAAGGAGACGCCATCGACCGCCCGCACGGAACCAACGTGATGCTTGAAAAGAAACCCGCGCTCGACGGGGAAATGCGTTTTGAGATTTTGCACCCGCAGGAAGGGGGTGATGACATTTTCGGCGGCGCTCACAACGTCAGTTTCTCCCTTTGCACGCGCAGGCAGGCGGAGCCGTGGGCGGGGGCCACTTCCAACTCGGCAATCTCTCCTTGCGCGCACGCGTCGATGACATAATCGCATCGCGGCGCAAAGGGACAGCCCGGCAGCGGACGAAGCAAATCCGGCGGCGCACCCGCGATGGTGTAAAGTTCCCGGCCTTTGACTTGCAGGGCCGGAATGGATTTTTGCAGGGCGCGCGTGTAAGGATGTTTCGTCTCATAGAACAGGTCCCCGGTGCGGGCGCTTTCCATGACGCGACCGGCGTACATGACCATGACCCGGTCACAAAATCCGGAAACCACGCCGAGGTCGTGGCTGATGAGAAGGATGGCCATGCCCAGTTCCTTGCGCATTTTCTTCATCAAATCGAGGATTTGCGCCTGCACGGTAACATCCAGAGCGGTGGTCGGTTCATCGGCGATGAGAAGGTCCGGCTTGGTGATCAAGGCCATGGCAATCATCACCCGTTGCCTCATGCCGCCGGAAAATTCATGCGGATACATCCTCATGCGATGTCCGGGATCGGGAATGCCGACTTCAGCCAGCATGTCCAAGGCGCGCCGGTGGGCGGCGGCGCGGTCGATCTTTTCGTGGATGAGCAACGGTTCGATCAATTGCGCCCCGATGCGCAGATACGGATTGAGCGAGGTCATCGGGTCCTGAAAAATCATGGAGATGCGGAGGCCGCGATATTTATTGAGTTCTTTCTGCGAAAGGGCCAGCAAATCAGCCCCGTCAAAAATGGCCTGCCCGGCTTCGATGCGCCCGGGCGGTTGCGGCAGCAGCCCCATGATGGAATAGCAGGTGACGGACTTGCCGGACCCCGATTCGCCGACAATGCCCAAAGTCTCGCCGCGTTCGATGTGGAAGGAGACATCCTGCACGGCGCGAATGACGCCCGCCCGCGTGTGAAAAGCGGTCTGCAGATTGTTGACAGTGAGGAGAGGCATGTTCAGTCCTTGGAGCCGCGCACGTCGAGGGCGTCGCGCAGGCCGTCGCCCAGGAAATTAAGCGAAAAGAGTGTCAGCGCCATGGCCACAGCCGGATACGTCAGCAGCCAGGGGTATTCCTCCATCATTTCAGCGCCTTCCTTGATTAGGACGCCCCAGGAACTGTGCGGCGCCTGCACGCCCAGCCCCAGAAAACTCAGGAACGCCTCCAACAACATCACCTCCGGCAGCGTCAGCGTGGCAAAAACGATGATGGGGCCCAGCAGGTTGGGGAGGATGTGCCGGAAGAGAATCCGCCGGCGGCGCAGGCCCAGCGCGCGCGCCGCTTCCACGAATTCCTGCTGCTTGATGGCCATGACCTGCCCGCGCACGATGCGGGCCATCGTCAGCCACTGCACCGCCCCAATGGCCACGAAAAGCAAAATAATATTTTGCCCGAAGAACACCGTCAGCAGAATCACGAAAATCGTGTAAGGAAGCGCATAAAGAATATCGACCGACCGCATCAACACCATATCGACCTTTCCGCCGGCGAAACCGGACACCGCGCCGTAGGTGACGCCGATGACCAGCGACACAACCGTCGCCAACAAACCAATCATCAGGGAAATCTGTCCGCCGTAAAGCAGGCGCGCCAGCAAGTCGCGTCCGAGGGGGTCGGTGCCGAGCCAGTGAGTGTGATTGGGCCCCACGGGGCCGAGGGTGAGATTCTGCTGTTGGTAGGAAAAGCCGATGACAAAATGGCACAGCGGCGCGGCCAGAAAGCAGAGCAGCGACAACACGATGACGACCAACAGGCCGAAGATCGCGAGTTTATTTTTCCACAAGCGATGCCAGGCGTCCTGCCAGAAGGAGGCGCTTTTTTCGTCAGGTTGAAGGTTGGGCGTTGGCATTATTCAAAACGCAATTTGGGGTTCAACCACACCAGGACAATATCCACCACCAGATTCATGGCGATGACGAAGACCGCATAAAAAAGGACGGCGCCCATAATCATGAAATAGTCCCGGTTGAAGGCGGCCGTGACGAAGAAACGGCCCAAACCGGGAATGCCAAAGATCGTTTCCACCACGAAAGATCCTGTCAACAAACCGGCGATGGCCGGTCCCAAAAATGAAACCACCGGCAGCATCCCGCCTCGCAACGCGTGCCGAAAGAGAATGCGCGCCGGGCCGGCTCCCTTGGCTTGGGCGGTGCGGATGAAATCCTGCCGCAGCACCTCCAGCAATCCGCCCCGCGCCAGCCGGGCGACGTAGGCGGCGTAAAACGCGCCCAGCGTCAAGGCCGGCAGCACGCGGTCGCGCGGGAAAAACCAGCCCTCAGCATTGCACCATTCCAGGTGGAGGGCGAAGAGGGAGATGAGCAGCGGCCCCATGACAAAAGTCGGCAAGCACAAGCCGGTCATGGCCAGCGACATGGAGAAGTGGTCCCAGAAGGTGTTCTGTTTGAGGGCGGCGACCATCCCGGCCAGCAGCCCCAGCAACAGGGCGACCAGCAGCGCCTCCAGGCCCAATTCGGCCGAGACGGGAAAGGTTTCCGCAATAATCTCGTTGACAGTTTGGCCGGGGTATTTGAAGGAAGGCCCGAGATCCCCGTGCAAGAGATGTTTCATTTGCAGCAGGTATTGCTGAAAGAGCGGTTTGTCCAGGCCGTAGTGGGCTTCCATGCGGGCGCGGACTTCCTTGCTGGCCCGTTTCTCCGAGGAGAAAGGGCCACCGGGCGCCAGGTGCATCATGAAAAAGGTGACCGTCGCCAGGATGAACAGGACCGGAATGGTTTCCAAAAAGCGGCGCGCGACAAACCGAATCATAGCTCAAGGGGTTTCGGGCGCGAGATAGATGGACCGGTAATCCGGCGAGTCCAACAGGTTGGGATACCAGCCCTTGACGTTTGGCAGAATGAGCCGTGGATTGGTGTAAACGTAAATGGGAATGATTGGCTCTTCGTCCCGCAAAATCTCCTCGGCCTTCTGGTAAGCCTCGTAACGGGCGGCGGTGTCGCCCGTGCCGGCGGCCACGCGGCAAAGGCGGTCGTACTCGGCGTTGGACCAGCCTGTGCTATTGTTGCCGCTGCCGGTTATGTTAATATCCAGAAAGGTGCCCGGATCATCGTAATCGGCGCCCCAGCCACCACGGCAGATATCGTAATTGGTGTGGTTCATTTCATCCAGATAGACCTTCCATTCCACGTTCTTCAAGGTGATCTCGATGTTGAGGTTCTTGCGCCACATTTCCTGCACGGCCTCGGCGATGGCCTTGTGGTTTTGCAGAGTGTTGTAGAGCAACTTGATCTCGGGAAAATTTTTTCCGTCCGCGTAGCCGGCCTCGGCCAAAAGCCGGCGCGCCTCCGCCGGGTCCTCCCGCAAATGGGCCTTGGCCGTAAAGCCCGCCGTCCCCGGCGGCGTGAAACAAAAAGCCGGAATTTCCCCGGCGCGCGTGACCGTTTCGGTGATGGCCCGCCGGTCGATGGCCATGCCCAGAGCCAGGCGAACGCGCTTGTCGTTCAACGGCGGGCGCGTCACGTTCAAGTAGTAGAAATAGGTGGTCAAGATTGGGTATATGTTGATCAAATTCGGCTTGTTTTTCCGATAGAAGTCCACTTTGGACTGGGGCGCGGTGCGAATGGTATGAAGCTGGCCCGAACGAAACATCCGCTCTTCGGCGTCGTAGCTCTCTTCGGGGACGAAGTCAATGGAGTTCAACCGGACATGGCTAGCGTCCCAGTAGGTCGGATTTTTGACCGCCAGGACATGCGAATTCATGCGCCATTCCTTGAGCACAAATGGGCCGTTGCCCACGAAGTTTTCCGGGCGCGTCCATGGATTGGAACGATTGTCGAACTCGCCACACTTCTTAATCGTCGCCACCGGCACCGGATCCCACGAATTGTGTATCATCATTTTGAGCAGATAAGGAGTCGGACTATGCAGTGTCAATTGCAGGGTGTAGTCATCCAGCACTTTGAAGCCGACCTGGTCAAAGTTGGTGATCTTGCCCAAATTGAAGGCCTCGGCATTGGCGACAGGGTAGAGCATGTAGGAATACTGCGCGGCCAGCGACGGCAGGAGCATGCGATGGTACGATTCGTAAAAATCGCGGGCCGTGACCGGATCGCCGTTGGACCAGCGGGCGCTTTTGCGGAGGTGAAATGTGTAAACCAAATTGTCGGGCGAAATGTCCCAGCTTTCAGCCACGCCTGGCCGGGGCGAACCGTCCTTGGCGTCCCCATAAACCAGTCCCTCATACAAAGCGAGCATGATGTCGTGCTCGATCTGTCCGGTGGCGATCTGCGGATCCAGACCACTCGGATCGCCGCCGTTGCCGACGCGGAATTGCTGGACTTGGTTGGCGATTTCGACCAGAGTCTGGCGGCGGCCGCAGCCGCAAAAGAGAAGAATACCCAGGAATAAAACAGTTGCTGGAAATGATAGCCTGGAAATCAATTTTACTTTAGCGAGTTCCGCTCTTCGACGACTTCAAATAGCTCATGCCAGTCATAGTCAACAGTGGAAGAACGTGCGGCATGTCGTCTTCACCGACGACGATGACGGTGGTTTTGCCAAGTGCAATTCTATAACGATCGGCCACCTCATACTTTTCCCCGTCAGCCATTTTGATCATAAAAGGAAGTCCCTCCTTGATGGCCGTTCGAATTTTATCTCTCGTCATAGCACTTCATATTTATACGGCCATTGTTCTTAGTCAAATCCGCAATTCTCAGATCGGTTCATTTCTGCGAATTGACGCCGATCTTTTTGAGGAACGGCTCAATCGACTCGGGGCGGCCGAGGAATTTCTCAATGGAAATATTGACGTCGCGCGAATTTCCCTTGGCGTAAATCTCCTCCCGCAAACGCCGCCCGGCCTCGCGGTCAAAATAGCCGTCGGGCGCCTTCTCGAACACCGTGGCCATGTCCGCCGCAATCGCATCGGCCCAGGCATAGCCGTAATATCCGGCGTCGTATCCCATCAAATGCCCGAAATAGGCCAACCAGGCCGTACCCGGCGGCTGCGCGAAAAATGTTTTGGCCGCGATTCCATCCGCCATCGGTTGGGCTTGATCGGCGTTGGCGGCGTGGATTTGGGTGTGCAATGCCAGGTCCGTCAAACCGAAGACCAGTTGCCGGCGATAGTAGGCGCCTTCGATGGCGAGCTTGGACGCCTTGAGCTGATCGAGGATGGCCGACGGAATCTTCTTCGTCGGATCGCGATAATCGGCGGCAAAGCTGTCCAGCACTTTTTTGTCCCAGGCCCAATTCTCCAACATTTGCGAAGGGGCTTCGACGAAATCGCCGGGCACGCTGGTGCCGGAAAAGCGGGCGTACTTGGCGCGCGTCAAAATGGCGTGCATGGCGTGGCCAAATTCATGGAAGAGCGTCACCACGTCTTCATGCGGCAGGAGCGAAGGGCGATTCGGCTGCGGCGCGGGGAAATTGCAGATGAGCGTGACCACCGGGCGCTGGTAGGTTCCGTTCTCCAGCAATTTTCCGTCGATGATGCCAAATTCGGCGAAGTGGTTGTATTTGCCTTCGCGCGGGAACATATCAAGATAAAAGAGTCCCATCGGCTCGCCCGTCGAAGCGTCGGACACAGAGTAAAGCTGCAAGTCGTCCACCCATTTGTAAGGCGGATCGACGCGCTGAAACTTGAGTCCGAAAATTCTTTGATAGATGGCGAACATCCCGTCCAGGCAGCGTTGAAAGGGGAAATAGACCTTCAACGCGTCTTCATCGATGGTGTATTTTTCCTTCTTGAGTTGATTGGCGTAATAGCGCCAGTCCCATAGGAGGACGGGCGTGTGCGGATCGCTGGTGTCCCTGGCCTTCATCGCGCGAAACTGGGTGATCTCGGAGTCGAATTTCGGCTGCAAGCCGGTTCGCAATCGTTCCAAAAAATCCATCGCGCGAGCCGCCGTTTTGGCCATTTTTATTTCAATGACGTAATCGGCCCAATTGTCGTAGCCAAGTTTGTGGGCAATGTCGTCGCGCAATACCAGAATCTGTTGTAGCAGCGGAATGTTCTTCTCTTTGGCCAAACTGTCGCGGGCGGTTTGCATCCGCAAGCGCGTCTGCTCGCGCTTCGCGTTTTCCATCACGGTGACGTAATGCCACGTGATGTTGGCCATGACCGTATAAGCGCCAAAGGCATTGATAACGCCCTTTTGCTCCAGAAAATCGTCCGGCACGCCCTCCAATTCCGCCTTGGTGAAGAGGATGTGTTGTTCGGCTTTGGTCACGTTGCTCAGAAAATCAGTGCTCAATGCGGACAATTTTTTGCGCTCGGCTTCCACCTCGTCGCGTTTGGCTTTGGGCAAATCGAGGCCGGCGCGGCGGTAATCGCGCATCGTGTCGGACAACAGCTTGGCATCCTCGTCCTTCAGATTCGGATGCGTGTCGGCATAAGCTTTGATGGCGTTGTAAACATCCTCCCGATAATCCAAACCCACGGACCAATCGTCCAAAGCTTTGACCTCATCGGTCGCGGCATCGCGAATGACGGCGTTGGTGCTGGTTTCCTTGATGACGGACATGCGATTCTCGACTTTGGCGATGATGTAGTTGACATCATCCAGCGCGCGCACTGTGTTGGCAAAGGTGACTTCGGAGGGTTGAAGGTGTCCGATGCGGGCCAGGCCAGCCTCCGCCTCGGCGATGGCCGCTTTGACAGACGCATCGAGGGCATTGGCGGTGGTCTCGAACGTGGGCACAGTGACCACGGAATGAAAGCGGGCCGCTCTCGCCTTGAATGATGCCAGGTTATCTTGTGCAGGAGGCGGCAAGGGGTTTGGCCCCGCTTGTTGCCCCCCTGGCGCGGTATGTTTCGTCGGGGATGTAGCGCAACTTGCCAGAAAAACAGCCAAGCCACAGGTCAAAAGATTCTTTATTCGCATTCTCGTGCGCCCCACATTAGCCGAAAATTCAAAAGAGGCAACAGGATGATTGATGGAGCAATTGGACTGGGCGCAAATCTGGTTTTGTGCGCTGGAGGCCGATGGCTCGGCTGGAGCCTCGCTCTATCAGGCATCCCGGTAGGGCGAGGCTCCAGCCGAGCCGGGGGGCGATTAGAACCAGATTTTCGCCCATTTGGACTTGAAAAGGGCCACGCATCGGGTCAGTTTCAATCCGATCGTCCGGCTTCCTGAACCCGGATGTAACGGCGCAGAGCGATCAAGCCCACGGGCGCAACCAGACTCAACAGCGCCACGATCAGCCATAGAGTTTGAGAATGGCGCGGGCCGGTTTCCGGGCAATATTTCATCAGCGATTTGCCTGAAAACAAACCGATCAGCAATTTAGCCAGCAGCAACGGCACATACGAAAGAGCTCCGTAGGAAGCTTCCTGTCCTGTGGGCGCGATGGCTGCGGCGTATTCATAGACGCGCGGCGAATAAAACGACTCCCCAATCGACAGCACAAAAACAAAGAGCGCAATCATCACGTAATACGGATGAACCTCCCCCTTGAGGCCGAGAAACCCGTGGCCGATCACGTTTCCGAGAATGCCATGGGCAAGCGGCGCGAACCACGCCGGCGGCATGGCCATGATAAAAATTGAGGCCGCGGAAAGGAGGCAGCCTAAAATCACCATAGAGTAAGCGGAAAACCTCTGCGTGAGCGCCCCGATAATCGGCACCATCACAATGATGAAAAGGCTGTTCATCCCCCACAACATCCCGATGGGCGCGCCCGGTCCTAATTCACGGACGCCAAAAACCGGGTACACATAGTCCATTTGTTTGTAAATCAGCTTTATGAACGCGATCAATACCAGAAAAGCCAGCAGCCGGTAAAATCCGACCTGCTGCCATAAAGTAAAGAAGAGCCGGATGGTTCCCCGCGAAGCCTCGCTCACGGTCAGGCCAATGGAATGGACAAAGTTCCGGTCCGAAGGCTTTGGTTTAAGGGGAACGAGCTTGAGACCTTCATCGGTCGCCTCCGCTCCTTCGCGCAACAAATAAATGAGCGGCAGCATAATCACCTCCAGAACCAAACTTGTCAAGAAAATGGTTCGATACGTCGAAATGTGGAGTCCCAACACGTCCAAGTGGCCGTACTCTCCCAGGCCCTTGCGCATCAGATCGAACAGCCAGGCCGCGATCAGAAAACCGACGTTCATCATCACGTAAATCATGGAGAAGGACATGGACCGTTGCCTGGTGTTGGAATAGCGGCGCGCGGCCGCAACCAAAACCGGCCCGCCCAAGGCTTCACCTACGGCCAGCGGCATCAGTCCGCCCCACAGAGCCAGCCATTTGATGGTGGTA
>Ga0302326_10026376_pt1 | contig 11746 bp, 11 predicted proteins | sample Palsa_T0_3_FD_202264 | JGI IMG/M metagenome (GOLD analysis project Ga0302326, IMG submission 202264) | Peat permafrost microbial communities from Stordalen Mire near Abisko, Sweden - Palsa_T0_3 | ecosystem: Environmental > Terrestrial > Soil > Palsa > Peat permafrost | place: Sweden: Abisko... | reverse complement strand
CAGACCCAGATCTAGGCGGCGTGGTGGCCGCGCCACGCGGTGTGCGCCGACGTCCGGTCCACGTCGCGCCGACCGGACGTCGCCGGGCGCAAGTGGCTCGCTGAATCCTCTGCGTCATCCCTGTCTGCGCGGCGCATGAGCTCCCGGAACCCCAACCAGGCCGCGGCGACCGTCGCGGCCGTCAGAGTCAGTCCCACCAGGAGAACCGGGTCGACGAACGTGAACAGCAGGACGGCGACGGCGAGGCCCCAGAGCAGCTCAGCGCGCCAGTCCCACGGCGTCGCAGCTAGTGAACGGTCAGCGTGCTCGCGTCCAGCAATCGGGGTCTTGGGCATGCTGACCTCCTAAGAATTGTAATCATCACGATTTTAATGCATCCACCAGGCCCGATGCGTCCCGGGTCAGAAACGCTGCCCGATCCGGCGGGATGATCGCTAGTTGCCCGCAAGCGCCGGATGAGGCGTTTTGACCTGCGCGGATATCCGCCGGTAAGCTGCTCCGTTGGCGTGCGGTACGCCGGGTCTCGGGTCACAGTCGGTCGCCGAGGACGAGCCCATCTCCGCCGCCGCCTGACCGGCACCCGGGTCACCGGGATCCACCCGAGAGAAAAGAAGGTAAGCGCTGTGTCCACCTACGCGCCCAAGGCGGGTGACACCACGCGGACGTGGCATGTCATCGACGCCCAGGACGTGGTGCTCGGTCGCCTCGCCGTCGCGGCAGCAAATCTGTTGCGCGGCAAGCACAAGCCGACATTCACACCCAACGTCGACGGCGGAGACTTCGTCATCGTCATCAACGCCGACAAGGTCGCCATCAGCGGCGACAAACTGCAGAGCAAGCTGGCTTACCGCCACTCGGGTTATCCCGGCGGGCTGCGGAGCCGCAGCATCGGCGAGCTGATGCAGAAGCACCCCGACCGGGTGGTCGAAAAGGCCATCCTCGGCATGCTGCCCAAGAACAAGCTGTCCCGTCAGATCAAGCGCAAGCTGCACGTCTACGCCGGTCCGCAGCACCCGCACACCGCGCAGCAGCCGGCTCCGTACGAGATCAAGCAGGTGACCCAGTAATGACTGAGACGGCAGCAACCGAGACCACCGAAGAAGTGGTCGCCGAGACCCCTGAGACCACCGAGGCCGCCGCACCGGCTCCGCGGGAAGACTCCTTTGCCATCGAGCGCCCGATCCAGACCGTCGGCCGCCGCAAAGAAGCCGTGGTCCGAGTGCGCCTGGTGCCCGGCACCGGCAAGTTCGCCCTCGACGGCCGCAGCCTGGAGGCCTACTTCCCCAACAAGGTGCACCAGCAGCTGATCAAAGCCCCGCTGGTCCTCGTCGACCGGGCGGAGAGCTTCGACATCTTCGCTCACCTCGACGGCGGCGGCCCGTCCGGGCAAGCCGGCGCGCTGCGCCTGGCGATCGCCCGGGCACTGATCATCGTCACACCCGACGACCGGCCCGCGCTGAAGAAGGCCGGCTTCCTCACTCGCGACCCGCGTGCCACTGAGCGCAAGAAGTACGGCCTGAAGAAGGCCCGCAAGGCGCCGCAGTACAGCAAGCGCTGATCTCCGCGGCGATCACGGCCGCGTATCTGTTGGGTGGCGCTCCGGACAATCCGCTTGTCACGAGTGTGGGCGGTCACCAACTGTGAGAGGTTTGTCCGCATGGGTCGACTTTTCGGCACTGACGGTGTCCGCGGCGTCGCCAATCGGGAGCTCACCGCTGAGCTCGCGATGGCGCTGGGCGCTGCGGCCGCCCGACGGCTAACGAGCCTGAGTCCTCGACGTCGTCGCGTCGCTGTCATCGGCCGCGACCCGCGGGCCAGCAGCGAGATGCTGGAAGCCGCGGTGATCGCCGGCATGACCAGCGAAGGTGTCGACGCGCTGCGGGGCGGTGTGCTGCCGACGCCGGCGGTGGCCTATCTGACGCACGCCTACGACGCCGACTTCGGCGTGATGATCTCCGCGTCGCACAACCCGATGCCCGATAACGGCATCAAGATCTTCGGGCCGGGTGGACACAAGCTCGACGACGCGACCGAGGACCAGATCGAGGACTCGGTCGCCAGTGGGCCGGGCCTGCGTCCCATCGGTGCGGACATCGGGCGGGTGGTCGATGCCGCCGACGCCCTGGACCGCTACCTGCGTCGGGTCGGCAAGGCGAATACGGTCCAGCTCAACGGGCTGACCGTGGTCGTCGACTGCGCACACGGGGCCGCATCGGAGGCCGCACCGCGCGCCTACCGCGCGGCCGGTGCACGCGTCATCGCGATCAACGCCGAACCCAACGGCCTCAACATCAACGACGGCTGTGGCTCGACGCATCTGGATGTGTTGCAGTCAGCGGTATTGCACCATGGTGCTGACCTCGGCCTGGCGCACGACGGCGATGCCGACCGGTGCCTGGCTGTGGACGCTGCCGGTGAGATCGTCGACGGCGACGCGATCATGGTGGTCCTCGCGCTGGCCATGCAGGAGTCCGGCGAACTGGCCGGCAACACTCTGGTCGCCACCGTGATGAGCAATCTCGGCCTGCACCTGGCGATGCGCGCGGCCGGTGTCGACGTTCGCACCACCAGCGTCGGTGACCGGTATGTGTTGGAAGAGTTGCGATCTGGTGCGTTCAGCCTTGGCGGCGAACAATCCGGGCACATCGTGCTGCCCAATCTGTCGACCACCGGCGACGGCATCCTCACCGGCCTGCGGCTGATGTCACGGATGGCTCAGACCGGGTCATCGCTGGCCGGACTGGCCTCGGCGATGCACACCCTGCCGCAAGTGCTGATCAACGTCGGGGTCTCGGACAGAGATGCCGCGGTCGCCGCGCCGGCGGTTCAGACCGCATTGCACGAGGCCGAAGAAGAGCTTGGTGACACCGGTCGAATCCTGTTGCGGCCCTCCGGGACTGAACAGTTGATCCGGGTCATGGTGGAAGCTGACGACGAGCACATGGCCCACCGGCTTGCCGCTCACGTCGCTGAATCCGTACGCGCCACGCACTGACTGTCTGACTGCTCGGCTCCTTCTGCTCGGCGGAACCTTCTTCCGATGCGTCGCGTCGAACGTGTCATGGGACAACGCGACGCGTTTGTGGACGTGGCGGCTGTGCACGCCATCGCGAACCGGTTCGACGACACCTCGCACCTCATCGACGCCGCGGTGCGCACGCACTTCGGCGGACTGCTCTTCGACGGCGCCAGCGCGGGGCGTATGTACGTCGGGCAGGGCGATGCGATCCGGTTCGCGCTGCACCGGCTGAGCGGCGAGCTTGTGCAATGGGTAAGGGCCACTGCGGAAATCGCTTCCGCGCTGCGGATCAGCGCCGACCGTTACGCCGAAGCCGACCATTACGCCGCCGCGGGCATCGGCTGACAGTGGCCGATCGATTGGACGTAGCTGCGCGGGTGGCCGAGGGCCGGCCAGCCGTCGAGCACACTCAGACCTACGTGTCGGCCTGCCATGCGCTTGGTTACCAGCAGCCTGACCTCACCGCGCACGCTTCTCAAGTGCGGGACACCTACGACGCCGAGTCGGGACTTGATCTGAAGATGCTCGACGACGATTGCGCGGCACTGCGCGCGGCGGTCAACGCAGTCGAAGAGGCGCTATCGGCGCAGCGTGCGCAGGTGACCGAACTCAATACTGGCTGGCGAGGTTCGGGTGCGGACTCCGCGACGCGGTTTCTGCAGCGTCACTGCGATACCGCGACTACGTTGACCGCACGTGTTCGATCCGCCGCCGAGGCCTGTGCGGCGTTGCGGGACAACCTGTGGCAGTCGGTCGACGGCAAAGTTGCCACCACGATCTCCATCGATGAGCGCCGGGCGGCGGAGCGTTCATCGTGGCTGGCTGCCGCGCACGCCGTGACAACGGGCACCGGCGATCGATCGGTGGCCGAAGAGTTGATCTGCCGTCACGTTATTCCATACGTGGACAACGATATCCGAAACGACTGGCTGTCCGCTGTGCACTCGACCGCCGCGTCGATCGCGACGTCCTATGACACGGCCATCCACGCGTTGACTTCGGCGCCGGACCTGGGTTTCGAAATTCCGGGTGACCTCGGCCCGAGTTGGCAGCCGGTATCCAATGAGCCGGTGCATCCGATTCCGGACTTCCCGATGCCAGGTCCCCCCATGCCTGCCGATCCGGTGCCGACTGTTCCCGCGGCGGCACTGCCGCCCCCGTCCTCACCCCGGCAGCCGCCGTCGTCTGCTGACGATATGCCTCCAGACGGGGATGCACCGCTGGATGATCTCAGCGGATTGTCCTCAGGCGCAGGCGGACTCGGTGGTCTGAGCGGCATGACCGGCGGCATCGGCGGAGTGATCAGCAGCATCGCCGACGGGATCGGCAGTCTGATCAGCTCGCTGACCGGCGGGCTCGGCGATACCGCCGACGACCCATTGCTCGACGATTCAAACGATGACACCGACGATCCGGACGAAGCAGAGGAAGCCGGTGGCAAAGACGACGGCGAGGACGCGGAGCCGGTCGAACCGGCCGCTCCGGCGGAACCCGAAGCCGACCAGCTCGGCGAAAGTCCTTCGGCGGCAGTGCAAGCCGCAGACTCGCCGGCCGAGCCAGCCGCGCCGCCGCCAGTCGACCCACGACCTGCTGACCAGCCGCCGCAGGCAACCGTGACCCCGCCCGATGGATCGACGCCGTGCGAGATCGCCGAAGACCAACTGCCCCAGGCGGGCCAGTGAGGCGAGGACTCAGCTAGGCAGGAGTTCGCGCAACTGCTCGATGAAGCACACCGACTCGTGGCGGTCGGAGCTCAACGGTGTGGCTAAAAGCGTTGTGACACCGGCTTCGGCGAACGCCGCGACGCGTTCAGCGACGAATCCGCGCGGCCCGACCAGCGAGATAGACCGCGCCAGCTCATCGGGAACGGCGGCGATGGCGTCCTTCTTGTTCCCGCCGAGGTAGAGCTCCTGAATCTTGTCTGCGATGTCGCCGAACCCGTAGCGGGTGGCCAGGTTGTGGTAGAAATTGCGGCCCTTGGCGCCCATCCCGCCGATATACAGCGCCAGTTGCGGTTTGAGCCATTCCAGCCGGTCTTCGACGTCGTCGCCGATCGCCAGCGATGTGCCCACCATCACATCCAGCGGACCCAACTCGGGATCGCGCTTGGCTTGACCGGCTGCGAGCGCCTCACCCCACACCGCCTGAGCCTTTTCCGGATAAAAGAAAATCGGCTGCCAGCCGTTGGCGATTTCGGCGGTCAGTTCCACGTTCTTGGGGCCCAGTGCGGCGATCGACACCGGAATCTGCTCGCGCACAGGGTGATTGATGAGCTGCAGTGGCTTACCCAGCCCAGTGCCACGCTCGGCAGGCAGCGGAACCTGGTAATGCTTGCCGTCGTACTTGACGCGTTCGCGGCGCCAGACCTGGCGGCAGATCTCCACCACTTCACGGGTGCGGCCGAGCGGCGCATCGAAGGGCAGACCGTGAAACCCTTCCACGACCTGAGGTCCGGACGTGCCGATGCCCAACTGAAACCGGCCGTCGGACACGTAATCCAGGCCCGCTGCCGTCATCGCCAGTAGCGAGGGGGTGCGGGTGTAGATCGGGAAGACACCGGAGCCAAGCTCGATCGTGTTGGTCTTGGCGGCCAGGTAGCCAAGCTGACTGACCGCGTCATAGGAGTACGCCTCGGCCACCAACACGATGTCGGCGCCAACCTTCTCCAGCTCAACGACGTGGTCCACGGCCTCTTTGAAGCCGCCGGAATAGTTCAGCGACAATCCGATTTTCATTGCCATGTTATATCACCCAACCGGTTGGTTGATCCGCTCAGCCCTTGAGCAGCGCCACGAACTTTTCTTCAGGCGTCACCGCCGCCGACTCGGCATCCAGCGCGATCGTCTTCGGCAGCTGCACATCGGGATCTGCGAAGTCGCGGTACGTCTTGTCGCCGCCCAGCGCGTACAGCAGATAGCCGGTCAGCAACGCGCGAACATTTTTCTGTGTCTTGCGATCCGGGGAGCCCAGGCCGAAAGCCGTTGTCAACCGCCGACCCTCTGCGAGCCCGTTGGACTGGGCCTTATTGACTATCCGCAGCGTGGCGGTATCCCAGACCCTCCAGAGTTCAATCGCGTTCGACCGCAACGTCTTCGCATCACCTGGCGCGCTGAACACCACACCGGGCACCCTGAGCGACGCAGCGGGTTGCTCAGCCGGCGGGGTGCTGACGGTCGGGAAGATCGCCGCCACGGCCTTGGGTTTGCCCTTCATTCCGGCCGCGGCGAAGACCGCCGCCGAGCCGCCGAACCCGTGACCGACGACGCCGAGTTTGTCGTGGTGCACGCTGATCTTGCCCGGCCCGAGCCGCACTCCCGCGGCGATGTCCAGCGCCGTGCCTAAGTCATAGGCGAGGTTCAGCACTGACGGCGCCACTCCTCGCTCGGTGTCCGGGGCCGCCGCGACGATGCCCCAGGAAGCCAGATGCTCTAGCAGACCCGAATAACGCGCGACGCGGGTGAGCCAGTCGTGGCCGAACGCCACGGCGGGCAAATCGAACCCCGCTTCGGGCGTGTAGACCACGCCCGGCAACCCCGCGAAGGCCAAGTCCCCGCGCAGAACTCGGTGCGGACCACGTCGGGTCAGCGCGGCGACGAGCTTGCTGGTCTTGGCCACCCGTTGACGGTAGCGCACGCCGTCATCGCCTCAATCGGCTCGCGACCAGGCGAGCCAGGCGACGGCAAGCCGATTGACAGAAACCCGTCAGGGAACACGCGGTGGTGCGGGGGTTTTATCGGCTCGGGAGAGTGGTACGACGGGCCGATGAATATAAAACGTTTCACCGCAGCGACCATAATCACCACCGCGGGCTTGGGGTTGGCCGGCTTGGGAGTGGCAAGCCTCGCCGAGGCTGCGCCGGTCGCCCCGCTTCCCGACTATCACTGGTGTCCGGGTCAATTCTTTGATCCGCACTGGGGTAACAACTGGGATCAGGGCCGCTGTCATGACGACTTCTACTTTGACGGCGAACCGCGCGACCCGGGCCACTGGCACGGTCCCGGCCCCTGGCACCCGTGACCCGGCCTCATCCGTGATTTGCTGAAGCAGCCGCCCCGAACCGGGGGCGGCTGCTTTGTTTGCGGGCCGCGTGCTGCGCGAACGAGCCGGTCAGCCGTTTACGTAGGCGTCAGCGCTGCGAGCATCCGTTATTGAAACTTATTCAGTTTAAAGCTCATTCAGATCAAGTCTTAACAACATTTGCTCGCAGAGGGTTTGTTATGTGCGCGGCGAGTGGTACCAAGGGTGAGTGATAAACATCAAACAAATTGCAGCTGCGACTGCCATCACCGCTGGTCTAGGACTTGCTGGTGTGGGCGCGGCGAGCGTTGCTGAGGCTCAGCCTGCTGGGCCGTTACCGGATTACCACTGGTGTCCTGGCCAGTTCTATGACCCGGGCTGGGGTAACAACTGGGACTGGAACCGTTGCCACGATGACTTCTACTTCGACGGTGAACCCCGCGACCAGGGCCACTGGCACGGCCCCGGCGGCTGGCACCCGGACGGCCCGGGTCCATGGGACCGACCGGGCGGCTACGGCGGCCCAGGATGGCAGGGCCCCGGCTGGCAGGGCCCCGGCTGGTAAGCCGGTTAACAGATAGCCGACCCCATGCAGGCCAGATACAGTGCAGCCGTCCCGATCGGGGCGGCTGCACTGCGTTAGAAGCGGCTTGCGACCGGCCGGCTGCACTACCCTAATGGGCTATGTGCGGAATCGTCGGCTACGTCGGGCACCAGCCTGCTGTCGATGTCGTCATCGACGCACTGCGCCGGATGGAATACCGCGGCTATGACTCCGCGGGCGTGGCGCTGGTCGACGACGCCGGCAAGCTGACGGTGCGTCGCCGCGCCGGCCGGCTGGCCAACCTGGAAGAAGCGCTCGCCGAGACCGACCCCTCGGGTCTGGCCGGCGGTACCGGTCTCGGCCACACCCGCTGGGCCACCCACGGCCGTCCCACCGACCGCAACGCCCATCCACATCGCGATGCGGCAGGCAAGCTCGCCGTCGTCCACAACGGCATCATCGAGAATTACGCCACCCTGCGCCACGAGTTGGAGTCCGCCGGCGTCGAGTTCGCCAGCGACACCGACACCGAGGTCGCTGTGCACCTGGTCGCTCAGGCCTATCACCACGGCGAGACCGAAGGCGACTTCACCGCCGCGGTGCTGGCCGTGCTGCGCCGCCTTGAAGGCCACTTCACACTGGTGTTCGCCAACGCCGACGAGCCGGGCACCATCATCGCCGCCCGCCGTTCCACACCACTGGTGGTCGGCATCGGCAACGGCGAGATGTTCGTCGGCTCCGACGTAGCCGCCTTCATCGGGCACACCCGCGAGGCGGTCGAGCTCGGCCAGGACCAGGCCGTGGCGATCACCGCGGACGGCTACCGGATCACCGATTTCCACGGCAACGATGTGACCGCAGAAGCTCGGCTCTTTCATATCGACTGGAACGTGGAAGCCGCCGAAAAGGGCGGCTACGAGTACTTCATGCTCAAGGAGATCGCCGAGCAGCCCATCGCCGTGTCTGACACCTTGCTCGGGCATTTCGTCGACAACCGGATCGTGCTCGATGAGCAGCGGCTCTCGGATCAGGAACTGCGCGAGATCGACAAGGTCTTCGTGGTTGCCTGTGGCACCGCATATCACTCCGGGCTGCTCGCCAAGTACGCGATCGAGCACTGGACCCGGCTGCCCGTCGAGGTCGAGCTGGCCAGCGAATTCCGCTACCGCGACCCGGTGCTGGATCGCAGCACGCTGGTGGTCGCGATCTCACAGTCGGGGGAGACCGCCGACACCCTGGAAGCCGTGCGCCACGCCAAGGAGCAGAAAGCCAAGGTCCTGGCGATCTGCAACACCAACGGCTCGCAGATTCCCCGGGAGTGCGACGCGGTGCTCTACACCCGCGCCGGCCCAGAGATCGGGGTGGCGTCGACGAAGACGTTCTTGGCGCAGATCACCGCCAACTATCTCGTCGGCCTGGCGCTGGCGCAGGCCCGCGGCACCAAATATCCCGACGAGGTCGAACGCGAATACCGTGAGCTGGAAGCGATGCCGGCCCTGGTGGCCCGGGTGATCGACGAGATCGCGCCGGTCGTCGCGCTGGCGAAGAAGTTCGCCCAGGCGTCGACCATCCTGTTCCTCGGTCGCCATGTCGGCTACCCGGTGGCGCTGGAAGGCGCGCTGAAACTCAAGGAACTGGCGTATATGCACGCCGAGGGCTTCGCCGCCGGTGAGCTCAAACACGGCCCGATCGCGTTGATCGAAGAAGACCTGCCGGTGATCGTGGTGATGCCCTCACCGAAGAGTTCGGCGATGCTGCACTCCAAGTTGCTGTCCAACATCCGCGAGATCCAGACGCGCGGCGCGATCACCATCGTGATCGCCGAGGAAGGCGACGACACGGTGCGTCCCTACGCCGATCATTTGTTCGAAATCCCAGCGGTGTCAACTCTTTTCCAGCCGTTGCTGTCCACGATTCCGCTGCAGGTCTTCGCCGCCTCGGTGGCGCAGGCCCGTGGATACGACGTCGACAAGCCGCGGAACCTGGCCAAATCGGTCACCGTTGAGTAACCGGGACGGCAATGACCTCCCTCAGTGCTTAACGCGACGGTAATTGACCGCCCATACGGTGGACGGATGCGACATATGTCGCCGCGCACGTTGGGTGTCGAGGAAGAATTTCACCTTGTCGACCTCAAGACGAGGCGATTGACGGCACGCGCCCCTGAATTGCTGGCTGAGCTGCCCGACCAATACGTCGCTGAGCTGCAGCGTTGCGTCGTCGAGACGAACACCCGCGTGGTCGATTCGTTGGACGGATTGCGCGGTGAACTCGTCGGGTACCGCCGGGTGCTGGTCGATACCGCTGCCGAGTTGGGCATCGGAGTGGTGGCGGCGGGGGCCGTGCCGCTGTCGGTGCCGGCCGAGATGCAGGTCACCAAGACCGCGCGCTACCGGCAGATGCTCGCCGATTACCAGCTACTGGCGCGTGAGCAGCTGATCTGTGGCACCCAGGTGCATGTCGGCGTCGACGACCGCGACGAGGCGGTCGCGGTCGCCCACCGGGTCTCCGCGTATCTGCCTACCTTGCTCGCACTGTCAGCCAGCTCGCCGTTCGCGTCCGACGGCTCAGACACCGGCTATTCAAGCCTGCGCACGCTGGTCTGGCAGCGCTGGCCGACAACGGGCCTGGCCGCCCCGGTGCAATCGGCCGAGGAATACGACACGCTGGTCAAGGACCTGGTTTCCAGCGGCGTCATCACCGATGCCGGGATGGTCTACTTCGACATCCGGCCGTCGAAGTCGGTGCCGACCCTGGAACTGCGGTTGTGCGACAGCTGCCCGTCGGTCGACACCATCGTGCTGATCGCCGGGTTGTTCCGGGCGATGGTCGAGCGCGAGGTCGACGCCACCCGGGCCGGCACCCCTGCGACGATCCTTTCCCCGGCAATGGGCCGGGCCGCGCTGTGGCGGGCCGCCAGGTCGGGATTGGAGGGCGACCTGGTCGACGTGAGCGTTCCGACCAGCAGGCCGGCTGCCGATGTGGTCACCGAGCTGGTCGGGTCGCTGCGTCCCCAACTGGAAGACAGCGGGGATTGGGACATCGTCAATGAGTTGACCCGGCAGGTGCTGACGGCGGGCACGTCGTCGGCCAAACAGCGCCGGGCGCTGCGCCGCCGCGGTCGCCTGACTGACGTGGTCGACCAGCTGATCGCCGAGACCGCCGGGCGCTGGACCAACACCGCGACCGCCGCAACCGGCGACCGGTCTCTGCTGTTCGGCTATCAGCCCCGCATTGACCCGCCGGCTCGTGCCGCCCGTGGCAACGTCGACGTCAGCTATGACGAAGCCGTTGACACCGACGGTCAGCCACGGCAGCGCTACCGGACGGTTCTGGACACCGTCGCCGGCCTCGGAGTGGCGCAGCTGCGATATCGGGAAGCATGCATCGAGCAGGAGCAACGCGCCGACAACATCACGTTCCGAGTCACCGGCCAGAGCCGCGCCCAGCTGTTCCCGGTCGACCTCATACCCCGCATCGTGGCCGCGGAAGAGTGGGCGCAGCTGTGCGAAGGTCTGGGCCAGCGGGCCCGGGCGCTGGACGCATTCCTGCGCGACATCTATTCGAAGCAGGCGATCGTCGCCGACGGCATCATCAGTATGCAGGCCCTCGACCGGGCACCAGGCTTCCGATCGACTGGCCGGTTGGCCGGTGAGACGGTGCGCGCGCACATCAGCGGTACCGACGTCATCTGCGACCGGGCCGGCCACTGGATGGTGCTCGAAGACAACCTGCGGGTGCCGTCGGGCGCCGCGTACGCGATCGTCAACCACCGGCTGCTGAGCAAGCAGGTTCCCGAACTGCAACCGCCCGCCGCGATCGAGGACGTCGGCCACGCGCCGCAGATGCTGCTGGATACCCTGCGGGCAGCGGCCCCGCCGCACGCCGCTGATGACCCCGTGGTCGTGCTGCTGTCCGCCGGTTGGGAAGACTCGGCCTGGTTCGAGCACACCTTCCTGGCCGACGAAATGGGCGTCGCGCTGGTGCAGCCGACCGACCTGTCGGTTCGCGACGGAAAGCTGGTGCGCCACGTCGGTTCCGGGGTTCGGCCCATCGACGTCGCCTACGTGCGGATGGACGAGGACATGCTGCTGTCCTCTACCGGATACGACGGCGCTCCGCTGGGGCCGGGGCTGCTCGGCGCGATCACCGGGGGTCGTCTCACC
>Ga0302326_10026373_pt1 | contig 11746 bp, 8 predicted proteins | sample Palsa_T0_3_FD_202264 | JGI IMG/M metagenome (GOLD analysis project Ga0302326, IMG submission 202264) | Peat permafrost microbial communities from Stordalen Mire near Abisko, Sweden - Palsa_T0_3 | ecosystem: Environmental > Terrestrial > Soil > Palsa > Peat permafrost | place: Sweden: Abisko... | reverse complement strand
CCCCGGCCGAAGGAGACGCCTTCGGCCAGGATGACGAACTCGTCGCCTCCGAGTCGCCCGACGGTGTCGCCCGAGCGCAGAATGCCCATCAGGCGTCCCGCCACCATCTGCAGCAATTTGTCACCGGCCCCGTGGCCCAGGGAATCGTTGGAGTCCTTGAAATTGTCCAGGTCGATGAACAGCGCGGCCATCGGAACGCCGGTACGCCGGGCCCGGACCAGCATCTGTTGCGCTCTGTCGAGGATCAGCTGACGGTTCGCCAGCCCCGTCAGCGGGTCGTGCAGGGCGCGGTGGGCCAGGAGGGCCTCGAACTTCTTGCGCTCGGTGATGTCACGGATGTTGGCGACGTACCCCGCGACAGAGGGACGGTCCGTCTGGTTCGACACGACGGCCTCGACGTCGCGTGCCGTCCCGTCCCTGCGTATCATGCGGAACTCGAGCGTCGCCGTGCTGGGGCCCGACTGAAAGTCGGTGCCGAGCAGCGTGTGCACCGTGTCGATGTCCTCGGGGTGCACGAAGCCGCTCGAAATGAGGCCGACGAGTTCGTCCGGCTCGTACTGCAGGAGATCCTTGACCGCCGGCGACACGTAACGGAACTCGCTCGAGTCACCGAGGATCATCGTCACGTCGGAGGAGTTCTGGATCAGCGAGCGGAAGCGGTCTTCGCTCAACCGGAGATGGGCCTCGGCCTCCTCCTTCTGCGCCATCGCCCTCTCGTTCTGGTCCATCATGGCGCCGGCCATGCGGATGACGAAATAGAGGACGAACCCGCCCATCACGTTCAGAGAGGCCGCCGCCGTCCGGGTCAGCTGCGACTCCAGCCAACCCTGATCGAGGCAGATCTGGCCGATCACCATGCCGACCAGGCTCCACAGGACCGTGGCCCGCCAGACGCGCGATCCCGCACGGGCGATGTTCTCCAGGGCGATGAAGATGTACGCCGCCCACAGCACCGGGCCCCATCCCGTCAGGTTGATGACCAATGTGACCGCAGCTACCTGGCTGATCACCCGGAAATCCAGAGTGAACGCATTCGGGTGCGCCTGGTAGATGCGGTCGACCGCCACATTGATGACCGTGACGCCGATGAGCACGGTCAGCCACACCCACCACCGCACGTGTGCCACGTAGCCGAAGCGCATGAGGACCACGACGAGGACGAACGCCACCGGCCCGACCAGGTAGGGCAGCTTGGTGAGAGTCAGTCTCCGTCGCTGGGCCGATGACGCTCGGAACGGAGGTTCGGGACGGCCGGCCGCAGTGGCGTCATGCACACCATCCTGAGTAGCCAGCGCCATGCCCCCCGCTTTGTTCAGACCAGGTCAACCCCCTTGTATCGACCAGTCGAGGGGGCAACTTGACCAGGGCCGGGCCAGGCGGCACCCCACGCGGCAACGATGCGGGAACCCTCGCCACCTGGGCGTACGTTTGGTGGCCGAAGGGCGGTCCACCCCCCCACTCGAGGCGCTCCGGCCAACCCCGCTCCTGCGAACTGGCCCGGACCGGAGTCATGCCCGGCGGCACAGACCTCACGGTTGCCGCAAAAGCGATCGCGCCTCCCGCACGACGGCGTCACGGTGCGCCAGCACCGGTCCGAGAGGGTTCCGGTGGGCCTTGATGATCCGGTACCCCGCGGCCACCCCGCCCATCCGTCGCACCCGATCGAGGAATTGCACCGTGACAGCACCGCACAGCGGTGCGGCGACCGCCGCGGCGAGCCCGGCCCACGCGCCGTAGGCGCGGCCCACGAGCACCCCCAGGACGGCATAGGTCGCCACGAACAGGACGAAACAGCCCAGCAGCTTGATGGTGGCCTTGATGCCCTCATTGGTCGGCCGCTTCCCCACCTGCTTCATGATCTGAAACGGAATGACATGGACCAGCGCGCCGAGGGCAGCGAAGGGCAGCGCCACCAGCACCTTGAGGGCGGACCACGCAACCGAGAGGCGGCGCTGGTGGCGGTGGGAGCCCGCCACCATCTGGGCGTCGCTGACACCGAGCAGTTCGAGATCCCGCTCGTACGTCGCGAAGTCCGAGAGGAGTGTCTGCAGCGCCTCGGGACACTCGTCCTGTCGGGCCGCCAGGCGGGCCGCGACATCCACCGTTTCGGCCAACCCGACATCGGCCAGCGAATCCTCCCTGGGCCCGCGGACGACCAGCGCGGCGATCCAGGAAAGCTGTGTGGCTTGCGCCCACGAGGAGAACGAGGGGCTCAGATCTTCGAGCTGCACGGCCAGATCCTTGGTGACGGCCCGCACCGTCGCCCACTCGTCACGCCGATAGCCGTTGACCCACTGCACCATCTGCACCGGTTCGCCGACCCGAACGAGAGCACGCGAACGAAACCTTGCCTTGGCGTCATAGACGAGCCCGACGGCGACCGTCACCAACTCCTCCGCGTTTCCGTCAGCGACGGCCTCGAGGGCGATCCGGGCGGCGCCCGTCCTGAGCGGTTGGAGCGTGACTTCGTCGTGGCTGATGCCCTCGGGGAACACGGCCACCACCCCACCGCGCCGCAACAGCTCGTGGCTGGTGGCGAACGCCGAGACGTTGCCATCCCCGGCCACCGTGTCGATCGCCCGGTACACCGGGATGACTCCGGCCAGCTTCAAGAACGGCCACAACGGGGGGATCTTGTAGAGAGTCGATTTGCCGAGGAAGCGCGGGTAGCGGCGCAGTGCCGCCATGAGCAGGAGGCCGTCGACGAGCCCGTTGGTGTGGTTGGCCACCACCACGACCGGTCCCGAGGCAGGAAGGTGCTCACCGTCCTCGATCTCGATGCTGCGGAAGAACACCCGGATAAGCACGCGCGCCAACGAGGTCATTGACCAGTCAGCAAACCGCCGCCCCGGCCGTTCCCGGGCGCGCGCCGTCCGGGCGCCGGTCCCGACCTCGACACGCGTCACAGCTGTACTACGGCGCGCCGGGATTTCCGGATTTCGGATTGGTAGGGTGCCGGTGCACACGAGAGCAGGTTCTGCGTTCTGAGGGGTAGCAGGCGCAGAAACGGCGTGGTGCAGACGGGGGTTGGGCCATGACACGGATCATTGGCATGAGGGCTGCGGGGGCGGCTCTGTTGCTTGCCTCTCTCACCGCGACCGGGGTGCTCCTGGCCCCGGCGTCGAGCGGGGCATCGTCCTCGACATCGGCGACGTTCGGCACGCTGCCATCGCCCTGCGGGAAAGGACACGCCACCGGCGCCACCGACCAGGGGGTGACGAACTCCACCATCAACATCGCGTACGGCGACGACCGCGGCTTCTCGGGCAGCCCCGGTCTCGACCAGGAGATGGGCGACGCCGTCAAGGCCATGATCGCCTGGTGCGACGCCCAGGGCGGCATCAACGGGCGCAAGATCGTGGGCGACTACTACGACGCCGCGGTCACCAACGTCGGCTCGGTCATGTCTCAGGCCTGCAAAACGGACTTCATGTTGGTCGGCGAAGGGTTCGCGCTCGACGGCCTGGCCGAACAGACCCGGCTCAGCTGCAACCTGGCCGCCGTCCCCGGCTTCACGGTCTCGCCGGTCGTGGCCAACGCCTACGAGATGTACCAGGCCGCGCCGAACCCGGCGAACGCCAGCCCCGTGTCGATCGCCTACCAGGGGGAGAAGCTCTTCGGCTCGAAGACGCAGCACGTCGGTCAGTACAACTCGACGCTCTCGACCCAGGAAGCGTCCATGGCGAAGGCGGTCCAGGCCTACACCGAGGCCGGCTGGAAGTTCGTCAACTGCCCGTTCCAGGTGAACTACAACGGGGAGGCGAACTACACGCCGTTCATGCAGAAGCTACAGACCTGCGGGGCGCAGATCGTCTTCAACGACGCCACCCCGGGACCCACTCTCTACGGCGCCCTCGAAGCGGCGAACCAGATCGGCTACGACCCGATCTGGTTGTTGGACGCGGCCGAGTACACGGAATCCTTCGCCCAGTGGAACACCAGCGGCCTGGGCAACAACGTCTACGTCCGCATCGGGTTCGAGCCGCTGGAGGCGGCCAAGGTCATACCCGCCGTGGCCCAGTACCTCTCTGTCGTCAAGAAGTCCGGCGGACTGACCTCGGCGCTCGGGGAGCAGGCCACGTCGTCCTTCTTACTCTGGGCCACCGAAGCGAAGGCCTGCGGCTCCACCTTGACCCGCCAGTGCATGATCAATCACCTCTCGAAGGTCACCAGCTGGACGGGCGGCGGGCTCAACGCTCCCTCCGATCCGGCTAAGAACCGGCCCGCACCCTGCGGGATCCTGATGAAGCTCGACAACACCAAGTGGGTGCAGTACTACCCGAAGAAGCTCGGGACGTTCGACTGCTCATCGAAGTACGTCGTGCCGAACACGGGGTCCGTCATCGGGACCACGCTCAACGCGCAGGGCTACGCGACCGAATACGCCACAGGTTCGGTGATCAAGCCCCAGGGCTGAGCGCCGACGCAGGCTGCTGGGTCAAGTGGCGAGCGACGCTCCGAGCGCTGCTCGCCACGGACCGAGGTCGAGCGCCGGATAGCGCTCCTGGGTCTGTTCCAGGAGGCGCTCGTTCCAGACCGGATGACCGGGAGCGGGCCAGCCGAAGAGCGCCAGCTGGCGGGGCGTCGAGCCCTCGACGAAGACAGTCCACTCCGGTCCGGTCGACCGGCTCTGCTGGGTGTCGTAGCCGATCCAGTCGGTGACGGCGTTCTTGAAGGCGACGGCGACCACAATCCGGGCGCCCATGCCGGAGCCGAACGGGGCGCCCCGGTGGTACGTGTCCGACCGGTAGGCCAGATAGGAGCCCCGGACCCCGGCGGCGCGCTTTTCGGCGGCATAGATCTCGGGATTGCCCCTGGGCATGAGGACGCCGTAAGCGTTGTCGATGTGCTCGGTGTCCCGCACCGAGACCAGACGCGTGGGGTTGTCGTCCTCGGTCACGTCCGTCAGGTAGAGGAATCCCTCCAGGTTCCACCAGGGCGACTCGCTCGCAGGCGGGAGCCATGAGTGATTCCGGTCGAGGTGCATCGGCTGCTCGTAGTTGGTCACTCCGGCGTACTTGGCGCTGGCGTGGGCCTGGTAGAGGCGGATGTCGTCGTTGTCGAGCGCCCGCTCGGCGAAATCTACGATGGAGGGATGCACGCAGATCCGGTTCAAGGCCCCGCTGCCCGGGAAGGGGAAGGCCGCCATCCAGCGCTGCTGCGCCGGGCGGAAACCGGGTCCTTCGTCGGGCCAGACGAACGCCTCATCGGGTTGCTTCGGGCGCCCCTTCCACCGCTCGTGGACCCCCTGGGGATCGGCCTGGTGCTCCTCGGCGCTGGGGAAGATGGTCCGCAGGTCTTCTGTCAACGCGTCGATTTCGTCCGCACCGACGAGTCCCTCCAGCAGAACCCAGCCTTCCTCCCGCCAGGTTGTGACCTCCGCGTCCGTGGCCGATCGTGACGTCACCCTGTGACTTCTCCCTTTCATCTGAGGCTGGAGGTACGAAGCTCGATGAAGGTCCTTGTACCGCAGTTCGGGTCGTCCTCGGTCTGGCTTGTCCGTGTAGCCAGGAGGGAGAGACTCAGGCTTTCGACGGACGATCGTGATCCTCGAGCGCTTTCACCAGTAATTCACGGAACTCGGCCCGCTCCGACTCGCTGAGCCCACTGAGGATCTCGTCCTCGATACTCCCCTGCGCCAGCTCGGCCTCCTCCAACGCCTCGAGGCCGGCGTCCGTGATGTCGACGAGATGGCGCCGCCGGTCGGCAGGGTCCCGCCGCCGCTCCACGTACTCCAGGTCCTCGAGGTCGTTCAGGACGAGGACGCCGGTGTTGGAGTCCATAGAGAGTTGTTCCGTCATGGCCTGCTGCGAAGCCCCGGGATGGTCCCGCAGGTAGGCGAGGACCACCATGTTCCGGAGGTTCATGCCCACCAGGTCGACGGAACTGCGCAGGTAGACGGCCCTGGCCAGCCTGGTCAGGAGCACGATTGTCCCCGTGGAATGGCCGGCGGCGGCTCGAGGGCTCACAGCCCTGAGCCTACCTGCATGGCCCCATCGATCACTCCTATAGGATAATCCCGAAATCATGACTATCCAAGAGGTAGGGACAATTCCCCGGGACACGAGCGCGGCCGGCGACCGCCGGCGCTGGATAGCCCTGGTCGTCGTCTGCCTGGCCATGTTCATGAACGCCCTCGACGGCTCCATCGTGAATGTGGCGCTCCCCGACATTCAGAAGAGCCTCGGCTTCAGCCAGTCCGGCTTGACCTGGGTCGTCGATGCCTACCTCATCTCCTTCGGCAGCTTCCTCCTTCTCGCCGGGCGCCTCGGCGATCTGGTCGGCCGCAAGAAGGTGTTCCTGGCCGGCGTGACCCTCTTCGTGCTCGCCTCCATCGCCTGCGGGTCGGCCGACGGCCAGGCCATGCTCATCAGCGCCCGGTTCATCCAGGGCATCGGCGGAGCGCTCTCCTCCTCGGTGATCGTCGCCATCATCGTCACCGAGTTCCCGAGTCCCCTCGAGCGCGGCAAGGCCATGAGTGCCTACGTGTTCGTCGCCGTCGGTGGCGGCTCCATCGGCCTCCTCGCCGGCGGCGTCCTGACCCAGTTCCTGAGCTGGCACTGGATCTTCTTCGTGAATGTGCCTATCGGCATCGCCACGCTGATCCTCGGCCGCTTTCTCATTGTGGAGAACGTCGGCCTGGGCATCAAACAGGGCGTCGACTGGGTGGGGTCCGCCCTCATCACCCTGTCGGTGATGGTTGCCATCTACGGCGTGGTGACCGCGACCACGTACGGCTGGCTCTCGGCCCACACCTTGGGAATCCTCGGCGCAGCCGTCGCACTCTTCCTGTTCTTCATCGTGCTCGAATCACGCCTGGCCAACCCGATCATGCCGCTGCGCATTCTGAAGCTGCGCACGTTGACCGGCACGGCCGCCATCCGCGGCTTGCTGATTACAGGAATGTTCTCGACGTTCTTCATCGGGGCGCTCTACTTCGAACACGTGCTGGGCTACAGCCCGGTCAAGACTGGTTTGGCCTTTCTCCCGCAGGCACTGGTCATGGCGGCACTGTCGACTGGCATCACGGCGAAGCTCGTGGACCGTTTCGGATCCAAAGTCGTGATGTACCCGGGCATGCTCATGGCGGCGGTGGGGTTGGTCCTGTTCGGTGCCGCGGGCGAACACGCCAGCTACTTTCCCCAGATCTTCATCGGCTTCCTGTTGCTGGGAGCGGGCGCCGGGCTCTCCTTCATGCCGCTGCTGCAGATCGGGATGTCAGAGGTGCCCAGCGATGACGCCGGCTTGGGATCGGGCGTGGTCAACGTGTCCCAGCAGATGGCCGGCGCCATAGGGCTGGCCTTCCTGAGCACGATTGCGGCGAACCGGACCAAGTCCCTGATCGCCGCCGGCCATTCCGCTATCCACTCGCTGACGGTCGGCTACCAGCTGGCGCTCTACATCGCAGCCGGGTGCGTCCTCCTCGGCCTCCTCGTCTCACCTTTGCTCCTGCGTACGAGTGAGTCAGCGGAGGAGCAGAAGAGGCACATCGAAGAGAACATGCAGAACCCCGAGACCCGCGAGCACCTCATCCTCTAGGGCTGCCAGCATGGAAGCCATGACGATGAGCAAGGTTGACCTCGACGTCCGGCCCTTGAGTCCCTCCATCGGCGCCGAGATCCACGGGATCGACTGTGCCGCCAACCTCGACAACGAGGTGATCGCCGCCATCCGGGCCGTCTGGCTGGAACGACTCGTCGTGTTCTTCCCTCATCAGCGCCTGGACGACGACACCCAGATCGCCTTCGCGGAACGCTTCGGTGAACTGACGGAGGGTCACCCGGTAGAGGCGCAGGTGGTCGAGCGCAAGGAAATCCACTCCATTGAGAGTGGGAAGGACCGCACAGACTTCTGGCACACCGACATCACGTTCATGAACCGGCCGGCCATGGCGTCCATGCTGCGCTCGGTAGTCGTGCCCGAGGCGGGAGGCGACACCATGTGGGCCGACACCCGTGCCGCCTACGAGTCCCTCGCTCCACCCCTTCAGCGTTTGTGCGACGAGCTCTCGGCCTTCCACTTCGAGCCGTACTACGCCCAGGCGGTGGCAGAGGGCCACGGCAACGTGTGGGAGGGCAAGAAGCTGACCCGGCTGCTGCCCGCCACCCACCCCGTCGTGCGGGTGCATCCCGAGACCGGCCGCAAGAACCTCTTCGTGAACCCGAAGTTCACCGTACGGATCACAGACATGTCCGAGAAGCAGAGCGACGGGCTCCTACGGCTCCTCTACGACCACATGGCGAGCCCGCAGTTCGTGGTGCGGTACCACTGGAAACCCGACACGCTCGCCTTCTGGGACAACCGCGCCACCATGCACTTCGGGATCTTCGACTACGAGGGCGAACGCCGCGTCATGCACCGCGTCACGTTGCGCGGCGACCAACCGGTCGGCCCGGCGCGGTGAATGATCGGGCCGATGGAATCGAGGCCCGAGCCGATCCGGTCCACACCGGGTCGGCTCAGCCGGCGATGGTCTTGGCGATCGCCTCGGTCTGGCTCAGGGCCAGGTTGCCCCCCTCGTCAATGACACTGAAACTCGGAGCCGAGTTGCGGTGCACGTAGACGATGGTGCCGAAGTGCGACGCTCCATTCCCGATGCCCGAGACCTTCGTGGTCGGCCCAGCAGCGTTGCCGCTTACTTCCCGCAGGGGGAAGCCCGTCGTGTACAGGCTGATCTGGAGACTGTCCTCGCCGTTGGCGTCGTAGTTGCAAACGACCCAGCCCTTGTCGAAACCGGGCTGCGACGCGACCTCGGTGTAAGTCGTGCCTGCAGCCGCGCCGAGCTCGGAGGCTGAGGGGCAGGACGCTGTCTTGGCCTTTGTCTTGGCCTTTGTCTTGGCCTTTGTCTTGGCCTTGGCTTTCGCTTTGGTGTGGTGAGACTTGTGGCTCGACTTCGCCAAGCCGGCCCAGGCGGGCGCCCCCGGCACGAGCGCCACGACAACGGCAATCCCGGCAACGCCGACAATCAGCTTCATCTGCTGGTTTCGCATGTCGAATGCCCCTCGCTCGGAAAGCAATCAGGACACTCTGTCCCACCTGCGTTCACCCTAAAGTTCCCGATCTCGACACGCCATCTCGGGCTGACCACAACAGCGCAGCGGCCTCAGGCCTCCGCCACCTCAATCGACGGGAGATCCCCCGCCGGCCTGTCGAGCCACTCCCGCAAGGCTGCGGTTGCCCGCACGTCGTCCTCGTTGTATTCGAGGATCCACTCCCGCGCGGCGGCTCGTCCCGCCGGGTCCCTCTCTTCGTCGATCGCCTGGTCGTACTTGACCATTGCCAGCGTGCCCGCGCTGTCACCGGCGCGCCACTCGAAACCCGCCAGCGGCGCGGTCTCCTTCAGGCCCATGCTGCGGCCGGTGATCAACTGATTCCGGACGACCTCCAGGAGGTCGACCCAATCGGCGGAGGCCAGGTACTCGTCCACCTCGTCGCGCAGGCCGAGACGGTCGGAGATCCGCGTCATCTCTCCCTGCTCTGCGCTCCTGCTGTAGCAGTAGGCGTTGAACGAGGCGCCCTCACTTGAAGCTTTCGCCCGCAGGTCACTGAACCACGACCAGAAGTCCTTGAAGGCGAGGAGCTCGCCGGACTCGATGTCAGGATCCCACGAGGCGAAGGCCACGTAGTAAGCGGACGGTACGGCGATGCGACGATCCGTGACGAGCACGCCCCACAGATAACAGCCGTCGTTGGTGTTCTCCATGTCCACGTCGACCTCGATGTCGGCGCGTGGAACGGTCACGCTGTCCAACCCACGCTTGCGGTAGGCGGGCGCCGCGCCGACGCGGGCCCGTGCCAGCTCGATCTGCGCTGCCGCGTTCGACGCACCAGCCGCGCACACATCGAGGGTCTTTGCATCGATCGACTCGAGATCGGCCACCGTCTTGAAGTCGAGTGCCGCCAGCACTTCGACCTGCTTGGGCCGGTTCGCGATGACATCAGCGAGCGGCGTCGCCGCCGGGCGGCCCGCTGCCCTGAGGCCGAGCCCCTCGACATCGACCTTCCCACGGACGAGCTCTGCCGTCCGCCAGTCGAGTGCGGCAAGAGCATGCAAGTCGTCGATCCCGTGAGCCTTGTACAACGCCCGTCGCCCGACGCCGACGCCACCAATCAGGCTCAGGTCGGCGACCTCCTCGAGCTGTTCGCCGCACCACTCCCGCCACCGGCACATGTCGCACTGGTCGCAAACGATCGGTTCGGCCAGCAGGGGCGTGACCTCGTCGAAGAAGTGGGCCTCGGCTGCTCGAGCGATGCCGACGCGGTGGGCGAACTCGATGTCGTAGCGCTCCATCGCACTCATGTGTCCGGCAGGCGGGTCGTCCAGGTACTCGGGAGGATCGAGCGATGGCGCGGCGAGGTCGTGCCAGACGATCACGCCCTCGGAGCCGCAGACGCCGGCGGCAAAGCACCCCGGCGCAGCGATTCCGGCGGCCTCGAGCAACGCGCGGTAGTGCGCCAGCTGCATGAGGTCGCCGAGATGCTTGCGCGGGTTGTGCTCCACATCCGCCGCTGCCGCGTCGAAGAACGGTGTGGTGACGTCGGAGACGAGGGCGGCTCCCGTGCCTTCTTTCCGGACGCGCTCGAGGGCCTTGTGCGACTTGACCTCGATAGGAAGGTAGCCCTCACCGTGCCGCACCAGGAGGTCGGGCTGACCGACCCGCTGCGCCTCGCGGTCGATCGGGAGCCGCGCACCGGCGATGACCAGCGCCCCGTCCTTCACGGCCTGCAGGGTCTGCCACTCCCGGTCACTGACGTCCTCCGCCTCAATGACGACCGCTCCCTCGGCCCCGTCGAACAGGAGGGCGAAGGTGTCGTCCTCGTGCTCCATGCCGGCCCGGTAGAGCATCTGCAGGAAGGGCGGGTCGGGCAGGGGCTCGCGCGGCTGCAGGACGTCGAGCTGAACGCGCTGGGGGCATTGCTTGGCGAAGGAGGAGTCCCTCGGCCTGATCTCGATGGCGTCCACAAGGGCATTGTGCCGGGTGGACGTGACATTTGGTTGGATCAGCCCAGGCCGCCGCCCCGAGCTGGGCGGACTCGGCGCGGCGGGCCCAGGACCTGGGCGCCGACCTGCCGATTCTCAGTCCCTCTAAACCCTTCTTTAGACTCCGTCCCAGTTCGACGAGGGCGGGTTCCACCGCCATACCGACACATGGTCGGTGCTGCGGGCGTCGAATGGGCCGCAGTGCCAGTCGGCCCATCGGTCCTCGAGCGTCATTCCATTGAGGCGCGCCATGAGGTCGAGCTCGGAAGGCCAGGCATAGCGATGGACCAGTGGGAAGCTCCGCGTGCGCCCGGTCTCATTCATGACGATCTGCGTCGTCGACAGAGTTTGGCGGGCCGCATCATGGTCCTCAATCACCAGGCCTGCGTAACCGCGGCCAAGGCGCCTCGCCTTCAGACCGAGGCCGTCACCCCTCGGAGGATCAGGAACCCAGGCTTCGACCACGAAGCGTCCGCCGGGAGCCAGGTGGCGAGCTGCGTTGGCGAAGCAGCTGATCTGATCCTCCTGCGTGTGCATGGCGTAGATGGTGTTGACCAGTAGCACGACGAGGTCGAACTTGCCGTCCGCCATCGCGGTGGCGAAGTCCCCGCACACTGTGCTGACTCTGTCGCCGCCAGGCCTCTCCCTGAGGAGCTGCAACATCTCCGCTGAGCCGTCGATGCCCCAGACGTCCAGCCCTCTCTCCGCCAGCGGGAGGGCGATACGGCCGGTGCCCACGCCGAATTCGAGGACCCGTCCCCCATC
>Ga0302326_10026371_pt1 | contig 11747 bp, 10 predicted proteins | sample Palsa_T0_3_FD_202264 | JGI IMG/M metagenome (GOLD analysis project Ga0302326, IMG submission 202264) | Peat permafrost microbial communities from Stordalen Mire near Abisko, Sweden - Palsa_T0_3 | ecosystem: Environmental > Terrestrial > Soil > Palsa > Peat permafrost | place: Sweden: Abisko... | reverse complement strand
GCGTACGCCCGAGTCGGTTTTGTAGCGCCACGCGCTCACCGGCAGCGACGCGACCTTCGCCAGAATCGATGCGTCGTCGAGCGGCACGACGCCGGTCTTGGCGTTGCGATCGCTCAGGCTCGTGAATGCCCCCTCTCCCGACGGCAACTCGACGCCGGCCGTCATGGCCTCGTTCGAGTAAAAGAACGTCCCACCGGACGCGCGAACCATGAACTGATTGGCGGCCGTGCTCTCGAGCAATGCCGAACCCTTCACATAGTCGCTCCACACGAAGCTGCCGGGTTCGTCGGCATCGGCATGAAAGCCGGCGGCAAAACTGAGTTCCGATGATGCGGTATTTCCGTAGCCGCCGGCGACGGCCGCGTATTCGCCGCCGGCGCTGTTGCCGTAGCCGCCGAGAATGCTTGCGTACGGGCCGGAAAGCTTGTTGCTCGCGCCGCCGAGAATCGCCCCGTACGTGGCTCCGGAATTGATCGTATTGCTCTGGCCGGAACCAAGAAAAGCCTCGTTTGCCGAGACGGTGTTGCGATCGCCCGCGCCCACGAAAGAATCGCTTCCGGAAATCTGATTGACCGGGCCGCTCGTGCAGCCGCACAGCGAGCCGCCGCCGCCGATGAAGGAGGCGTTTCCGGTTCCCGACACCGAGCCGTAGTAGCCGCCGCCGACGAATGAAGCCGCACCACCAGCCGTGTTCCCGCCCCCCGCGCCCGCGAACGAATCCGCCCCCGTTGCCATGTTGAGATTCCCGGCGCCGACCATCGAACCGACACCTGAAGCGGTATTGTCGATGCCGGCGCCGACCGACGCGTCTCGGGCACTCGCGGTGTTCGACTCGCCCGATCCGATCAGCGTGGCCTCGCCGTTTGCGATATTTTCGCTGCCGCCGCCGATGAACGAGTACTCGGTCTGGGTGCCGGCTTGATTCTCGATGATGTTGTCATAGCCCGTTGCAACGCCGCTGTATTCTCCGCAGGCCTGGTTGAACTCGCCGCCCGCGACGGCGCTGTACTCGCCGCCCGCAACGTTGCCTGCTCCCGAAACTCCGTCGAACGAAAACGAACCGTTGGTCGAGCACTGCGACACCGTGTCGCGCCGAATCTGCGGCGGCCGGCTAGTCGTCGGAAACCCACGCTGCGCTCTCGCGGCCGGGAACCCACGCAGATTTTCGCTGGTCGCGCCGGATGACGTCACGGCGAGAAGCAAGGTGAGACCGGCCGCGCCGGTACCCGCGGAAAAAATTCTCATAGAGACGGTCCTTCTTCAAAGGGCGCAAAGGGCTCGACGCAAGCGCCGTCCCCAAAATCAATCATCGCCGGAGACGCGGGAGCGCTTGAGACTAGCCGACGCGTTGTGACGCCGCGCTCCACTTCGCACCGCAAGCAGGATCGTTGCTTGCGGTAACCTCCGAGTTATTCTTCGGAAACGTTTGGCGTTTACGCTCGAGCGATGATCACCGTTCCGCAAGTTCCCTTGGCGCGCGCTGCGATCGCGACGCCTGCCCAGCACCCAGCCGCCCCCGAAGAAGCGGCCCTTCACGAGGTAGCTGCCCAATTCGAAGCGCTCCTGTTCAAGGAAGCGTTCGCGCCCCTTTCCAAGGCGATGGGCTTTTACGGCGATACGGTCGTAGCTGCCGCCGCGCAGGCGATGATGCGCAGCGTCGGTCCGGGGTTGAGGGACCCGCTGGAAGCGGCCATGTCCTCCGCAGCGCGCGAAGCCGGCTCGCGATGAACGAGATCGCAGCGGGGGAGCGCGAAGCGCGTATCCGAGAACTCTTTCCGGTCGTGCGCCAGATCGCGCGGCGGGTCTCCTCGATGGCGCGCGGCGCCGATCCCGACGATCTCGTTGGTGACGGATCGATCGGCCTCATTCGGGCAGTCGATACGTTCGACGAAACGCGAGGGACCTCGCTCGAAGCGTACGCGCGCAAACTGATCGCGGGCGCGATGCTCAACGGCCTGCGACGCCTCGATCCCGTTTCGGAACGCGTACGGCGAACGATCCGTCGAGCCGAACTGCGGCGCTATGCGATCGCGCAAGAGCGCGGGACGCTGCCGACGCTCGCCGAGATGGAACGCAGCGATGCTGCGTTGCGCCGGGCGCGTGTGGCCGCCTATCGGCAGGGGGCGCTGTCGCTCGACGCGCCGCTGCCGCATGGCGCCGATGGCTTATCGGACCGTTCGCTCGAACCCTCTGCGCAGGCGCTCGAGCGGCTCAAGGGCGCGCGACTTCGCGAGGCGATCGAATTGCTGCCGCTACGCCAGCAGCGGATCATCGCCTTGCACTACGTGAAGGAAGAGTCGCTCCACGCGATCGGAGTGCGGTTGCGCGTGTCTCCGCAACGCGTCTCGCAGTTGCATCTGAGCGCAATCTCGCACCTGCGCAAGTCACTACCGCAGCCGTGAGCGGACGGGTCGAGCCCGATACCCAGTCCGCGAACGCTAGCGCAGTGGCGTTGCCGTACGTCAATGCCCTGCCGCTTGCGCCAATCGCCGCCGATCCGGACGATCGCTGGGGCGGCCACGCGCTTCCGAACGACCACCCCGCGTGGATGAAAGACACACTCTCTATTTCACAGCGGGCGCGCGCATTGCTTGCAAAAATCAAGCCGATCGCGATCCGCGTCGTCGCCTTCTGGGAACATCGCGTGCGCTCGGTCGCGGTCGCCGGTGGCCGCGTGTCGGTGGATGCTAGCGGGTCCTATCGCTTGAATTAAGAGGCGGTTCGCTGTAAGGTTTGCGTACCGAACCGAAACGTGCGTCCGGATCGGCCCGTTAGGTCGTCTCGTTCGATTCGGGGCAGTGAAGTTTAGCCACTGCGGCGTTTGGTTTTTTTGCATGCTCGGGCCGGGGGACGAAGATGTTGTTCGCAAGACCATCCCGTTTGCTCGTTTCCGGCGTAGCCGTCGTGTGCGCCGCAGCCCTCGTCCCCACACTCGAGGGTGACGCCCAGCACTATGGGCGGGCACGCGTCCCATTTGTTTCCCGGCAAGACGAGAACAACTGCTCGAGTTCGACCCCGTGCATCGGCTACAACAATGCCGGCTCCGGTGCGGGGCTTACGAGCGGTTCGGCCGGTGGAAGCGGGTTAGGGCACTACAACGTTCGTTGGTTCATCGACGACGGCAGCCTACGGCGTGTTCGGCATGGACAACTCTTCGAGCGGATCGTACAACTCAGCGGTGTACGGACAGTCGACGAACGGATTCGGCGTCACGGGACACTCGTCTGCCAACTATGGAGTTATCGGCGTCAGCGTGACGGGACCGTCGGGCGTCCTCGGCCTCTCCTCGGGCTTCAATGGCACCATCGCCGCGACCCCATCCGGACCGGCGGGAGTCATCGGAGTCACGATCAAGGGGTACGGGGTGGACGGCCAGGCGACGACTGGTAACGGCGTCGATGGCACGGCGACGACGGGCCTCGGCGTCAACGGCGTGGCGACGTCAGGAACCGGCGTCTACGGCTCGGCGACTTCGGGAGTCGGCGTGTACGGTACGGCGACGGGCACGAAGTTCGGTGTCGGGGGCGACACCTCGAACGCGGCCGGCGTCGGCATCGACGGCACGAACGGCAGCTCCGGCGGGGTCGCCATTCAAGGTGTCGCGACCGGGAGCGGCTCGAGTGCGACGGGCGTTTTTGGGTACCTTAGCAGCGCCTCGCCGCCCCCCACGGGCATCGCAGTGCTCGGCGAGGTGGGGAGCACTGCGAATAGCACCGCGATATCGGTCGCGGGCCTTACCGCGGCTCCGAACGGCGGGGCGGGGCTGCTCGGCCTCGGCACGGGCGAAGGCGTCGAAGCGGTCGGCGGTGCGGCAGCGAAAAACTCCGCCCATCCAGCGCTGAGCGTCATAAGCGCCGGAGGCGCCGATTCCGCCGGCGTCTTTAACAGCTACCCCAGCAACAAATCACTAGAAACGCTCGAGATCAAGTCCACGACGGCTGATACTACGCTCTGCTCGGCGGCGAAGGAGACGCCACCGTGCGCGGCGGGCGGAGACGTCTACATCACGGGAGACGTGCACGTCAAAGGCGCGCTCTACACGACCAAGGGCGGCACGACTCCATACGCCATGCCGCGTACGTTCGGCGGCGGAGCCGTCACCTTCTACGGCACCGCGGCCCGCAGTGTGCGGTTAGAAGAGGACGGCGAAGCGCAACTGCAATCCGGGCAGGCCTATGTGCGGCTCGCCGCCGATTTTGCATCGACGATCGATTTGCGCGCGGCCTACCTCGTGTTCGTTACGCCCGAGGGCGATCGCGCCATGTATGTGAGCGGGCGCGCGCCGACGGGGTTCTTCGTGCGCGAGGTTGGCGGCGGTCGCTCAAACGTTCCGTTCGCGTATCGCATCGTTGCGAATGCCCTGCCGGCTTCCGCAACCGATAGCGAAGATTTCCCAGTCGTTCGCGACGCGATGCCCAATCCGAAGCGCGCGCTCGGCGCGATCGAATTGACGGCACAACGCGACGCAGGCTACGTTGCAAAGCTCGCAAAGCGGCCGGGGAGCTTGTAGCAGCGCGCCGTCTCTACATTTGTGACATCGGCGGCGCCGGTGTTCCGTCCGACCACTGGAGGACCGGAACCATAAAGATGGTTTCCGGTTCCGGAAACTCGTGGTGTGACGTGTCCAAAAGGACGGGCGACCCCGCCAGGTCTGCTCCCCAGCTCACGCCGTCGCGCGCACCGTCGGCTTTTGGAGCGTGGAACATCAAATGCGGAACCCACGGTCCAACGGGATTCCCAATGTCCTGTTTTTTGGACATCATGTATGACATCGACCCGGGTTCTGGCGGCAGCAATTTCTTGGCAGCCAACGCCGCATCGATCCGTTGTATCATCTGCGCTTTGGAGAAACCGTGCAGTACGAGCTCCGTCCTGTTGAGCGTGTAGAGCAGAACGGTCCGGGATGCCGGCGGGTTGTAGCAGATCGGACCGCGCACTTCCGGACTCCAGAAGTCCGAAGCGTCGAACGGAGACATCCAAGCTCTCTCAACCAGACACGTGAAGCCGTTCGTGCCCTTCATGGCGGTCTGGTAACCATCCCGGTGTAGGACCAGGACCGTAGCACTGTGCGATATGACGCTCGGCGCGGCGCTTTGCGCAAGCGCAATCTCGGAGCCGGGGGCCATAAGATAGCGGTCGATAGGAACCATGCTGGGATACGGACCCGCGCCGCTTTGTACCGCCGCCTGCGCGGCCGGCGCGGCTATCACTGCGAGCGCCGCCAGGGCGACTAAAAACTGCGTGTGGCCTCGGTTCATACGTTACTCCCCGCGAATCTGGAACTTCATCATAGGTATTCTGGCGTCATTTTACAATCGTGGTTGCGCGACGAAAGGCGGTTTCTTTCAAAGAGCGCCGAGCACGCCCTCGATGACCGTTGCGATGCGAGCGCTGCCCTCGCGTGATACGGCGAGAACGTCCTCGTGCGAGATGCCGGCGGCGCCCGAGATGAGGTTCGTGATCAGCGAGAGGCCGAGTACTTCGAGGCCGAGCGAACGGGCGGCCAGCGTCTCGAGAACGGTCGACATGCCGACGGCGTCGGCACCGAGACGGCGGATCGCTTCCGCTTCGGCCGGCGTCTCGTACTGCGGGCCGCGCACGCCCGCGTAGACGCCCTCGCGAAGCGGCACGTCGCCGCAGTGTGCGCGTGCGAGCGCGCGCAAGTGTGGTGCGTACGCGTCCGCCATGTCGAGAAATGGACTCCGGACGCCCCGGGCGAGCGGGGTCGTGCCCGTGAGGTTGATGTGATCGGCGATCACCATCACGTCGCCGCGCTCGTACGCCTGGTTGAGGCCGCCGGCAGCGTTCGTGAGCACGATCGTTCTCGCACCGGAGGCCGCGGCAAGCCGCACGAGGTAGGTCACTTCTTCCGGGCCGTACCCCGCGTAAAGATGCGCGCGGCCCGCGAACGCCACCACGCGCTTCCCCGCCCACGTACCCGCATATGCGACGCCGAGGTGACCCGCGGTTGCCGGGTCCGGGGCATATAATCGTTCGTAGCCGATCTGGGTGCCGCCGATGCGTTCGCAGACTGCAGGCGCCAAGCCGCTGCCGAGGACAATCGCGACCTCGACGGTTCCGGCCGCACGCCGTTGCACGCGGCCGGCCGCGGCGGCCAGTTTCTTCGGTTTAATGTGCAACGCCCGCGGTCGCGGGTGCGAGCAAGTTGCGTCCGGTCATGAGTGCGGGAACCGGGAGACCAAACAGCGGCAAGAGTGTCGGCGCGATGTCGCCGAGTTTGCCGTCTGCCAATGTGCCCAGGTGCGGTTCGCGCGTGACGATGACGAAGGGAACGGGGTTGGTCGTGTGCGCCGTCAAGGGGTTGCCCTCGGGGTCGAGCTTCTCTTCGGCGTTGCCATGGTCCGCAGTGATCGCGAGGATGCCGCCGGCATGGAGCACCGCGGTCGCGAGCCGCCCGAGCGCGACGTCGAGCGTTTCGACGGCCGAGATGGTGGCTTCCATGACGCCCGTGTGCCCGACCATGTCGGCGTTCGCATAATTCATGATGATCACGTCGTGCAAGCGGTCGCCGATATCTTCGATGGCCGCGCTCGTGATCTCGCTCGCGCGCATTTCGGGCGCGAGATCGTAGGTCGCGATGCTGCGGTTCGATGGAATCAGGGTACGGTCTTCACCCGCGAACACCGTTTCGCGGCCGCCGTTGAAAAAATACGTGACGTGGGCGTACTTCTCGGTCTCCGCGAGCCGGAGTTGTGTCAATCCCGCGGCGGAGACCACTTCGCCGAACGTGTCGAGTTGCGGACGCGGACCGAAGAGGATCGGGTTGTGCATGTCCTCTTCGTAGCGCGTCATGGTTGCGAAAACGAAATCCGCATACGTATGGACCGCGAATTCCTTGAAATTCGGGGCGGTGAACGCGAGCGTCATTTGACGCGCGCGGTCGGGCCGAAAATTGAAGAAGACCACGGCATCTCCATCGCGGATCGGGCGCGGTTCGCCGACGATCGTCGGCCGCACGAATTCGTCCGTCTCGCCGCGTGCGTATGCGGCGGCGAGCGCCTCCGTCGCGGTGGGCGCCGCGAATTCGGCTTTCGCTTCGGCGAGCGCGCGATACGCAAGTTCCGTGCGCTCCCATCGCCGATCGCGGTCCATCGCGTAGAAGCGGCCGATGAGGGTTGCGATGCCGCCGTCGGCTTTCGCGGCCGCGAGGCGAGCTTCGAGCGCATCGATATAGCGCTGCATCGATGAGGGCGGTACGTCGCGTCCGTCGCCGAACGGATGGATCGCGATCGGCGCGCCGCCGGCCGCGGCCGCATCGATCAGCGCGAAGAGATGCTCGATCGAACTGTGCACGCGTCCGTCGGAAAGCAACCCGAACAGATGCAGCCGGCCGCCGGAACGTTTGACGTGGGCGATGCACGCCAGCAGCGTTGCGTTCTGCGCGAACGTCCCATCGGCGAGCGACTCGTTGATGACGACGACGCCCTGCGGAACTACGCGGCCGCTCCCGATATTGATGTGTCCCACTTCGCTATTGCCCATCACTCCCGCGGGCAGGCCGACCTCTTCCCCGCTCGCTTCGAGGGACGAGTGAGGATACTCGGCGAGCAAGCCGCGCCAATTCGGGAGGTCGGCGTTGGCGATGGCGTTGCCGTACGTTTCAGCGCGGATGCCCCATCCGTCGAGGATCGCGAGGACGAGCGGACCGCGCCGGCGCTCGGGATCGCGCATCACGAGGCGCGCGCGCGTTCGCGCGCCGCATCGACGATCTCGAGAAAGGCCGCAGGCGTCAAGCTCGCGCCGCCGATCAGTCCGCCGTCGATGTGCGGTTGCGCCATGAGAGCCGCGGCGTTGGTACCCTTCATGCTGCCGCCGTACAGCAACCGCGCATCGGCGAGGCCCGCGACGCTGCCGCGAATCTCGCCGATCACCGCGTTCGCGCTCTCGGGTTCGTCGACGAGGCCCGTCCCAATCGCCCAAATCGGTTCGTAGGCGACGACGCAGCGTGCCACGGCGTTCGGGGCGACGGATGCGAACGCGGCGCGCGTCTGGGAGAGCACGCGTTCGAGCGTTTCGCCCGCCGCGTGTTCCGCTGCCGTCTCACCGACGGCGACGATCGGCGTGATCCCGTGGGCGAGCGCCGCACGAACCTTGCGATTGACCGCGCTATCGGTTTCGCAGCAATTCGCGCGGCGCTCGGAATGGCCGAGGATGACGAACGTGACGCCGACCTCGCGCAACATGGTCGGGCTGATTTCGCCCGTGAACGGGCCATGATCGGCCTCATGCATGGTCTGCGCGCCGAGCGCGACGGGCGATCCGAAGAACGCTTCGCCGAGCGCGGCGAGCGCGGTGAAGGGCGGAGCGACGACCATATCGACGTCGTGCGTCAACGGCAGCCCAAGGAGATCCTTCGCGAACGCGCGCGCTTCGGCGATCGTCTTGTGCATCTTCCAGTTTCCCGCGATCAGCGGGCGCCGCGCGTGGTGCGGGTGCCGGGGCACTAGGCGGGGCTTCGCTCGCGCGCCGCACGTTCCAGTGCCGCGACCCCGGGCAACGTCTTGCCTTCCAAGAACTCGAGCGTCGCTCCGCCGCCGGTCGAGACGTGCGTCATCGCAGCGGCGAAGCCGAGTTCGTGTGCGGCGGCAGCGGCGTCGCCGCCGCCGACGACGCTCGTCGCCCCCGCCGCAGTCGCCGCGGCGATCGCCTCACCGATCGTGCGCGTCCCGTCCCGGTAGGGCGCTTTCTCGTACACGCCCATCGGGCCGTTGAAGACGATGGTTTTTGCGGCGCGCAGCACGTCCGCGTAGGCGCGCGCGCTTTCGGGACCGATGTCGAGGATCATGCGGCCACCGATGGCCGAGAGCGGCACGACCGTCGCCGCGTCGTCGGCATCGAAGGCGGTCGAGACGACGGCATCGATCGGAAGATGCAGCGGCACGCCGCGCTCCTTCGCGAGGGCGATGATCTCGGTCGCGGGGCCAAGATCCGCATCGCGCAGGCTCGTTCCGACGTCGATGCCTTGCGCCGAAAGAAACGTGTTGGCCATGCCTCCGCCGATCACGAAGGACGAGACGCGCGCCATGAGATTGGTGAACACGCCTAGCTTATCTTTGACCTTCGCCCCGCCGATCGCGCACACGAACGGCAGCTTCGGATCGTGCGTCAACGCCGCGAGCGCCTTCAATTCGGCTTCCATCAAGAAACCCGCCGCCGCCGGCAGATCGCTTGCGATCCCTGCGGTCGACGCGTGCGCCCGATGCGCCGTGCCGAACGCATCGTTCACGTAGAGCTGGCCGAGCGCGGCAAGTTCGCGCGCGAAGGACGGATCGTTGGCCTCCTCTTCAGCGTGGAAGCGCACGTTTTCGAGCACGACGATCTCCCCGTCGCCAAGCGCTGCGACGGCGGATTCCGCAACCGGTCCGATACAATCGTCCGCGAACGCGATCGGCAAGCCGAGCCGCTTCGCGAGTTCCGCCGCCACCGGCCGCAGCGACATCGCCGCGACCACCTTGCCGTCCGGCCGGCCGAGATGCGAGAGCACGATCGTACGCGCACCGTTCTCGTGCAGATAGCGCAGCGTGTCGAGCGCGGCCACGATGCGCGTCGGATCGCCGACGGCGCTCTCGCCCGTTACGCCGGTCTTGATCGGGACGTTGAGATCCTCGCGCACGATGACGCGCTTGCCGCGCACGTCGAGGTCGCGCAGCGTGCGAAACTGCATGGTACCGTTTCCTACGCTTTGACGGGCAGTTTTGAGAGAACCATCTGCGTCACGTCGGCGAGACGGCACGAGTAGCCCCATTCGTTGTCGTACCAGGCAGCGATCTGCACGAGATCGCCGTTGGCGTTGTTGAGCTTCGCATCGATGATCGAACTATACGAGCACCTCTTGAAGTCGGATGACACCAGTTCCTCATCGGAGTAGCCGACGATATCTTTGAGATCGCCCTGCGCGGCGCCGCGAAGGATCGCGTTGAGCTCGTCCTTAGTCGTTGCCTTTTTCACGACGGCCACGAGGTAGATCATCGAGACGGTCGGCGTCGGCACGCGTAGCGCGAAGCCGTCGAACGTGCCTTCGACTTCGGGAATCGTGAGATAGAGCGCTTTCGCGGCCCCGGTCGAGGTCGGCACGATGTTGGTCGCGGCGTTGCGCGCGCGCCGCAGATCCTTGTGTGGCGCGTCGAGAATATTCTGATCGTTCGTGTACGAGTGGATCGTCGTCATGAAGCCCTTGACCCAGCCGAGCTGATCGACCACGGGCTTGAGCGCGGTCGCCAAGCAGTTGGTCGTGCACGACGCGTTCGAAATGATCGCGTGCTTGTCGGGATCGTAGTCGGTGTGGTTGACGCCGAGCACGAGAGTGATATCCTCGCCCTTGGCCGGTGCCGAAATGATGACTTTCTTCGCGCCCCCGCCATCGATATGCGCGCGCGCTTTGCTCGCGTCGGTGAAGAGGCCGGTCGATTCGATCACGACGTCGACGCCCAGATCCTTCCACGGAATCTTGCCGGGATCGCGTTCCGCGAACACTTTGATCGCCCGGCCGTCGATCGTGACGCCGTCGCTCGTGGCCGCAACCTCGCCCGCGAAGGTTCCGTAGTTCGAATCGTATTTAAAGAGATGGGCGCACTCTGCCGGGCTCGTGAGGTCGTTCACGGCGGCGATCTGGACGCCCGGATGGCGCTCGAGAAGTGATTTCGTGAAGTTGCGGCCGATCCGGCCGAACCCGTTGATCCCGATGCGCATAGAAGGCTCCTTTAAGATCGGGGCGGCACGGCCCCCCGATGGCCCCCGGGATCGTACTCACGATCCCCGGGTTGGTGGTGTCCGGGGTTTGCTCACGTAGGAAGAAAATTTTCGCCGTCTCGACGGCCTTGGGCAAGCTCGGTTACACGACGTTCCCGCAGGAGCCCTTTTTTCGTGCCGTCACTCGCGTTCGGGCGTGCCGGCGGCCGCTCCCGAAAGACTCTTGGCAAGCCGCACGAGCGTGGCGATGCGGCCGTTGACGGTCGACTTCTTGACCTCTGGCGAGCAACGTCGCCCCAGTTCCGCGAGCGTCTCGCTTGGGTGGGCCAGACGCAGTTCGGCAATCTCGCGCAGCGGAGCGGAAAGCTTGCGCAGGCCGTAGGCGTCGGCCAGGAGCGCGATCCAATACCGTTGCGTGGCGGCTGCGCCGGCGGCCCGGTCGACATTCGCCGCCTCCGTGTTGACGAGCCGGTGGATGCGGTTCTTGGTTTCCTTGAGCGCGCGTACGTCCTCGAGATGGAGCAGGGCTCCCGAGGAACCGATGATCGCGAGCACCTGCGTGATCTCGTCGATGTCCTTGAAGTAGACGATATTGCGTCCCTTACGCGGAGCGATCTTCGGATGCGTTCCTTCCGCGCGCAACAGCACGACCAAGCGGTGCAGCGCTTCTTCGCAGGGAGGCACGAACTCGAGATGGTAGCCGCGCGCGGGCGCGGCAAGCGACCCGCACGCCAGAAACGCGGCTCGCACATCCATGCGCCGATCGCAACGCGCCTTCGGAAGCCCGGAGGGGATCTCGGCGGCGTCGATCTCGTACGCCGGCAAACGATGCAGGCGCGTGCCGGGAACGCGCCGGATCGGATGGTGTTTGCGATCGTCGAGCAACGACCACAGGAGACGCGCGATGGCCGGTCGTTGCGTGCGAAAAACGCTGCGCCCGGGCGTTACGCCGTACGTCAGCAGTCCGTCGCGCAGTGCCGCGCGGCAATGCGCGGCTTCGACGGGGCTGCGGGCCAACGCGTCTTTCGCGTCTCCGG
>Ga0302326_10026368_pt1 | contig 11748 bp, 9 predicted proteins | sample Palsa_T0_3_FD_202264 | JGI IMG/M metagenome (GOLD analysis project Ga0302326, IMG submission 202264) | Peat permafrost microbial communities from Stordalen Mire near Abisko, Sweden - Palsa_T0_3 | ecosystem: Environmental > Terrestrial > Soil > Palsa > Peat permafrost | place: Sweden: Abisko... | reverse complement strand
GGCCTCGCCTCGCTGGGCGTATATCCACGCGACGCCCATCCTCACAGCGCCCGCAGATAGCGGGCGCGCTCGAACTCGGTGACGGTCTTCCTGTACTCATCCCACTCGCGGCGCTTGTTGCGTACGTACCAGTCGCAGAGCCGGTCCCCGAGCACGTCCCGCACGAGCTCCGAGGCCTCGAACAGGTTCACCGCCTCGCGCAGATCCTCGGGCAGCCGGCACGCCCCCGGGGGCGGGTCCTCGCTCGCCTCCGCGCCGAGCTGGTACCCCCGCTCGATTCCGCGCAGCCCGGCGGCGAGCACGAGCGCGAAGCACAGGTAGGGGTTGCAGGCGGAGTCGGGCGAGCGCAGCTCGATCCGGGCCGCGGCCTCGCGGTCGGGGCGGCTCGAGGGCACGCGCACGAGCGCCGAGGGCGCGTGGCGGGTCCAGCTCACGTGCTCGGGGGCCTCGAAGCCCCCGGCCAGGCGCTTGTAGCTGTTGACCCACTGGTTGGTGACGGCGGTGAACTCGGAGGCGTGGGCGAGCACGCCGGCCAGGAACGCCCGGCCCGTGACCGAGAGCGGACCCTCGTCGTCCTCGTCGTAGAACACGTTGCGTTCTCCGTCGAAGAGCGAGAGATGGACGTGCATGCCCGAGCCCGACTCGTGCTCGAGGGGCTTGGGCATGAAGGTGGCGAAGACGTCCTGCTCGCGCGCGACCTCCTTGACTGCGAGCTTGAACGTCGTCACCGCGTCGGCCATCGAGAGCGCGTCGGTGTGCGCGAGCTTGATCTCGTGCTGGGAGGGCGCCACCTCGTGATGGGAGGCCTTGACCGGGATTCCCATCTGCTCGAGGTACTCGATCGTGCGCCGCCGGAAGTCGCTGCCGTCGTCGAGCGGGGTGAGGTCGAAGTAGGTGCCCTGGTCGAGGGGGACCGGCGGCTTGCTCGGATCCGATCCCTCCTCGAAGAGGAAGAACTCGATCTCGGCGCCGACCTGCATGGTCAGCCCCTGCTCGGCGGCCTGGGCGAGCACGCGGCGCAGGGCGTGGCGCGAATCGCCCGGGAACGGCGTCCCGTCAGGAAAGCGCACGTCGCACAGCATCCGGGCCGCCACCGAGGTCGGGCGCCAAGGCAGGACCTGGAAGGTCCGCGGGTCCGGATGGGCGATCACGTCTCGCTCGGCCAGGCGCGAGCCCCCCTCGAGCGCCGAGCCGTCGAGCCCGACTCCCTGCTCGAGCACGGTCTCGAGCTCGGTCACGGGGATGGCCATGCTCTTGAGCATCCCCAGCACGTCGACGAACCACAGGCGCACGAAACGGATGCCCCGCTCCTCGACGGTGCGCATCACGTAGTCGCGGTTGGAGAGCGTCAGGTCAGTGTCGGTGGGCATGCGCCTCCCGGGGGTCTGGGACCTTTGCAAGGGTGGCACGCGAGCGCCGATCCGTCTTTGGCCGGATGTCGAAAGCGCCCGCTCCACGTGACAAATTCACACAGAGTTCATCGTCATGTCGCCGACGGGTAACCGCTACCCACGACCATGTCCTGGGTGTCGGCGCCCACCGAGACCCGTTCGCTGTGCCCATACTGCGGGGTGGGCTGCGGCCTGCTCGTGTACACCGAGGGGCACCGCCTGCGCGGGGTGAAGGGCGACCCGCTCTACCCCGTCAACCGCGGGCGCACCTGCCGCAAGCCCCTCGAGCTCGCCCCCGCCGTCCACGCCCCCGACCGGGCCCTGACCCCGCTCATGCGCGCGAGCCGCGACGCCCGCTTCGACGCCGCGGACTGGGACCAGGCGCTCGGGTCCCTCGCCGGTCGCTTGCGGGCGATCGCCGACGAGCACGGCCCCGACGCGCTCGGCTTCTACATCTCCGGCCAGCTCCTGACCGAGGACTACTACGTCATCGGCAAGCTCGTCAAGGGGTTTCTGGGCACCAATAACCTCGATTCAAACTCGCGGCTGTGCATGTCCTCGGCGGTCGCCGGCTATACCGGGGCGTTCGGCTCCGACGGCCCCCCGGGCGCCTACTCTGACATCGAGCTCGCGGACTGCGTGCTCCTGCTCGGATCGAACACGGCGGCGTGCCACCCGATCCTGTGGTCTCGGATCCGCGACCGCCAGCGCGAGGGGGCGTTCGTCATCTGCGTCGACCCGCGTCCCACCCCGACGGCGCGCGCCGCGGACCTGCACCTACCGGTGCGCCCCGGGAGCGACCTGGCCCTGCTCGCCTCCATGCTCGGCGTGATCGAGGATGAGGGGCTGCTCGACCGGGAGTTCATCGCCGCCCACACCACGGGGTTCGAGGCGGCCATCGCCGTCGCGCGCGAGTGGTCGCCGCAGCGCGCGGCTGAGGCCTGCGGCATCGGGCCCGAGCTCATCGTCGAGGCGGCGCGGCGCTTCGGCGGCGCGCAGGCCGCGCTCGCGATGTGGTCGATGGGAGCCAACCAGTCGACGGTGGGAACGCTCAAGAATCGGGCGCTCATCAACCTGTGCCTGGCCACCGGGAACCTCGGCCGGCCCGGCTGCGGACCGTTCTCGCTCACCGGCCAGCCCAACGCCATGGGGGGTCGCGAGAGCGGTGGCCTGGCGCAGCTCCTCCCCGGCTACCGGCACGTCGCCGACGCCGCCGACCGCGCGGCCATGGCCGCGCACTGGCGGATCCCCGCCGCCGCGGCGGGCATCTCCGAGCGCCCCGGGCTGAGCGCGGTCGAGCTCTTCCAGGCGGCGGCCGAGGGCAAGGTGAAGGCGCTGTGGATCGTCGCCACCAACCCCGCCGTCTCGATGCCCGACGCAGGGCTGGTGCGCGCCGCGCTCGAGCGCGCCGAGCTCGTCGTCGTCCAGGATGCCCACCATCCGACCGAGACCTCGGCCCTGGCCCACGTGGTCCTCCCGGCCGCCGCGTGGCCGGAGAAGGAGGGGGCGATGACCAACTCCGAGCGCCGCGTCGGCCTCGTGCGCCGCGCCCTCGCCCCGCCGGGGGAGGCACGCCCCGACTGGCGCATCTTCGCTGGCCTGGCGCAGGCGCTGGGGTTCGGCGAGCACTTCGCCTGGGCCGAGGAGGCAAACGTGTTCGACGAGTTCGTGGCCTGTACCGAGGGGCGGCTGTGCGACATGAGCGGCCTCTCGCACGAGCAGCTGCGCCGGGGGGGAGGAATCCAGTGGCCGAGCGGGAGCCCCCGTCTCTATGCCGACCGCCGGGTCGCCACCCCCGACGGACGCGCGCGCTTCGCACCCACCCCGCACGCGCCCACCGCCGAGACCGCGGACGGCGAGTACCCGATGATCCTGACCACCGGGCGCGTCGCCGACCAGTGGCACACGATGACCCGAACCGGCAAATCGACCGCTCTGCGCAGGGCCATCCCCGAGCCGACGCTCGAGCTGGGACCCGACGACGCCCTCGCCGCCGGGGTGGGCGACGGTGAGCTCGCACTCGTCAGCTCGCGCCGCGGGGAGCTGCGCCTCCGGGTGCAGATCGTCCCCGGCCTCGCCCGCGGCGTGGCCTTCACCCCGTTTCACTGGGGCGCGCTGCACTCCGCCCCCGGCGCCGGGGAGCTGAACAAGGCGACCCACGGCGCCACCGACCCGGTTTCTCAGCAGCCCGAGCTCAAGGCGCTCGCCGTCCGGGTCGAACCCGCGCCCCCCGGCGCCGGCGGGGCGGCGCCCGTACGTCGCATCCGGCGGGCGCGGCGCCGGCGCCTGGTTGTGGTCGGGACGGGGATGGCGGGCCTGGGGGTGGTGGAAGAGGCGGTCCTCCGGCGCCGCCCGAGCGAGCTCCGGGTGACCATGCTCGGCGAGGAGGCGGGCGCTCCCTATAACCGGATCCTCGTCTCCAAGCTCCTGGCCCGGACCTGCGGCCTCGGCGACCTCGAGCTCCGCCCCGAGACCTGGTTCTCGGCGCACGGAGTCGACCTGAGGGACGGATGCCCGGCGGCCGGGCTCGACCTCGAGGGCCGCTGCGTCCTCGACGCGGGCGGCGAGCGTCACCCGTTCGACGCGCTCGTGCTCGCCACCGGCTCGCGCCCCTTCGTCCCGCCCATCCCGGGCGCCGACGCTCCCCACGTCCGCGTCTTCCGCACACCGGGCGATGTCGACGCGCTCGCCCGTGCGTGCCGGACCGGGTGCAGCCATGCGGTGGTCGTGGGCGGCGGCCTGCTCGGGCTCGAGGCGGCGTCGGGACTGCTCACCCGCGGGGTGCAGGTGACCGTGGTCGAGCTCGCCGAGCGTCCGATGCCCCAGCAGCTCGACGCGGGCGCCGGCTCGATGCTCGAGCGCGCCCTGATCGCGCTCGGGCTGTGCGTCCGGCTCGGGCGCTCGGTGGCCGAGATCGCCTCAGACCACGTGCTCCTCGACGACGGGGAAGAGCTCGAGGCCTCGCTCGTGGTCGTAGCTGCCGGGGTCCGGCCCGAGACCTCGCTCGCGCGCGCCGCGGGGATCGAGTGCGGGCGGGGGATCGTCGTCGACGATCAGATGCGCACGAGCGCCCCCGGTGTGTTCGCCGTCGGCGAGTGCGCCGAGCATCGCGGGACGGTCTACGGCCTGTGGGCGCCCCTGTCCGACCAGGCCCGCGTGGCCGGCGCCGGCGTAGTCGGCGACCCCGCGGCGTTCCACGGCGCCACCCCGGCCACCACGCTGAAGGTCGCGGGCGTCGACCTCTTCGCGGGCGGCACCACGACCCACGACGAGTCCCACGACGAGCTCCTGTTCGCCGACACGCGGCGCCGGCGCTACCGCAAGCTGATCCTCGACGGAGAGCGGCTCGTGAGCGCCACCCTGGTGGGCGACGTGGCCGAGGCCAAGATCCTCTCGGGCCTGCTGCGCACCGGCGAGCGGGTTCCCGCCAAGCTCCTCGAGTCGGCGGGGGCGTCCGGCCAGGCGCCTGACGAGACCCCGACGGCGATCGTCTGCTCGTGCAACTCGGTCACCCGCGGCCAGCTCCTGGAGGCGATCCGCGACGGCGGGCTGACCACTCTCTCGGGGCTCGGCCGGGCCACGCGCGCGGGCACCGGATGCGGGAGCTGCACCGGGGATCTCGAGTCGCTCCTCGCCCAGTCGAGCCGCGAGCGCGAGCCGCAGGTGGCCGCGTGAGCGGCCCGGGCATCGTCGTAGTCGGCGGCGGGATCGCCGGGCAGGGCGTGGTCGAGGCCCTTCGCGACCGCGACCGCGAGGTCCCGATCACCCTGATCTGCGGCGAGCCGCGGCTGCCCTATGACCGCGTGCGTCTGTCTGAGCTGCTCGCCTCCGACGAGGGCCCCGACGCCCTGACCCTGCGACCGGAGGAATGGTTCGCCGACCGCGACGTCCGGGTTCTCACCGACCGGCGCGTCGCCCGCATCTCGCTCGAGGGCCGGGCGGTCGAACTCGAGGACGGTGAGACGCTCGCCTACGCGCAGCTTGTGCTCGCCACCGGCTCCCGTCCCCTGTTGCCGCCCATCCCCGGCATCGACCTCGCCGGCGTCTACGCCTTCCGGGGCCCCGAGGACTGCGACGCCATCCGCCTCGCCGCGGCGTCGCCGGAGGTTTGCTCCGCGGCGGTCATCGGAGGAGGGCTGCTCGGCCTCGAGGCGGCGCGGGGCATCGTCGCCCAGGGCTGCCCGGTCACCGTCGTCCATCTGATGGGGCGGGTGATGGAGCGCCAGCTCGACGCCGGCGCCGCCGAGCTCCTGCTCCCGCGGCTACGCGAGCTCGGCGTCGAGGTCCTGCTCGAACGCGAGACCGTCGCCATCGTCGGCGACGAGCGGGTGCAGCGGGTGCGCTTCCGCGGTGGCAAGGAGCTCGACGCCGACCTTGTGGTGGTCTCGATCGGGATCCGCCCCGAGGCTTCGCTGGCCCGTGAGACCGGACTGCGCTGCGAGCGCGGGATCGTTGTCGACGACGAGATGCGGACCTCGGCGCCCGAGGTCATCGCGGTCGGCGAGTGCGCCGAGCACCGTGGCGTCGTCTACGGCCTGGTCGCACCCATCCTCGAGCAGGCCAAGGTGGCGGCGGCGACCCTGCTCGGCCGGCCCGGAGGCCCGTATCGCGGCTCGGTGCCCTCCGCCAGGCTCAAGGTGGCGGGAATCGACCTGGTCGCGATCGGCGCGGCGGAGGGCGAGGGCGAGGCAATCAGCGTCGACGCCGGGGCAGGGATCTACCGCAAGCTTGTGGTCCGCGACGGGGTCGCGGCGGGCGCCGTGCTCCTCGGAGACGTCCGCGGATCCGAAGCCCTGCTCGCCGAGATCGCCGCCGCCGAGCCCGTGCCCGATCCCCTGGCTCGGCTCGCCGCCGCGGCCGCGCTCGGGCCCGAGGACCTGCCCGACACCGCCCAGATCTGCAACTGCAACACCGTCGCCAAGGGCGAGCTCATCGCCGCGGTGACCGAGGGAGGGTGCGCCACCCCGCGTGAGGTGATGGCGCGCACCCGGGCAGGAACGGGCTGCGGTTCGTGCCGCGCGAGTGTGATCGCCATCGTCGCGGCCGCCACGGGAGGACTGAATGACGAGCCCGCGTACCTGTGCGCCTGCGAGCGCCAGACCCGGGAGGAGCTCGCCGCCGAGATCCGCGAGGGGGGATGGCGGTCGGTGGGCGAGGTCGCGCAGGCGTGTCGGACCGGCCGCGAGTGTGGAGCGTGCAAGCCCGCTCTGGCCTACCTCGTCTCCGAGGTCAACGACAACCTTCACCGCGAGGAGCGGCACGCCCGCTTCATCAACGACCGTGTCCACGCCAACATCCAGCGCGACGGCACCTTCTCCGTGGTGCCCCGGATCCACGGCGGGGTGGTGACCCCCGATCAGCTGCGCCGGATCGCGGACGCGGCCGACAAGTACAAGGTGCCGATGGTCAAGGTCACCGGTGGCCAGCGCATCGATCTGCTCGGCGTGCGCAAGCAGGACCTGCCCGCGATCTGGCGTGACCTCGGCATGACCTCGGGGTTCGCCTACTCCAAGGCCGTACGCACGGTCAAGACTTGTGTGGGGACCGACTTCTGCCGCTATGGGCTCGGCGACTCGATCGGCCTCGGGATCGAGATGGAGCGTGCATGGGAGGGCCTGCACACGCCGCACAAGGTCAAGTCCGGCGTCTCAGGATGCCCCCGCAACTGCGCCGAGGCCACGGTCAAGGACATCGGCGTGATCGCCCTCGAGGACGCGTGGCAGGTTCGGGTCGGCGGCGCCGCCGGCGGCAGCGTCCGCGAGGGAGACGTGCTCTGCACAGTCCAGACGCGCGCCGAGGCCCTGCGCGTGACCACCGCCTTCCTCCAGTACTACCGGGAGAACGCCGAGTACAAGGAGCGCACCTACGACTTCGTCCCCCGCGTGGGCCTGGACCAGGTCCGCGAGGCCGTCCTCGGCGAGCGCTCGAGCGCCGCCCTGCTCGAGCGGCTGCGAATCGCCAAGGCGGCCACGCGCGACCCGTGGCTCGAGCGCGACGCCCCGTATCACCCCCGCCAGTTCGGCGACCTCGACGAGGCTCTCGAGGACGAGCCGAGCCTCGTCGGCCCTCCCGCGGACGGCGGATTGTGATCCGCGTGTGCGGCGTCGAGGACGTGCCCCTCGGCGAGGGCCGAGCGGTCCTCGTCGGCGGCACGCGGGTAGCGGTGTTCCGGGCCGAGGACGGATGGTTCGCCCTCGACGCGGCCTGTCCGCACCGCGGGGGTCCGCTGGCGGACGGGATCGTGGCCCGGCGCACGGTCATCTGCCCCCTGCACGAGCGTCGTTTCGACCTGGCCACCGGGCAGGAGCGCTCGAGCGGTAGCTACTGCGCGGCCGTGCACCGAGTCGAGGTCAGGGGTCAGGACGTCTACCTCGAAGCGCCGCCTGACCGCCTCGATGATTTAACGCTGGCCGCGAGCACGGAACGCAGTGCCTGACCGCCTCGATAATTTAACGCGGCGTTCACGGCGCCGTCCAAGACCCGAAATCGCCCGGCCGTAGCCTCCCCACCATCCAGGCCCACCCACGAAGGGAGACTCAGCATGCAGATAACCGAGACGATGTACGAAGCGGTCGGCGGAGACGCAGGCCTCCGGGTCGTGGTGGACAACTTCTACGCCCGGCTGTGGGCCGACGACGAGCTCAAGGGCTATTTCCACGGCATCGACAAGGATGCCCTCAAGAACCACCAGCGTGCGTTCCTCACGACCGCCCTGGGCGGCAGCGACGGGACCTACGGAGGGAAGATGCTGCCCCAGGCCCATGCCGGGCTGAGCATCACCGACGACGCCTTCGACAAGGTGGCCGAGCACCTTCGGCTCACGCTCACCGAGCTCAAGGTCGACAAGTCGCTCCTCCAGATCATCATCGGCTTCGTCGAGGGCAAGCGTTCGCAGGTGGTCATGCAGTTCTAGGAGACTGTCGTTCTCGGTGACGGGCTGATCGGTGGATTTCGGGCTGTTTCCGCGAAAACGTGACGGTGAAACAGGTTGTTGGTGGTCGGTTTCCGTGTGACTCTCAAGCCATGCTTGAGGGTATGAGTCTCGCGACCGGTCGAGCGCTTTCAGTGCGCCGGCTCCAGATCGGTGTGGATGAAGTCCGATCCTTTGAAGAGCAGCTGTTCGCCGGTCGCCTTCGCGAGGGCGTAGGCGAAGCAGTCTCCGAAGTTCAGCTGTGCGGGGTGACCGCTGCCTTTGCCGAAGTCGCGGAATGCCTCGCGGGCGATCCGCGCTTGGTGCTCGGTGACGGGTTCGATCGCGATCTCCGCGACGACGAGCAACTCGTCGACGCGGCGGCTCGCGACGGGATCGTTGGCGCGGGCGATGACCGCCGCGGTCTCGACGTAGCTCGCGGCTGACAGGCGCGGAGCGTCGGCCGCCTCGATCAAGGCGGCGAATGTCGCGGCCTCGGGCTCGTCGCGAAGGATCGCGATCAGACCCGAGGAATCGACGATCACCGGGGCAGGCCGTCCTCGCCGTAGAGCAGCTCGCCATGGTTGGCGCGGCGCACTGATGGCGGGAGCCGCCGAGCTCAACGCACGTTTCCGCTCCGTTACTCCCGACCCGCTGGTCAGGCGGCGAGGCGCCGGCGGGCCTTCTGCACCGAGGGGAGCGCGGCCTTCGCCTTGGCCAGGGGCCGCGCGCGGAGGTCGACGCTCGCGGGCTTGGCGGCGATGGTGATCTCCTCGCCGGTCGCCGGGTTGCGACCCTTGCGCGACTTCTGTGCCGGCTTGACGCGGACAGTGAGCTGCACGAGGCCTCCGAGGCGCACCTTCTGCGCGTTGCCGAGCTCTGCGAGCACGATCTCGTCGAGCGCGTCGAGCACGCGCTTGGCCTCGGCCTTGGTGATCTCCGCACGCTCGGCGACCGCCGCGGCGAGTTGGGTCTGGGTCAAAGGCAAGGGGTCTCCTCTAGTTTCGGATGATGAGCAGCGTACTGCTGGTTATTGAAGCGCCCAGGTCGGACATACATCCGCGCTCCGAGACTATGCGCGCGGCGTCGGCAGTCTCACGACGCCGACGAAGAACTCGTCGATCTGATGTACGACCGCGCGGAAGCGCTCGAAATCCACCGGCTTGGTGATGTACGCGTTCGCGTGCAACCGGTAAGAGGAGAGGATGTCCTCGGCGGCGTCGGACGTGGTCAGGACGACAACGGGGATGGTCGAGAGGTCGGGGTCACCCTTGATCTCGGCGAGCACCTCGCTGCCGTTCTTTCGGGGCAGGTTGAGGTCGAGCACGACGAGGTCGGGGCGGGGACGACCGGCGTAGCTGCCCTCGCCGCGCAGGAAGGCCATCGCTTCGACGCCGTCGTTGACCACCGAAAGGGTGTTCCCTACCTTGTGATCGGCGAACGACTCCCGGATGAGCATCACGTCCCCCGGATCGTCCTCGACGAGCAGGATCTCGATCAGGTTGGCATTCACGGGTCGTTCTCCTTAACGATCGGCAGGGTGAAGCGGATGCAGGCGCCGCCTCCGTAGCTCGTGTCGAGCCAGATGCGCCCACCGTGATACTCGATGATCTTGCGAGAGACCGCAAGGCCGATGCCGGTGCCGGGATAGGACTCCTTGGCGTGCAGGCGCTGGAAGATGAGGAAGATGCGCTCAGCGTACTCGGGCTCGACCCCGATTCCGTTGTCGGCGCAGCTGAACTCCCAGTGGCCGTCGACGGCGTGCGCCTCGATCCGGATCGCCGGCGCCTGCTCGCCGCGGAACTTGAGCGCGTTGGCGATCAGGTTCTGGAACACGGACACGAGCAACACTTGGTCGGCGCGCACGGTGGGCAGCTCGGAGACCATCACCGTCGCGCCCGCCTCGGCGATCGCCTCCGACAGCGATGAGCGGGCCTCGCCGACGAGCTCCCCCGCGGGGACGATCTGCTGCGGGCTTCCGCTCCGTCCCGCGCGCGAGAACGCGAGCAGGTCGCTGATCAGGATCTGCATCCGCTTGGCGCCGTCGACGGCGAAGTGGATGTACTGGTCCGCGCGGTCGTCGAGCTGACCCTGATAGCGCTCCTGGAGGGCCTGGCAGAAGCTCGTGACCTTGCGCAGAGGCTCCTGGAGGTCGTGCGAGGCGACATAGGCGAACTGCTCGAGATCGGCGTTGGAACGCTCGAGCTCGATCGCCTGCTCCTGAAGTCGGGCTCGGCCCTCGGTCACCGCGGCGAGCTCCTGGACGATGAGCTCGCGCATGCGATCCACCTCGCCGCGAACCTCGACGATCTCGCGGGCGCCCGTGAGGTTCGCGAGCGGCGTCTCGAAGTCGCCTCCGGCGACGCGCCCGGCCTCCTTGCCGAGGCGGGCCAGGGGCGCGGTGACGATCCGCCGCAGGAGAATGCCGGCGCCGAGGAGGCCGAGGATGATCAGCGCCCCCGCCAGGATCAGGCTGATGGTCAGGACCCGCGCTGCCCTGTTCACGTCCAGGCGCGCTTGTTCGCGCCGGCTAGCCAGGGAACCAAGGAGCCGTCCCAGCGAGACGCGAACCGCGTCGAACAACGCCTTGCCCTCGGAGTCGCCGGCGGTCGACGGGCGATCGCCGCGGAGCACGGGCGCGACGTAGATCCGTTGCCACGCTTCGGCCCGCACGCGCACACGTTTGGCATCGGGCGCCAAAGCGGCGGCGCTCCCACGCAACAGGGTGAGAAGCTGGCGGTAGTCTCGCGCTTCGGCGGCCATGCCCTGGTGGTAGGGGAGCAGAAAGCTCTCCTTGTCGGTGATGATGAAGCCCCGCACTCCGGTTTCCTCGTTGATCAGCGCGTTCTCGAGATCGAGCGCGTCGACCTGGGCCGGGGCGATCCGGTTGCCGAGCGCACGCCGATCGGTGACCGTTGCGTTGGCCGCGAAGGCCAAGCCGATGCCGACCACGGCGAGGACGAGCAGCGCACCGATGCTGAAGGCCAGCCACTGCCCGACCGGCAGACCCGTCAGGAGCTTCCGGGTCAGGCGCCCCTGGCGATCCCCGGGAGGATCGGCGTCGCTCATCCGCGGTCGGGGTGACGTCTCGCCCCGACGAGCAGCATCGCCACGTCGTCGGTGAGCTCCCGGCCGTTGAGCGCCTCGGCGTCGGAGATGAGCTGGCCGAGCAGGCGGTGGGGGTCATCGCGCCAGCCGGGCCGGCGGGCGACGTAATCGGCGATCAGCCCTCGCAGGCCCTCCTCTCCGAGGCGATCGGAGCCACGGCCCGCGCCCCCCTCTGTGATCCCGTCGGTGTAGAGGAGCAGGGACCAGTCCTCGGGGAGCTCGAAGCGCGACACGGGCCATTCCGCGCCGGGGAACGTGCCCACCGGGGGGCCGCCGCCGTCGAGCGGCAGGCTGGTGATGCGGTCCCCGACCACGAGCACGGGGGCGGGGTGGCCGGCC
>Ga0302326_10026367_pt1 | contig 11748 bp, 16 predicted proteins | sample Palsa_T0_3_FD_202264 | JGI IMG/M metagenome (GOLD analysis project Ga0302326, IMG submission 202264) | Peat permafrost microbial communities from Stordalen Mire near Abisko, Sweden - Palsa_T0_3 | ecosystem: Environmental > Terrestrial > Soil > Palsa > Peat permafrost | place: Sweden: Abisko... | reverse complement strand
CTGCTGGCGCGGCTCCAACGATTGCCAGCGGAACGTTATCGAGTTCCGCAATTATCACAAATTCACCGGCGAATCGAACATCGAGTTCAAGTAGTTCCCGAACCCTCGGGAACAGGCTCGATTCCAAACAGCGGCCAGTATTTCTCGGGAAGCCTCAATGTCCGCATGTCCGGTCCAAGAAACATGTGCTTGGTTTGGCCGGCTGCGAGTTGCCGGCCGCTCTGCGCGTCGCTAATTTCATATTGAAACTCGACCGCGCGCCGGTTCGCACTGGCGATCCACGTCTTCACCGTAATCTCTTCGTCATAACGCGCCGGACGAAGATACCGGCAATGCGCCTCTACCACCGCGAGCCGGATTCCGTCGTCCACTTCCATATCGCGATAGCGGCCTCCGGCGGCGCGGAAATATTCCGCTCGCCCCACTTCCATCCAGACCAGGTAGTTCGCGTAGTAGACCACGCCCATCTGATCGGTCTCGGCGTAGCGCACGCGGAGGCGCGTCTCGTGAGAGCCAAGCGGACTTTCCTCAGGCATTTTTGTCGTTCTTACGCAGGCGCCGCAGATCTTTCGCGGTGAATAGCATGTCTTTCGGGCGAGTTCTTCGCTCGCGGCAGTAAGCGAGATAAAGATATCCATAACTGCGCGTAATATAGTCGTCTGTCGAAAATCCAAGCAGCCGCGCGGTACTGTCAATCCAGCGCGGACTGCCTTCGATCTCGAGAAAATTGCCCACGGGCGTCTCGTCCAGCATTACCTTGCCCGTGCCGGGGGCCTTCGCGTACTCGGTGCGGAACTTCTCGTAGCGAAAAATCGGGTGATATCCGATCTCATTGAGAATCTGATCAAGCGCATTGGCATCCGGAAAGCTCATTTCGATTTCGCGCCGCTTCTTGTAGCGCCCTGGCTCCGAGGGCCCTTTGTATGTCAGCAGCGTGTGTGCGCCCACCCGCCGCACCCGAATCAGCTTCCCATGGCTCCGCAGCAGGCGTTGGGGGGTGTCGAAAAGTACGTTGGATTCATGTACGCGACTCTTGGAAACGCGAAAACCCTGGTCGCGAAGAACACGCCGGATTTTTGCCAGCTTCTCCGGAAGACGCAGTTTAATTTCAATTTCGAACTTCACCGATTCAAACCCATGTGATGGCAGATCCAGCTTTCTATGAGAGCAGAACCAGGGCTGCTCTCACAAGCCGCAACAATTGTTTCGGAAAAGACTCTCACATAGGGGTAGCTATACTGGAGCTATGACGGGCCTGGTCAAACTTTCGGCCGCTCCCAAGCTCGACTTGAGAATCCTGAAGGCTAAGCAAGCGAAACTGTTTTCGATTCTCAAGCCGATGCGGCGCATCATTGTCGCTTATTCCGGTGGCGCCGACTCGGCCTATCTGGCGTGGGCCGCCCATCGCGTGCTCGGCGACGACGCCCTGGCAATCACCGCCGATTCAGCATCCATTCCCGAGTCGCATAAACGCGACGCGGAGGAGTTTGCGCGCGAGTGGGGGTTCCGGCACGAATATATCGAGACCCGCGAGTTCGATAATCCGGACTACATTAAGAACGACCCCAACCGCTGTTTCCATTGCAAGGACGAGCTCTTCACTCGCTTGGAAGTTGTGGCGCGCGACCGTGGCATCCAACACATTGCCTACGGAGTGAATGTGGATGATCTGGGCGACTACCGGCCTGGCCAGCACGCCGCCAAAATGCACCAGGCCGAAGCGCCCTTGGTGGAGGCGGGTTTGACTAAAGCGGAAATTCGCGAATTATCGCGCCTGACCGGCTTGTCGACATGGGACCGTCCCGCCGCCGCTTGCCTTAGCTCGCGCATTCCCTATGGAACACCTGTGACCCTAGAAAACATCAAGACTGTCGAACGCGGCGAAGAAGCCATCCGTCATCTTGGCTTCCGCCAATTCCGCGTGCGGTTCCATGGCCAACTGGTCCGCATAGAAATCGCGAAGGATGAACTCGCGGCCGCGCTCACGCCCGAAATGGCTCAAAGATTCGTCGAAATCTTCAAGCCCCTCGGTTTCCACTACGTGACCATCGATCTGGAAGGGTACCGGCAGGGCTCGCTGAACTCCGTGTTAGCGAGCTAATTTCTTACTCCGATGCTTTCGGTGCGTCCCGCCAGCGGCTTCACGATCGATCCGCCGCACACGCCCACGCCCGTCGTCATCAGGGCATTGAGCAGGTTGTAAAGCACAGCGTACACCATCTGTTCCGTTACCGCCTGCTTGCCAGGGAGCCGGAAGGATGCCGGCAATTCTTTCGTGATTTGTAGCCGAACCGAACCAGGCAGCATCCGTCCCGACCGGTCCTTTTGATTGGCTAGCGACATGGGGGTTTGCAACACCGCCCCGGTCTTTCCGTCGACGTAGAATTGGCAGCGCGAAAACCAGCCCAGATTGCCGGGATCGGCTGCGTCAAACAACAACAGCGGCGCCTGGCGATCAATGGCGGAGAGGTGCAGGCACATGGATCGATGGCTTTCCTCGATCCGGTACTCGAAACCGGCTTGCTTGGCGATGTTCGCCACGAAGTCCGGATCGAGCTCGAGCAGCAGGAACTTGTGAGCCCCCGCCAGCAATACCTGCATCACACCATTGTAGCCCCGTAGCGTGAAAATGCCGCTGCTCACGCCCGAAAGACCGCGGCCGGTTCGCGATATAATGACAAAGGAGTTTCCCACTTGTCCATTCGAAGATTCTTGCGCTTGAGCGCTCACATCCAGATGCTGCCCGTGCTCGAAAGCGGGGAAGAGACGCTGGTGGGCGGCCAGGCCGTCATGGAAGGCGTGATGATGCGCGCCCCGCACAGCTATTGCGTCGCCGTACGCAAGCCGAATGGCGAGATCGTGACCGAGCAAAGCCCGCTGCCGCGCGTTTCGGAAAAATATCCCATTTTCAAGCTTCCCATCTTGCGTGGCCTCGGAACGCTTGGACATGCCATGTACCTGGGTGTAAAAGCTTTGCAGTTTTCGGCCAACGTGGCACTGGGCGAGGAAGCCAAGAGCAGCGAGAAACCGGCCGAGCTCAGCGGTTGGATGATGGCCGCGCCACTGGCGTTCTCGCTTCTATTCTTCCTGTTCATGTACAAATTCGTGCCGCTATTCCTGGCCACCCAGCTCGGCAAGGCGGTTCCATCGCTGCACGGCCGGTTCGCGGTGAACATGATGGACGGTTTGATCCGGCTGACGCTCTTCCTGGGATTCCTGTTCATCATTTCGCGCATGAAGGACATCCGACGCATGTTCCAATATCACGGCGCCGAACATAAAGTGGTCTTCAATTTCGAATCCGGCCAGCCGGTGACCGTCGAAAACGCGCAGAAGTTCGTCACCTTCCATCCGCGCTGCGGGACCAGTTTTCTGCTGCTCGTTATGGTGCTCGCGATTCTGGTTTATCCGCTGCTGCCCTTCGACGGATTTGCCGCGAAACTGATCGCCCGCGTTGCGCTGCTGCCGTTGATCGTCGGAATCGCCTATGAGTTAATCCGCTATGCAGCCCGGCATCAGCAAGGGATGATGGCCGCGCTCACGGCGCCCGGATTGTGGTTGCAGCGCGTAACCACGCAGCCGCCCTCAGACGCGCAAGCCCGCGTTGCGATCGAGGCGCTGGACGGCGCTATGCAGCTGGAAGAAGCGCAAGGCGGCGAGTTGGTGATCGCCTAACGTAATCGGCTTTTCGCCGGAGTCCGCCATGCAATTTTCGCAAAGGCTCAATGATATCGAGGCACGGTTCGACGCGGTCACGCGCCAGATGGCGGACCCGTCCGTCATAGCCGACGGCGAGGCCTATCGCAAAATCGCCAAGACGCGTTCCGAGCTCGAAGACGTCGTGGCCAAGTACGGCGACTACAAGCAGGCCAAGCGCAATTACGATGAGGCGCGCTCCATGGTGGAAGATCCCGATCCGGAGCTGCGGCAGATGGCCAACGATGAAATCCAGCGGCTGGAGCCGGAGTTGGCGCGCATCGAGGGAGATCTCAAGCTGCTGTTGCTTCCCAAGGATCCACTCGACGAGAAAAACATCGTGCTCGAAATCCGCGCCGGCACCGGCGGTGACGAAGCCACTCTGTTTGCGGCCGAAGTGTTCCGTATGTATTCACGCTACGCCGAATCGCAGCGCTGGCGCGTGGAAGTGACGTCGGCCAGCGAATCGGCCGTGGGCGGTCTCAAGGAAGTGATCGCGCTCATCAGCGGCAACAAAGTTTATAGCCATCTGAAGTATGAAAGCGGCGTTCATCGCGTGCAGCGCGTGCCGGCCACCGAGCAGCAAGGCCGCGTGCATACGTCCGCCATCACGGTTGCCGTACTGCCGGAAGCTGACGACGTCGAAATTAAGCTGGAGGCCAAGGACGTCCGTATCGACACCTTCTGCTCCTCGGGACCCGGCGGTCAGTCGGTGAACACCACTTACTCGGCCGTGCGCCTCACTCACCTGCCCACCGGCCTGATCGTCTCCTGCCAGGACGAAAAATCGCAGATCAAGAATCGCGCCAAGGCCGAGCGCGTACTCCGCTCCAGGCTTTATGAAATGGAACTGGAGAAGCAGCGCGAACAGATCGGCGCCGAGCGGCGCACCATGGTGGGCTCCGGCGATCGCAGCGAGAAGATCCGGACTTACAACTTCCCGCAGAATCGCGTCACCGACCATCGCATCGGTCTGACGCTGCATCAGCTCGATCTAGTTATGGAAGGCCGGTTGGATCCGCTATTCTCCGCGCTTAGCGATTACTATCAGACCGAAAAATTAAAAGAGCAGGGCGAAGCCGCCTAGCTCCGCTTACTGACGTGCGCGGCTCGGTAGAATCCCATCGTTACAGAGCCGCGCGCGTGAGCAAGCGGTTGGCGAGGCATTTGTGACCGTCCAAACGGCGCTCCTGCAGGGCACCAGATTGCTTGAAGAAGGCTCGGTCGGGGTTCCCAGACTCACCGCCGAAGTCCTCCTCACCCACGCCCTCAAGCGCGACCGCAGCTATCTTTACGCGCACTCCGATGAAGAGCTGACCGAAACTGCCTGGATCCACTACGGGCGCTATCTGCATGAGCGGCTCAAGGGCAAACCAACCCAGTACATCACCGGGCGGCAGGAGTTCTACGGCCGCGATTTTCGCGTGACTTCGGACGTGTTGATCCCGCGCCCTGAAACCGAGCACCTGGTGGAAGCGGCGCTGGCTCGCATTCAACCGGGCGATGTTGTAGTGGACGTTGGAACTGGATCGGGCGCGATTGCGATCACATTGGCGTTAGAGACTCGCGCCCGAGTTTTCGCTACCGATATTTCAGCAGCCGCATTGAACGTCGCTCGCGCTCAACAGTTCTCGGCGGGCGTACACTTCCTGATTAGCGATCTTGTGGATGCTTTTCGCGATCACAGCATTGACGTCCTGATTTCTAACCCTCCCTATGTCCCGAGAGCCGACCAACCCGGCCTCCAGCGCGAGGTCCGCGACTACGAACCGCACATCGCGCTCTTCGCCGGGCCTACTGGCCTCGAAATCTACGAACGGCTGATCGCGGAAGCGGCTCGCATCCTACGTCCCCAAGGCTGGCTGCTGCTCGAACTCGGCTACAATTCGTTAGAACCGGTGCGCGCAATGCTGCAAAGCGATTGGAGCGAAATCACCGTCGTAGACGATCTGGCGGGCCTTCCTCGCATGATCGCGGCTCGATTACTGCCATGAAGACCTACTTTCACGTCGACATGGACGCCTTCTTCGTCTCCGTCGAAGAACTCTTCGATCCTTCGCTCATCGGCAAGCCCGTCGTCGTCGGTGGAAAAGCCAATCAGCGCGGCGTCGTCTCAGCCGCCTCTTACGCCGCTCGCAAATTCGGCGTGCACTCGGCGATGCCGCTAAGAACCGCCGCCCGGCTCTGCCCACAAGCCATTTTCATCGACGGCCACCCCACCCGTTATCGCGAATACTCAGGCAAGGTGTATCAAGTATTGAAAAGCTTCTCGCCCCAAGTGGATATGGCATCGGTTGACGAAGCTTACATGGATCTCACCGGTACTGAGCGCCTCCACGGTCCGCCGCTTTCTGCCGCGCACCGGCTGCACGACGCCATGAAACGCGACACCGCACTCAACTGCTCCATCGGCATATCTACATCCCGCATGGTCGCCAAAGTCGCCTCCGATCAAGCTAAGCCGAACGGCGTGCTCTGGGTGCTCCCCGGTGAGGAAGCGCGCTTTCTCGCGCCGCTCGACGTCCGGAAAATTCCCGGCGTCGGCAAAGTCACAGAGAAGAATCTGCAAGCCTGGGGCGTTCGCAAAGTCGGCGACCTGGCAACTCTCGACGAAGATTTCCTGCGCCAACATCTGGGCCAATGGGGGTTGGCGCTGGCCGGAAAATCGCGCGGCATGGACGCCGGCGGCTGGTTCGATGGCGAGGTCGGCGATGACAGTACGCCCAAATCCATCAGCCACGAATTCACGTTTAACGAAGACACCGCCGATGCCGACACGCTGGAATCGACACTCGCGCGGCTTTCTGAAATGGTCGCCCGCCGCCTACGCGAGCACGAACTGCACGCCCGCACCATCCAGTTGAAGCTGCGCTATTCCGATTTTTCCACCATCACCCGCGCGCATTCTTTCGATCACGGCACGCAGCTCGACACCGAAATCTTTCAGCAGGTCCGGGGCCTGTTCCGCGCGAATCGCAAACCCAACGCCACCATCCGGCTGCTGGGCGTCCACGCTTCGGGTCTCAAGCCCGCCGAGGGCCAGCTCAACATGCTCGCAGAGCCGAATACCAATCGCTGGCGCAAAGCCATGTCCGCCGTGGATCGCTTGCGCGACAAGTTCGGCGAGGAAAGCGTCTCGCTCGCCATGGGCATGCAGGGCCGATTCCGCGAGCGCGTGCATGAAAATCCGGCCGGGCTCCCCGGAAAAACCGCCGGGAAGGCTCCGCGTAGCGACAGCTAGCGCTAAACTAGATCAGGCAGACCTGCAATGAAACAACTCATCGAAGATATCGCGAAAGCGCTAGTGGATTTGCCCGACCAGGTCACCGTCAGCGAGGTGCTGGGCGAGCAGGTCACCGTGCTGGAATTAAAAGTCGCGCCCAGCGACTTGGGAAAAGTCATCGGCAAGCAGGGTCGAACAGCACGATCCATTCGCACCCTCCTGGGAGCCGCTGGAATGAAGCTAAATCGGCGATTCACGCTGGAAATTCTGGAATAGATCTGAAGCTCGTCACTATCGCCCGTCTGCTTCGCGCGCGCGGAAACAAAGGGGAGTTGGCCGCCATCCCGCTGACCAAGCAACCCGATCGCGTGACCAGCGTTTTCGTGAACGAAGTCCCCATGGAAGTGGAAACTACCTGGATGCACGGGGATCATCTCATCTTCAAGTTCAAAGGCGTCGATTCGATTTCGGACGCCGAGAAGCTGGCCGGGGCCGAGGTGACAATCCCGTTCGAGCAGCGCGCCGAACTGGCCGAGGAAGAGGTCTACCAATCGGATCTCATCGGCTGCGAAGTAATCGACGCCGCCGGGCGCTCGCTCGGAATCGTGGAAGATTTCCAGGAGACTGGAGGCACGCCGCTGCTTCGCGTCGGCGCCGATCTGCTGATTCCCTTCGCCAAATCCATCTGCACGAAAATCGATCTTGACCGCAGGCAAATCACCGTCAACCCGCCCGACGGCCTGCTGGATCTAAACTAGCCAAATGTCTTATCTGCGTTCATCCGTGTTCATCTGTGGCTAGATTCCCATGGTCTTCCGCTTACTGACCATCTTTCCCGACTTCTTCCAAGGCCCTCTCCAATATGGCGTGGTCGCCAAAGCCGCCGAAACCGGCCTGATCCAGATCCACATCCATGACCTCCGCACCTGGACTCATGACCGCCATCGCACCGTCGACGATCGCCCCTTCGGCGGCGGCGAAGGCATGCTGCTGAAGCCCGGGCCCATTTTCGAGGCCGTCGAAAGCATCTGGCCGGCGCGAACACCCGACCAGCGCCTGGTCTTGCTATCGGCCCAAGGCCAGCGTTTCGATCAGGAAGCGGCACGGCGCTTAAGTCAATACCGAGAGATCTTTCTTATTTGCGGACGCTATGAAGGCGTGGATGAGCGCGTAGCCGAGCACCTCGCCGACGAAGAGCTCTCCATTGGCGACTTCGTGCTGAGCGGCGGCGAACTGGCCGCGGCCCTGGTGATCGATTGTGTCGCTCGCCTGCTGCCCGGCGTCCTCGGCAACCAGGATTCGGCCGTCCAGGAATCTTTCACCGCTCCCGAACTCCTGGATTGCCCGCAATACACGCGCCCGGCCGATTTCCGCGGCTGGAAAGTTCCAGAAGTACTATTGAGCGGCAATCATGAGGAGATCCGCAACTGGCGCCGCCAGGCCGCCCGCGACAAGACTGCCAAGAACCGCCCGGATTTACAACCTTGAGGCCGGATCTACTACAATGAAGATTCAAGGATTTGTCACATGCCGAACCTCTTACTGAACAAAATTGTCGCCAAACAGCTGCGCCCAGTGCCGGAATTCCGTCCTGGCGACACCATCCGCGTCCACGTCAAGATCAAGGAAGGCGAGAAGGAACGTCTGCAGATTTTCGAGGGAGTCTTGATCGCCCGCAATAATTCGGGTGTCAGTGAGACCATCACGGTGAGGAAGGTCAGCTTCGGCCAGGGCGTCGAGCGCATTTTCCCGATTCACGCTCCCGTTGTCGACCACATCGACGTGGTGCGTACCGGCCGCGTCCGCCGTGCCAAACTTTATTATCTGCGTGGGCTCAAAGGTAAAGCGGCGCGCCTCCGAGAACGCGAGTAGTCTGCGCTCTGGCGCGCACTCCCCAGTAATGAGGTGCCAGGGAAAATACGAACGCAACGCCCGCGCGCAGGGTTTCCAATACATCGCCGGTGTGGATGAAGTCGGGCGCGGCGCTTTGTTCGGTCCCGTATTCGCCGCCGCGGTAATTTTGTCACCCGATCGCCCGGTTCGCGGCCTGCGGGACAGCAAACTGTTAGACGCCGAGCGACGCGAGACACTGGCCCCCAGGATTCGTGAACGCGCAATCGCCTGGTCCATCGCTGCGGTTGACGCCTTTGAAATCGATCGCATAAACATACTTCAGGCTTCGCGCCTGGCCATGCGCCGTGCCATCCAGCGGCTCACTCCCGCACCCGATTACTTGCTTGTGGATGCAGTTACCGTGGATCTCCCAACGGCTCAGCTCGCCCTCATCCACGGCGACGGCCTATCGCAATGCATCGCCGCAGCGTCTATTATTGCGAAGGTGGAACGCGACGCCTGCATGCGCCAATGGGATCTTGTTTTCCCTCAATACGGTCTCAAAAACAACAAAGGCTATTCGACAGATGAGCACTGGAAGGCGCTCGAAACCCACGGACCCACGGCACTGCATCGCTTCAGCTTCTGGCCGGTGCGCGAGCATGCGCCGCACGCGCTCTGGACCGGCTACCCAGAACCGAGCCGCGACGAACCGAGCCGCGACCGTGAGGAAGCGGTTACACAGGATGTCGCATGGGTCCGATAGACACCCACGCCGCCGAGCGGGTGAAGCATGGCTGGGCGCACAAGCTAGGCGTGATTTTATTCGTCATCGTGTGCTTCGAGGTGGGGGTTTTCCTCCTCATTTTTCCCTGGACGCAGCAATGGGACGCCAACTTGCTAGCCAATCTGATACCCGGTCTTCACGACTTCTGGTCCAGCTCCTATTTCCGCGGGGCTTGGAGCGGCCTGGGCGTGCTGAACATCTACATTTCGATCGGCGAGTTGCTGCGCCTGAGGCGTCCCAGTCGCCCGCCCGCCGATAGACTGGCCGCCTGATAGACTAAGGTATCGACGCTATGAAACCCACCATTGATCGTGGAAAAGCGGCAGTAGTACCTGAAACTGGCGCGTCCGCGGCTGTCACCCGGCCTGAACCGCCCCGCGGAACTATAGCCGAATGGACCATCACTATTCTGCTTTTGCTGTTCGGGACCACCACCCTGGTTCAAGCTTTCGTGATTCCCACCGGATCCATGGAAGACACACTGCTCATCGGGGATCATTTGTTGGTGGACAAACTCGCCTACGCGCCGGGCGGAAGCTTCAGCAAGTACATCCTGCCCTACGAGACCCCCAAGGACGGCGATATCATCGTGTTTCGCTATCCCGTAGACATCTCGCAGACCTTCGTCAAGCGCGTGGTTGGCGTGGCCGGAGACCACATCAAGATAATCGACCAGCAAGTCTATCGCAACGGGAAGAAACTCGTCGAGCCTTACGTGGTTCACAAAAATCCTTATCCGGATTCTTTCCGCGACAACTTCCCGAGCAGCGAGGCTAATTTCACGCTACTCGACCGGGGCCGCGACATGCTGGCTACCAACGTGGTGAACGGCGAAGTAGTGGTGCCGCCAGATTCGTTCTTTGCCATGGGCGATAACCGCGATAATTCGCTCGATAGCCGGTATTGGGGCTTCGTCCCACGAGGAAACGTCATTGGCAAACCGCTCATTATCTACTGGTCGTACAATGCCAGCACCGAGAGCCTGGCGAGTTCGTCGGTGAATAATCTCGCGAGCCACTTCCTGGATCTCGCGGAGCATTTCTTCACCAAGACCCGCTGGGATCGGACCTTCCGGCTGATTCATGGCTATTACAACTACTAAGCCGGCCGCACAGCTTCCCGCTGAACCGAGGCAGCGTAACTCGATCGCCGAGTGGACCATCACCATTCTGATTCTTCTGTTCGGAACCTCCACCATCGCGCAGCCATTCGTGATTCCCACATCTTCGATGCATAACACCTTGCTGACCGGCGACCACTTGATCGTCGACAAGCTGGCGTATGCGCCCCCGGGCGCCGTGAGCAAATACCTGCTGCCTTATGAGGATGTCCAGCGTGGCGACATCATTGTGTTCCTGCATCCGGCGACCCTCAAGGAAGACCTCGTCAAGCGCTGCATCGGCATCCCAGGCGACCGCATCAAGATGTACAACAAGCAGGTTTACATCAACGGCCAGCTGCTCGAAGAACCCTACGTTATTCATCGGAACGACTTCCTGCTCTATCGCGACAACTTCCCACAAGGCCAGCCGGAGTTCACCGAGGATCCGAAAATGGCCGAGCGCGCCGCCCAAATGCTGCGCGACGACGTCGTCAACGGCGAGCTTGTGGTGCCGCCAGGCAATTACTTCGCAATGGGCGACAATCGCGATAATTCACTCGACAGCCGCTACTGGGGTTTGGTGCCGCGCGATAACATAATCGGGAAGCCGCTCATCATATTCTGGTCCTACGACGCGCCCACTGAAGATCTGCTGGAATACAACTTACACCACGTTTTCGACCTCGCCACGCACTTCTTTACCAAGACCCGCTGGAACCGCACCTTGAAATTAATCCGCGGTTATCACGATTATTCGTTGAATTGATGCCGCGCTCAGCCAACCACTACGGCCTGATTCTGGCCGGCGGCCGAGGTACGCGCTTCTGGCCCCGCAGCCGGCGCTCGCACTCCAAGCAGGTGCTGCGCTTCCTCGGCGATCGATCCTTGATCCAGCAGACGGTAGATCGCCTCAGTCCTGCTATTCCGCCCGATCATCTTTGGATTTTAACCAACGACCATTTGCGCGCCGAAATCATACGGCAGTTGCCTGAGGTGCCGAAAAATCAGATCCTGGCCGAGCCCGCGCAACGCAATACAGCCCCAGCCATCGGACTGGCCGCCCACATCCTGCAATCCATCGATCCCAACTCCGTCATGGGCGTCTTC
>Ga0302326_10026366_pt1 | contig 11748 bp, 13 predicted proteins | sample Palsa_T0_3_FD_202264 | JGI IMG/M metagenome (GOLD analysis project Ga0302326, IMG submission 202264) | Peat permafrost microbial communities from Stordalen Mire near Abisko, Sweden - Palsa_T0_3 | ecosystem: Environmental > Terrestrial > Soil > Palsa > Peat permafrost | place: Sweden: Abisko... | reverse complement strand
CGATCTCCTCGACCGCCTCGTCGAAGTCCTCACCGCCGAACTCGTCGCCCATTTCCTTGCCCATCTTTCGCATCAGGCGGGCGACACTGCGAGGATCGTTCTCGTTCAGGTCGTTGAAGTGGGAGGGGTCGGCGAGCGACTCCATCCGCGACTCCTCACTGCGCGGCATCGCAAACCGCGACATCAGGCGCTTCAGCTTGCCGCTGCCGCAATGCCGGCACTTCGCGGTCACCCGTTCGCTTACGCGCAGCGTCAGCACGCTGGTGCGTTTGCCGCAGGCCGAACATTCGTACTCGTAAATTGGCATATCTGCCTCGACGCATTACAGCCTTTCATCGGCGGCGTCCGCTCGCAAGCCAGACGAAAACTTGTCGCAGCGCTTGATTAGTTGATCCGGCTCGGCATACTTGGTCGGGCACGCCGATGAGTGACCTCAGGCTGATGTGGCGCAACACCCGGATGGTCGTGCTATGCGCGATCTCGGCGGCGTTGTATGCGGCGGTGCTGGTGCCGTTCAAGGTGGTGCCGATCATTCCCGGCGTCACCGAGCTGCGGCCGGCCAACGCCATCCCAGTTGTGTGCTCATTCCTGTTCGGACCCGCGGCGGCGTGGGGTTCGGCAATCGGCAATATGATTGGCGATTTCTTCGGTGGAGTCGGCCCCGGCGACGTCTTCGGCTTCGTCGCCAACCTGATGTACGGCTACATCCCATACAAGGCATGGAGCATCGTCGCGCCGGGTACCGATCCAATCGGCCGCTCACCCACGGTAATCGCCCGGTACGTCTTTGTATGTCTGTGTGCGAGCGTCCTATGCGCCGATTATGTTGGATGGGGCGACAACCTTCTCGGCCTGCGGCCATTTGCCCTTCTCGGCAACGTCATCATCTTGAACAATATGATCTCCGCGCTGGCGCTTTCGCCGTTTATCCTGCTCGCGGTTTATCCGCGCGTAAGGCGGGGCAGGATGCTCTATAAAGACGTAATGCCCGAGCTCAGGCGGCCGCCGCGAGCGATCGCATGGAGCGGTCTCGGCCTGCTCCTGATTGGCGAGTTCGGCGCGTGGGTGGCGGGCAATCTTATCTCGACCGGTAAATGGACGCCGTCTTTTCTGTCGGCGGCGGCGATGCAGCCGCCCTATGACCGCGCGATCGCGATCGTCGTCAGCCCGCTTATCGTGATCGCGACGATCGGTGCGGGGTTGATGTGAGCGCCGCGCCGCCAGAGAATCCACCTCCGGCGGTCGCCTTCAGGCGCGTCCGATTCCGCTACAGCGACGGACCTGGAGATGCGCTACACGACGTCGGATTCACGCAGCGGACGGGCGAGATGATCGGCGTAATTGGGGCGTCGGCGGCCGGCAAATCGACGCTCGCCAAGTGCCTGAATCGCATCGTCCCAGCCTTTCAGGACGGCGAGTTCGAAGGCGCAGTTGAGATCGACGGCAATGCGCTCGACGGGGCGCTCGTGAGCCAGGTCGCCGCGACGGTCGGAATGGTTTTCCAGGATTTCGAGACACAGATCTTTTCGACCAATGTTGCTCACGAAGTCGCCTTTGCGATGGAGCAAGTCGGGATGGATCGCGACGAGATGCGCGCGCGAATCGGACCCGCGTTGGCGGCCGTAGGACTGGCGGGCTTCGAGCATCGCGACCCGACCAACCTTTCCGGCGGTGAAAAGCAGCGGCTCGCGATCGCAGCCGTGCTCGCTCTGCGGCCGCGCGTGATCGTCATGGATGAACCGACGACTGATCTCGATCCCGATGGCAAGGCCGAAGTGTTTGCGCTGATCCATCGGCTCCGCGGGCAGGGCCTGACGCTGATAATTATCGAACATGAGCTCGAGGAGTTGAGGCTGAGCGATCGCGTCCTGCTGCTGCGCGAGGGGGAGTTGATTGCCGACGGACCGGCGGCGGAGGTGATGGCCAACTCGGACCTGTTGATGGAGTGCGGGTTACGCCCGCCAGGGCTGAATCAGGTGATCGCGGCGCTCGGCGCGGGCGCGCACGCGATCGACGTCGATCATGCCGAGGCGGTTTTGCGGGAACGATTTCCCTCCTTGCCGCGGGCCGCCGAGGCCGCGCAGGAAGCTACCGCCGACCCGGCAGCGGCGCTCGCACCACCAATCGACACGCCACAGCAGCGGCCGTTGATCGAGCTCAGCGGAGTCAGATTCTCATACCCTGGGGGCCCGCCAGTGATCGATGGCGTCGACCTCACAATCGCGCCGGGCGAGTTCGTTGCTCTGATCGGCCAAAATGGCTCCGGCAAGACCACACTCGCCAAGCATCTGGTCGGATTGCTGAAGCCGACCGGCGGGCGAATCCTCATCAATGGCCGCGACCGTGCCGCACTGCGTCCTGCACAGACAGCGGCAGAGGTCGGCTATGTTTTTCAGAACCCGGACCAGCAGATTTTTGCGGCAACGGTGCTCGAGGAGGTTTGCTTCGGGCCGCGGAACTTCGGCCTGCCGGAGGACGAGATCTCCCGCGTAGCCGGAGAAGTGCTGAAGGCGGTCGGACTCGAGGATGCGGTCGATCGCGATCCGTTCCTGCTCAGCAAAGGTGAGCGGCAGCGCCTGGCGGTCGCGAGTGTGCTCGCTCTGCGGCCGCGCCTGCTGATTCTCGACGAGCCGACCACCGGTCTCGATTATCACGAACAACTACGCATGATGACGCTCGTCAACGATCTGAACCGCACCGGGATCGCGATCCTCATGATCACGCACACGCCGTGGCTGGTCGCCGAATACGCTCGACGTGTGATCATGATGTTCCGCGGCCGCAAGCTGTTCGACGGTCCCGTCCGTCGATTTTTCAGCGACCCTGCGATCTTCGAAGGATCGTCGTTCCGTCCGCCGGAAGTAACGATGCTCGCGCGAAGGTTTGGCGCCGTCGCGCTGAGCCCGGGCGAGCTCGCCGACTGGCTGCGCCGGCACATCTGATGCCGATTTATCTGTACATCGACCGCGGCAGCGTGCTCCATCGGATGCATCCGACGGTCAAGGTCCTCGCGCTTTTCGTGATGTTCTGGTCGGTCTACTGGGTCGATAATCCGGTGGCGCTGCTGCCGCTCGGCCTCCTGATGCTGGTCGTGGCGCAGATCGCGGGCGCGTGGCCGAATTTCTATCGGCTGCGATGGCTCTTCGTGTTGGTGATCCTGGTCACGACGATTGCCTGGATGGTTTTCTACCGGAAGGGCGTGCCGCTCGTGAACCTGCGGATTATCAGCCTTAGCCGCCAATCGCTGATGTTCGGGCTGGGCCGCGGGCTCAAGCTGGCGGAGCTGCTGGCGACCTCCGTGCTGTTCCTGTCGACGACCAAGGTAGAGGAGTTCACGGTGGGATTAGCGAGCCTGGGCGTGCCTTACCGAGCGGGCTTTGCGATCACGATGGCGTTCCGGCTCGCACCGCTGTTTATCGATTCCGCACTGACAGTCGCACAGGCCCAGAGTCTTCGCGGTTACGATTTCGACAAGGGTGGTCCGCTCGAGCGCGTCCGCCGCTACGTCCCGGTTATTATCCCGGTTTTCATGGGCGCGCTGCGCAAGGCCGATGCGATGGCGATGGCGCTGGAGGCGCGCGGTTTCGGGCGCGAGGGGAGACCGACCAGTTTTATCGAATATCCGGTGGCGCCGCGGGATATCATGTTCTCGGTAATCTTGTTCTTGATCGGCTTTGCTTACTTCATGATCTACAAGACCGGCTATGGCGCTATACGCCCGGGCTGATGTCTCAAGCCGCGCGACCTGTCCGATGCGGTTTTGAGAATCCGCGCGGGGCATGATAATCACTGCGATGGGACGACCGTAATCCAACTGGAGAATCGCTGATGCTTTTTGTCGCCATTGGGCATGACAGCCCCGAGGCTCCTGTTCTGCGTCCGAAGTTTCGCGACGCGCACCTCGCTTACCTGCGGCCGCTACTCGAGCAGGGCAAGATTCTGCTCGGCGGACCGTTCACCGATGGCAGCGGCATGATGGTCGTGCTGGACTTGGAAAACGAAGCCGCCGTGCGCGAGTTCTTCGCCAAAGATCCCTTCGTAATTGAGAAAGTTCTCGACGGTATGGATATCAAACCTTTCCGCAAGGTTCTGCCGCCCGATTGAGCCAGGGCGCTCCCCCGGATACGCAATGTCAGGCGCGCTCGCAGGCCTTCGGGTAGTCGAGCTGGGGGAGATGGTCTCGGCCCCTTATGCCGCCAAATTGATGGCCGATTTGGGCGCCGAAGTTATCAAGGTGGAGCGCCCGACTATCGGTGATCCGGCGCGAAGGCGCGGCCCATTTCCCGGTGATCGGCCCCATTTGGACAAGAGCGGCCTGTTTCTCTATCTCAACAGCAACAAACTTGGCGTGACGCTCGACCCGTCGTGTCCGGCCGGCTTCAAAATCCTGGAGCAGCTGGCCGCCAACGCCGACGTTCTGATTCATGATCTGCCGCCGGCCGAGATGGATCGAATCGGCCTCGACTTCGATCGTATCGCGGCGATCAATCCTCGCCTCGTGATGACCTCGGTCGAGCCGTTCGGTCTCTCGGGGCCGTGTCGCGACTGGCGCTCTTCAGAGTTGACGCTATGGGCATCCGGCGGAGCGATATACATCAACGGATCCGCGGCCGAGCCGGAAATGCCGCCGCTCAAAGCGTACGGCTACCAGGCTGGATACCAGGGCGGCGCGCACGCGGCGGTCGCCACGATGGGAGCGCTCTTCGCGGGGGTGCGTGGTGCGGGCGGTCAGCACGTCGAGGTGTCGATTCAGGAATCGGTCGCCTCGATAACCGAGCTCGCCTTCCAATGCTGGCCTTATCTCGGACTGATTGCGACGCGTTTCGGTCAACGACCGGTGCAACCGCTCGAGTCGTTCGAATGCCGCGACGGCTGGATCTTTGTGTGCTGCGTCGAGGAGCATCAGTGGCGCAACTTCGTCAAGATTATGGACTCTCCCGATTGGACGGACGAGTCGATTTTCGTCGACGGTCCGAGTCGCGCCGCCAACTGGGACGCGCTGCGGCTGCTGCTGAAAGAGTGGATTGCGAATCAGTCCGTCGACGATCTTTATCGCAAGGCGCAGGCGCGCCGGGTGCCGTTCGCGCCGGTCTCGCATCTTGGCGATTTGCTCGATTCACCCCATCTGAAGGCGCGCGGCTTTTTCGTCGAGATCGCGCATCCGATCGCCGGCGAGCTCAGATATCCCGGCGCGCCATACCATCTCGAGCGCACTCCGTGGGCGATCCGGCGTCCGGCGCCGACACTCGGCCAGCATAACGATGAAATCTATAGTGGCAGACTCGGTCTCTCTGCCATGGAAATCGATCGGCTTCGCGACGAGGCGGTTATCTGATCATGGGGCTGCCGCTCGAAGGAATCCGCGTCGTCGACCTCACCTGGGTGTGGGCCGGTCCCTATCTGACGCTTCAGCTCGCGCATATGGGGGCGGACGTGATCAAGGTCGAGAGTCCGGACCGCCCCTGCATCTCACGCAAAACCACGCCGTACGCCGACAATAAGATTGGGCTCAACCGCTCCGGATATTTCAATCAATACAATCAGGGCAAACGCTCGATCACGCTCAACTTGAAGATCCCGGCCGCACTCGACGCCGCGCGGCGCCTGATCGCCCACTGCGATGTAGTTGCTAGTAACTTCGCTTCAGGGGTGATGGATCGGCTGGGGCTCGGCTACGATGCGCTACGGCAGATTCGTCCCGATATAATCGTGATTTCTCTGACCGGCTACGGCGAGACCGGCCCTTATCACGACTACGTCGCCTATGGTCCGGCACAGGTCGCGCTGTCAGGGCTGTCCGCGCTGACGGGCTATCGGGGCTCGCAGCCGATGAACGTCGGTTTCAGTTATGGCGATCCCAACGCGGGAATCCACGGGGCCTTCGCGGTGTTGGCGGCGTTGTACAATCGGGAAAGAACCGGCGAGGGGCAGTATATCGATCTGAGCCAGTGGGAATGCGCGATGGCGCCGCTTGGCGAGAGTATACTGGGATATGAGATGAATGGACGCGAGCCGATACGCGACGGAAATCGCGATCCGCAAATGGCGCCGCACGGAGCTTTCCGATGCCGCGACATGGCGGAACAGATGCTCGGCAGGTCGATCGACATGTGGGTCGCGATCGCTGTCGCCGATGACGCCGAATTCGCCCGCCTTGCCGCCTCGATCGGTAATCCGGGGCTGGCGAGCGACCCCCGCTATTCGTCCCTCGGCGCGCGCAAGCTCAATGAGGACGCTCTCGAAGCGATCCTCAGCCGATGGACGGCGATGCTCGACGCCAGGGAGGCTGAGACGATTTTGCAGCGCGCCGGTGTGACGGCTGCCATCTGCGCGACCAACAAGGATCTCGATGAAAGCGAGCATCTCGCGAGCCGCGGCTATTATGTGGCGCTCGATCATCCGGAGATCGGCCGACGCAAACACGCCGGCATTCCATGGATCATGAGCGCGACGCCGTGCGCTGTGCGCGCGCCGGCGCCGATGTTCGGCGAGCATACCGACGAGATCCTGACCGATCTGCTCGGCTACAGCGCTGACGAGGTAACCCACATGCATAAAATCGGCGCGTTGGACCCGACTGAAAGGAGATCGGACTGATATGGATGGCGCCGCTGCGGAAATTTTCAAACGACGACGCCAACGCTTTATCAAGGCGATCGGCGAGGCCGTCGCCGTGCTGCCCAGCGCGCCGGTCGCAATCCGATCGCGCGACGTCGAGTTCATTTACCACCAGGATCACGATCTCTACTACCTGACCGGATTTCCCGAACCGGAAGCCATCGCGTTATTCGCGCCCGGCCATCCCGACGGCGAATTCATCATGTTCGTGCGGCCGCGCGACAAGGAGCGCGAGACGTGGACCGGCCGCCGCGCCGGAGTCGAAGGCGCGATGACCGATTTCGGCGCGGACAAGGCGTTTACGATCGACGAGCTCGGCGAAATTCTGCCGCGTTATATTCGCGAAGCTGCCGAGGTTTATTATCCGCTCGGCGCCAACGAACGACTCAATGCGCAGATCCTCGACATGTTGCGTGCGACCGAACAGTATCGGCAGCGCGTCGGCACGGGGCCTACGGCGCTGCTCGATCCGCGCGAGATCATCCACGAAAACCGGCTGTTCAAGGAGCCCGCCGAAATTGCCGCGATGCGCCGCGCGATCGGCATTTCGGACCTGGCTCATCGGCGCGCGATGGAATCGGCGCGCGACGGCATGGGCGAGTGGGAAGTCGAGGCGCTCCTGAACTACTGCTTCCGGTCGCAAGGAGGATCGGGCGCGGCCTATCCGTCGATCGTCGCGTCGGGCGCCAACGCGACAATTTTGCACTACATCAACAACGATCGCGTGATGCGCCGCGGCGATTTGCTGCTGATCGATGCCGGCTCGGAATACGATTTCTACGCCTCCGACATAACGCGGACTTTCCCGGTCGGTAGCCGCTTCAGCAAGGCGCAGAGCGATCTTTACGCTGTCGTGCTGCAGGCTCAGCTCGACGGGATCGAATCCGTCGCCCCCGGCGTGACGTTCGACCGGCCGCATGAAGCGGCGCTGCGAACGTTGGTCGAGGGGATGAAAAGTACCGGCCTGCTAACCGGCTCGACCGATGAAATCATAGCGACGGGCGCCTATCGCCGATTCTATATGCATCGCACCAGCCACTGGCTCGGCATGGATGTTCACGACGTCGGCCTCTACCGCGTCGACGGAGAGTCCCGCCGGCTCGAGCCCGGGATGGTGCTGACCGTCGAGCCAGGAATTTATGTCAGTGCCGACGAGGAAGATGCGCCGCCGGAAATGCGCGGTATCGGAATCCGAATCGAGGATGACGTCCTCGTCACCAAAGGGGGGCACGAGGTCCTGTCGGCGGCGATTCCAAAACGGCTGGCCGAAGTCGAGGCGTTGACGACGGCTTGATTCCGGATGGGCACGGGCGGGCGAACGGGCGGCTTAATTAATCGAAATCTGGAGTGGCGAGCGTGAGCGGATTCAAACAGTTCCTTCTTCGCGGCAACGTGGTCGACCTTGCGGTTGCAGTGGTCGTCGGCGGCGCGTTCGGGACGATCGTGGCGTCATTCGTGAAGGATCTGCTGACGCCGCTTATCGCCGCGATCGGCGGCCAGCCGAACTTTTCGGGAATCGCCTTCGAGATCAATCACAGCAAGTTCATGATCGGCGATTTCATCAACGCCGTCGTCTCATTCGTGATTATCGCGGCGGTTGTGTATTTCGCCGTAGTGCTGCCGATCAATACCCTGATCAAGCGGTTCGCATTGGCAGAGCCGGCGCCCGAGCCTACCACCAAGAAATGCAGCGAATGCCTGAGCGATATTCCGATTCCGGCCAGGCGCTGCGCATTCTGCACGTCGCCCCAGACTGCGTAAACGGCCAGCCCGCGTAAACGGTCAGACCACGCGGACTGTCAGGCCCCAGCTTCCAGAGCGCTGGCGGCACCGACGATAGTCCTGGTGCCGTCGGCTTTTTCGCACCATACGTCGACCACGGCGCGAGTCAGCTTGCCTTCCGGCCTGTCCTCGACGATCCGGCCGCGCGGCCCGATACTGTCGCCGCACCACAGCACGTTGACCAACTTCACGTCGATTCGTCCGCCGCTGAAAAAGCCGAGGCCGAAGCGCCGCGTCATGATCTCGCCAATAAGGCAGACGGAGAGCATCCCCTGCACCACGATGTCGGGGAAGCCCCAGTCGCGGGCCGCCGCACGATTGGTGTGGTAGTTGATACCGGGTCCTGAGAAGGCCATGCACATCATTTCGGTGACGGTGCGCATCGGCGCCTCGATGGAATCGCCTGCGCGATCGGCCGCCGTGACTGCTCGTCCCGGAGCCTTTTCGCGATTCTTATCTACTGCAAGGCCGCCGCCATTTTCGATCAGGAAGCTCTGATGGACCCGCTGGCGGGCGACGATACGGCCAGTCGAGTTGAGCACGAGCGTTTCATTGACCACGTATTCGCGGTCGCGTTTGACGTAGCGATCGGCGATCACGCCGCGCGTGCGCAGACGCTCGCCGACCATCACGGGCGCGAAAAACTCGCACTCCTCGCGCGCGTGCAGATTGCCGTAAACATTGGGCAAATACCAATCGATCGAGCGGAAGGGCGCCGAATGGAGTATCAGCGCGGGCGCGATCGGACCGCCCAACGGCGAATCCGACGTGTACCACGGATTGTCGTCGCCGGTTCCGTCGATATAAGTGCGCACGAGCGCCGGCGTAATCTCCCAGTCGTAGCTGCCGGTGTCGCGCCCAACCTGACTCTCGCCCGCTTCGATATGTCCGAGTTCCATCACGGTCATGCCGCTCCTAGCTCTTCAATTTCGGCTTCAGACGCTCAGTAAACTTTGCCAAGTCGATGACGGCGCGGTTATGAACGCCGCGGCCAATCTGGTCGCTCTCATCGAACGCGGCGACGCGAAACTCAATCCGGCGGCCCTCAACCTTGGTGACTTCGGCTTCCGCGCTGACGCGATGACCGACCGGAGTCGCGGCCAGATGCTCGACGCTAATCGAGGTGCCCACCGACGTCTCGCCGTCCTCGATGTATGGCGTCAGCGCGGCGATCGCCGCCTGTTCCATCAGAGCGACCATAGTCGGTGTCGACATGACCTGCGGCAGCGTTGCAACGACGGCGCCGGCCAGATGTTCCGCAGCGACCACCAGCTCGCGGCTGCCGGTCGCGTTCAATGGAACCTGTCGCATCTTTTAATCCCTCTCGCGGTCGGGCGCCTTTAAGATGGCTGCCCGAGATAGTCCCCTGTGATCTGGGATAGCGCAAAAGCGGGGCGCCTTCAAAGGACTGGTCGAATAGCGGCTGGACGATCCGGCGGTCATTCGTTGCCGGCGTTGCTGGTCAGATAGTTGAGAATCGTTGCGCGATCGGCGGGCGACAGTGGTGGCAGTCCCGCGTGCTCGATTCTGGATTCCATCGCGGTCACCTGAATCTGCCACATCGCGGCGGTCATCGTCCGGGGATCGTAAGCGCTATGACACACGCTGCAGCGGCTGATGTAGAGCGTCTCGGCGGGGCTGCCGGCTTGTGGGAACGGTGCGGCTGGCGGCCGCGCGCACCCGGCCAGGGCGACAACAAAAGCAACTCCAATGACAGCCGGGGCGAGGACGGCGTTCGCAATTGCCGCCGCCGGACTACGCGATCGTGACGGCACCATCAGGAGGACTGCCGATTGGACAGCTCGGCACGGATCGAATCGATCAGCTTGCGCTTATCATCAATTTCAAGTGATACTTTACGTTCGTTTTCAGGCCGCAGCCACACCGGCGCCAGGCGCATCGGATCTTCGGCCATTCGTGGAAAAACATGCCAGTGAAGATGATGCTCCTGATTGCCCAGGCATTCATGGTTGAGCCGCGCGGGTTTCACGATCGCGTCGATCGCCGAGGCCGTCATCAGAATCTCATCGAACCAGCCGCGCGCTTCGGCGGCAGGCAACTGGTGCAAAGTTGTGGCGTGGCGTTTGAAGAGAAGCGCGCAATATCCGCGATAGAACTGCGCGTCGCCGAGGATGACATAGCTGTGAGTCAGTTCGGCAGCCAGATCGTCGAACGTGCCGGCGCGAATCCGATCGATCAGAACGCAGATGCCGCACGGAGGCGGCGCCTCGCTGCTACCCGTCATATCGGCCCGTCATGTGGGCCTGTCATTTCGGAATGACCGCCGGCACCTGCACGAGATTGACGCGCGCGATCTTGAGCAGCTCGTTGACGCTGGCGAGCTTGTACGGCCGTTCGTAAAAGATCGTCCGGATACCGGTGTTGATCAGCACCTTGAGGCAATGGATACACGGCGTGTGGGTGACGTATATGTCGGCGTCGCGGATAGCGGCGCCGTTGCGCGCCGCCTGCGTGATCGCATTGATCTCGGCGTGGATCGTGCGGAAGCAGTTCTGCTCGACTTCGCCGTCGGGATTTTTCGATTCGTAGATAAGGCAGCCGACTTCCGTGCAGTGCGGCAGTCCGGCCGGAGAACCATTGTAGCCGGTCGCCAGGATGCTGCGATCGCGCACGATCACAGCGCCCACCTTGGCGCGCAGGCAGGTCGAACGCTCGGCGACCTGCCGCGTGATCGTCATGAAATATTGATCCCAGCTCGGACGGTCTTCCATATTAGCGCGCCAGCACGTATTTCCTGGGGTATCGCCTAGATGAAGTGCCGGCGCGGCGCCACGATTATGTTTGGCGTGTGATGGGCGCGGTTTGGCCCGTCGATCCGTTCCATCACCTGAAAGATTTTGTCGCCCGGATTAGGCGGCGGTCCCGCCGGCGCCAGCGACAACGGTACCGGCATAAAAGTCAGAATGAACAGCACGATCGTTGCCCACGCGGCAATTCGACGCGGCTTGTCCATCGGTGTGTCGGCGTCGAAGGTGGTCGGATGGCCCAGGCCGAGTGCTATCAGAATGATCACCCACAGGAGCCATCCCGCCCAGTAACTCCGGCCGATCGTCAGCGGCACGAACACCATCAGGGCGCAGAACAAAAGGAAGAGCCGCGAAATCGTGCGATGGCGCGGGCCAAAAAGAGCGTAGGCCACGTGGCCGCCGTCAAGCTGGCCGACCGGCAGCAGGTTGAGCGTGGTCACGAAGAACCCGATCCAGCCGGCGAACGCGATCGGATGCAGATTGACGTTGACGGAATTTGGATCGACGCCGAGAATCCATCGCGACAGGCCGAGAAACAACAGCGAATTGCCGAGTTGCAGGCCGCCGACAGCCTGATCGA
>Ga0302326_10026365_pt1 | contig 11749 bp, 9 predicted proteins | sample Palsa_T0_3_FD_202264 | JGI IMG/M metagenome (GOLD analysis project Ga0302326, IMG submission 202264) | Peat permafrost microbial communities from Stordalen Mire near Abisko, Sweden - Palsa_T0_3 | ecosystem: Environmental > Terrestrial > Soil > Palsa > Peat permafrost | place: Sweden: Abisko... | reverse complement strand
TCGGGGGTGGTCAGGAACGCTGACATGTAGACGTTGTCAGTGACCGCGTAGAGGTTCCGCTCGACCTGCCAGACGTGGTACCCGTGCTCGTTCAGGGCCGCCCCCTTCGCGATCGCCGGGACGGGGACGTACTCGGGCAGGTCTGGGGCGCCGGTAGCGCCCGTGGCTGGTGATGTCACTGTTTCTCCCTGGATTCTCGGAGCACGTTCCTGTCGGCCGTGCATGTCCGCAAGTTGAATGTCTTGTCCGCTACTCGGTGCCGAAAGCCCGCCGCAGTGCAGCGACCGCGAGACTGATCGCCGCGCGAGTCGATTCGGAGTCGCGCAGCGCATTGAGGCGCATGAAGTCGTGGATCGTGCCGTTGAAACGAACGGACGTAGTCGGAACCCCTGCGTCACGGAGTCTGTCGGCGTAGGCCCCGCCTTGGTCTCGCAGAACGTCATTTTCGACGACGATCACGAGGGCGGGTGGCAGACCTTCCATGTCGGAAAGCGTCGCCTGCAGCGGTGAGACGAAGATGTCGCTTCGCGAGGCCCCGGCGGCCAGATAGCTCCTCCAGAACCAGGCCAATCCTTCGGCCGACCCGTATGGTCCGTCCTTGAATTTCCGAAGGCTCTCGGAATCCTCCGCGTTGGCGTCTGTCATCGGGTAGTACAAGGACTGATGGACGAACCGAACATCCCCACGCCGCTTCGCCATGAGGGCGAGCACCGTCGACATGTTCCCGCCGGCAGAGTCGCCGGCAGCCGCTATCCGGGTGGTGTCGAATCCGCCGCCTGCCCCTTGTTCCATGATCCATCGAGCTGCGGCGTAGCACTGCTCGATCTGAGCCGGATACTTAGCCTCAGGGGCGCGCGAGTATTCGACGAATGCAACAGCTGCGTTGGCTCCAACGGCTAGCCGGCGGGTCAGCAGGTCGTGGGTGATCCAACTCCCAAGAATCCATCCGCCACCGTGCATGTACAAGATCACAGGCAACAGGCCCGTGGATCCTGGTGGTCTGACGATCCGCACCTCGAAATCGCCGAAGGCCGACGACAAGGTGACCCACGACTCATCGATGTCCGGCATCGAAATCGGAGCTGACTGGGCAGCCTCGACCGCTTTGCGGGCGTCTGCGAGCGAGACGCCGCCGAGCGGAGGATCTTTGGCGACCGCCTCGGTCAACTCCCTCGCGGACTGTTCCAGGTTGAAGCTCGTCATCGGTAGACCCCTTCTGGAGATCGCGTCTTACTCGCCGGTGAAGCGGAATTCCGCCTGCCAGGGATCGTCCATCTGGACGATCTGCCAATAGCGCTCGGCGATACGCGCCGGATCAAAGGCAGTGCATGCCACGATCTGTCCGGCGATCGTGAGGGTCGCGACTCGAATGCCGTACGGGCCTAGATCGGCGCCGAGCATGGTTGCCGCCGACCGAAGGGCCGCTTTACCGAGCGAGACGGTCGCGAGGGCCGGGATCGGGTGATCGGCGAAGCCGCCCCCGGTGACGATCATCGTGCCGAATCCTGCCGCCTTCATCGCCGGGGCGGCTTCTTGGGCTACGACTATGGCGCCGATGACGTCGACAGCGTAAGCCTCCTGCAGATGGGCCACGGTCGAACTCAAGAGCCGGTCCGGCCCGCCCATGACCGCGTTGTAAATCACGACTCCCGGCGCGCCCTCGTCGCTGTAGAGCTCAGTCATTCGGGCGCGCAGATCCTCGGGGCTGCTCGCGTCCGCCTCGACTGTGTTGATCTCGGCACCAGTGTCATCCAAGCTCCGCGCGAGCTCACCCAGTCGGTCTGCGCTCCGCGCGACCAGAGTCACCCGGTAGCCCCCGGCAGCGAAGCGGCGGGCAACGGCCAAACCAAGGCCGGGCCCGGCCCCGACCAGCAGCAGGTGTCCGCTGTCGATTGAGCCAGCGCGAACCTGCTCTGGGCCGTCGTTCCGTTGCGACCCGTCCGTCGGCTCACGTGTCATGGAGAGCTCCTCATCTGATCGACCTGGCAACCACATTTCACGTCGGCCACGTGCCACCCGACATCCAGGAATCCCTTAGTCTTCCGCCGCCACTGTGCGGCCGGGAGGACCAAGGATTTCCTGGATGAGTCGTTGGCCTTGGCCGATGGACGATCGAGGAGACCGCTCGGCCTCGACACGGGGCTTGAACCGCGACAGGCGAAAAGCCTCGGCCGGGTCGAGCAGCAGACCAGATCGATCGGACGGCTTGAAGGGAATACCGGCATGTCATCGGAGAACGAGGAGATCATCCGGCGGGCCTACCAGCGCGCCGAGGACAAGGACATCGAGGGCTGGGTCAACTCGTTCGCTCCGCCGCTGCACGAGTGTGTCGTTCAGTGCGACCACCACGATCGACCGGAACGACTTCGGTGTCAGCTTCAACGCGCCGATCCCTGGCCTCGATCACGCGATGTTGTTGAGTGACACGGTCGCCATCACTCTCGACGTGGAGCCGGTGCTGCAGAGCGACGGCTCCGCCGGCTGAGCGAGTCACGCCGGGTCACGATGGCCGGGACGGCTTCCGCGGGACGCCTAGAGCCTGAGGTGTGCCAGCTGGGTCCGGGTTCTGACGTCGAGTTTGCGGAACACCTTGACCAGGTGGTACTCCACGGTGCTCTGGCCGATGAAGAGACGAGCGGCGATTTCCCGATTGGTGAGGCCTTGCGCTGCAAGCCGGGCGACCTGAGATTCCTGCGGGGTGAGCTGGGCTTCTGAAGCCGCTGCCCGGGAGCGGGTGCGTTCGCCGGTCGCTTCGAGCTCGATCCGCGCTCGGTTGCCGAAGGCCTCCGCGCCAAAGTCCCGGAAGTGGCGGAGAGCTGTTCGCAACTCGACGCGCGCGTCAAGGGGGCGGTGCTCCCGCCGCAGCCATTCGCCGTAGAGCAGCTGCGAGCGCGCCAGCTCGATCCGAAGCTTTGTCTTGCTAAGGTGGGCTATCGACTCCTGATACAAGGCGTCCGCATCGGCGCCGTGGGCACCCAGCGCTCGGATCCGAGCAGACATTCCGAGCGCCCACTCGGTGGGAGTCGCCGCGGCGCGGACTTGCATCCAGGTGGACGTGTACGACAGCAGTTCGGTGTCGCCCTCCCTGGATGCCGCTTCGGCGAGTTCCCCGGCGGCGAACGTCTGAAAGCCCAGCGCGTCCGACTCGATCACTTGCCTGGCGTGAGCCAGCGCGTCTGCGTGACGCCCGAGCCCGTTGTACAGAACGGCGGCCACGTAGTGGGCAAAGAAAACGACCCGGCCATGACCACCTTTGATCCCAGTCTCGATCATCGCTTGGACCAGCGGAACGGTCCGATCCGTATCGCCGCGGAGCGCATCGATCAGCATGGTGCGATTCGGAGTCACCAGGGTCATCGTCGACAGCAGGCGCTCTTCTTCCAGCAACGCCGACGCGCCACGAAGATCGCCGGTGACGATGACATTGTTGGCGAGGAAGTTCAGCGCGAATTGAAGCTGTACCAGGGCTCCCGACTCCCGAGCCACTCTGACCTGCCGCTCTGCCAAGGCGAGACTGGCTTCGTAGTCCCAAGCCTCGGTGGCTATGAGCCCGGCCAGTCTGTTTCCTGTCAGCCACAGCAAGTCGTCGGCATCGTCGGATCCCAGACCGTAATTGCGGATGGCGTCGAGTGCTACGGCCAGCGCGGGTGCTGCAGCCGCGTAGCCCTCGGTCATCCTGATCGCGATCGCGTCAAGGACCAGATCTGCGGGGCGCGGCGGATTCTCAGCCGACGATGTGGCCCGAGCGGCTTGCGCTGCTCTGGCGACCAACTCGCGGTCGCCAGGGCCCTCAGCCCAGACGGCCGCAGCCAACGCCTCGAGGTGCATGTCACGAGCAGCCTGGGGCGCAAACGGCTCGATCCGCTGAGCCGCACTCAACAAGAGTTCGGCCGCCTCCGAGCTACGGCGCTGGTCAAAGGCCATCTTCCCCCGCAGCTCCTCAGCCAGCGCGGTGCGCAGCTCCGACCGTGGCTCGGTGTCGACAACCGACAGGAGCCGGAGCGCTGATTCAAATGCCCCGGCATCTCGTTTCGCCCTCGCTGCTGCCAGCGTCCGATCCGCCCGACGGTCTCCGTGTGGTGTGAGGAGCGCTGCACGTTCAAGGAGGGCAGCGGCCGCCAGCAGGCCACCGCGAGCCCTGGCCCGGCCTGCCGTCCTCTCGAGCTCGGCGGCGATCTTCTCGTCGTGACCGACTGTCGAACAGGCCCAGTGCCATGCGCGACGGTCCGCGTCATGGATCGGGTCGGCGACCTCCGCGAGAATGCGATGCACTTCAAGCCGCTTCTCAAGGGGCGCACAGCGGTAGGCGGCTGCCCGCACCAGTGGATGCCGGAAGTAAACACCCTGTCCGACTTCGAGTAGCCCGGCGCGTTCCGCGGGAGCGGCGGCGCTCCAATCCAGTCCGAGGCGCTGAGCGGCGGACCACAGGAGCGCCGGGTCGCCCTTCGGCTCGGCCGCTGCCAGTGCGAGCAGGGTCTGGGTGTCAGGTGGCAGTTCACGCAAACGCTTCGCGAACGCAGATTCAAGCCTGCCCGTAAGCGGAATACCGGCAGCCTCCGAGAGGCCCTCTACCAATTCCGCCGTGGTCCACGCACGAGGCAGCTCAAGGAGCGCGAGGGGATTACCGCGTGTTTCAGAGATGACCCGATCCCGAACGAGCGGATCCGTCGGGCCACTCACCACCGAGTCAAAGAGCCTGGCAGCGTCCTCAGTGTTCAAGCCGCCGATCCGGAGTTCCGGCAGCCCCGCAAGCTCGTTCTGGTCGCTGACGTCGCGGGTAGCGATAAGAATTGCCACCCTCTCGGCGAGTAGTCGCCGGCCGACGAATCCAATCGCTTGCATCGAGGCCTGGTCGATCCACTGAGCATCGTCGACAAGCCAAACGATCGGCTGCTTTTCGGCCGCGGTCGCCACCAGATCCAGGGCGGCGATATCTACGAGAAATCGCTCCGGAGGGGCACCCTCAGCGAGACCGAACACCTGATCCAGAACGTTCCGGTGCAGCGTCGTGAGTTCTAGGTTGTGCCCGCTGAGTGGTCGGCAAAGTTGCTGTAGGCCGGCGTGCGCGAGCTCCATCTCGGACTCGACGCCTCCCGCACGGCAGATGCAGAAGTCATCGGCGTTCTTCGCGAGATCGCTAAGCAGAGCCGACTTACCGATGCCGGCTTCCCCTCGAAGCACGAGAACGCCAGCCCGGCCCTCTCGAGCCCCGTGAAGGAGGGCGGCGAGCCGTCGCTGTTCCTCGCGCCGTCCCAGCAGTTCATGGTGGGCGGCACCGAGTCCGAGGGCATCGTTCTCTGCGAACGCGGGACGCTGGACATGATCGCTAGTCACGGAGGTACGCGGCCTCCGACGGTCTGAGCGAGAATCCCAGTGGCACGCCCTCGCCCTCCGTAGTCGCGAATCGTGCATGTGTGCGTGCCGACGCATCACCTGCTCGGGCCAGGATATCTCGCCGCTGATCACTCCCGAGTCCCTCAAGAACAGGAACGGGTCCTCGACGGAGGTACGGTCGGCGCCACTTGTTGGGCGTTGGTGTCGGGCGCGGGCTGCGCACGCTGACGGCATCAGCTGCGGAACCGCGCTGCTGTAGATGACAACTAAGGATTTCCCGGATGCGAGTTGGGTGTCGGACAGCGCACGCTCTAGGTCACGGACGAACCCGCCCACCTTGATCCAGCCGACCCGCAGCCCGACCCGCCTGCTGGCCTCCTCGTCCACCCCGGCGCCAGGTGAGCCTGGCCCGGGGCACGCAGCCGGCCCGTTCGGCCTAAGGTTTATGCCCGGGGCTCGAGCAGCGCGCAGAAGCGGCGGGCGAACAGGTAGGCGTCGCCAGGCCAGCGGGCGGACACGTAGTTGCGGTCCTCGACGACGAAGGCCGGGGTGTCGTCGGTCGCCGTGCCGCGCGCGGAGAGCGTGCGGGGCCCGCGCTCGAACTGCTCGTCCGGGTGCGCGAGCGCGGCCCGCACCTCGTCCTCGACGTAGCGGGGATACGTGCGGTAGTAGCGGCCCAGCCGCCAGGCGGTCGTCAGGTAGGCCGAGCGCTCCATGTATTTCGGCAGGCAGGTGGTGAGCCGGTCGGCCAGAACGCTGCGCCCGGTGGCGGGATCAAGCGTCCTGGCCAGCACCAGCACGCCGTGGCAGATCGCGCCCACCGGCCGGTCCAGCGACCAGAACCGGGCGACCTGCTCGCGGAGCACCGGCGAGCCCAGGTACTGGCGCATCCCTGGGGCGTGCCCGCCGGGCAGGATGAGCCCGTCGAAGGCGGCCGGATCCAGCGTGTCCCACGCCAGCGTCGCCCGGAACTCCGGGGCCGCCACCAGCTCGTAGTAGCGCTTCCTGGCCTCTGGCGCGGCGCCGAGCTGGCCGAACAAGACGCCGGTCAGCAGCCGGGGATCCGCGGCCGGGACGGTGCCGGACTGTTCGGTCGCAAAGACGACGTCGTGGCCGGCCTCGCGCAGGAGCGCCCACGGCACCGCGACCTCGGTGACGTCGAAGTCGCGGTCGGGAAGCGGCAGCAGCACGCGCATCCGGCCATCATCGCAGAGGCTACGGTAGCCCTGACGGCGAGACGAGCGGGCTGGAGGGTCCATGAGCGGCGAAGCTGATCGCGACTTCACACGGCTGGCGCAGGAGTACCTCGATGACCGGGCCGAACGGCATCCGGTCATCGCCACCGATCTCGGCGATCACCGGTTCGACCACCTGCTGGACGATCCTTCCGAGCAGGCCCGGGCCGGCGAGCGCCGCGCCCTGGACGGCTGGGCCGACCGTCTGGGCGCGCTGGATGAGGCCGCGCTGTCCGCGGAGCAGCGGGTCGACGCCGCGATGATGGCGGGCAGCGTCTCTCGGCGGGTGTTCGAGCTTGATGAGCTGCGCGAGCACACCTGGAACCCGCTGCAGGCCAACCCGGGCAAGGCCATTTACCCGCTGCTGGCCAGGGACTTCGCGCCGCTGCCTGAGCGGCTCGCGGCGGTGGCGGGCAGGCTGGCGCAGGTCCCGGCTCACCTGGCCGAGGCGCGCAGGCAGCTCGGGCCGATGCCCAGGGTCCACCTGGAGACCGCGCTCGGGCAGTTCGACGGCACGATCGCGCTGATCAGCAAGGAGATCGACACCGCGCTCGGGTCCGCGCCGCAGTGCGCGGCGCTGCTCGCCGGGGTGCGCCCGGCCGCCCTGGAGGCACTGGCCGGGCACCGAGCCTGGCTGGCCGCGCGGCTGGCGGAGGGATCCGGGGCGCCCGGCGGCTTCGCGGATCCCAGGATCGGGCCGGAGCTATTCGCGCGCAAGCTCTCGCTGACGCTCAGCGCGGCGGCGGACGCGGACGCGATCCTGGCCCGCGCGCATGCCGACCTGGACCGGGTGAGCGAGGAGATCGCCGGGCTGGCCGCCGCGCTGGCCGGGTCCGGCCAGCCGGGACCGGCGGTCGTCCGGCAGGTGCTCGACCAGCTGGCACAGGACGTACCCGATGAGGAGAACATCCTGGAGTTCTGCCGGGACGCGCTCGCCGCCCAGACCAGCTTCGTCACCGAGCATCGGCTGATCACGGTCTACGACGACCCGGTCGAGCTGATCGTGATGCCGGAAATCGACCGCGGGGTCGCGGTCGCGTACTGCGACTCCCCCGGCCCGCTCGAGCCGGCGCCGCAGCCCACCTTCATCGCGGTCTCGCCGACGCCCGCGGACTGGACACCGGAGCGGGTCGCCTCGTTCTACCGCGAGTACAACCGGCACATGATCCACAACCTGATGGTGCACGAGGCGATGCCCGGCCACTACCTGCACCTGCAGCATTCGCGCCGGTTCAAGGGCTCCGGCACCGCGATCCGCGGCACGCTGCGGTCGGGCTCCTTCACCGAGGGCTGGGCCGTCTACGCCGAGCAGCTCATGGCCTCCCGCGGCTACCCCGGTGAGGGCGATACCCGGGCCGTCCGGATGCAGCAGCTCAAGATGCAGCTGCGCTCGATCATCAACGCCATCCTCGACGCCCGGATCCACGCGCACGGGATGACCGAGACCGAGGCGATGGCGCTGATGACCGGCCGCGGTTTCCAGGAGGAAGGCGAGGCGGCGGGCAAGTGGCGCCGGGCGCTGCTGACCTCCGCGCAGCTGTCCACCTACTACGTCGGGTACAGCGAGATCTCCGACCTGGCCCGCGAGCTCCGCGCGGCGAACCCCGGCCATCCAGACCTGGAGATCCATGACGCCATGCTGGCGCACGGCTCGCCTCCGGTCCGGCTGCTGCGGCCCCTGCTCTCGTCGTGAGATAAACCTTCGTCTGCGGTCTCGTCCTGGCCGCGCTGCGTGCCGTGCAGGAACACCGAGCTGACGAGCGCGGCGGCTTTCTCGACGCCGGCTACGTGCTCGGCGGTCATCCGGGCCGCGGCCTCTAGCAGCTGGCCGAACAGGAACAGCAGTTCGGTGACGGACAGGTCGCCGCGGAACGTGCCGTCGTCGATGCCGCGTTGCAGCAGCGCCCGGAGCATCGTCCCGATCTGCCGTTCCGCGTCGCCGGTGGAGTCCAGAGCGCCGAACCGGCTGATGAGAGCGGCGTACTTGCTGCCGCCCGCGGCGACCACCCGCGCGACGCGGGCGATCGCCTCGGTCACGGGCACGGCGTCCAGGTCGGCCTCGGCGAGCCGGGTGGCGGTGGCGTCGCGGGCGCTAGTACTCAGGGCCTGCAACAGCTGCTCGCGGGTGGGGAAGTGCCGGTACAGAGTCGCCCGGCCCACGCCGGCGGCCGCGGCGATATCGGCCATGCTGGGCGGCTCGCCGCCGGCGGCCAGCAGGTCAGCGGCCACGTCGAGGATCACCTCGGCGACCCGGTCGTGGATAGCTGCGCTTCTGGACATAGACCCGACTTTACACCATTGCCTCAGTGCTATACGGTGACATCCATATGTGAGACATCAATGTCTCATTCCAAAACCTCACCGTATCTTAGGACAGGGGACTGACATGACTACTATGGCTCGCTGGTGCTTCCGGCGCCGCGCCTGGGTTCTGGTCGGGTGGCTGGCGCTGCTGGCGGTCCTGGGGGTGACCGGCCGGGCCGCGGGGTCCACCTACTCCGACACCCTCACCCTGCCGGGAACCGGGTCCACCACCGCGCTGGCCCTGCTGGAAAAGGCGTTCCCCGGGCACGCCGGGGACCAGGACACGATCGTCTGGCGGGCCAGCTCAGGCAGCGTAAGCGCGCCGGCCGTCCGCGACCGGATCACCGCCATGCTTAGCCAGGTCGCCGCCGCGCCCGCGGTCGCGTCGGTGACCAGCCCGTACTCGGCCCACGGCGCCCCCCAGGTCAGCCGGGACGGGCAGATCGCCTACGCCACCGTGGTCTTCGACGCCCCGCAAGCGAGCCTGCCCGTACCGGACGTCACCCGCGTCGTCCACCTCGCCGAGGCCGCCCGGGCACCCGGCGTGCAGGTCGACATCGGCGGCCCGGCGGTCGAGAACGCGCTGCGGCCCTCGGTCGGCATCAGCGCCGGCGTCGGGATCGTGGCCGCGGCCATCGTGCTGTTCATCGCGTTCGGCTCGGTGCTGGCCATGCTCGTGCCCCTGGTCATCGCGATCGCCGCGCTGGTCTCCGGCCTGATGACGACCGGGCTCCTCTCGCACGCGGTCACCATTCCCTCGGCCGGCCCGACGCTGGGCATCTTGATCGGGCTAGGCGTCGGCATCGACTACGCCCTGTTCATCGTCACCCGGCACCGCAACAACCTCAAGGCCGGGATGTCCCCCGCCGACGCCGCGGTCCGCGCGCTGAACACCTCCGGGCGGGCAGTGCTGTTCGCCGGGACGACCGTGTGCATCGCCCTGCTCGGGATGCTCGTGCTGCGCATCGGCTACATCTCCGGCCTGGGCATCGCCGCGGCGATCACCGTGCTGTTCACGGTCGCCGCCGCCACCACCTTGCTGCCGGCGCTGCTCGGCTTCCTCGGGATGCGGGCGCTGTCCCGCCGCGAACGCCGCCGGCTGGCCGCCGACGGGCCTTCCCCCGAGGCCACATCCGGGGCGTGGACGCGGCTGGCCACATTCGTGCAGCGCCACCCCGCCCCGCTGGCCGCCGCGGCCGCCGCCGTCATGCTCGTGCTGGCCATCCCGGTGCTCTCGCTGCGGCTGGGCTCCTCCGACGCCGCCAACGACCCGGCCTCCACCACCACCCACCAGGCCTACGAACTCCTCGCCACCGGATTCGGCCCGGGCTTCAACGGCCCGCTGCAGCTGGTAGGCACGACCGGTTCCCCCGCCGATGCGGCCGCGTTCGCCCGGCTGGCCGGCACACTGGCGACCGAGCCCGGGATCGCCGCGGTCTCCGCGCCCGTCCCCGGTCACGGCGCCGCGCTGATCAGCGTGATCCCCACCACCTCCCCCGAGGCCGCGGCGACCAGCCACCTCATCAGCCAGCTGCGCGACGGCGTGATCCCCGCCGCCGAAGCCGGCACCACGCTGCACGTCTACGTCGGCGGTGTCACCGCCACGAACGACGACTTCGCCTCGGTCATCGCCCCCAAGCTGCTGATCTTCGTCGGGGTCGTCCTCGTGCTGGGGTTCGTGCTCCTGATGCTGGCCTTCCGCAGCCTGCTCATCCCCGCGGTCGCGGCGGTGATGAACCTGCTCGCCGCCGCCGCATCCTTCGGTGTCCTGGTCGCGGTCTTCCAGTACGGCTGGGGATTGCGGCTGCTTAACCTCGGCCAGCCCGGGCCCATCGAATCGTTCCTGCCCGTGCTGATGCTCGCGGTCCTGTTCGGCCTGTCCATGGACTACGAGGTCTTCCTGGTCTCCCGGATCCGCGAGGAATGGGCCGCCACCGGCGACAACCGCCAGGCCGTGCGCACCGGCCAGGCCACCACCGGCCGGGTCATCATCGCCGCGGCCACCATCATGATCTTCGTGTTCAGCGCGTTCATCCTCTCCGGCCAGCAGGTCATCGGCGAGATCGGCCTCGGCCTGGCCGCCGCCGTCCTGCTCGACGCCTTCCTGCTGCGCACCGTCCTCGTCCCCGCCCTCATGCACCTATCCGGCCGCGCCAACTGGTGGCTGCCCGGCTGGCTGGACCGCATCCTCCCGCACCTGTCCATCGAACCCGCCACCCAGCCGCCGGCCCTGCCAGCGATACGCGGTCGTCACGTGATGCCCCTGTCTTAACCCGCGGCGAGGTCGCAGATGCCGCTGGCCGCGATGGAGCAGGGCAACCGAAATGCCTCGTCGCTGCCGCCGGTTACGCCGAAGACCGCCCTGGCAGAGACTGTTCCTGACCACCTTCGTCCGGTGACCCTGTTGCTCGTGAATGATCGGCGGCCGCTCGTCCTGGTGCCGCCCGGGGCACCTGCCGGACGCGAAGCTGCTTCGCCGGCGCGCGGGGCTCAGAGCGGCTGGGCGAAGCGGCACGCGGGTGCTGGCGGCCCGGGTTCCCGTATCCGCTGACGGCGGCGCGGCCTGGAACACGGCACCCAGGGGGTGGAGCACATCGGCCGCTCGAACCGGTCTCATCCGGGTGGCGGCCAGGCCGAAGGCAGCGATCGCCAGGCCGCCGATGCAGTCGAACACGAAGTGGTTAGCCGTGGCCAGGACGACGAACGTGGTGGCTGCCGGGTAGAGCCAGGCGAGATGGTGCCACCGGCCGCGGGTTGTGGTGACGACGGCGACGGCGCACCAGGTGGCCCAGCAGACGTGCAGGCTGGGCATGGCGGCATAAAGGTTGACCGCGCTGCTCACGCCGTGCGGATCGGCTGAGCCGAGGATGTCCCTG
>Ga0302326_10026363_pt1 | contig 11750 bp, 23 predicted proteins | sample Palsa_T0_3_FD_202264 | JGI IMG/M metagenome (GOLD analysis project Ga0302326, IMG submission 202264) | Peat permafrost microbial communities from Stordalen Mire near Abisko, Sweden - Palsa_T0_3 | ecosystem: Environmental > Terrestrial > Soil > Palsa > Peat permafrost | place: Sweden: Abisko... | reverse complement strand
ACGTAAGTCTCTTATGTATGTCGTGCCCGCTGCGGTGTTCGTGACGGCTGATGCTATCCCGTTTGTCGATAGCAATGGTGCCATGATCAAGGACTTCGAGGTGGATGCAAGGCCCGTAACCATTCCAGCCACGAAAGGTCGTATCATGAGATATCGGCCGAAGATAGAAGAGTGGCGGGCACGCATTCCAATGGAAATTGACACTGACATCATCCCAGTTGACCAGGTACATCAGCTCTTGGAGGACGCGGGTAGGCGTCAGGGTGTCGGAGACTTCAGACCCGAGAAGCGTGGGCCATTCGGACGCTTCCAGATAACGAGTTGGGAATTCTGATGCGACCTAATGTACCTGACCCATTTACTGTTGAGCGGAAGGTACGCACGTACCGGAAGCATCTTGAGGCGTTAACCGAAGCCCGGGTGCAATTGTACTCGGCCGCTCTGCAAGACAAGCCCATCGACGTCTGGGTGACCCGCATCAAGCAGCTTGAGACGGAGATGGCGATAGGCTGGCCGACACCGACTGAGGCTATGCACCGTGAGGACTACTATGCCAATCTACGGGCGGCGTTCGATGCCTGACGACTACGTACCCGAGGACGTCATCTGCTGGTACTGCGGCAGCAAGGTCAACACGCGGGCCCACTTCAACTACTGGGAGTGCCCCCGGTGTGATGTCACCGCAGCCAAGACCGATGGGTTAACCGCTGCGTTCGCGGTGGACACCTTCAAGTTCGCTGGCCTGAACAAGGTTCATGACGAACCGTACGTAGACCACGTGCATCAGCACGTTCCATCCCCAGCTTAGTTATGGTAGGGTGTCACTCATGCCTGAGCAAGACTTAGACTTCCTGAATCGTCACATCACCCAGCAGTTTGAGCGTATCTCCAGTGAGAACGGGATACGGAACGACGCTCTCAGGTTGTACACGGACGAGGGCTTCAACGCATTGCGCCGGTCGTTAGACCAGTTCCGCGACGAGTTCCACGACTACATCCAATCCTTGCACACGGAGATTGACCGCCGCTTCCTGGAGGCCGCGCAAGCGGTCGCTACCGCAGCCAACGCTCAGCAGCGCGCAATTGACGCGGCCCTGATTAGCGCGGAAAAGGCGGTGGACAAGGCCAACACCGCGAATGAGAAGCGCTTCGAGGGCGTCAACGAGTTCCGGGGCCAGCTCACCGACCAGGCCGCCACCTTCATTGCCCGGCCCGAGTACGCTTCGACCATCGATGCACTGGGCGACAAGGTAGACACGCTGGACAGCCGCCTGACCGGAGTGCAGGGTGCCCAGGTCGGCGCGGAGCAGGTGACCCTAGCCGCCGCCGCTAAGACCAACAGCCGCCTGGTCATGCTAGGCCTGGTCATCAGCGCCGTGGTCGTCGTCATCAACGTCTTTCTTTACTACATCGCGCACAAGTAGAGTAGAATCATCCCCCACCCCTAGGAAGAGGTATGCCCATGTTCTGTCCTCCATGTGCCGAAGCGGGCCAACTGAACGCAGCGGGCGAGCACGAGGCCGCCGTGATCAAGCACAAGGAGTGCCCAGGCGGCACCTGGTGCGATTGTCAGCACTACACCGGGGTAGTTCCTACTCCCATAGCGGTCTCGGCTGCGGGGGTCGCAGAGAGGCTTACAGAGCCGCACAGGCCCATCGTGGACGTGCCCACCCACCACTTCTCGGAGTTACAGCGGCTGGAGCGTGCCTACAACCTTGGCCGCGACGATGCCCTGCGTTCGGTTGAGCACATGACCGGGTACACACCACGGCTGCTGGGACTGTGAGGTAGACTAGAGCTGCTTCGACACCTGGGGCCTGCGGGTTGTGGCCCTCGTGTTGCCTATGACACGGGGGCCATGATACTGTCAGGATACGAACACCAACGAGGGGGAACATCATGGCTACCATGAAGAAGCTTACTGAGCTGACCGAGGATGAGCTGTGCCTTATCCTTGAGGCGGACTGCATGATGCCGCTTACCTATGAGGTGAAGCGCCAGGTTGCCGAGGAGCTGGACCGGCGCGCTCGGGTGCTCGCTGACCGCCTGCGCGTCACGATCTACTAGGAGGACACCATGAGCACAGAGGACCTGGACCGCGCGGCCACCGATGGCTGGGACGTTGACCTGGCCCGGCCGCCGCAGACAGTCAAGGAGATCTCACCGAGGGACAGGGCACGCGCTGCCATGTTGGAGGCCAACACCAAGCTGCGTACCGCCGAGCTGGCCCGCGCGTCAGCGAGCCACCGGCACCAGGACCTGGACGCGCACCACATAGCAGTCAACGCGGCCAGCGAGGCGTACAACAAGGCACGCGAGGCATACGAGAAGTTTGAGCCGCGCGATGACCCGTTCCGGGGCATACCTCAGCCCGAGTGACACAGGTCACAGTTCAAGGATTTGCTTCTACCCTCAGCCATCACATAGGTTGGGGGTAGAAGCATAAGGAACGGCAGCATGGCAAGGGGTCGAGAGAGCCGGGGGGCAACCCCCCAGACTGCTACCCAGCCAGGGAAAGAGAAGCCTGGTTCTTGTTAAGACTCAACCGGACCTCTTCAACTTGATTCGCTGAACCTCACAGCCCCTCCTCGCACGAGGGGCTCTGGGCTTGAACGGCTCAAGCTACATCAACCAGGGGGAGAACATCATGGCTGAATTCATCGCACCGAGAGGGGCGCAGCGGATACACGCACCGCGCCTGCACATAGCCGCCCGCGTCAATGAGCTGCAGCGCTCACTGTCCCGCACCACTCACGGCATCCGCCACCGCGCACCGCGCGAGCGGACCAACGCGAAGCTGCTGGTCCTCGTCCCCTCGCACAATGAGGAGGAGAGTATTGGCGACGTGCTGAACGCGCTGCTCAACCAGACGCGCCCGGCTGACCGGATCGTGGTCATCTGCGACAACTGCACCGACCGCACCGAGGAGATTGCCAGCCGTTACCGTGGCGTCACCGTGATGCGCACCATCAACAACAAGGAGCGCAAGGTCGGCGCGCTTAACCAGGCGTGGTACCGCTACCAGGCCGGTTACGATTACGTGCTCGGCATGGACGCGGACACCGTTCTGGACCGGGAGTGCATTGGGCAGCTTGAGGCAGAGCTGTCCGAGACCGCCCGCCCGGGTGGCGTGATGGCGCGTTACACCTTCGACCAGAACCTTGGCCTTACGGCCCCGGCCCGTATGCTCATCCGCCTACAGCGGCTTGAGTTTGCAGGCTGGACTGCTGACGCGCTGCGCCGTAACCGCAAGACCTACGTGCTCGGCGGCCAGACCTCACTGTTCAGCAACCACGCACTGCGCGCGGTGGCCGACAACAACCAGACCAAGGGACCGTGGGACACGTCCACTCAGGTTGAGGACATGCAGCTCACTGGCGACTTCAAGGCCATGGGCCTGACCACCAACGTATCCACTACGGCCCGCGCTTACGCTGGCCCGATGCTGGGCATGCGCGCACTGTGGGCGCAGCGGCGTAAGTGGGATGAGGGAATGGCGCGTCTGCTGGCCAAGTCCGCTCCCAACAAGTGGGTCCTGACCCTGTGGCGCTCGCAGTTCGGCATGGCGTCCAATGCCATCACCCGGATTGGCTTCCTGTTCCTGCTGTTCGCCGCACTGCTGGCGCACAACTGGATCTGGAACCCGCTGTGGCTCATTCCCCCGGCGGTCGCCATGATCCTGAACCTGAAGCTGGCCTGGCGCGTGCCTAACCGCACCTGGAAGGACCTGCTTACTGGCGTCCTGCTCGTGCCGGTGGAACTGTACCTGGTCTTCCGTATCGCCTGCACCGCAGCGTCCTGGGTCTACGTGCTCGCTGGCATCAAGCGTGATGGCTGGGCACAGCAGGCAGCGGCCGAGTCCGGCAAGTCGAATGGTGTCGGCAAGGTAGTGGCCACCATGGCGCTCATCGCGCTGGCGTCAGTCGGAACGGTCGTCGGCTGGATCTACGTCCCGCGCAACATCCAGCACGAGGTGCTGGTGTACGGATGGGCAACGCTGGCCATCGTGACGATAGCGCAGACCGCGCTCATGGTCACCAGGATCATCCGCCCGGCGCACGGTTTGCGTCCGTAGGAGTTCATGGCTGGGGACTTACCTCCCCAGCCACCAGTATGTAAGCAAATCAGGGGGAGAACATCATGAGGATTAACAAGAGGCTGGTCATAAAGACCGCCAGAAAGCTGGGTACCAAGAAGGTACTCGTTCCGCTAGCTATAGCCGCAGGCGCAGGCGCTGTCGGTGTCGCGGCCGGTGCCACGGCTACCAAGGTAGCCAGTGACGAGCCCATCCCGACCATGCCCAGGCACACGCCTAGTCCTGGTCCCGGTGCGTCCTGGCTGGCCATTCCGCTGCTGCTCCTTGCGGTGGCCATAGGCCTGGCTGGCTGGTTTCACAACACCGGCAGCGCGAGCACGGTCAGGCCCACGAGCCAGGCTCAGGCCGCAGCGACCAAGACAGTCAGGGGAGCTACCGGGGCGACTGGCGCAACCGGGGCAACCGGTTCCACTGGTTCCACCGGAAACACGGGGGCGACTGGCAACGCTGGGTCCGTTGGAAGCACGGGCAGCACTGGGTCTACCGGCTCAACCGGGTCTACAGGCTCAACTGGCAGCACGGGGAGCACCGGAGCGACAGGGCACAGCGGCACTACGACCGTAGTCACCAAGACCGTGACCGTGCCTGGGCCGACCAAGACCGTGACCGCTACGCCCAAGCCCACGCCCACTAAGCCCGCGACTAAGGTCACGCCCACGCCGCCGAAGGTTACGCCGACCCCGCCCGTCAAGGTCACTCCGACACCTACGCCGACACCGCCAAAGGTTACGCCCACACCGACACCCACGCCGCCCGTTGTCACACCGACCGTGCAGTATCAGACGGACGTTGCGGCGCTGGTCAAGGATGACAGCCTTGCTACGCCGGACGCTGCCACGCTTGGCACGGATGCTGCGGCTATCGTGGCTGACACCAAGCTACTGCCCACGCAGTCCGTTAGCACGCAGACGGACATAGACACGCTGGCGACTGATGCAACGGCGATTAGTACTGACCCGGCGTCTATCACAGCGTTCAACACTCAGGCCGCGCTAGTGCTCGCGGACCTCAATGCCACCAGCTAGCCGCTGGGTATCGTGCCCAATCCCCCCTGGTTGGGCACGGTGCCGAACGGTTCAGCAGGAACCGTCTGTTAAAAGGGGGAGATCCTCATGGAAAACATTCTGCACGCGCTCGTCGGATTCGTTGGGCTGATCATCGGGAGCTTCGTGGTTACCGCGCTGCTCACCGCTGCGGCAAACGGGCACTACGGCATCAGCTACTGGCATGCGTGGGAGCTGGTGGCGGGCCTGATGCTGTTCGTCTACGCCATCGGTTTCGGCATCGTCCTAGCCAGGTCGCACGCCAAGGCCTAGACTAGCCCCTGGACGGCTCTGGGAGCCACGCTAAGCGACTTCCAGAGCCGTCCGGGTAGGGAGGGATGGGTATGCGCTACAAGGAAGAGATGGGACCGTATGAGGTCTTCGAGATCTCGGCCGCGATTTTCCTGCTGGCCGGGCTGCTGAAAGAGCCACGGGCCATGTACCTGACGGCGGTTGTCATGGGCTACTCGGTCATGGAGATCAACCACCGCGTGAACGGCCACAGCGTCAACGGCCCGGCCGACTGCCCGCGCTGCCAGCTAATACGGCAGTTTGAGTCGGGAGGTTTCAAGGTCGTAGAGAGGAGGACAAAGTGAAGGCTTACGAGGTTGTCTACGTGACCAGGACCGGCAAGGTTTTGCGCGACGCTGACATTCAAGCGCTCGCGGACGAGGCCGAACGTGGCTATGACTTCATCAAGTGCCCGCGCTGCAAGATGGTCAGCTTCAATGAGAATGATATCCGCGAGGGCTACTGTGGAGCTTGTCATGACTTCACCCGTGACGAGTGCCCGGAGTGCGGGCGCGGCGACATGCTGCTGGGCACCTGCATGTGGTGCGGTGGCAGCAATGAGTGACTGCGAGCACGGCGGCCGGTGCCGTCTGCTGCCCGGCCACGTGATGCCGCACGATTCTCGCTACTGCCAGTGGGATGACGCGCACGCGTTCACCAGGGTTGAGGCCGACGCGATACTGGCCCAGGACCCTGAGGGCAGGCTGTTCCTGGACACGCTGGGCCTGGCAGGTCTCATCATGGAGGGTATGGAGGACGAGGACTGGTGATTTGACAGCGGGTGATACGCTGATGCTAGAGCATCAGAGAGAATCCAACGAGGGGGAGCTATGGCATCAACCAACCGCAGCGTATGGAACGGTAACCTGGCCTTCGGCCTGGTGGTCATGCCGGTATCGTTGCACACTGCGACCGAGGACCACGACGTCAAGTTTCACCAGCTCCACCGCGCCGATGGCGGGCGCATCGGCTATCAGAAGGTGTGCAAGGACTGCGGTGAAGAGGTGCCGTTCGGTGACATCGCCAAGGGCTATGACACGGGCGAAGAGTCCATCATGCTGGGCGAGCGTGACCTGGATGACATGCCGCTGGCTACGCGCAAGACCCTTGAGGTGCTGACGTTCGTTGACCCTCTCGAAGTCAACCCGCTGATGTTCTCGAAGTCGTACTACATCAAGCCGGGCAAGGATGGTGGCGCAGGTCCCTACGCGCTGCTGGCCGAGACACTGCGCATTACTGGCAAGGCCGGTATCGTCAAGGTGGCACTGCGTCAGCGCGAGGCTCTGGGCATGCTGACCGTGGATGAGAACGGCGGCCTGGTCCTGATCACCTTGCTCTGGCCCGATGAGGTCCGTGACGCTCCCAAGCCGGACGCGCTGAACCTGGACCCCATCGTGCTGGCCCAGGCTCAGGCTCTGGTCACCGCGATGTCCGGCCCGTTCAACCCGGGTGAGTACAGCGATGATTACACCGAGGCCGTGTCCAACATGATCCAGGCCAAGCGCAACGGGACCGAGCAGCCGCCGGTTGCCCAGCCCTCAGCCGCTGTGCCCATGGACCTGTCCGCTGTCCTGACCGCTAGCCTGAAGGCCAAGAAGGCTAAGAAGAGCAAGAAGTAGTGTGACACACGTCACCAGCTCATGATTTGCTTCATGGGCTGGTGGCGCATACAGTGAAGTTAAGGAAGCAAGCACAAACCAGGGGGAGACATCATGAGGACCTGCGACCACAGTAACTGCCCGGCCAACGCCACACACCTAGTCACCATCGGCACCAGCGAGCTACTCTTTTGCTCGCACCACTTCAACAAGGTCGCGCCGCTCATCATTGAGCACGGCTACGAGGTCACCGTCCGGCCCGACCTGGCCACCGTGTAAAAAACAAGAGGGGGAATCATGGCACGCTACGGATGTGGGCTCACGCCCACCACACGCTATGTGATCCTTGACCCGGATGGGTCACCGGTCACGGTGCCCTACTCGGGTGATGTGCTCGTGTACGCGCCATTCAAGAATGGCTGGGCTGGATGCCAGAACGCCTACACGCTGGCTGCGATAGATGCCAGCAAGCTTGGTGGGGAGGTCGTTGCGCTCGTTCATTCAACAAGGGGGAGTCATGACAACCGTTAGCTTTGCAGTCCTATCCATTCTCAACATCGTGACCGTGTTTCACGCGGGTGTGCTCGTTACCGCCAGTGCAATCAGCAACGGCGGCACACCGGCACTCGTTACCGTGGTTCACAGTCTCCATCAGATCGTCGTTTCAGTTCTCTAGGAGTTATCATGATTGCACTCATCGTCATCGCGTTCATCTCTGGGCTTTCCCTCGGGCTGTTTGTCCTGCTCGGGGTTGTCCACCACATCGGCAGTTTGGTAAGTTTACTGCCAGGGCCGGGTCCATCAAGGGCCTGGCCCCTCACTTTTGGGGGAACCATGAACGAGCACACTGAGCACCACGAGGGCGAGCCCGAGCCCGTCATGATCCATCAGCACGATGACCTTTCCTTCTGCATCACGTTTGGCGACTCGGCTGGCGTGACCTTGGGTGAGCTGGTTATGTCGCTGATGCAGGGCACCGAACCGAATGCTGTGATCGATTGCGTCAGTGTCACCTACTTCAGTGACAGCGATGACTGCGAGGGCCAGGCGTTCCCGGATGAGCATCACATGTCCGGCGTCATCAACATACAGACCGAGCCCGAGCTGTGCCCGGAGCATGCCGCGCAAAATAGTGCTGAGGCTGTGATCAGCGAAGCTGAAAACATCACCAAGGACACATCATGAAGGCCGAGGACCTGAGCCCTACCGCTGACCCGCTGGTTCGTCGTGATAAGCGTCGTGTGGCGTACACCGAACGGGTATGTGAGGGTTGCGGCGAGCTTGCTTGGATGTCGAAGGTACAGCGCTTTTGCTCCCCGGATTGCGCGAGGCCAAGCTACGCTCATAACTCACCGGAACAAATAGCACGCATGGCCGATGTGAACCGCACTCATGGGCTCAGTGATCATCCCTTGCGTGGCACGTGGCACTCGATGTTGGACCGGTGTGAGAATGAGAATCACGTGGCGTACGCCAAGTACGGTGGGCGTGGCATCAAGGTATGCGCTGAGTGGCATGACCTCGCCGTGTTCATCGCTGACATTGACAGGCTACTCGGCCCTAGACCTACTGGCATGAGCTTGGACCGTATCGATGTCTATCACGGTAACTACGGCCCGGGTGAGGTACGCTGGGCCACGGCCAAGGAGCAGCAGGCGAACCGGCGTAGGCCCGGTGGCTGTCCGCTCCACGGTGCCTCTTGCGAGCACGCGGCCAAGGAAGTGGTGGCCGAGGCCGAGAAGATCACGGAGGAATCATGATGTGTGAGTGCGGGCACCGGAGGCCAGCTCACGTGCACTACCGCGCCGGCAACGACTGCGGCCTGTGTTCGTGCCGTGGGTTCACCCGGCGCATTCTGGCCCCAATTCGCAGGCGCTTCATGTGGCGGGGCCAGCGGGACGAGAGCCACCGTTCCCGGCTCTCAGAGCCACGCTAACGGCCGAACAGCTAGCACCCGGTACAGGGAGAGGGGGTGGTGCGGTTGGACTGCTTACAGGAGCGTGCAGCGACTAGATGTTTACAACTGAATAGGAGGGGCAGACATCCCAATCAATATGCCACGGGGACGTTCTGTCACGTACGTCTGTCTGCTACCTCCACCACAAGCTGGGCTCTCGGTCCCCTCGCGGACTCGGACCTCCTCCGGGGGGGCCGGGGGTCCTCCCTTGACACGTGATGTAAGCTGGTTAGTAGTCTGGGGAGGGCGTAGACAGACTGGGCACTGAGGTGCTGAAATCTAGGGAGCCCAACGTTTGACTGCCGGTGGGGACAGTCATGGTAAGCTTGGAGTCGTGCCCTGATCACAGTTGAGACGCATCGGCAAGCCGGGTGGTCAGGGCACACCCATGTGACACACGTCACGTAGTTAGATGGTCAGAGCATAACCAGCTCGTGATATTGTGAGGTTGTAAGGTCAGAACGAGGCAACATCAAGGGGGAGTCATGAACGGACACACCATCACCAGCAACCGGGTCAGCCTGGGCCAGCGCTTCATCACCTGTAGCTGCGGCCATTGTGAGTCCGGTGGGGCTTATGACAACATCGCTGAGCGCAACATGGCCTACCACATCAGTGAAGCACGCAAGGCAGAGCGTACGGGGGAGTAGTCATGAGCGGCAGAGAAACAATCGAGAAGATGGTGGCCGAGCGGATTATCAAGGCTCTGCAAGATGGTGTGTGCCCGTGGCGCAGGCCCTGGAATCTCTCCGGTGGCAGCCTGCCCCGCAACATCAAGTCCAAGAAGTTCTACCGGGGCAGCAACGTGTTCGTGCTTGGTGTCGCAGGCTTCGATAACTCATGGTGGGGCACCTACCGCCAGTGGACTGAGCTGGGCGCGACCATCAAGGACGGCGAGGGTGCGAACTACAGCATCGTTACCTACTGGAACCGTAAGCCCCGCCGCGTGCAGGACGAGTCCGGCGAATGGGTCACCAAGAACATGTTCATTCTCCGGTACACCAAGGCCTATAACGCGCTTCAGGTGGACAACGCGCCTGCGAAGTACCTGGAGACTCCTGAGCCGACACCTGCTCCCGAGGCTCACGCGCAGGCTGAGAAGATTCTGGCTGGCTACTACGGCAGCGAGGACGCCCCGGGCCACGTCCACACCAACCCCAACAGGGCCTACTACCAGCCCGGCATCGACCTGGTGAACACACCCGGAATCGAGTGCTACGACGCGGGCGACCAGGCCGAGTACTACTCCACCGAGTTTCACGAGGCCGGGCACTCGACCGGACACAGCACGCGCTGCAACCGCGAGGGCATCGATAACTTCGACCACTTCGGCTCGGAGAAGTACAGCAAGGAGGAGCTGGTGGCCGAGATGAGCGCCGCAATGCTCTGCGCCATCACTGGTGTTGAGACTGACTCATCCTTCAAGAACAGCGCCGCGTACATCAAGAACAGCGCCGCGTACATCAAGAGCTGGACCGCCAAGCTCACCGATGAGCCCTCGCTGGTCATGAAGGCAGCGGGCCAGGCTCAGAAGGCCATCGACGTCATCCAGGGCACCACGTTCGCGGACGAGGAGGTCTAGACACCACCCACGCGGCTCCAGGAGCGAATCCTGGGGCCGTTTGGCATGTCCCCGGTACCCACACGTACCCCCCGGCGACAGCCACGCTTAGAATCGCTTACAGGGCCGCGTGTCAAGGGATTTGCATCATGGCCGCGCGTCGCATAGTCTCTAGTTATAAGGCACCGCATCACACGAGGGGGAGAACGAAATGAGCGCATACTCGGACATGCACGGCGGACGCGAGCTTTTCACACCGGGCGACCTGCTGCAGCAGGGCTTCGACAACCAGCAGACCGTCTTCGACACGATGCACACCTACTCCAGGATTCAGCGCAGCCCCATCGTGGGTGCCGCTGAGGGCGCGGGCATCGTGGCCGGGCTCAGCATACTGTGGAACGCCTACCAGGCCAGGAAGGCAGCGCAGGCACCGCAGCAGACGGTGGGCGTCGTCCCGGTTGTCCCGGCCCCGCCGAGGGCACCGAAGAGCCGGAAGGCACCGAGTGCGCCGATAGGCCCCGGCCGGATAGCATGATAGCCATCATGGTAACGGCGGCGCCCATCGTACTCATCATCATCGCAATCGTGTACGGCAACATCAGGAGGGCATCATGATTCACACCATCACTGAGAACAGCGTCAGCCTTGGCCAGCGTTTCATCACCTGTAGCTGCGGCCACCGCGTGAGCGGCGGGGTGGGCGACACCATTGCCGAGCAGAACATCACCTTCCACATCCGTACCGCCACCACTGCCCGCGACGCTGCCGTATTCGGTGACTGCGATTACCGGTACTGCCAGCGCACCGACGCCCACGACCCGCGCATCCACCAGCCCCGGCCCGGCCACAACGGGTAGGCACCATCCAGCGGCCCCTCCCCCGGGGGGGCCATTGGCGTGTAAGGTGATGAGATGGCGATAGGATACACCGACCCCTGCGTATACGGTGGCTGCCAGTGCGTCTGCTTCGAGTGCATGACGGGCGTCCACTGCTGGCACCACGGGCACGGGTGTCACTCTGGCTGCCCCAACAGCCCGCGTGCGATGACCTGGCCGCCTGGTACCCCCTGCACGTCCCTGGGCTGGCCGCTGATGCCCTCCGACCCGGGCCCCGGTGTATCGGTACCCCTGCACGCGTGGGCGGCGATAGAGAGGCGCGTAGGGCGATGATGTGCCACGACACCGGCTGCAGGTGCCCGTGCCCG
>Ga0302326_10026362_pt1 | contig 11750 bp, 11 predicted proteins | sample Palsa_T0_3_FD_202264 | JGI IMG/M metagenome (GOLD analysis project Ga0302326, IMG submission 202264) | Peat permafrost microbial communities from Stordalen Mire near Abisko, Sweden - Palsa_T0_3 | ecosystem: Environmental > Terrestrial > Soil > Palsa > Peat permafrost | place: Sweden: Abisko... | reverse complement strand
CCTCGCGGCTCTACGGCCAGACCGTCGAGCGCGTCTATCGGCAGGCCTCGAGCGGAAGCGAGATCATGATGCTCGCGGCCTGGGGCGACACCCAGACCAGCGAACTCCAGCTTCACCGGCCCGAGATCTGCTATCCGGCATTCGGCTTCGAGCTCTCCGGAAACCAGCCGGTCCAACTGCCGCTCCAGGGGGGTGTGACGCTGCCCGCGCGGCGACTCACCGCCGACGCGCCCGAGCGCCGCGAAAACATCATCTATTGGACGCGCTTGGGCGAATTCCTTCCGGTCGAAGCCCATGAACAGCGGTACGATCGGCTGAGGACCGCCATGGCCGGCTACATCGCCGATGGCGTGCTGGCGCGCCTGTCGGTGCTGAGCGCCGACCCATCGCCGGCGTTCGCGTCGATGATCGCCTTCGTTCCAGCCCTGATCGCCGCCATGGCCGCGAACGCGCGCCCAGTGCTCATCGGCACCGCGCGCGCCCAGGCGGTGACCACGGCCAGGCCATAGTGTCCTTGACGCCATTGGATCGATGGCCGGCGGTCAGATCCTGGGCTCGGATCGCCAGCGTGGCGCTCGCCGTGTTCATCGTCCTGGCGACGCTTGCGCCTATCGGGCTCAGGCCCGAGACAGTCTTTCCGGCCCCGCTGGAGCGCTTCGGGGCTTTCTTCGCGCTAAGCTTCACCGCGACGATCGGGTGGCCCAAGCGGCGTTTGACAGCCTTGACGTTGATCGTCATCGCCGCGGCGGCGCTCGAGGCGATGCAGAACCTGACGCCCACCCGCCACGGCCGCGTGCTCGACGCCTTGGAGAAGGCGCTAGGCGCCGGCGCCGGACTCCTGGCCGCGGAGATCTTCGAGGGCGCCTGCCGGTTGCTCCTCCTTCGAGGGAAAGAACCGCCGACCCCAGGCTCGACCTGAGCCGGAGTCTGACAGAGCGCGCGTAACCCGGCCGGTAACTTGCTCCTCCTCCAGGGCATGGACCCTGCAAGCGCCGACACTCGGGAAATCAGCTGTTCCAGATTGGCGACACATGGACCTGGCAATCGCCGCTCCACCGCGCGTGCGCTTGATGGGCGAGGCCATGGACGTGCTCACGCCGCACGAGGTCATGGGTTTCACCGTCGAGCGGGTCCGCGAGGGCGCGAAGGCCATCGTCGCCAACCACAATGCGCACAGTCTCGCGCTCGTGCGCCGCGATCGCGCCATGCGGGACCTCTACGCCATGGCCGACGTCATCGAGATTGATTCCATGCCCCTGATCGCCTGGGGATGGGTGCTGGGGCTGGGCTTGGGCGCGAAGCACCGGTCCACCTACCTGGACTGGCGCGAAGACTTCTGGCGGCTGGCGCAGGCCGAGGGCTGGCGCGTCTTCTACCTGGGCGGGCGTCCGGGTGTCGCGGCCAAGGCCGCGACGCTGCTTCGTGAACGGTGGCCGGGGGCGACTATCGCCGTCCAGGATGGGTATTTCGACAGACGGCCGCGTTCGGCGGCGAACATCGAAGTAGTGGAGGCGATAAACGCCTTCGCAGCCGACGTGCTCTTCGTGGGCCTCGGCATGCCCGCCCAGGAGCGCTGGATCGCGCAGAACTTCGAGAGACTCGAGCGCGGGGTGGTGTTTTCGGTCGGGGGCGCCTTCGACTACGAGGCGGGCGCCCAGACGACGCCGCCACGGTGGGTGGGCCGCGCCGGCGCCGAGTGGCTATTCCGTTTCGCCTCCCAGCCACGACGGCTGTTCTGGCGTTATTTCGTCGAGCCGTGGGCGCTCCTGCATCCTGCCGCCATGGATTTGGGCCGGGCCTGGACGCGCTCGCGAGCGCTCGAGGCGACAATGCTCCCCAAGGCCGTGGGGCGGCGCCTGCGATCCGCTGACTAGCCGCGGCGCCGCGTTTGCGGGCGCTCCCTCCGCGCGTCTCATAAGGGCACGGCGGGCTGAAAGTCGCAGACGAGGATGAACGACAGGATTGATCTTCACATCGGTCGGCGCCTGCGCAGCCGGCGCAAGCTTCTGGGCCTGACCCAGGAGCGGCTCGCGGCGGCCTGCGATGTACGATTCCAGCAGATCCAGAAATACGAGTGCGGCGCCAATCGAATGTCAGCGGCGCGCCTGTGGCGACTCGCCCGCTTCCTCGACGTCCCGATGAGCTACTTCTTCGATGGGCTTGGCGCCGAGTTTCGCGAACCTCCAGAGACGGCCCAGCGCGAAGACCCTGCGGCCGGATCGCCCGGGCGAACGCGAGCGGGCCGTCCGCGTTCGGCGCCGCCTCGCGCCCGCCAGCCTTGACGCCGGCATCGGACCGGCGCGGCCGAGACCAAGGATTGGATCATTGACGATCCGGACGTTCATCGCCGGCGCCCTCGCCGCCGTGGCGCTCGCCCCCGCACCCGGCGTGGCCGACCCATCCGGCGATCGCCGCACGCCCGACTCGGTGGTCGATTCGGTCTACCAGGTGATGTCTGGCGCCGCCGGGGTCGCCAGACCCTGGTGGCGGCTGCGCGAGATAGCGGCCCCGGACGCGCGCTTCATCGAGGTCACCCGCGCCGCGGACGGCGCCAACGTTCACTCCATGACGACCGACCAGTTCATCGAGCGCTCGGCGGCGCGTTTGAACGGGCGCGCTTACTTCGAAGTGGATTGCTATCGGCTGAAGGCGCCGTTCGCAGACGTCGCCACGGTCATCAGCTACTATGAGACTCGAACGGCGGCCGGGGCGGCGCCCGTGGCTCGCGGCCTGAATTCGTTTCAGCTGATCCGGACCGCGGACGGCTGGCGGATCGAAAAGCTGCTTTGGGAGGACGAAGCGGCGAGCGCCGCCGCGCCGGCTGGCTATCTGGGATGTGCGCCGAAGTAGCGCCAGCGCCCTGTCTCCGGCGGCGCCCGACCCCTGGTCATCGGCGGCGCCTCTGAATTGCGCCGCCCGTCCCCTCCCTCGCTTCGAAATCGCCTCCAAGGGCCTCAGTGGTTCGTCACTCCTCGTCACTGAGTCATCCGAACGCGTCGCCCATGCGTAGAACTCGTGAGATGAGCGCCGTAGGGTTCGCCATAGACGCCTTCGAGGGCGCGCCGCTGCCCGACCCGCTGCGCCGGGCCGCCGTGCGGCTACTGGTCGCCAGCGCCCGCCGGGGTCTCTCGAACGCGCAGGGCGACGAGGCTTTCGCCCGCGAAATGGCTGATCGCCCCATCGCCGAGCACGTGGAGGCGGCCAACGAGCAGCACTACGAGTTACCGCCCGCCTTCTTCGAGAAGGTGCTGGGACCACGGATGAAATATTCGTGCTGCCTTTATCCGACCGGCCGCGAAAGCCTCGAGGAAGCCGAGACCCTGGCCCTCGTCGAGACCTGCGCTCACGCCGATCTGAAGGATGGTCAGGAGATTCTGGAACTCGGCTGCGGCTGGGGCTCGCTCGGCCTATGGATGGCGCAGATGCTGCCACGCTCGACGATCCTGAGCGTCTCCAATTCGGCGCCGCAGCGCGCCTTCATCGAGGCGAGAGCGCGTTCGCTCGGCCTGACTAACATCGCCGTCGTGACCGCCGACATGAATAATTTCCAGGCTCCTCAACGCTTCGATCGCGTCGTTTCGGTGGAGATGTTCGAGCATATGGCCAACTGGCGCCTGTTGCTCACCCGCGTTCGGAGCTGGCTGAAACCGGACGGACGGCTCTTTCTGCACACATTTAGCCATCGATCCTCCTCCTACCGTTTCGACGTCGATGACCCGGACGACTGGATCGGCCGACACTTTTTCACGGGCGGCGTAATGCCGAGCCACGCCCTGATCCGCGAGTTCGGCGATCTCTTCGAATGCGAAGCCGACTGGCGCTGGAATGGCGCCCACTACGCCCGCACCGCCGAGGACTGGCTCGCCAACCACGATCGCAACGCCCGCGAAATCGGCGTCGTATTGCGCGAGGTCTACGGTTCTGACGCCAAGCTCTGGGGACGGCGCTGGCGGCTGTTCTTCCTGGCCACCGCGGGGCTCTTCGGCCACGCCGGTGGCTTTCATTGGGGCGTCAGCCACCACCGGCTAAGGCCGACGGGGGACCTTGAGACTCACCGCGACTGATCGAGAAACGCGCGAAGCTGCATCCACGCCGCCGCCTTTCGTTCGAACGGGATTGCATATGCGGGGCTGCTGGAGGGCATGGTGACGAGGGCGGGGCCGCCTTGGCGGTCTAGCTGCTTGCGCCCAATTTCGGACGCCTTCGCCCCATTGAAGGCTATCGCCCGCAACGACGGCAGACTCTGGACAAACGCGCCGAGCATGTTCGCGCGATGGCCCCGGATGGCGCCGTCGAGGCTCCCGATCCGGTAGGCGGTCTCGATGACGTCCCACAGTCCAACCCCGCTGCGGAGCAGCATCGCCAGCCGTTCGGCGTAAGGCAACCTCTCGAGCTCGGATCCAATCACGCGCTCCATCAATCGCCAGAACTGGTTGCGCGGATGACCGTAGTACTGATTTCGGCTTAGCGAGACTTCGCCTGGCAGGCTGCCAAGGATCAAGAGTCGGGTCTCGGCGCTCGCCACCGCGGGAAAGGAAGACTTTTCCGTCGCTGGAATGGGAGCGCCCACTCTTCGGGCCTTCGGTTGGCGATGGGCTTGAATATCAGCCCAACGGTCTCAGGCCACCCGCCGGGCCGCTGGCGGCGAACCGGCGCGATCCAGGATCTCCTCGATTGCGGCGATGAGGATTGGCGGCGTGATCGGCTTGGCGACGTGACCGTCGGCGCCAGCGGCGCGCGCGGCCTCGACGTGCTCCGGAAGCGCGTTGGCGCTGACGACAAGGACAGGCGTGGCCGCGGACCCGACCTTTGCTTCATGAGCCCGCATCAGGCTGATCGCCGTAAGACCATCCATGACCGGCATCTGCAGATCCATCAGGACGATGTCGAACGGCCCAGACATGAAACAGGCGAGAGCCTCGGCGCCGTTCTCCGCGCAGACTAGCTCCGCCCCCACTGCAGTGAGTATCAGCCGGACCACGGTCCGGTTCGTTTCATGATCGTCGGCCAACAGAATTCGGATCGCACGGCCCGAGCTATCGGGTGGCCTAACGCTGGAGTCCTGCGGCGGATCGTCGGCGTTGCCCGGCGCGGCAACCTGCCTGCGGGCGGCGGCGAGGGTCAGCGTAAGAGTGAACGTTGCGCCCCGGCCGGGGACCCCCTCGGCGCCCAGCTCACCCCCCATGGCGCGCGCAAGTTCGCGCGAGATGCTCAGGCCAAGACCGCTGCCGCTGAACTGGCGCGTGATCGAGCCGTCCGCCTGTTGGAACGGCTGGAACAGCGTCTCGCTGATGGCCTGATCGAAGCCGATGCCCGTGTCGCGGACCTGGAATTGGTAGCCGTGATTCTCGGTGTCGACGACGGCCACCTCCAGCGTAATTTCGCCACTGGCCGTGAATTTGAGGGCGTTGCTGAGCAGGTTCCCCAAGACCTGGGCGAGGCGCACGCGATCGCCGCGCACGAGTTCTCCTGGCCTCGTTGTCTTCGAAAGGACGAACCGCAACCCCTTCGCATGGCAAAGAATCTCGGTCGAGCGCGCGATTTCGTCAATTATTTCGTCCAGGCAGAAGGTGTCCTCGACGATTTCCAGGTGGCCGGCCTCGACGCGGGCGAGGTCGAGGACATCGTTCAATACCCGCTCTAGCATGCCAGCGGAATTCTGGATGATCTCGACCATCGCCTTCTGATCGCCGCCAAGCGGCGACTGCGCCAAGACGCCGGCGATGCCGAGAACGCCGTTCAAGGGCGTCCTCACTTCGTGGCTCATGTTGGCCAGGAACGAACTCTTGGCCCGATTCGCGGCTTCCGCTTGGTCGCGGGCGCGTCGGAGTGCTTCGGCCGCCCTGGCGCTCTCGGCGTCTCGCTCACCGATCTTGGCGACCATGCGGTTGAAGCTGTGGGCCAGCCGGCCGATCTCATCGGTGGTCTCGACGGCGACTGCGGTCAATTCGCCGCTTTCCGCCTGATTGGCGGCGTGCTCCAGCGCGAGGATCGGCTTGGTAAGGCTTCGGGCAAGCACCCGAGTCCCGATGATAGCTGCCGCCAGGCCGACCAATGACGTGACGAACAACAGAGCGAAGAGAACCTGATAGGGCGCCATGGCGCGCGCGACGGGATACCGCAAGAGCAGCACGATGGACTGTTTCGAGTCGACGGAAGGTAGCGACTTTACGAGGGCCATCGCCGCTCCACCCCGGTCGGCCAGCCGCCCCGGCGCGGACGAGGCCGTCGTCAGGGCCGAGTCAATGAATCGGCTCGCCGCCCTTTCCTGATTGTCGCTCCCGCCGCCCACGGTGCGCCACGCGCCGCCGGCGACTCGCTCGAGGATCGAAGCGTTGAGGGGGGCGGCCGCCATGTCCTCAAGCGACTTCATCTGAGCGCGATCCAGCTTGGTGGCGAACACCACCCATCCCATCGTTGTTGGCGCGGCTACGGGCGCGGAGACCAGCTCGTAAGGTGTATCGCCAAGGACGATCACACCCGAAGCGCCTTCGTCGGTCTCCACCGACGCCAGCGCGCCCGACCGCAGCCTGCTTAGAAGACCCTCGCCAGCGCCGTTCATCTTTCCGTCGGCGCCTATCATCACGGCCAGGTCTATGCCGAGCCTTCGCTTGAGATTGTCGAGGGCCGAGCGAATCGTCGGAGCATCGCTGGTCGCGACCGCCTCGCGAAAGCCGAAGTCGCGGGAAAGCAACCCGGCGCCGTTCTGGAGCTGGGCGCTGCGAAGCGCCCAGACCCGGTCGAATGCGGTTCCGCTGGTAGTCAGCTCCCTTCGGCCCATCCGCACGGCGTTACCGCTGACGGCGACATAGGTGACCAGCGACAAAGTCAACAACACGCCGGCAAAAAGACCAGCGTAAAGAACCGTCAGCTTTGTTCTCAGGCGGTAAAACATCTATCGGCAGTCTCGACGTGAATCTTGGGGCGATCAAGCTCACGGGTGCGGCGCCGGGACAGGTCTAACCCGCCGCGATGAACTTCGCGTAAACCCTAAAGGAGGCGGCCCCATCGCACGTCGAGGCGAGACGCAATGCGGGTCAGAACGACAGCCTCAGTGACGATTGCAGTACCGTCTGAGCCTGGGTCGGGTCGAGACCGGCCAGAGTTCGCGAGGGTCGATCGCTCCAGATGTGCAGAGCCTCGAGCCTGACATCGGCATGCCTGCCAAGCGGATAGCGGTAAGCCCCCAGCATGGCCCAACCGCGCTCGGCGTTGCTCTCCCCCGGCCTTGGGGCGTTGTCCGTGTTTTCGAAGATGTCGACGCGTCCAGTGAGCGTCGATTTCCCCAGATCGCGCGAGAGCAGCGCGTAAGCGGTGTGGAAGCTGACGTCGGCGAAAAGCCCCTGAGGTGTTTCCATACCGAATTGCGTGCGGCCCGCCAGAGCCTGGGCCAGAATTCGGGTCTTGTCGTCGATACGCAGCGACGCTCCGACTTCATTGAAGCGCGTGTCCCACGCCGACTGGTAATCGCTCGTGACACTGACCTTGTCGCCTTCGTTGTCATAGCGAAAGACGTGAAGGTCTACCGTCGAGGTCACCCGCCAATTTAATCTTCCATAGTAGCCTGGGCGATCGTCGATTTCCCGGGTCGAATAGGTTTCCGACGCCTGCACCTGTTGGGCGAAGGGTCCGAGGGGTGGAAGATCGAACTCGCCGTTGGCGGTCGCCTTCAGGTCGCTCAGGGCCCAGCCCCGGTAACTCAGGAGGGTGCCGGCTGTGTCGTCCTCTCCGAACACAGCGGCCGTAATGGAGAGTCTTTGGACTCCGAAATCCCGAGCTATGGTCGCCTCCAGACCCGCAACCTTCACTTCCTCGCCTACCCAGCTGTTGAGCGCCGAGGGCGTTATGGTGTTGGTTACACTCCAGACGGGAGCGTCGTGCTCCAGTGAGATCGGCGGGTAAAAGTAACCCAGCCGAGCCGAGAAGCTCGTCTCCGAGCGCGGGACAGGCTTGTAATTGATGTAGGCCTGGAGGAGATCGACGACGGGGCTTGCCCCGGCCTGGGCGGTGATGTCGATAAGGGCGCTCCAAGCCCAGTTGAGCCTCGGAGTCCATTCCAGACCGGCCTCGGCCACATCGGCTTGCAGCCGATAGCCGCCATTGTCTCCACCGTACCGGCTCTTGCCGAATCCCCCATCGACGAAGGACGGCTCGCCGTCGGCCGCGATCAACCGAAAGTCGATCAAGCCGTGAACTGTCTCAGGAGTGACGAGTTCGACCTGCGCTCGCGCGGCCGGAGCGACCGCCAGAAGCGACGCGACGAGAAAGAGGGTCGGAGATAGGCGGTTTCTGTGCAAGTGCGCGTTCCCGGCCGGCAGAGCTCAGTACATTCGCATGGTGTCTGGCCTGGGATTGACGCCGACGGTGATGACGGTGCGAGCGGCGCCTTCGCGGGGAACAACGACAGCGCTGAGCACGGTGTTCTGTGGCGCCTTGAGGTAGGGCCGCCAGATCCTTACGTCCGTCGAGCCGGGCGGTGCGTCGTGGATTACCGCCTCGCCCGAGGCGTCGGTCTTGGCCGCGTAAGGCGTGTCCACGACCACGATGAAGCCGACCATGCCGTCGTGAATGTTGCAGCCAAGCGCGATCACGCCGGCTTTGTCGAAGGTGACGAAGCGGGTCTCATCACGGCCGTAGAGCTTCAATTCGAATGGATGGGCAGGCGAGAACGAATAGACGTGGTGCCTGACCTTATCGAGGTTAGGAAAGGCCACCTTCGCCCTCACCGGCACGATCAGCACGAATGGGTCGAACTGCAAATTCTGCTGCGCCATCGTATAGCGCCACGCGAAGTGGATCGGCCGGCCGTGCTGTTCGGGCAAACTCACCACGGCGTCGGAAACTGGCTTGCCCTGGGGCGTACGCACGGTCACGATCAGGTCGGCCGCGCAGGCGAGTTCGGGGAAGAACAACAGCGAGAAGATCAAGAAGAGGCGCCCCATGGGCCAACTCTAGAGGGAATTCGTGAACGCCGGCCAAACAAGGCGTGAGCTTCATCTTGGTTATCCTGTCGATCAGCCGGCCCAAACGCTGGTCGGCGCCGATCGTAACCCTGTCTTTTTTTGTGAAGCCCGGGACACGCCCCAGTATCGCGGAACTAGCGTCGACCGCCGTCCCGGGAGCGGAGCCAAGGCCGACCGACACGTCCTGCGCGCCCGCGCCCGCGCCAACGCCACGAGCACGGCGCGCTAACACACCGCCGGCGCAGACGGCTGCACGAGCAAGAAAGCGCTGGCGCCGCCTGCGTGACTCGAACACGCGACCCCCGCATTACGAATGCGGTGCTCTACCGGCTGAGCTAAGGCGGCGCTGGCGCTCTGCCTCTAATAGCAATCGGCCGTTAATTGAAGAGTCGCGGAGCTGATCGCTGCCCCTTCACGATGGGGTGGGCGTTCCTAGCGCCTCCCGACCGCGGCCGCGGCCATCAATTGCCGTTTGGAGCTTGACCGGCAGCAGATCCGTAATGATGAGTTCCGGTCTTGGGCGGGCTCCCGTGTCCAAGCGGCCTCCCATGGCTCCCACCCCGGGCCGACGCACCGCCCCGCCGCGCCGAGCCGTGATGCGTCCGCGCGCCCGAGTTGCCGTTTTTTCTTCCCCCATATTCGCGGGGACCAGCCACCCAACTCCGGAGCAGTGGCGATATCCCCGCGCCTCCGGCCGGGGCGCGATTTCCCCCGCCCGTTTCGCTGGCGTTCTGCGCCAGCGCGTGGCCGCCGTTCGCGGCGAGAACTACTAGGACAATGCCCAACGCCAGGAGGGCAAGGCGCCTATGGTCACGCGGTGAATGCATGGGTCGCCTCGCCAGCCGAGAGCCCGATCTAGCACGACGCGTGTGGTCGGCGAAGCCAGCGCGCCGAGGTCCTGGCGATTCAGTGACCGATCATCCGGTCGATGATCGCGTGCAATCCGAGTCCGAGCACTGGGATGAAGGCGTCGAAGAAGACGCCGAAGAGCTGCAGGGTCAACCACTGGATGAAAAAGAGCAGCGCCATCGAGGCGACAACCACTAGAACACGCATCCAAAGGGCGGTGAAGGCCGCGAAGACCAACGCGGCGAGGACGCCGACAAGCGCCTCCATGAAGAGCAGCCCGTGTCCGTTCAAGCCCGGGTATATGCGGTTGCTCAGCATCGCCTCGGCCATGTTCTCGTGCACGAGCGCGCCAACCACAGGACCGATGGGCGTTTCGTGCACGTCAACGAGACCTCCGCTCCCCTTGGCCCGTTGGTGCCAAGCCTCGCCTACGATGACTGGCCAGCCTTGCAGGACGGATCTCGCCTTCAGCGGGTCGGCTAAGAGGTCGTGCGCAGAAACCGTGATCCGCGGGTTCATGGCCAGATCCTCGGAGATGTAGGAAGCGTAATAGGGGCGGCTGGCGAAAGCTGGCGCGGCGGCCGGGTCTCGGGCCCGCACGATCGCCAAGGGGAAGGAGTCGAGGCGTCGAGCCTCCCCCTCGACCTGCGCGGGCGGGGGAACCTGACGCTTGTCGGGCATCAGGGCGATATAGCCGCATGAGAGGTTCCGCTGCGCCACCTGAGTCAAGGGAAACTCCGGCGTGCCCGGATTGACCCATTGCCCGTCGGCGCCGAGATGGACGCAGATTCCGTAGGGTTGGTATATGTCGGCGCCAAGCGTGAACGGTCCGCCGGTAGGACCCAGAATCGTCTTGGAAAGGACGATCTTGCGGCGTTGGGCGACATCGTCGATCGCCCGGATCAGTGCGTCGGTCTCGATTCTGTACGGCTCATAGGAATCAACCGCGACATAGTCCCCGGGCGGGACCGCGCGGCCAGGACTGGCTAGGCGAACGTCGAAATCGAGCGCGATGACGCTCGCCTCGGCCTCGTCGAGTCGCCTGACCAGCTGGGCGACGTAGCTCTTGTCAATTGGCGTGCGGTGGTGCAGCGCGCCGTCCCAGAACTCGTCGTCTCCGATGAGCAGGAGCTTGACGTTCCGGGGCTGCGTGGGGTTGGTGGTGGCGTGGGATAGTTGCTGGAAAAGCCAGCTGCGCTCTCTGGTCAATTCGAGGCGGCCGTCGATGAACGGCGCGGTCCAAAGGGCTGTCACAAACACCGCCAAGGCGGTGAGCCAGTACCTGGCCGCCCGCCTGGGGATCTTCCCGGCAAGGCCTGAGCCCAGCCGCCGCAGGCGGGCGATGACGATGTCCAACTCCACCCCTCGCGCGCCCGATTGCAGCGTCTATCGGGAACGATTTCCCTCGACCCGGGCAGGCGTCGAGGGCGCGCCGGGTGTCGGGGCGATCGTGGGCGCCGGCTCGATCCGCGCCGGAAGAAAGCGCGGCGCCAAGCCGGCGATAGTCATCCCCGCGAGGATGCACATCATCGAGAGGGCAATCATCGCCCAGAAGGCGGGACTGAGAATGCTCCGCCGTGCGTAGGCGGCCGAATCGCGGCTCGGCGCCGGCGGCGCGGGGTCGGGCAGAGCGGGGGTCATTTCCCCGAACCTAGTGCCGCAACCAAAGTCGGCGCGCAATCGACCAATCGGGCGCCGAGGCGAAGGGCATTCACCACCGGAAAAGATCGATCAACGCCTCCTCGGTCGGCTTGGCCGCCGCCGACAGCTTCGCCAGCGGCGCGCGCATGAGAGGCTTCGCCACGGCCCGCGAGAGACAACAGGCGCGCAGACGCCGAGCCGGATGGGCGGCGAGCACGCCAGCGAGGGCCTGGGCCGCCTTGGCCGAATGGACGGTCACCGCATAAAGCGCCGGCATCCTCGCGACAATGTCGTCGG
>Ga0302326_10026361_pt1 | contig 11751 bp, 9 predicted proteins | sample Palsa_T0_3_FD_202264 | JGI IMG/M metagenome (GOLD analysis project Ga0302326, IMG submission 202264) | Peat permafrost microbial communities from Stordalen Mire near Abisko, Sweden - Palsa_T0_3 | ecosystem: Environmental > Terrestrial > Soil > Palsa > Peat permafrost | place: Sweden: Abisko... | reverse complement strand
GCCGATTTCCTGATCGGACGCCAGTCGCCCAAACAGCGCGGCTCCGGACCAACCGGCAAAATGAAACAGCTTTTTGAAGCCGCTTCCAACCTGCCGCGCCGCCAGCAACAAAAGATCATCGGACAGGTGGAAGATTTTCTGGTGGCGCGTGGCACAACCAATGGCGCAAACGGTCACTCCTGAGCTTTCCCTTTAGCCGTTCGGCTGACCCTTGGCCGTGGCGGAGCGGCGCGTCAGCGCCGCCCGCCTCGGCCTTATTCATCTAAAGAAGTCGCAACGGCATTGAGCATTCGACTCTTTCCGAGGCAAAACCACCCTGCTTTCGGCCTAAAATAAATCTTCAAAAAAAATGCTCTCCAACCAGTGTTTTGGACTTTCTGAAGTGTAATTATCCTTGGGTGGATTCTCGATTGGACTCCTTGGAAGGTGGTTCTCAGGAAGACCCCCAAACAAAATTATGGATAAAAACAAAATCATAATAACTGTGGTCGTCGGGACGTTCCTCTGGAACGTCTGCCATGACGGACCAACGGCTCATCCTCATACGATTGAGTCGAACTATCCAACGCAAACGGTGTGTTTGGTGTCAGCGCCAGTCACTGGTTCTTATGGAACCAGTTCATTGACGCCTCCTCACACGGGCGATTGGACAGGCTGCTAACGCGGCCAAACAACAAACGAGGGAACGGCGCGCCAGCGCCGCTTCCTCGTCTTTTTTTGCAACGGCTAAAATGAAGAACAGCCGACGACCGCCGCGCTTTTGCCCCTCGTTTCGTCAATGAATGCGCCCGCCTTTCGTGCCGCTGCACGCACTCGGACTTTTCCAGAGCCGTCAGGCTTAATGATTCGCTTCGTGTTTCCTAAGCGCCGCAGTTCCCGGCGACGCGAGCATTGTCAAGGTGGAGGCAGCGGGAGACGGGGGCACTACCTTGACAAGCGCAGCGGAGCCGTACACTCGCCAGCGGCAAACACGAAGCAGCCACGGCAGCACGAGCGTTCTGCTCGTCCACGGATTTTTCCCGCGACTGCGCCCACTCGTGATGGAAGTGTTACGCCGGAACGATCTGGATTTGGAACCTTGAACGGTGCCGCTCGCAACGAAAGAGCCTGACGTGCCCGAATGTTCTCGGACGGCGATTTAGCTCCTGCCGGATTTGCTTTTCATAATCCGGCGTGATGCAACACCCGAAGATAATTTCGCGGATCGCGTCGCCGTCAATGTTCAAAAAATAATGACGCTTCCCGTCTGTTCCGGCTGGCGGGCAAAGCAAATCACGCAAACGGTAAATCCGGCGATGCTCCTGTTCGTAATTCCAAATGGTGCTTTTGGTGAACATCACCGTTTTCAACTGGTTGTACCATTCCACGCTGCAGATAGGTAACAGCGCGTCCACGGCACAACGATTTCTCCGATACCTCACGGCGTCGAAGTCGCCAGCGAGTCCGGTAAAACAGGAGTGCGCAAGTTCAAGACCGAGGGCCACTCCCCGATGGTGGTTCGCGTAGTGCGACCACATGGCAATGCTGTCGTTCGGTTTGGAGACGCAGAGGATTCCCATGTATTGACTGGCCTCATCCATTGACCCTAAATCGTTGCGGATTTGCGCCTCACGATAGAGCTTTTTGTAAGCCTTGAACTTCATTGGAATGACAGCGGGCATGTCAGCCAAAAATCGGTCGAAGCTGTGTGGATAACCTTCGTTTCGCACCATGTCGTTGTACGGTTCCCTGAACCACTCCGGCTCGTTGCGAACCCGGTTCAGCATGTAATCAACCGTGATGGTGAACTTCGAGCGCGGCGTCAGCTCGAACGGGTCGTTAAAAACGTTCGGCGGACTGACCTTCAGCCGCAAGTCCTCCAGGATGCTGATTCCCCGGTCGCCGGCATATTTGTAAAAGACCATGTTCGGCATTGTATCGAACAAGCGCCTTTTTTTCGACCGGCTTCTGTCGGTGCCAAGTCCGCGAGCGTCCGGGGGCGACGACACTCTGACTGATTTGGTTTCGTCGTCGCCCCGGAGAGCGAAGCGGACGCGGGCACGGACAGACTGACTTTCATCGGCACGAAGCAGGCGCGTTGCTGGCGTGACGCTTGCCGGTTTCGCAAGCGGCATGACAGGAACGGGCCTGCGCGTGCTCCCGGCTGCTGCCGGTCAAGCTGGCAGATTGAAGCGGTGCTGCCTCGTCGGCGTCGCCGGTTTGGTTTCGGCGCTCGCCGCTGGCGCGGCGGGCTTGCCGTCGCCATTGCCGGTTTTCGGCGCGGCCTTGTGCCGTGGCTTCTTTTCCCCGCCCTGGGCGCGAATGTATTTTCGCAGCGTCGGCTCGCTCACCGTCAGGCCTGCGCTGGTCAACTCTTTGGCCAGCACCTGGTAGCTCACGTTGCGCGTGCGCCGGGCGGCAAGGATTTGCTCGCGCACTTTGTCCAGCAGGGTGAACACGGTTTTGGGCTGCGGATTGTCCTGCTCGGTCAACTGACCGATGCGGCCCGCCAGGGCCGTGAAGTCTATCCGCTTTTCCAGTTCCGCATAATTTGGCTTCTCTTTCATAGTCGTTCTCCGTTTTGCGCCCCGGCGCGTCCCATGACGCGCGCCGGGATCGCGCTCGTTTCGTCCCCCGGAACACCGCCGTTTCCTCCCGGCGACGCATTCGCCGGAGGGGTTGGTGTCATACCCCATTACTCTCTTTTTACTACCACAACAGACCGCTCATTTTGTGTAGCTCATACATCTTCTGCGCTGACGTTTCTGCCATGCTTCAATGGATGAATGGCCATTGCATCACCGTTGATTTTGCCACGAGGACAGTCAGCAAGTTGTACCGTTTTCATTACAACTTGCTCGTGACGGTTCCGGTAAATTGGCCAGCCGTGAAGCACAGTTCATCAACGCAGATTACCGGCAAAGAGGCGTTCAAGTTGTTCAGGCAACCGAACAACTTGAACCGGAGATTTCGCTTAACCTGCTGACGTATGTTTACCGGCAAGCCACAGAAGAACCGGGCCGCTGCGACGACCTACTTTGACGAGCATCTGTCGCACAACGATTACTACACGCAGACCGAGACTCAGGCCGGGCAATGGATTGGCGTCGGCTGCGAGCGATTGGGATTGAGGCCGGGCGAAGTGGTCACGCGGGATGCCTTCCTCAAGCTGTGTGACAACCTGCACCCGGACACCGGCCAGCAGTTGACGCAAACCACCATCAAAGACCGGCGGATTTTTTTCGACTTCCAGTGTGCTCCACCAAAATCGGTTTCGATTCTCGCCGTCACGATGAACGACCAGCGCATCATCGAGGCCCACCAGGAAGCCTCCACCTTCGCGCTCCGGGAACTGGAACGGTTCGCCGCCACCCGCATTCGCAAGGGCGGCATCGAGGACAAGGACCGGCTCACCGGCAACCTGGTCGGCGCAGCCTTCATGCACACGTCCTCCCGCGCCCTTGACCCGCAACTGCACACGCATTTTGTCCTGTTCAACGCCACTTGGGACAAGACGGAACAACGCTGGAAGGCGCTGCAAACGTCGGGCATGTTCGACGCCATCCATTACGGCACGGAAGTCTATCGCAACGAGCTGGTCAAACGACTGCAAGGCATCGGCTATAAGATTCGCCAAACCAGTTCGGCTTTCGAGATTGAGGGCGTCGAACCGGAGTTGATCGAACGGTTTTCCAAACGCTCCAAGGAACGGGACGCCGCCGTCGCCAAAGAACAAGTGCGCCTCGGTCGCAAGCTCACCAAGGATGAAGTCGCCAACGTCGTCCACCAGACCCGCCCCAAAAAATTGAAGGGCGCAAGCGATGAGCAGGTGCGTAAACAGCAGCTTGGCGAGATCGGTTTTTTTGAGAAGCGGGCGTTGCGCAAAGTGGTCGCCGGTGCCAGTGGCGCTTCCCAAGATTTCCCGCAGCGCGTCACGGAACTGGAAGCCGTCGAGCATGGCCTGGCTCACGTCTTCGAGCGCAACTCGGTCGCCCCGGAGCACCGGATTTTGGAGGCCGCTTTGGTGAAAGGGCGCGGACAACTCAACCTGCAACAGCTAAAGGAAAAACTGGCCGCTGATGACCATCTGGTGCGCGTCGGTTCGGAGTATTCGACGCATCACATTCTGAACCGGGAACTGGCCCTGATTCGCACGGTCAATGCCGGCATCGAGGCCGTCGCGCCCGTCACGCGCCATTACGAAGCACCCGCCTGGCTCGGCCACGACCAGCGCAAGGCCGTGGCCCATGTGCTGACCAGTCCCGACCGTGTGACCGGATTCCGCGGCCTGGCTGGTTCGGGCAAAAGCACCGCGCTCGTGGAACTGGCCCACACGCTCCACCGGCAGGGTTTCGAGGCCGTGTTTTGCGCCCCCACCGCTTCCGCCGCCGACACGTTGCGCCGCGATGGGCTGGAAGATGCGATGACGCTGGAACGGTTTTACAGCGATCTGCGCACGCGCACCCGACTCTCGCCCCGCTCGGTGGTGGTGCTGGATGAGGCCGGGGCCGTGGGCTTGGAAAGCATGGCCAAGCTGTTTGATTTGGCCGAACGGAAGGATTTTCGCGTCGTCCTCTGCGGCGACACCGGCCAGCATTCCAGCGTCTCTCGTGGCGACGCGCTGAGGATTCTGGAACAGTACTCGGGTTATCGTTTTAGCGAACTGACGACCATCCGCCGCCAAAAACCCGCCGCGTTCCGGCAGGTGGTCGAACTGGCCGCCGCCAAACAGACGGACAAGGCGTTTGCCAAACTGCTCGAACTTGGCGCTGTCACGGAAGCGTTGACCGATGACGGCCAGCTTTATCAACGTGCCGCCGATGCGTACCTGTCGGCCACGAAGCAAGGCCGGTCGGCGTTGCTGGTTTCGCCGACGTGGGCTGAGATTGAGGCCGTCACCGACAAGGTGCGCGATACGCTCAAAGCGCAGGGCGTCCTCGGTCAACAAGAGGAAGCCGTCACTGTTTTCGATTCGCTCTCGTGGACGGGAGCGCAAAAGAAAAACGCCAGCCAGTTTGAACCCGGCCAGCGCCTGCGCTTCGTCCGGCAGACCAAAAAGTTTGACCGGGGCGAGACCGTCGAAGTGGTCGCCACGATTGACCAGCCGGGGGCTGGACGCAATACGCTTCGCGTCCGGCGGGCGGATGGTTCTGAAACAGTTCTCCCGTTGGGTGCAGGCTCTGCCTGCTTCGATGTGGGCGAGGCCCGCGAGTTGAAAGTGTCCCCCGGTGACTGGCTGCTGTTGCAAGCCAATCACGGCAAGGAGTTCATCAATGGCGAGCGCGTCCAAGTCCGGCAGATCCAAAACGGCCGCATCGCCCTGGCTGACGGCCGTTCGCTCCCGGCCGGATTCAACGCCTTCACCCACGGCTACGCCGTTACGTCGCACAGTTCCCAAAGTAAGACCGTGGACGAAGTGCTGCTGGTCGCCTCGTCGCGCTCGTTCGGGGCCGTCAACCGCGAACAGTTTTACGTTTCGATTTCCCGTGGCCGCGAGCGCGTTCACGTCTTCACCGATGACGCCGATCTGCTCGCCCGCCGTGTGACCGACTCGCGCGAGCGCAAGGCCGCTGTCGAGTTGCAGGGCCTGCGCGACGGCCTGGCCAAACTCGGCTTCGTCCGCAAGGAAGCGCTGGCGCACGGCCAACAGCTAAAAGAAAAAGCCGCGCCGCCAGTCGGGGAAGATTCTCGCGCCGTGCGCCCGCGCCGCCCGATGCGCCAGACGCGCCTGTCAACGATTCAACGGCTCGCCACCGCCGTCGAGGACGTGCGCCGCTGGCTCGGCCTCGATCAAACAGAAGCCGCCGAGCAAAAGGAAACAGTCGCCGAAAAAATCGGTCAAACCGAGTCGGTCAAACAGGCCGAAAAGATTGCGCCCGCCGTCAAGGAGACACCCGGTCAAAAGTTGCGCCGGGAGATCGCACAGCGCCGCCAGCAGCAGCACTCACAACGCCGCTCCGGCGGCATTCACATTTAACGCCCATGTTCTCCAAAGAAGATTCCTGTTACGCCACGTCCGGCAGGTATTGCGCCTGCATCGAGTTCCACCTGTCGGAACACCGTCGCCACGCCTTCCATTCCAGCCAGTTGATCGAATACACGCTGGAACCCAACCCGGATGCCGAGGACGACAAGAACGAGCCGCCGCAAAAACTCGCGCTCGCGTTTTCCACCGCTGACGTGGTGGTGCTCGGCTGGCGGCTCGGCCACCTGGCCGACCGGCTCCAGGAAAACAACCTCGCCGCCGTCCGCATCCTGCCCGAACGCTACGCCGAAGCCGTCGGCCACATGCCCTTCATCGCCTCCATCACTGTCACGCCCGTCAGCAAAGGGTGATGCCGGAAAAGGCTGGAAAAGCCCGGAATAAACCGAAAATCAACCGTTTAGGTCACATCAAAAACAACCGCTTGGTCTGACGGCTGCACCATCATGGCTTGCGTCGCACGGTGAAGGCGCACGGCCTGGCCCGGCGCGAGTTTCAGTAAAATGCGCTCGAACGTCTTGTCCGGCATCTGCCCGTCAAAACCAATTTCGGCGTCGTCTGGAACTTCAATGATCGAGCCGATTTCCTCGCTCTCCCGCACCAGTCCGCCTGGCACCATTAACAGCACGGCTTGCGTCGGCGTCAGGCGCTGTCCTTTGGGCCAGAGGAACAGCGTGTTTGGCTCAACTTGCATGTATGGCAGGTTGCAATTAGTCCTCGCTTAAAACCCTCGAATGTCCGCTCCGTCCGGAGTCATGTTTTCACATTCCAGACCCTTCAAGAGTTTCGGCAAAACCTCAAAAAAATAGGCGCAGAGCTTCAACGCCGCAGCGCACGCAGGCTCAATGTCCTCTTCTGTAAGGTAGTGCCACTCCGTTTGGCTGGCTATTCCAAGGTAGGAGTTGAAGGACGCCATCGCGCCCATCACCATAGGCCCAATTCCCGGACGGTAGATTAGCGGCTCTTCACTCGCAATTCCGTGCATATAGCTAAGAATGGGCTTACTCCGACCAAAATAAAAAGATGTGGTAACAAACCACCCAGCGCGTTTCATCTTGAATCGCAGCATTTCGTCGTCCTCATCCGCGCGCGCCAAATCAATGCACTCGTTCCCGAACGCCGCCTTGAACTGAGCTGTCATGACCTTTCGGAGTTTCCGCTTGCTCGCGAGTTTGACTGGCTCTCCCGCATTTTTCCTTGCCCGAATTTCCTCGCCAACGCTCACAATGTTGCTGAAAGCTGCACCACGCTGCGAGAGCAACGAAGCCTCTTCCATCGAGCAGGTTTCGCCCAGGCTCTGGACCGCATTTGGGTGAAACCTTTTGAGAAGACTGTGAGCCAAAGTCAACTGGTCGCCTTGGGGAAGCTTCAGCATGAACTGGTACGTCTTCCAAGCTGAACCAGCCTTGAACAAGCGCAAGGTGGGAAAGGATTCGTTAATCTCCTTCTCAAATTCAGAGGTCGCCCACAGGTAGTACCTGATGTCGAATTCCCTTTTCGCTTCTGAAAAAGTCATTGTCAGCGTTCATTATTAAATGTTGACCCGGTCAAAAAGCTCCCAATAAGCTGTCCAAGGAAGCTATGCCAACTGAATCTTCCACATCGGCATTCTCGGATACTCCGGCTTGTATTGCTTTTCTTTTCACGATTTGCTGAATGTTAATTACGTGGTACAGGATCATCCCCGGCGGTGTTATTGGTGAACCCACCGCCGTCACCTCGTTGAGACCTATAGTAAACGCCAGCGGGGGCCGATAACTGGTGCCACGATGCCAACCTCCACTCGGGTCCAAGTAATTGAACAAATCAATGTAGGCTTCAAGTTGGGCTTCTCCTAATAGTATCGAGCGAGCATTATCTGGTTTTATCTCGTAAACCTGCTTGGTCGGGACATCAGTCAAATCAGGGAACAATGCAGTAACCACATCTGCCGCCTCGCCCCTTATCGGAATACCAGCATCCCTCAAGACATTAACAACAGATGGACCTGAAAATCCACCCGCAACATTCTCCACAAAATCGTCGCCAATGTATTTATGCACAGCTTGGCCGACTTGCGCAGAAGTTGTTGAAGCGTGGCCACTTGGATCGGTTCGATTAACCGGGTTGGCCTGGCAGTACAAGTATTTATGAAGCGAGGCCGGAACCTGCTTGAACCCTTGGTAGGTATCCATGGTGATACCGGCGACGAATACGACTTTTTCCAACGAAGACCCGGCGTCGTAGGCGGTCTGGCTCGCCCACGTGTGCGCCTGCGCGTTGACCGGGGAGAACCCGGCCAGCAGAACGGCTAAAAAGATGAACAGCCAGCGTGTCACGATGCGGGCGATTTTAACGGGAAGAACCGAATGATTGCGAGCCGATTATTCGCCTTCTTCGGCGGCTTCGGCATCGAGCGCGGCCAGCAACTCTGCCCTTGCGGCAAGATCAGCAACGGGAGCGGGCGTGGCTGCGCCTGGCGTGGTCTCTGGCGCGTTGGGAGAACCGTTGCCGGGTGTCGGGACGGTTCCCGCGCTGTCAGTCGCGGATTGAGTGCATTGGGAGGCGCAACTTGCGCCTTCGCCTGCCTCCGCCTGCTGGGGCGGCATTTTGGCGGGATGAAAACGCTCATGCACCAGCTTGAGATGATTGATGGTGACGTGCGTGTAAACTCGTGTGCTCTCCAGACTGGAATGGCCGAGCATCGCCTGGATGTAACGGATGTCGCAGCCCGCTTCGAGCAACTGCGTGGCCATCGTGTGCCGGAACAGGTGGCAACTGCCCCGGCGCGTGATGCCGGCGCTGCGAAAGATGTAGCGCACCTGCGAGCCAAGCCGGTTGGGATTGACGCGCACGCCCTTGGTGTTCACGAACACGGCCGGTTCGGTCACGGCCGAACAGAGCAGCGGTCGCGCTTCGAGTAGATATTTTTCCAGCCACTGCAAGGCCCGTTCTCCAATCGGCACCACGCGGTCCTTGCCGCCCTTGCCCTGTTCGATCCAGACAAAGCCCCGGTCAAAGTCCACGTCGCCTTTGTTAAGTTGACAGAGTTCGGCCCGGCGCATTCCGGTTGAGTAGAGCACTTCCAGCGCGGCCCGGTTGCGCAGGCCGGTGGGCTTGGCGAGGTCGGGCACGTTCAAAACGGATTCGATTTCAGCGGGCGAGAGCAGCGCGTGCGGCAGGCGGCGCGATGTGCGCCCGTACTCGAGATCGCTCGCCGGGTTGTAAAGCAGAAGGCTTTGCTTGGTCAACCAGCCAAAAAATCCAGCCACGATGCTGAGGGAGTGATTTTGCGTCTCGACCGCCAGCGGCTCGCCGTCGCGTTTCCGGTAGTGGTACAGGTAGCTCTGGTAATTGAAGATGACGGCCCGCGTTACCTGGCGGGCCTGCGTCAGCCCGGCCTGCTCGCAGAACGAGCGGAAGGGCCGGAGCATTTTGCTGCGCGTGTAAACCGTCTGCGGCGAGAAGTGGCGCACGCGCAAGTGTTCGAGGTAGCGGGCCATGAGGTAAAGCAGCCCCTGCGGGTCTTCATGCGGGGAAGGCTTATGATGCGACAGTTCCTGCTCGGCCAGATGGGCGTAATACGTTCTCACCGTTTTTCCTTTAGTTGTCCTCCGCTACGGCTGTTAAACAACTAACAGCTAAAGAGATAAGAGCGTCATGGACGGCTGACGATTCGATGACGAAGCGTGACGAAAGGTGGTTTGGGCGTGACGATTTCGCTTTCACGTTGACGATTTCCCGTCGTAAGCCGGTTCCGGCTCCGGGCCGTAGGCCAGTTCATAAGTGAACCGGGCGGCGGTGCCGGGCATCCGATGGCACAGGGCGTATTCGAGGCTGACCAGCCGTTCCAGGTGGCGGCGCACTTGCGCCTCGCCCCACTTCAACCGTTCCCGCATCTCGCGCCGGGTGAGCCGGACCCGGGCCGGTTCGATTTTCTTCTCGTCGGCCACGCTCTTGACCAGGCCCTGCAAGACCAGCAGGAAAGCCCGCGTCGGCGGCGCCAGTTCGTCCAGGCTGCGCCCCATGACGCCATCGGCCAACTGTTGCGCCTGGCGCAAGTCCTCCGCGTCGGCTTCGATGTATTGCACCACTTGGCCCCGGTGCTCGCAGCTTTTCACCGGCTTCTGGAACTGGCGCAAAAAAGCAATGGTCCGAATGAGGCCAAGGTACTTTTTGTGGTCGCGGCGCAAGCGCAGGCGGTCGCTCGGAAAGCGCAGCGTCTCGGCGAACGGGATAATCACTTTCAGCGGTCGCAACAGCCGTTGCGCCGCGTGATGGGTCGTCAGCACCGCTTGCTTGTCGAGTCTGGAGAGCAGGCCCCGAAGCGTTTCGCTCTGGCGCTGGGCGTCGTGGATGCGTTGCGTCTGCTCGCGCTCCTCGTCCACCGAGAGGACCAGGAAGCGGTTGGCCAGTTCCTCGTCGAACTCGGCCTGCGTGCTGGTCATGAACTGCGCCACCGGGCCTTCCACCGTTTTCAGTTGCGTCCGGGGCATCCCGCCGTCCGGGTCTTTCACGGTGACGGCCAGCACGAGTTTCTTTTCGCTCTGCAAAATCTTGAGCGGATAGGCGGCGCTCTGGCTGCCCTCGTCCTCGACCACGGCCAGCACCTTGTGTTTCAAGCCGTTCTCCGGCAGATAAAACAACGCCTGCGTCGTCATGGCCGTCAGCGCCTCCTTGTCCTCGTCGGGCACAAAGTCAAGTATGGCATTTAGCAACGCCGATTTGCCCGCTGCGCTCCGGGCGACGATGAGGCCGGAAAGCGGGTCATCCAGCTTGCGGCTGATGGCGATGAGATAGCCCAACAGTTTGTTGGTGTCTTCGCCCACGGTCCCGGCCAGCGCGAAGTCGGCCACGATGCGTTCCAAAAGCTTCGGCTCGCGCAACAAGGCCAAGGCCCGCATTTCTTCTTCGGGTGTCATGGTGGCCGTCACGCCAGTGACCTTCATCTTCTCGATGATTTGCTTTTGCTGGTGCTCCTCCACGCGCACCAGCAGCCTGCTCAACTCGGCTTCGACCGTGTTCTTGTCCAGCCCGGTGATTTGCGCGGCCACGGTCGCAAAGCTGGCGCGGGCGCGGGCCTGGTAAAGATCGAGCGTATCCACGTGCATGGCGTCGTGCCGGATGAGGCGCAAGTTGACTTTGAGACTGTCAAAACTCGTATTGTTGGACAGGCCGCGAACGCGATACGTGCGGTCGGCGATGGACAGTTCGGCGATGCCATCGGGCAACAGTCGGAAGATTGGCTCGGCGATGGCTGCGCCGTTGTCGCCCCGATGAACGCCATTGAGCGCGGGCGGGCCGTTCGTTCCATTCTTCGGCGGCGCAACTCGCGGCGCGAGGAGATCCACCGCAGCGTCACTCGGCGCTGGCGCACGGCCACTGTCGTTTGACAATGCGGGGCAGGCGGGGCCTGCACCCACTGCGCCTGGCGGCGCGGCCTCTGTCGGTTCCGGCACGGCTAAAGGAACGACCTGAATGGCGCTGACCACGTTCAGTGGCAGCAGGCGATAGCTCTTGGCGAAGCACGACGCCAGATCGCCCCTGGCGTCTTTGGATTGCCTCACCAAATCGTTGACATCGGACTGGCGCGGCCACTCCACCCGCCACGCCTCGATGCCGGCCGCTTCAAGCTGGTGCGCCAGTTCATTGGCGGCCGTATTGCCTGGCTCGTCGCTATCATAGCAGATGGTCACGCGGTCGGGACGGCACACTTTCAACAGTTCCCAATGGTCGGGCGTGAACCCCCGCACGCCATAGCTCCACGTCACGCCCTCGAACCCGTGGACGTAAAGACTCAGCGCGTCCAG
>Ga0302326_10026360_pt1 | contig 11751 bp, 9 predicted proteins | sample Palsa_T0_3_FD_202264 | JGI IMG/M metagenome (GOLD analysis project Ga0302326, IMG submission 202264) | Peat permafrost microbial communities from Stordalen Mire near Abisko, Sweden - Palsa_T0_3 | ecosystem: Environmental > Terrestrial > Soil > Palsa > Peat permafrost | place: Sweden: Abisko... | reverse complement strand
CGCTGAACGGTCCGACGACGGCGATCTGGTTGTTGTTCGCGTCGAGGCGGTAGAGCGTATCGGGGCTGTGGGCGTAGACGACGGCGACCGGAACCCCGGCCTCCTGCGCGATCGAGCCGCCGTCGGGGAACGTCGGGCTCCCGTCGGTGAAGCTCCCGACCCCGTCGCTGCCCCCGCCGCCCGCGCCGTCGCTGCCTCCTCCGCCCCCGCCTCCGTCGTTCGCCGCGAAGCCATCCTGCGAGCGGGATCCCCCGCCGCACGCGAGGACGACGGCGCCCGCCGTGATCATCACCACGCCCACCGGGATCGCTCGTCGCATCGCGACGCAGCATAGCGTCCCGACGGCGCCCGCACGTCTCCTGTCAGTCGCCGGAGTCGGGGCCCGAGCCCGCACCGTACGCGTACGCCACGGCCGACACGCGCCAGTCGCCGCCCTGATAGATGGCGTCGATGGCGAACCGGAACGTGTGCGCGCCGGGCGTCGACAGCGCCCCGGGCGTCCACGCGAACGGCGGCGTCTCGCTCCCGGGGCACCAGTTGGCTCGCGAGGCCTCGACGCTCGCCGGATCGCCGCACGGGTTCTGCTCGCAGTACTGGCCCGTGCCGCCGAAGGGCCCGCCGTCGCCGAGCGTGCAGAGCTTCGCGCAGTCGGAGCGCCAGGGGGTGAGCTGCTCGATCTGCTGGTCGTCGAGGTACACGTGGTGGGTCCGCTTGCAGAACTCCTCCGCCGGGCCGATGCAGCTCGTCGACGGATCGCTCGCGCCTCCGTGACCGGTGACGCGGTACTCCACGCGGCTCGACGTCGTGCCCGGCGGCATCGTGAACGGGATGTCGGCGATCGTCTCGCCGGCCGTGACGCTGTCGTAATAGAGGGGGATGACGGCGAGGATGTTCGCGGGCGCCGTTCCTGGCGTGACGGCGAGGTGGGCGCTCACGTACCAGCCGCCGTTCGAGCCGCTCACCATCCCGGCCGAGTCCGAGTACGTGGGGATCGTCACCTGGAAGGTGCGAGGCCCCTGGAGCGAGTTGAAGACGTCGGTCACGTCCTGCTCGATGTGCTCGGGGCCGCCGAAGGGCGTGATGGCGCGCACGAGCTCGAGGCCAGGGGTGGTCTCTGCATCGGCGGCGGCGTCGGAGGTGTCGGGATCGACGAGCGCCATCTCGAAGTTGCGATCGAACGCGTCGCAGTCCGCGGGCCAGTCCTGCCCGGAAGGCGGCGGATCGGTCTTCCAGTTGCTCCACGGGAAGCACGGCGAGACGAGGTCGACGACGAGGCTCACCTGGGCGAAGGGGCCGCCCGTGAGCTCGACGCTCGCCGTGGCTTTCTGGAAGTCGGGCATCGAAGAGTTACTGCCGATGTGGACGTTGTCGAGCAGCGTCTGCGTGTACGGCGCGGCCGGCTCGGACACGACGTCGACCGAGCCTCCCGCGTCGTCACCGCCGCCGGCGGATGCCGGAGAGCTCGCGGACCCGCACCCGAGCCATGGCCCGGCGAGGAGCGCCAGGGCTGCGGCAGGCGCCGCGGAGAAGAGAGCGAGAGGGAGAAGGAGTGCGCGTCGCGCGGTGCCCATCGAGGCGTCAGCGGTAGCACGCGTGAGTCGGCCGCGGTATCTTGACCGTGAATGGGGACACGCAAGGGGGCGATGGTGTGTGCACTGACCTGCACGGTGGCGCTGGTGGTCGCCTGCGCGAACGGCGGGGGTCAAGCCGACCAGGGCGCCTTCGACGACGCCGGCGCGGACAGCACGGCGAGCGGCTCGGACACCGGGTCGGGGAGCGGCTCGGGGAGCAGCTCGGGAAGCGGCTCTGGCAGCAGCTCGGGCAGTAGCTCCGGCGGGACGACGAGCAGCAGCGGCAGCTCCAGCGGCGGGGCGATGATGGACGGAGGCAACGAGTCCGGAGGTGACGACGGGGGCGGTGCGGGCGACGACGCGTCGAGCGACGACGGGGGCAACGCGCTCTGCTCGACCTCACCCGATCAGTGCGTCGCCAGCGCGACGAGCCTCGGCTCGGTGGCCGGTGACGAGACGGGAGCCACCGTCGCCGCCAGCGGCTACACCTCCGAGTGGCTGCGCCTCGACGAGACGGAGCAGGACAACAGCCCGGTCGGCAAGGCGATGAGCTTCACCGCCACGCTCACATCCCCTCCGGGCCTGAACTACGATCTCTACGCGTACCTCGGAGCCTCGGGAGGCGTCGGGAACATCGAGTGCACCACGGTGAAGGGGCAGTCGACGAACCCCGCCGGCGAGCAGGACCAGGTGACCTTCCAGTGGGGCGAGACCAACGGCGGGATCGCCAACGGCTCCGACGACTCGGCGACCGTGATGATCGAGGTGCGCTGGGTGTCCGGCGTGTGCTCGACCGCCCAGAACTGGTCGCTCCAGGCCCACGGCGACTGAGCCGCGGGCGCGCTCAGCTCAAAACTGCACGCCGACCCGCGCCGACACCTCGTTCAGGTTCGCCAGGGCCGAGTGCGTCGGCAGATCGTAGTAGCCGTAGTTGACGCTGACGCGGAGGTGCCGCGTGGCCCAGTAGTTCACGCCGAGGGTCACGGACGTGACGTTCACGGCGCCGCTCGGCGTCTTCGCGTCGTCCGTGCCACCGCGCGACGAGCCCTGGTACTTGAGCCCCATCTGGTCGACGCGGGCGACCACCTGCACCCCGTGCTGCGCCCGCTGCTGGGGCTGGGAGAGATCGAGGTGGATGGGGCGTCCGTAGCTCGGATAGCCGAGGATGTCGTGGTCGCCGACGATCCAGTAGCCGACCTGCGCGTAGTAGCCCCAGCCCGTGAGCGCGCCGAGGCGCTCGGTGAACGGCGAGAGCTGCAGCCCGTCCACCGCCTCGCGCGTGTGGTAGTCGGCGTACACGAACTCGCCGGTGACGTCGACGTTGCCCACCGGGAGGTAGAGATCCGCGCCGAAGGCCTCCTGCGCCGCGCTCGGCAGGATGTGGATGAGGCGTCCGTACGAGTCCGTGTACGTGGGCTTCCAGAAGGCGAAGCCCTGCGAGGTCGTCAGCAACGGCATGTCGTACCCGACCTTGGTCGAGTCGCGCGAGCCGCCGTGCACCGAGACGCCGAGCTCGGTCCACCTCGTGGAGCTCGTCGTCGTGTTCGCAAAAGGGCGCACGAAGGCGTTGCCCGCAACGTCGTAGCGGCTGTCCGCGTTGGGTCGGTTCGGGCCATCGCCGTTGAAAACGCCCACCGAGTAGTAGAGAACCCGGTCCGGTGATTCGCCCCAGAACATCGCGCCGATGTCGCGCTGCGTGGGCGCGCCGATGGTCCTGACGACGAGCGCGCGCTCGAGGAAGGCCGTCGTGTTGTCGCTGATGCGGTTCTCGAGGGTGAACGGGAGATAGAACTGGCCGGTCTCGACGTTGGCCCACGGCGACGGCGCGAAGTTGACGAAAACGTCGGTCGGCGCAGGGCTGACGGAGGGAGCGTCGACCGTGCTCTCGGCGGGGCTGCAGGTGAGCACCGAGGTCGTCGCGCTGACCTTGCACGAGAGCGCCCCGGTGTTTCCCGCGACGTTGGTCGCCGCCGAGGGCGCGAACTCCACGCCGGTCTGCCACTGCCACTGCTGGAAGAACTCACCGGCCAGCTCGAGGCGCGCGCGACGCAGCTCGAAGCCGTGCGCCGGCGCGCTCCCCGGCGCGAGCTCGTTCAGCCCCGGGCCGAACGCCTCGTAGTAGTCGACGTGGACGCGTCCCATGACGTAGAGGCGAAAGACGTCGTCCGAGCTCCGGATGTAGAAGTTGCCGTTGTGGTAGCCCGAGTGCCACGCCTCCGGAGGAGCCGGATGAAGCTCGTACGCGACCGCGGGAGGCAGGGGTGGCGGCGGCGGAGACGGCGGCGGCGGAGGCACGGGCAACGATGGAGGAGGCGGCAGGGACGCCGGCGGCGCCGGCGGCTCGGGGGGAAGCTGCGCCAGGGCAGGAGGCGCGACGAGAGCCATCGCCAGCGAGAAGAGGAGAGGGGAGCGGTGTTTCACCCGTCCGAGGTTGACGTGGACGAGTTCGTTAGTCAAGAATAGACGTCTACTTTAGAGAACGTCAGGGAGCCCATGATCAACCAGCTGAGGAGTCTTCCGGTCCTCGTCATCGCCGGCGCCGTCGTCTTCGCGGTCGCCGCGTGCGGTGACGACTCGGTCAATCCGTCGATACCCCCGGAGGCGAGCACCGCGAAAGACGCGGCCGGGGAGGGCGGCGAGGGGGGGCACGAGGCCGGCGGCGGGGACGACGCCGCGACGGAGGCTGGCGGCGACCACGCGTCGCCGGAAGCGGGCGACGGAGGCGACGGGGCCGCCGAGCCCGAGGCGGCAAGCGGCGAGGGCGGTGCGGAAGGCGGCGCCGACGCCGGCGGGGAGGGCGGAGATGCCGCCCCGGACTGAGAGACAGTTACTCCGTTATAGTGAACATACTACCGGGCGCAGCGGAAGCCGATGCTCGTGTTCCGAGTGGACGGATCGTACGGGGAGCGGTCCGCGCCACGCAGCATCGTCCAGTCCACCACCTGCCAGCTGCCACCACGCGCGACCCGTCGCGGGTCCTCGCAGGAAGACGTGCCATACGGGCAATAGCGGCTCGCCGTCCACTCCCAGACGTTGCCCGCCATGTCGTAGAGACCGAACGGGTTCGCCGGGTACCTCGCCACCGGCGAGGTGAAGGGCCAGTGATCACTCCCCGCGTAGAGCGCCTTCAGCTGCCGGCCCCGGGTGCGCATCTCGCTCGCGCACTCGTCCCCGCAGCCGTTGACGACGTCCGGCGAAGGCGGCGCCGCGCCCCAGGGGAAGGTGCGACCCTCGGGCCCGCGCGCCGCGTACTCCCACTCCTCCTCGGTGGGCAGGCGCTTGCGGGCCCACCGGCAGTACGTGTCGGCCATCGTCCAGTCGACGCAGTTGACCGGGTGGCTCCGGCGGTCGGCGCGGTCGTCGTTGCAGAACTCGTCGTAGACCCGGTGGTCCGCGTCCGTCGCGCCCGACCAGGCGATCTGCTTCGGCGCCGCAGCGCACGCCCCCGCCAGCACGCACGCGGCATAGGCGACCCCGGTGACCTCGGTCGTGTCCATCTCGAAGGTGGCCACGCGGACATCGTGCAGCGGCTTCTCATCGGGCTCGCCGTCCTCGGAGCCCATGGGAAAGGTGCCGGCCGGGATGCGGACCATCTCGGGCACGACCTTCGCCGCGGGCACCGTCGAGGCCACGGGCGGGGCAGTGGACGCCGCCGGCGGAGCGGGCGGAACCGGCGCCGGGGACGCCGCGCAACCGACGAGGAGCAGCGCACCGGCCGCGAGGCGACGGTCACACATCGGCCTTGAGACGGTACCCGATACCGGGCTCCGTCACGAGGAACTTGGGCCGCGCGGGGTTGTCCTCGAGCTTGTGCCGGAGCTGCGTCATGTAGACGCGAAGGTACTGCATCTGGTGCGCGTGCCCGGGGCCCCACACCTGCTCGAGCAGGTGGCGGTGGGTCATCACCATCCCCGCGTTCTTCACCAGCGCCGTCAGAAGCTTGTACTCGATCGGCGTCAGGTGGACCTCCTCGCCGCGCACGTGGACGAGCCGCTTGACCAGATCGATCACCACCTCGTCGCCGATACGGATGACGGCGGTCGGGGCCTCGCGCGAGGCCGCGGCGTGGCGCAGCGCGACGCGCAGGCGTGCCATGAGCTCCCCCGCCCCGAAGGGCTTCGTGAGGTAGTCGTCGGCCCCGCCGTCGAGCGCCTTCACCTTGCTGTCCTCCTGTCCTCGCGCCGAGATGACCAGGATTGGCACCGTGCTCCACTCGCGCAGCCGACGGGTCACGTCCATCCCGTCCATGTCCGGCAGGCCCAGATCGAGCACCACGGCGTCGGGCGTGTACGACACGGCTTGCTGGATCGCTTCGACCGCCGTCCCCGCCTCGATGACTCGGTAGTCGTGCGACTCGAGCGCGATGCGGACGAACTTTCGCATCTGCGGCTCGTCTTCCACGACGAGCACCAGGGGCATCGACTCGGTCATCTCGCTTCGCTCTCCCGTTCCTCCGGCGCGGGGAGGACACGGACGCTCGCCTGGCCCTCCAGCGGCAGCGTGAAGCGGAACGATGCGCCGCCGCCCGCACGCTCTTCCACCCAGATGCGACCGCCGTGGGCGGCCACGATCCCCCGGCAGATGGTGAGCCCGAGCCCCACGCCCCCGCCCTCGCCCTCGTGCGCGCGATAGAACTTCTCGAACACGCGCTCGGCGTCGCGCGGGCTCACCCCGGGCCCGCGGTCGTTCACCTCCACCTCCAGGACGCCGTCTTGCGCGTGCGCTGCGACATCGATGGGGCTTCCGGCGGGAGTGTACTTGGTCGCGTTCTCCAGCAGGTTGATCAACACCTGCTCGATGAGCGCGGAATCGAACGGCACCAGGGGGAGCTCCGCCGGGATCCGGGTCTCCACCTCGCGCCCGCGCAGCCGGTCCTCCATGCGGCCGAGCGCGGCCCCCACCACCTCTTCGATCGGCTGGGGCTCCTCGTGCACCTTGAGGGCGCCGGCCTCGAGACGCGTCATGTCGAGGAGGTTACGCACCAGCCGGTTCAGGCGGAGCGCCTCCTCGTGCGCCGTCTGCAGGAGCTCGCGCCGGATGTGCTCGTCCTTGGGGCCGTGCTCGTCGAGCAGCGCGCTGGTCGCGCCCGTGACGACGGCGAGCGGCGTTCGCAGGTCGTGCGACACGGAGCTGAGGAGCGAGTTGCGGAGCTGCTCCGTCTCGGCGCGAAGGTGAGCGCGGCGGGCCTCCTCGGCGAGCTGCGTCCGCTCGACCGCCGAGCCGATGAGCCCCGCGAACGTGTCGAGGAGCTGCTGCTCGTCGGCGTCCCCCAGGCGGGTCTCGGGGGACGGATACAGCGCGAGGACCCCGACCCGCCCGCGCGCCCCCTTCAGCGGCATGAACAGCGCCCGCGCGGAGGGCAGCGTGTCCGTTCCGAGGCCGGCGGGGCGCTGGTGAAGCCACACCCACTCGGCCACGCCCTTGTCCTTGTCGGCATCGTCCAGCGTCCCCGGCTCGGCGAACGTGCCCTCGAGCATGCCGTCGGAGCCCGGCAAGAGCACCGCGACGCGAACCCCGAAGACCTCGCGCAGGTGCCGGTCCGCCGCGGCCAGCAGCAGGTCACGCGACGGCGCCAGGCCGAGCTCGCGGCTGATGGCGTAGAGGCTCGCGGTCCGCTGCTCGCTGCCGCGGGCGCTGTCGGCCTGGTCGCGGATGCGCTTGGTGAGGTGGCTGATGATCACGGCGACGAGGAACATCACGGCGAACGTGACGGTGTGCCGCAGATCGGAGACGGCGAAGCTGTAGTACGGCGGGATGAAGAAGAAGTCGAACGCGAGGACGCAGAGCACGGCCGCCAGCAGCGACGGCACGTACCCGTAGCGCATCGAGACGACGACGACCCCGAGCAGGTAGATCATCACGACGTCCGCCAGCTGCTCCTGGCCGAAGCCGTACCACCCGATGACGGTGCAGACCGCGGTGATGGCGACCGCCGCGACGCCCCCCGTGAGCTCCAGCGCCCGTCGCGTCTCGGGTCGAGGAGGCGCGGGCGCCACCGCTTCGCCGCCGGACTGCCCGGAGATGACGTAGACGTCGATCTCCAGGCTCTTACGGACGATGTCGTCGAGGAACGAGGACCGAAGGACCTCGAGCCAGCGCGGGTGCGTCGGCTTGCCGACCACGATCTTCGTCGCGTTGCGCTTGCGCGCGTAGCGCACGGTCTCCACCGCGGCGTCCTCCGCCCGGAGCACCACCGCCTCCCCACCGAGCGACTCGACGAGCCTCATGTTCTGCGCGAGGCGCTCGCGGTCCTCGGTCGACAGGCGCAGCGAGACCTGCGTCTCCACGTACACGCCGACGAGCTCCGCGTGCAGGCTGGTCGCCATGCGCCTCGCCGCACGCACGAGCCGCGCCGAGTGCGGGCTGGGCGACACGCACACGAGGACTCGCTCGCCGGTGTGCCACGACTCCTCGATGCCGTGCGCGGCCTTGTAGCCCCGCATCTGCGCGTCGACCCGCTCGGCGGTGCGGCGCAGCGCCAGCTCGCGGAGCGCAATGAGGTTGCCCGCGCGGAAGAAGTTGTCGACGGCGCGCGCCGCCTGCTGCGGCACGTACACCTTGCCCTCGCGCAGGCGCTCGAGGAGCTCGTCGACGGGCAGGTCGACGACGCGCACCTCGGACGCCGTGTCGAACACCGCGTCGGGCACGGTCTCGCGCACGATGACGCCGGTGATCTGCGCGACGACGTCGTTCAGGGTCTCGAGGTGCTGCACGTTCAACGTGGTGAAGACGTCGATCCCCGCGCCGAGGAGCTCGTCCACGTCCTGCCAGCGCTTCAGGTGACGGGAGCCGGGCGCGTTCGTATGCGCGAGCTCGTCGACGAGGAGAAGCTGCGGCCTCCGCTTCAGCGCCACGTCGAGGTCGAGCTCGTCGAGCTGGATCCCCCGGTGCTCCACCGGCCGCCGCGGCAGGAGCTCGAGGCCGATGAGCAGCGACCCCGTGTCGTACCGACCGTGCGTCTCCACGATGCCCACCACGACGTCACGCTTCTGATCTTCCGCCTCGCCGCGCGCGGCCTCGAGCATCGTGTACGTCTTGCCGACGCCGGGCGCGAAGCCGAAGAAGATGGTCAGTTTCCCGCGCGCCGAGATCTGCTCCTGCTCGCGGACGCGCGCGAGAAGCTCGTCCGGATCGGGCCGGCGTTCCGTGTCGCTCATCCGCGTCCAGTATAGCCACGGGTGCACCGCTCCGAGGTGCGGTCCATACTCTCGCCCATGAAACGCGCTTTCTCCTTCGCTCTTCTCTTCCTCGTCTCTCTTCCGGTGGCATGCGGCGGGACGACGGCCGCCACCCCACAGGACGCAGGCTCCTCCGACGCTCCCTTCGGCGGGGACGTCGTCTCCCCGATGCCGGAGGGCGGCGGCGGCCACGACGGCTCGACGAGCCCGCCACTCACCCCGACGAGCAAGCTCGACATCCTCTTCACCGTCCAGAACTCGGCCTCCATGGCGGGGGTGGGCCCGTACCTTCAGGCGTCCGTCCAGGCGATGTTCGATCGCCTCCTCTACCCCAACTGCGTCGACGCGGGCGGGGCCGTCGTGGGGGTCTCGTCCGCGGGCGCATGCGCCACGGGCAGTCTCGAGTTCCAGCCCATCACGGACCTCCACGTCGGGATCGTGACGACGTCGCTGGGTGGGCGGGGCGGCGATCAGTGCGCCGACAGCCAGACGAACCCGGCGAACGCCGCCCTCAACGCGCACGCCGACGACCACGGAGAGCTCATCAACCGGACGGGCGCGGGCGAGACGCCGCTGGCCGACGCGTCGCCTTCCAACTTCCTCGCCTGGTTCCCGAGCGTCCCGCAGAACGCGACGCAGCCCGCTCCTGCCGTGCCCCCCATCGGAGCGGAGTCGCAGCTCGTCAGCGACTTCCAGGGGCTGCTCGCCGACACGGGGGTGCACGGCTGCGGCTTCACGGCGCCGCTCGAGGCCTGGTACCGCTTCCTCGTCCAGCCCGATCCCTACGAGAGCATCGCGCTGAGCACCAACACCGCCCAGTACACCGGCATCGACGCGACCATCCTGCAGCAGCGGCACGACTTCCTGCGCCCCGATTCGGCGGTGGCGATCGTCCTCGTGGCGCTCGAAAACGACCGGAGCGCGGATCCGCTCACCATCGGCGCGCAGGGGTGGGCGTTCTCGAACCTCAACTTCCCCGGCTCGCCGAACGGCGCCGCGCCGGAAGGGACGATCGAGTGCCAGTCGAATCCGGAAGACCCGAACTGCACCTCGTGCGTCTTCGTCTCGAGCGATCCGAACTTCGCCACGCGCTGCCCGAACGATCCCCCCAACGGGACCGACGGGTACCTGGACCCCAGCGACGACGCCCTCAACGTGCGCTTCTTCCACATGAAGCAGCGCTTCGGCCTCGACGCGCAGTTCCCGGTCTCTCGCTACGTCACGGCCCTGCAGAGCCCCATGGTGCCCGACAGCCTCCACGAGCACGACATGACGGGCGACTACACGCCGACGCTCAACTGCGTGAACCCGCTCTTCGCGACCGGGCTCCCGACCAGCGCTGCGTCCGGTCTCTGCGCGCTCACGCCCGGACCCCGTCAGCCGGGCCAGGTGTTCTTCGCGGTGATCGGCGGGGTGCCGCACCAGCTCCTCCAGTCGAACCCCTCCGACCCGGACAGCCCTCAGAAGCCCGCGCTGTCCGCCGCGGACTGGACCGCGATCCTCGGCGCCAACCCGCTCGAATACGACTTCACCGGGGCCGACTTCCACATGCTCGAGTCGGAGAGCGCCCGCACGCAGAGCGCGTGCCCTCCCACGGCGGCCGACGACTGCGATCCCATCAACGGTCGCGAGATCACCACCGGCAAGAGTGACCTCGAGTACGCGTGCATCTTCCCGCTCGCGGCGCCGCTCGACTGCACGCAGGCCGCCAACGTGGGCGCTTGCGAGTGCGCGGTAGGCTCCTTGATCGACGAGACGCCGCTCTGCTCGAAGGACGCGAGCGGCACCTACACGGAGACGCAGATCAACGGCGGGGCCTACCCCACGATTCGCCCGCTCGCCCTCGCCCAGGCGCTCGGGGCGCAGGCCGTGGTGTCGTCCATCTGTCCCATCCACACCACCGAGGCGACGCCGGGCGATCCCCTCTACGCGTACCGTCCGGCGTTCACGGCGCTCATCGACCAGGTGTCGACGACGCTCGTGAAGTAGCGGCCGCCCGAGGGGGCTCGCGCCCGCGGCCTCAGTGCGCGCAGTGGCTGCTGCTGCAGTGGCCGCCGCCGCACTCGCTGTCGAAGTTGCATCTTCCGTCCGGCGCGGTGGAGCACTTCGCGCTGTTGCACTTGGCGCCGCCGCCCCCGCAGTCCGAGTCGAAGGCGCAGCTGGAGCCGGCGCTGTCGGCGCACTTGCTGCTGTTGCACTTGACCCCCGCGTGGCAGTCCGACGCGAAGCTGCACTTGCCGTAGCCGTCCGCGTCGGCCGGGGGCGCGCTCGCCGCGAGGGCCGCCAGCACGCCCAGACCCGCCAGAACCGAGAACACCGTCTTCTTGAGCATTAGTTCGACCTCGCGACCGGATCCTACGGCAGGTGGCCGGGCGACCTTCCCCGCGTCACGCTCCGGCGGCGGGCGGCGCGAGGTACTCCAGCTCCACGTGGAGCTCACGCTTGCCCCCTGGAGCGACCTCGATGAGCGACTCGCCCGTGTTCAGCGCGTCCGCGGGGGCCGTCCACGGCTCGACGCACACGAAGTCGCGGCCGGCCAGCGTCCACACCACCCAGCGCGTCATCTCGGCCGAGCCCCGGATCGCCAGGCGCGCGCCGTCGGCCCACGTGAGCTCGCTCGCGGTGCTCCCGTGGTCGATGAGGTGGAGATCGACCTCCTTCGCGGTGAGATCGAAGCCGTGGAACGGGACGGTCCTCTTCTCGACGTTGTCGAACGCGCGCGTGGCGTGGGTGGCGATCCGCGCCGCCGCCTTGCCGGCATCGGGCACCAGGAAATAGGGGTGGAGCCCGAAGGCGAAGGGGAGGGGCTCGCGCCCGGAATTCTCGACGTCCACGTCGAGGCGAAGGGTCGTCCGTGCGAGGGAGAAGGTGATCGCGACGAGGAAGTCGTAGGGGTAGGCAGCGCGCGTGGCCTCGGTTGCACGGAGGACCAGCGTCGCGCGGGCGGCGTCGGTCGCCGCCACCGAGCGTGTCTCCCAGGCGAGATCGCGCGCGAAGCCGTG
>Ga0302326_10026359_pt1 | contig 11751 bp, 11 predicted proteins | sample Palsa_T0_3_FD_202264 | JGI IMG/M metagenome (GOLD analysis project Ga0302326, IMG submission 202264) | Peat permafrost microbial communities from Stordalen Mire near Abisko, Sweden - Palsa_T0_3 | ecosystem: Environmental > Terrestrial > Soil > Palsa > Peat permafrost | place: Sweden: Abisko... | reverse complement strand
ACAACCATCAACCAAATCGTCGGCGAAATCACCACCACCCGCATCACCGAACGCGGCGAAACCCGCGCCGACGACAAAACCTCAGACGCCGCAATGGAAGAACGCAAACAAGCGGGATACTTCTAGGCGTGCCTGGCCGCGGGCAATGAGCATCGTTTCGCTCCCGATCATGCGCCGGCGACGGCGCGGCGCGGCCAATGTCGTCTGGCAGGACGGCATCGTCGACCGCCAGGAGCGCTGGGACATGCTCGGCACGCGCGGCGGAACGGTCTGGTTCACCGGCCTATCAGGCTCGGGCAAGTCGACGACCGCCGCGGCGGTCGAGGCAGCACTGATCGCAGAAGGCCGCTGGGCCTACCGCCTCGACGGCGACAACCTGCGCCACGGGCTCTGCAGCGATCTCAGCTTCGACCGTCAGGATCGGGCCGAGAACGTCCGTCGCGTCGCCGAACTGGCGCTGCTGTTCGCCGACGCCGGCGCGATCGCGCTGGTCTGCCTGGTGTCCCCCTACCGGGCCGATCGCGCCCAGGTTCGCGAGTTGCACGAGCAGGCCGGGCTCGACTATCTCGAGGTCTACGTCAGCACGAGCCTCGAGGAGTGCGCGCGCCGCGACGTCAAGGGCCTCTACGCGCGCGCCGAGCGCGGCGACATCGCTGACCTGACGGGGCTCGGCGCGCCGTACGAGGCGCCGACCGCTCCGGACCTCGAGATCGACGAGCGGCTCGACATCGAAGCCGCGGCGCGCCTCGTAATGACGGCGATCAGCCAGCGATAGCGCACCAGCGGCTTCAGCGCTGCTTGACCAGCGGCTTCAGTGCTGCTTCGCGCGGCGGAGCTGGTTGCGCTCCTCGTGCATGCTGACGACACGCTCGATCAGCTGCAGGATCTGCGAAACCCCGGTCGCCTTCGCCTGCCCGTAGTGGAAGGCCTCGCGCCAGTCGGCGACGCGCGCTCCCTCGTCGACCATCGCGTTGAAGAACTCGCGGCGCATCTCGACGTTGACGCGCGCGTCGGTCGCGAGCGCCTTCGTGATCGTCGGCCCGGGAAGCTCGACGCGGTACTGCTGCACGTCGCCGCGGCCGCGTAGCTCGACCGAGAGCACGAGCTTCAGCTGGCGCAGCGCCGGAACCTCCTCGGTGACGATCGCGATCGCCTGCGCGATCTGGCTCTTCGCATCGGTCGAGGCGTTCATCGGTGGTCGAGTCTAGCTGGCGGGCGAGCGCGCGATCACAGGGGATTGCGCTCAAGCACCTTGCGGCCGATCAGCATCCGCTGGATCTCGGAGGTTCCCTCGCCGATCAAGAGCAGCGGCGCATCGCGGTAGAGCCGCTCGATCTCGTACTCCTCAGAGTAACCGTAGCCGCCGTGGATCCGAAATGACTCCTCGACGCAGAAGCGGCCGGCCTCGGAAGCGAACAGCTTGGCCATGCCGGCCTCCATGTCGGAGCGCTCGCCGGCGTCCTTCAACCGCGCTGCGCGCAGCATCATCAGGCGCGCGGCCTCGACCTGCGTGACCATGTCCGCGAGCTTGAACTGGATCGCCTGGTGCTGCGCGATCGGCTTGCCGAAGGCGATGCGCTGCTGCGAGTAGCGGAGCGCCAGCTCGAGCGCGCGCTGAGCGATGCCGACGCCACGGGCGGCAACGTTGACGCGCCCGACCTCGAGCGCGTCCATCATCTGCGCGAAGCCGTGGCCGAGCCCAGCCTCCTCGCCACCGAGGATGCTGTCGGCCGGCGTGCGGAAGCCGTCGAAGACGAGCTCGGTCGACTCGACTCCCTTGTAGCCGAGCTTGTGGATCTGCGGCGGCACCGTCAGCCCCGGGTTGCTCGCGGCGCCCGGCTCCTTCTCGGCGATGAAGCACGTCAGCCCGCGGTGGCGCGGCTCGGCGCTCGGGTCGGTCCGCACGAGGACGAAGACGAGGCCGGAACGCAGGCCGTTTGTGACCCACATCTTCTGGCCGTTGATCTCCCAGTCGCCGCTCTCGAGCTTCTTCGCCGAGGTCTTGATCGCCGCCACATCCGATCCGAGCTCGGGCTCCGACAGCGAGAACGCGGCGCGAACGTCTCCGGTCGCCATCCGCGGCAGCAGGCGCTCGCGTTGCTCGTCGCTGCCGAACTTGAGCAGCAGGTAGGAGCCGATGAAGTGGGTGTTGATGATCCCGGAGATCGAGATCCAGCCGCGCGAGAGCTCCTCGACGATCATCGCGTAGGTCGTCAGATCGAGGCCCATGCCGCCGTATTCCTCGGGAATCGTGACGCCGAACAGGCCGAGCTCCTTCATCTGCCCGACGATCTCCTCGGGGAACTCGTCCTCGTGGTCGTAATGCCCGGCGCGCGGCAGGATCTGCTCGTCGGTGAACTGGCGGATCATCTCGACGATCGCCCGCTGCTCATCGCTGATCTCGGAGCTGGAATCCGATCTAACGCTCATTGCTGTGCCGCTCCGTCGGTCGGGGCCCGGGGGCAGAGGATAGCGCCGCGGGCGAGCGCGCCGAGCTCCTCAGAGCCCGACGATCGCGTCGATCTCGACCAGCGCCCCGCGTGGCAGCTCGGCGACGCCGACCGTCACGCGGGCCGGCGGCGCGAGCGGAAACATCTCCTCGAAGACCGCGTTGACCTCGGCGAAGGCCTCCAGCTCGACCATGTAGACGGTCAGCCGCAGCGCCCGCGCGAGCGAGGTTCCAGCGGCCTCGCAGACCGCGGCGAGGTTGTCGAGGCAGCGCCGCGCCTGCGCGCCGATGCTAACGCTGACGATCTCGCCGCTAGCCGGGTCGAGCGGTATCTGCCCTGAGCAGAACAGGAGATCGCCAAAGCGCACGGCGTGGCTGTAGGGGCCGATCGCCTCGGGCGCAGCCGGCGCCACGATTGCTTGCCGCTCGCTTGGCATCGCCGTCCTACGATAGACCGGGCTGGGTCTCGGTGCGAGCGCAACGCTCCGATGCGCTACGGTCATTGCGATGCGGCGTGTCGTCAAGGGAGCAGCGCTCGCGACGGCGACGGTGGCTGGCTCGCTGCTGATCGCCAGTGCCAGCGCCCAGGCTGCAGTCACGCCGGTGGCGTTCACGCCGTGCACCAGCGCCAGCGCCTCCGGCTTCGGCTGCGCCCAGCTGACGGTTCCGCTGGACCCAAGCGGCGCCGTCCCGGGAACCGTGACGCTCTCGATCGAGCGCAAGGTCGCCGTGACGGGGACGGCTACGCAGGCGATCATCGGCCTCGCTGGCGGGCCCGGCCAGGCGGCGCTCCCGTTCGCGCAGGACATCGAGCAGACGGTCGCCACAGCGCTCCAGACGCGCGACCTAGTCGTCTTCGACCAGCGCGGCACCGGGACCTCCGGCGCGCTCAGCTGCCCGGCGCTCGCGGCGGCGAACGTCAACCTCACGCCGTCGGTCGTCGGTGAGTGCGCGACGCAGCTCGGCCCGGCGCGCGCGTTCTATGAGACCGACGACTCGGTCGCCGACATCGAGGCGATTCGCGAGGCGCTCGGCTACAGCCAGGTCATCCCCTACGGGACCTCCTACGGGACGAAGGTCGCGCTGCGCTACGCCGAGCAATACCCCGCGCAGACCGGCGGCCTGCTGCTCGACTCGACGGTCCCGCCCAACGGCCCCGACGTCTACAGCGCCTCGAGCTTTGCCGCGATCCCGACGGTCCTCGCCAACCTCTGTGCCCGCCACGCCTGCGCCGGCATCACCCGCCATCCGCTGGCCGACCTCACGAAGCTCGTGACGCGTCTCAACACGAGTCCCGTTCGGGCGAAGGTGATCACCGCCAACGGCCAGGTCAGGCATGTCGAGATCACCTCTGACGCGGTCTTCAACGAGTTGATCGCCGGCGACCTCGACCCGCTGTTGCGCGCGAACCTTCCGGCGGCCCTGCACGCCGCCGTTTTCGGCGATTACTCATTGCTGGCGATGCTCGTCTACGTCGCCAACGCGCCCGAGGGCGGCGTCAACAACGAGCTCTACCTCGCGACGACCTGCGAGGAGCTGCCGTTCCCGTGGAATCGCGCCGACACGCCGAGCGAGCGAGCGACCGCGGCGCTGGCGGCATTCCAGGCGCTGCCGGCCTCGACGTTTGCGCCGTTCACGGGCAAGACCGGCTACGACACGAGCGACGCCCCCTACTGCGCCGGCTGGTCATTCGCGACGGCGGCGCCCGAGCCGAGCACCGGAACGCTCCCGAACGTGCCGACGCTGATCATCAGCGGCGCCGAGGACATGCGCACCCCGACCGCTGACGCCGAAGCAGTCGCCCACGCAATCCCCGACGCGACGTTGCTCGTCGTCCCCAATACCGGCCACTCCGTCCTCGGCACTGAGCCGACCAACTGCGCCCAGGACGCGGTCAACGCGTTCTTCGGCGGCGCGGCGATCGAGCGGTGCACGAAGACGGCAATACCTGCCACGCTCGAGCCGACGCCGGTGCCGCCGCGATCGCTGTCAACGCTGAGGCCCGCTCCCGGTACACACGGCCGCGCAGGCAAGACCGTGCGAGCGGTCCTCGACACGCTCTCGCAGTCGATCGAGATCGGCGTCGACAACTACCTCAACGGCTCGTCGGTCACCGCCACCGTTCGCTTCGGTGGCCTGCGCGCCGGCTGGGGATCCTTCTCGCTGAGCGGCCTGCACCTGCACCACTACTCCTACCTGCCGGGGATCACGGTCAGCGGCGAGTATGCGACGAAGTCGAAGACCTACGCACTGAGGATCGGCGGCGCCAAGGCGGCGCACGGCGACCTGATCTTCAACACGAAGCGGAAGACGCTCACCGGCAGGCTTGGCGGCGTCACGATCGACACGACCGACAAGCAGCTGAGCACGCAGCGATACGCGATTCGCGCGAGCACCGCACAGATCGCCGGCCACGCCTTCGCGACGCGGCTCGCGGGTCTCTAGCTCGCACGGCCGATGGCGAACGCGCTCGCAGCCGAGGCGTCGCCGTATCTGCGCCAGCACGCCGGCAATCCGGTCGACTGGCTGCCCTGGGGGGCGCAGGCGCTCGCCCGCGCGCGCGAGCGCGATCTGCCGCTGTTCGTCTCGATCGGCTATGCGGCCTGCCACTGGTGTCACGTGATGGAGCACGAGTCGTTTTGCGACCCCGCCACCGCGGCGCTGATGAACGAGCGCTTCGTCTGCGTCAAGGTCGACCGCGAGGAGCGCCCCGACATTGACGGCGTCTACATGGAAGCCGTCCAGCTGATGACCGGGCACGGCGGCTGGCCGCTCAACGTCTTCCTCACGCCGGACCAGGAGCCGTTCTTCGGCGGCACCTATTGGCCGCCACAGCCACGCCACGGGATGCCCTCGTTTCGCGAGGTGCTCGCGAGCGTCGCCGAGATATGGAGCACCAGGCGCGAGGAGGCAAGCGACGTCGCCGCGCGCCTCACGGAGCGCCTACGCGAGAGCGCAAACCTGCAGGCCGCTGACACGACGATCGACGAGACGATGCTTGACGACGCCGTGGCGCGGCTACGCGAGATCTATGACGCGCGCCACGGCGGCTTTGGTGGGGCGCCGAAGTTCCCGCCGCACTGCGCGCTCGAGTTCCTGTTGCGCCGCGGCGAGCTCGAAATGGTGAGCGCGACGCTGCGGGCGATGGCCGCCGGCGGCATCTGCGACCAGGTCGGCGGCGGCTTCGCGCGCTACTCGGTCGACGCGCGGTGGACCGTGCCGCACTTCGAGAAGATGCTCTACGACAACGCGCTGCTGGCGCGCTCCTACCTGCACGCCTGGCAGCTCAGCGGCGATGAGCTGCTGCTGCGCACCTGCCGCGAGACGCTCGACTTCTGCGTGCGCGAGCTGCGCGCCGACGACGGCAGCTTCTACTGCTCGCTTGACGCCGACAGCGAGGGCGTTGAGGGTCGCTACTACGTCTGGACGCTGGCGGAGCTCGAGGCGGTGCTGGGCGAGCGCGCGCACGACGCGATCGAGTACTTCGGCGCGAGCGCGGCGGGGAACTTCGACGGTGCCAATGTGCTCGTCGCGACCGGCCGGGAACCGGCCGATCGCTCCTCGATCCGGAAGAAGCTGCTGGAGGTGCGCAGCCGCCGTGTTCGGCCGGGGCTGGATGACAAGCGCCTCACGGCTTGGAACGCGTTGATGATCGCCGCGCTTGCCGATGCGGGCGCGGCGCTGGAGGAGCCGCTGTACCTCGATGCGGCGGTCGCCGCGGCCGAGTTCGTCTGGCGTGAGATGCGCGACGCCGACGGGCGGCTGCTGCGCAGCTATGGCCTCGGCGGCGCGCGGATCCCCGCCTATCTCGAGGACCACGCGTTCCTGCTCGAGGCGCTGCTGACGCTGTACGAGGCGACGTTCGACGAACGGTTCTTCGGTTGGTCGGTCGAACTCGCCGAGACGCTGCTCGATCGCTTTCGCGACAGCGAGCGCGGCGGCTTCTTCGTCAGCTCGCGCGACGGCGAGCGGCTGATCGCCGAGCGCAAGGAGCTCGAGGACCATCCGATCCCCGCCGGCTCATCGAGCGCGGCGCTTGGCCTGCTGCGCCTCGGCGCGCTGAGTGGCGAGCGCCGCTACGAGGACGCCGCACTCGGCGCGATCGGACTCTGCGCGCACCTCGCCCCGCGCTTCCCGACGGCGTTCGGCCACCTCCTCTGCGCCGCCGACTTTTACGTCTCCGATGTCAAGGAGGTCGCGCTCGTCGGGCCAGACCTCGCGCCGTTCGAGCGGATCATCCGCAGCCGCTTCCTCCCCCACATCGTCTTGGCCGGGTCCGACGGCAGCGCCACGAGCAACGTGCCTCTGCTGGCCAGCCGCTCGCCGGGCGCCAGCCCGGCGACGGTGGCCTTCGTCTGCGAGCGGTTCGCTTGCCAGGCGCCCGTAAGCACGCCGAACGAGCTGGCCCAGATTTTCGGGGCGGTGCATGCACCGCCCCGCGACCCGGCGCATGCGCCGGGTCGTCCCAGCTAGAGGATCTGGATGTAGCGGTCGAGCTCCCAGGGCGTGACCTGGACGCGGTACTCATCCCACTCGCGGCGCTTGATCTCGACGTAGCGGTTGAAGGTGTGCTCGCCGAGCGTGCGCAGCGCGAGCTCGGAGTCGGCGGTCAGCTCGACCGCGGCGCCAAGCGTCTCGGGGAGCTGCTCGATGCCGAGACGGCGGCGCTCTTCGGGCGCCAGGTGGTAGAGGTTGCGCTCCATCGGCTCGGGCAGCTCGTAGCCCTTCTCGATCCCCTCGAGGCCCGCCTGCAGCAGCGCCGCGAACGTCAGGTAGGGGTTGCAGGCGGGATCGGGACAGCGCAGCTCCATCCGCGTCGCCGCCTCGTTGCCGGGGTGAAAGAGCGGCACGCGGACCAGCGCCGAGCGGTTGCGCCGCGACCAGGCGATGTAGACCGGGGCCTCGTAGCCGGGGACCAGGCGCTTGTAGGAGTTGACCCACTGGGCGAAGATCGAGCAGATCTCGCGCGCGTGGCGCAGCTGGCCGGCGATGAAGCCCTTGCCCGCCGCCGACAGGTGGTAGTGGTCGTCGGCATCGAAGAAGGCGTTCGTGCCGCCGGCGAAGAGCGACTGGTGGGTGTGCATGCCGGAGCCGTTCTCGCCGAACAGGGGCTTGGGCATGAACGTCGCGTGCCAGCCGTAGCTCAGCGCGAGCTCCTTGACGGTGATGCGGTAGGTGACGCAGTCGTCGGCCATCTTCAGCGCGTCGGCGTAGCGGATGTCGATCTCGTGTTGCGAGGGGCCGGCCTCGTGGTGGCTGTACTCGACGTGGATGCCGAGCTGCTCGAGGGCGATCGCCGTGTCGCGACGGACGCCTGAGCCGGCGTCGAGCGTCGTCAAATCGAACGAGCCGCCGGTGTCGAGCGGCTCGGTGCCGGTGGCGTCGCGGAAGAGGAAGTACTCGAGCTCGGGGCCGACGTTGAACGTGTCGAAGCCGAGGTCGTTCGCGCGCTGGAGCGCGCGTCGCAGGATGTGGCGGGGGTCGCCCTCGTAGGGGGTGCGCTCGGGCGTCAGGATGTCGCAGAACATCCGCCCGACGCCCTGCTCCTCGGGGCGCCAGGGCAGCACCGAGAAGGTGCTCGCGTCGGGCATCGCGATCATGTCGGACTCCTCGATCGCGTTGAAGCCGGTGATCGAGGAGCCGTCGAAGGCGACCCCGTGGTCGAAGGCGGCGTCGAGCTCGGTGGCGTTGATCGAGAACGACTTGAGCTGACCGAGGATGTCGGTGAACCAGACGTTGATGAAGCGGACCTTGCGCTCGGCAACGATCGCCTTGACGTCGTCCGCGGTGATTGGCTTGGCGGCCATGATCTTGAGCTCCTAATCGCAGTCCACCGCGCGGGAGGCACGAGCGGCCGTTACTGGCACCCTAAATGATCGGCCCGGCGGCGGGCGCCTTGCGCAGGTGCGCTCGCGGTCGCTCTAGAGGGTCGCCGAGTCGCGGCGCTCGACGCCCGGCGCGGGCCGGGTGGCGCCCGGCTGCTCATCGTCGAGGCGGTCGAGCCAGGCGCGAGCCCACTGCTTGAGCTCGGCGAGCGCGGGGGCAAGCTCGCGGCCCTTGCGCGTGAGCGCGTACTCGACGCGCACGGGCGGTCCGGGGTGGACGGTGCGCTCGACGAGGCCCCACGCCTCGAGCTCCTTGAGGCGGTCGGACAGCATCCGGTCGGAGAGGTCGGTGACCGCGCTCGCGATCTGGGAGAAGCGCAGCGAGCTGGTTTGGATCAGGATCTCGAGGATCGCCCCGGTCCAGCGGCGACCGATCAGTTCGACGGCGCGGTGGTAGAGCGGGCAGCACGACGGTGTGCTCCAGCCGCCACCCGCTTCCCCGCTGTCCGGATCGTGGGAAGCGGCCTCACCTTCGCGTACGTATGACCCTGACGCCATGGCGTGGGCGTCCTACGCTGCGCGCAGCGTCCTCGAGTCCTCGACCGATCCGTCGACGGGGACATCGCCGGCTACGTTGACCATCGCCGTGAACACCTCGAGCGAGGCGAACGCGATCGCCTCGAGCAGCTGCTCATCGGTCCAGCCAACCTCACGCGCCTCCTCGTGGAGGTACGCGGGCAGCGGCCCGTGGCTGTCGAGCGTTGCCTTGAGGTAGCGCAGCAGCGCGGCCTCCTTCGGGTCGCCCGAGTCGAACTCGCGCGCCTTCGCAACCTCGTCGAGGCCAAGGCCGGCTGAGCGGGCGGTGCGGCCGTGCAGCGCGATACCGGGCGCTGAGCCGTACTGCTCGGCGACCGCAAGCGAGATCCGCTCGAGCGTGCGTACGTTTAGGGACCCACGACGCAGCTCCGCCCGGAAGCGCGCGTAGGCGCGCAGCGCGGCCGGCGAGCCGGCGAGCACGCCAAGGAAGTTCGGCAGCTGACCACCGGTCGAGAGTGCGCCGCGCAGTACCGGCATCGAGGCATCGGGCGCCGTTAGGTCGTCGTGTATCTGGAACCTGCTCATCGTCGTCTTCATCGCACTCACGCTTTGCTTTTCGTTGTTGCTTTACCTTCTGCTTACAACTTACCTTTGGTAAGGATACTAAATTCGGGCCACAATTCAAGCCTCTACCCACGTATTCAGTACTGAAACGCGCTGGGGCGGCTCTTGTTGCACATTCGCGGCCGCGCATCAGCTTCCTGTCTAGGTATACGCGCGCGGGCCTCTGGCGGATGCGTCGCTTGCGTGGCGGATGCGTCGCTGGCGCGCCGGCGCCAGCCGGCTTGGCTCAGTGTCCGGCTACGGCCGCTACGAACGAGGCGATGTCGTTTGCGTCCTGGCCGGAGTAGAGATCGGCCGGCATCTGGCCTCCGGGTCCGGCGAAGCCGTTCGCGAGGGCGTAGAGCACTAGCGCCTTTTGCGGACGCAGCACGTCGAGGTCGGGGCCGATACGCGCGACCGCGTTGACGGCGGCGAGCGTATGGCAGGTGGCGCAGGTCTTCGCGAACAGCGCGCGACCGGTGGCCTCGTCGGCGGTCAGGTGGATCCCATGCGGACCGTTGCGCGGAGCGTCGCGCCCGTTGTGGTAGGAGACGATGATCGCCACGGCGATCGCGGCCGCCGAGACGAAGGTGAGCAGGCCGATCGCGCCGAGCATCGCGAGCCTGTCCCGCCGACGCTCTTCTGTGGTCTCCGAAGCCACGCGCCGGAACATATCTGATGCGGCTGACCGCGGGCGGCGGCGCGATGGGCCCGGTGGCGGGGCACGGCGGGCGGCGTATTGGAATAGAAAGACCCCGCCTTGCGGCGGGGTCTTTCGTTAGCGGGCCTGTAAGCCGGATTCTGTCTTGAGCAGCCATCCATCTGAGCGGCCTACCTGGACCTCGGCGGGCAGCCTGCGAGCGGTCCTGCTTGGCCTTGCATCGGGTGGGGTTTGCCTGGCCGCCGCGTCGCCGCGACGCCGGTGCGCTCTTACCGCACCATTTCACCCTTACCGGCGCGCAACTCACGTGTGGCCGCGCGCTTAGGCGGTGTCTTTTCTGTGGCACTTTCCCGCGGGTTTCCCCGGGTCGCCGTTAGCGACCACCCTGCCCTTTGATGTCCGGACTTTCCTCGAAGGCGAACCTCCGCGGCTGCTTGGCCTGCCGCTTGACAGTAGCGCGAGCCGACCGAGCGCGCCAGTCGCGCACCGCGGCGGCCGACCGGACACGAGAGGTCGAGCTCAGAGCAGCGAGCGCATCACTCCCACAACGCGGCCGAGGATCCGGACGTCGCTGCTACGGATCGGTTCCATCGACGCGTTCTCGGGCTGCAGGCGAACATGATCGGCTTCGCGGAAGTAACGCTTGACCGTAGCCTCCTCGCCAACCAGAGCGACGACGATCTCGCCGTCGGTTGCATGCTCCTGGGAGCGGACAACCACGAGGTCGCCCTCAATGATCCCCGCGTCGCGCATCGACTCGCCGCGGACGCGCAGGAGGAAGGTCCCGTCGTCTCCCCCGGCTGCCTGCGGCACGGACACGTAGTCCTCGATGTTCTCCTCGGCCAGTACCGGTTGGCCGGCCGCGACCGTGCCGAGCAGCGGCAGTCCAGCAGGGTGGGCGATCGCCGCCGCGCCATGAACAACCCGATGGAGCAGCTCGAGCGCGCGCGGCTTGGACGGGTCGCGGCGCAACATGCCGAGTTGCTCGAGGTTCGCAAGGTGCTGATGCACCGTCGAGGACGAGGCCAGCCCAACGGCTTTGCCGATGTCCCGAACGGTCGGCGGATACCCGTGCTGCGCGCCGTACTCTTCGATGAAGTCGATGATCTCCTGCTGGCGTTTGGTCAGATCCACCCGAGCCTCCTAGACGCGACCACCCTTGAACCGAACACTTGTTCGTGAACCTTAGCGCCCGTCCAGGACGGAATCAAGCGCCTATACTCGCTGGTCCTGCGCCTGTGGCGGAATTGGTAGACGCGCAAGGTTGAGGGCCTTGTGAGCGCTTAGCTCGTGGAGGTTCGAGTCCTCTCGGGCGCATGGGAGAGGGCCCCGCAACTGCGGGGCTTTTCTGTGCTCGCGACCGGCCGGTCGCCCCACAGTCGTCACCGTCGAACTGCCTTCTCACGTTTGAGCCGGCAGGGGGACCATCGAATGCGGATCGTCATCGCCGAAGACTCAGCCGTCATCCGGGCTGGCCTGGTCGAGATCCTGGCCGACCGGGGACACGAGACGGTGGCCGCCGTGGGCGATGCCGAAGCGCTACGAGCGGCCGTGGACGAGCACGAGCCGGATGTTGTCGTCGTCGACGTGCGAATGCCGCCCGACTACACCGACGAGGGCGTCCGAGCGGCAATCGCCATCCGCCGCGACCACCCCGGCACCGGAGTGCTGGTCTT
>Ga0302326_10026358_pt1 | contig 11751 bp, 10 predicted proteins | sample Palsa_T0_3_FD_202264 | JGI IMG/M metagenome (GOLD analysis project Ga0302326, IMG submission 202264) | Peat permafrost microbial communities from Stordalen Mire near Abisko, Sweden - Palsa_T0_3 | ecosystem: Environmental > Terrestrial > Soil > Palsa > Peat permafrost | place: Sweden: Abisko... | reverse complement strand
ATTGCGCAGGGGAGGGCCAGCTACGAACGGTATTTGAAGGCGGTCGGGATGAGCCTTCACAACGGTTCGAAGGCCGCGATGGAACGTCTCGCTGGATTGGACGAGTGAAAGACCGATGCGGTTCTTTTGCCCAAGTTCGGGCGGAACCACGGGAGTCAAATTCGCAGAGGTTGCTGGAAAATGGCCGATAACGATGTGACACTGCATGCGGTGCTTGATGCGACGGTGGAGAGGCTACCAATGGAGCTGCGACTGAAGAGACTTGGACTACTCTCAAATGGGTTAATACAGGAAGCTGATACGACGTTTCCGGAGGGCGGATGACACGTCCGCCCGTAATACGATCCTCGGCGGAGGGACCCGCCCCAGTGCCGACGGGAGTGGTGTTTGTTCGCACCTCCGATGGACGCGAAGCGAGACAAATTTCGCACGCCGTGGCCGAAAGACTCGTGGCCGCCAAGCTCGCGGACGTCGTGAGCTCCGCGGGGCATGTGCGGTTGAAGCCCGGAATTCAGCTCGTCCAAGATTTCGGAATTCACGGACTTCGTGCGGTCGAGCAGCTGCGGCGCGACCTTGGCGACAAAAGAGCCGCGCGTTGGATAAAACATCGTGACCTCGTTGACGGCAAGTGGCAGCCGCCCCGGCAAGCCAAGTCAAGAAGCGTACTTAGGGGCTGCTGCTGTCCCAGAGCTGGCGGCCACCAGACCGACCCAGCAGCGCCGGCCAGTCAGTCGGATTGGTGGGCGATCCGGCACTGATATCGTGGTTTCGCACGGAAGTTATTTTGAATACGTCGTTGCGCATAGGGTCAACTACGAGGTAACAATTATGAATGCGGGAAACCCTAACGGGCTCGCCATTTCGTCGACAGATACGTCTGGCATGGGCAAAATGTTTCTTGATGTAGAGGCCGCAGCTCAACGGCTTGACGTTACAGTCGGGTGGATCTACGAGCGTACCAGAAGGAATCTGATCCCACATCGAAAACTGGGCAGATTTGTGCGGTTCACAGAAGAAGATTTGCGGAAGATCAGCGAGGCGGCGGCGAGGGGCGAGTTGCGATGATCCATGTTTGAGAATTGGGGAACGAAGGATGAGCCAAGGCGGCCACATCGTCAAGAAGGCTGGTAAACGCCGGACCTGGTCAATCATGTACCGCGACCCGGACGGCACAATGTGCTGGAGGGCAAATTCGCATCGAAAGGCGATGCGCAGTCCCGTCTGAACGCAGTCTTGGGAGAGATTGATAAAGGCACCTACTTGCGGCCCTCCTCTATCGATTTCGAGCAGTTTGCTGAAAGTTGGCTTACCGGACGGCGCCAGATTCGAGGCAGCACGGAATCCGGATATGGATCGATTATCAATAAGCAGCTTGTGCCGCGCCTCGGTTCGATCGCGGTTTCCCATCTCCGATTTGAGCACATCGATTCTGCAGTCAGTGGCATGATCGAAGACGAGCTTTCCTCGAAAACGATCCACAACGCCGTGACTTTGCTCCGAACGATGTTGGCTGGTCGCAAGGGACCAAGTGCAATCCGCCGCGGGTTGGCGTTTCAGGATCCCACTCTCGGACTGGAATTACCTCCGCTTGAATCCAGGCAAATCACGCCGCCGACGCCTGAACAGACCTGGGCGCTCATTAACGCTGCCAAGTAGGTGGGCGGCATCGGCTACCCCATCACCTACATCGGCGCCTTCTGTGGGGTAAGGAGGAACGAAGCGCTCAGCCTCCGATTCCTCGATGTTCGATGGTTCGATAATGAAGTCCGCATAGAGCACGCCATTTCGAAACGCCGCGGCCGCGATGGCGCCCACAAATGGGAATGGTGGCTGGGGCCACCGAAGTCCCGTAGGTCTATCCGAGGCATTGCAGCAACCGAGAGCGTAATGAAACTGCTGGCTGACCTGAAAGCCGGCAACCCTGAATCAGCATTCCTGTTTCCGGGTGAATGCAGTGGTTTCATCGATCCGGACAAGTTTGATGCTGAAATCTGGCTGCCGATCTCCGAACGCGCCGGCATGAAGGGCACCCGCTTTCACGATCTGCGCCACTTCTTTGCGTCCCAGCTTATTGCGAATGGCGAGACGGCGGCGTACGTCCGCGATCAAATGGGCCATTCGAGCATCAAAGGTTACGTTCGACACATACGGCCATCTATTCCCGGGGCGTGGCAAGGAGGCCAGCGGGCGGTACGAGAAATCTATGGAGAAGGCAAGGCTGAAAGCCAACTCGGATGTTAGCAAAACGTTAGCAATGGAAGGCGAAGAAGACGGGCACCCGGCCGTAAATAATTGAAAAGAGTGGTTGCGGGGGAAGGATTTGAACCTTCGACCTTTGGGTTATGAGCCCAACGAGCTACCAGACTGCTCCACCCCGCAATCACATCCTACCCCACTGTAGAGGCGACGTCAAATCGCGAGTCGCTAACGTGTCGCTAACGTCGGCGATCGCGGTCCGCTCGGCTAGCCGCGCTCCCATAGTACAATGGTGATAGCGGAGCCACTGAAACGCAATGAAGCCCCCACTTGTCGCGATTCTGCCGTGTATCGCGGCCCTGGCTTTTCCTCTTTTTGCCGAAGACGCCTCGCTCGAGCGTCCCCAGATCGGCAAAGTCGAAATCTTTAGGACCTCCGACCTTCGGCCCGGGATGAAGGCCACTGCCTGGACGGTCTTCTCCGGTACGGAGCCCGAGCCGATTCCCGTCGAGATTATCGGGCTGTGGAAGAACCAGTGGGGACCCCGGCAGGATATTATCCTGGCGAAAATGGGCGGCAAGGCCGTGCGTACGAACGTAGCTGGCGGGATGAGCGGCAGCCCGGTCTATATCGATGGCAAGCTCTTGGGCGCGGTGGCGCTGCGGCTCAGCGTTTTTTCACCGGACGCCATCTGCGGTATCACTCCGGCCGAACTGATGCTGGAGATTAACGATTTCGATCAGTCGCGCCCCGCCGACGCCCGCACGCCCGATAAGGTCGCCATGCGCGTCGGCGCGAGCAATCAGGCGGCCGTGCCAGGCGACCTCCTGGCGCAAGCCGTAGCCGCGGGCGCCTCGCCCAACCTGCTGCAGCAGGCTCCCCTTATGATGCCCATCGAAACCCCCATGATGTTCGCCGGCTTTCACGAAAACGTTCTGCGCAATTTCGGACCCCTGTTCCAGCAACTGGGCATCACGGCGGTCCAGGGAGGCGCCGCGAGCACGACCTATACGGCCAAGCCCTCGGCCGGATGGCAAAATTCGCTGCGTCCGGGCGATCCGGTAGCAGGCGTTCTGGTTTCCGGCGACATGAGTATTTCCGGACTGGGCACCGTGACTTACAACGACGGCCAGCACGTGTTGGCCTTCGGACATCCTTTCTTCAATCTGGGTCCCGTCGACATGCCCATGAGTAAGGGCGAAGTCCTGATGACACTGGCCTCGCAATTCCAGCCCAATAAGTTCGCCAATGCCACGGACATCGTGGGCGCCCTGCGTCAAGATCGCCATAGCGGCATCATGGGCGTGATGGGCCGCGAATCCGAGATGATTCCGGTGACCGTCAACGTGCGCTCGTTCGGGGAGAACAATGCCGTGCGCAGCAGCAAGGCCCTCCGCTTCAACGTCTTCGTACAGCAGAAGTGGACGCCGTACCTGATGATGATCACACTGTTCAATTCCATCTCCGAGCTGAACGAATTCATGGACGAAGCCACTTACCGTCTGAGCGGCGACGTGGAGCTGAACAGCGGTCCCAACCTGTCGCTCTCCACGATGCAAGCCTCCGGCGAGATGCCCATGCCGGCGCCTATGCTGCTGGCCGGATGGTGGGGAGATAAATTCAACCGGCTATACCTGAATGCGGTCAATCTGCCCAGCATCAAGCGCGTCAGCGTGACCGTGGATCTGCTTCCTGAACGCCGCGTGGCCAGCATCGAGAATGCCTGGGTGGCGGCTCCGGAGGTGCGCGCCGGCGACGACGTGCCCGTCAAGGTCCTCCTGCGCCCCTATCGCGGCGAGAGCATCGAGCGCGATTTCAGCGTCAAGATACCGGCCGGGTTGGCAAAGGGCGACCACCGCATCGTGCTGAGCGACGCCGAAACCATCAACCGCATGCAGAGCATCGCCGGTTCAATGGACCATTACATCGATCTGCCGCAGACCATCTCGCTCATTAATCAGGAGCGCAGTAATAACAAGTTGTACGTCTCGCTCCTGGAGGCCAGCCCCACCGCGTATTACGATGACAAGACTCTGCCCAGCCTGCCTGCCTCGGTCTTGAACGTGATGCAGGCCGGACGCGCCTCCAACCGTTCGCTGGTGACTTCACCGGAGAGCGCCTCCGAGCAGATGGCCCTGCCATTCGATTACGTCATTACCGGCAGTTACTCACTCAAGATCACCGTGAAGTAAGAAAGAGCGGACGCCACTTACCATGCAAAATAAATCGCGGGGTGAGCCTGTGGGCTTGCCCGCTTTCCTTCTTGGGCTAAGTATCCTGGGGTCGGGCGTTCTCGCGCTCCCGGCGGTGGCCGGCCAGACGCGCACCTGGACCCAGAGCGAGTATGCCGATTTTGAAAAAGGCGTCATGAAGGATGTCTCGCTGCGCAGCGACGGCCTGCTGACATTGGCACCCCGGTTCCGGGAAGTTTTGGATACCTCTTCGGCCTACTTATGGGCGCTCGCGCGGGATTCCAAAGGTAACCTATACGCCGGAGGCGGCCCTGGAGCCAAGCTCTATCAGGTCTCGTCCGGCGGCGCGAAGAAAACGCTCGCCGAGCTTGAAGGCATGGAGATTCCGGCCATCGCCATAGATGCCCAGGACCGCGTCTATGCGGCTTCCTCGCCCGATGGCAAAGTCTATCGGGTCTCAGCGGATGGTAAGTGCGAAGTCTTCTACGATCCCAAGACCAAGTACATCTGGGCTCTGGCTTTCAATAAGGAGGGCGATCTCTTCGTCGCCACCGGAGACCCGGGCGCCGTCCACCGTGTGACACCCGACGGCCATGGCAGCGTATTCTTCCAGAGCGACGAGACACACGTGCGGTCGATGACCATCGATCCGGCCGGCAATGTCTTACTAGGCACCGATCCGGGCGGTTTGGTGGTGCGAGTCACGCCTTCCGGCCGCGGCTTCGTGCTGTACCAGATGGCCAAGAAGGAAATCACCGCGGTGGCGGTGGCCAAAGACGGATCTATTTATGCGGCGGGCGTGGGCAGCAAGCTGAGTTCGTCGGCGCCGGCACCGCCCGAGCCTGCGACGCCAGCGCCTTCTTCCGCACCGCCGGGCCCCCAGGCGATGCTCCGTGCTCCGGCGCCACCCCCAGCCAGTCTGGCCCATTCGGGTAGCGTATCGGTAACGGGCTCCGATGTCTATCGCATCGACACCGGCGGCAACCCCGAAAAGGTCTGGAGTCATTCGCAGGATATTATCTATGCCATCGCTTTCGATGCGCAGGGCCGCGTTCTGCTCGGCTCGGGTAACAAGGGTTACATCTACCGCATTGATTCCGATGTGCTGTACACGGCGCTGTTGAGCGCTCCCTCCACACAGATCACCGCTTTCCAGACCGCTCCGGACGGTACGTTGTATGCCACCACGGCCAATGTTGGCAAGATCTACGAAATCGGACCCGGCCTGGCGCACGAGGGCTCCGTCGAAAGCGACGTTTTCGATGCGGGCTTGTTCTCGCAATGGGGACGGCTCAGCTTCGAAGCCCGCTTGAACGGAGGAAGTATCTCCGTCTCGACGCGCAGCGGAAATCTCGACGAGCCGGAGAAAAACTGGAGTCCATGGTCCGCGCCGATCGCGTCTCCAAAAGGCGATCGGGTGGATTGTCCTCCGGCGCGTTTTGTCCAATGGAAGGCCACCCTGGCGGCAGCCGGCGGGCCATCGCCCGAATTGGAATCGGTGGACTTGGCCTACTTGCCGCGCAACACGGCGCCGCACCTCGAGGCCGTCGAGACAACACCGCCCAACTACAAATTCCCGGCGCCCGCGATCGGCTTGCCGCCTTCGCAGACTTTGACGCTGCCGCCGATCGGTAAGTCTTCGTCGAGCGCTTCGCCGTCTCTTTCAATCGACTTGGGCGCGCCCTCCATGCCTTACGCCAAGGGCTTCATCGGCGCGCGCTGGGCGGCCTCGGATCAAAACGGCGACAACCTCATTTACAAGATCGAGATCCGCGGGGTCCACGAGAGCAACTGGCAGCTTCTCAGGGACAAGGTGAAAGACAAATATCTAAGCTGGGATTCCACCGCCTTCCCCGACGGAGAGTATCGCATCCGCGTGACGGCGTCGGACCTGCCGAGTAACCCGCCCGCGGAGGCTCTGTCCACTTCGGCGGAGAGCGAGCCTTTCCTGATCGACAACACGCCGCCGCGGATCGCGAACCTGGCCGCGACCGGGACCGGCGGTAAGCTGCATGCCACCTGGAGCGCCTCCGACGCGCTGAACAACATCAAGAAGGCTGAGTACTCGCTCGACGGCGGCGAATGGACGATGGCCGCCCCGGTTACCAAGCTTTCCGATTCGCCCGATCTCGCTTACGACCTCACGCTGGATACCGTTTCGTCCGGAGAGCACACCCTGGCGGTGCGGGTGGAAGATGATTATGACAATCAGGCGGCCGGCAAAGTAGTGGTCCGCTGATCGCCGCGAGTTAATCCTGCCGCAGCGTCAACGCGGGATTCAGCTGAGCCACCCGCAGCGCCGGCAGGAAGCTTGCGGCGGCGGCTACCCCGAGCAGGCCCAGGGCGACAGCGCCGAACGTAAGCGGGTCGCCGGGCTCGACACCCCAAATGAGGTGGCGCAGGAGTTGAGCGGCAAATCCAGCCAGGACGGAGCCCGCGATAACTCCTGCCGCCGCCAGCGCCACACCCGGCAAGGCTATCGCGCGTATGGCCTGCGCTACGGTAGCACCGAGCGCCAGCCGGATGCCGAGTTCGCGCGTGCGTTCCGCCACGGAGCTTGCAATCAAGCCATAAATGCCCACTGCCGCCAGCAGCAGCGCCAACCCGGCCAGCGCCGCCAGCAGCGCGGCTTGAAAGCGCTCCTGCGCCAGCGAGCGATAGCGGATATCTTCCATGCTATGAAACCCCGCAAAAGGCAATTGCGGGTCGACGGCCTGTATGGCGCGCTGCATGCCAGCAATCACTCCCTCCGGCGGTCCAGTCGTACGCACTACCCATCGCGGGGCAAACCAGGTATGCACCATTTGCAGGGACCTGTCCTCAGTCTGTGCGGCAGGAATGTACACGGCAGGCATGGGGGCTACCGGGCCGAGCTGCTCACCCCATCCGCTCTTCTGCTGGGTATCCGCGATCACACCTACGATCTCGCGCCGCCCAGCGCCGCCAAAGTCCAGATGCCGGCCCATGGGATCGTCATCGCGCAAATACATCTTCACGAACGCCTCACTGACGATAGCCACCGGCCCCCGGTTGGCGTTGTCGGCATCGGTAAACCTGCGGCCCCGCAATAATGGGATGCGCAGCACGGTGAAGTAGTCGGGCGTCACGTAGAACATATTAGTAATCTGGTCTTCGGTATCCACGTGCCGCCCATCCAGACGCCGAAAGCTGGTGTTGAGCGCACGCTCGTATGGCAGGCTGAGCACTACGGCGGCGGACTCCACGCCTGGCAATTCACGGATGCGGTCCAGGCTTTGCTTGAACAGCCGGTTCACATGCTCGCTGGTGGCATATCGCGCGTCCTGCAACGAGAGGCCGGCGGTGATCACATTGCGGGCGTCGAAGCCGGGATTCAATCCCTGCAAATGGATGAACGTACGGATCAGCAAGCCGGCGCTAACCAGCAGCACCATGGCGAGCGCTACTTCGCTCGAGACCAGCAACCGTCGCGGCCACGGATTCCGGCCACCGGCGACACCGCGTCCGGCCTCGCCGAGAGCTGCCCGTATCTCGATGCGACTGGCCGCCAGCGCGGGATACAGCCCAAAGAGGATGCCCGCCAGCAGCGATGCGCAAGCGGTGACCGCCAACACGCGCCAGTCCAGTTCCACGGTTTGCCAGACGTTGAGACGATTGAGTGCCAGAAGCTTGAGTCCCTTCACTCCTAGCCATCCTAGGACAGTTCCGGCCGTACCGCCGCAGAGTCCCAGAAGAATGCTCTCGGCCAGCAGCTGGCGAACCAGGGCCGCGCGCCCGCTGCCCAACGCCATGCGGGTGGCCAGCTCGCGCGAACGTCCGGCAGCGCGGGCGAGCAGCAGTCCGGCGATATTCACGCACCCAATGAGCAGCACGAGACCTACGGCCGCCCACAGTATCAGCAACGGCCTGCGGAGATTCATCGTCAGTCCCCGCTGGAACGACGTCAGGCGCAGGCGGGCCGATATGTCTTCTTCCAGGGCCTCGACGATGGGCGCGCCGACAGACTCGAGCTGTGCGTCAGCTTGCGCCCAGGTAGCGTCGGGGCGCAATCGAGCCACGACAGCGTAATTCGATCCGCCGCCCTCACCGGTGTTGGAAGGCCGCAGCGGCGTCCACAGGTCGGCCGGAGTGCTGCTTTGGAAATTCGCGGGCAGCACGCCTACGATAGTGTACGGCTCGCCGCGCAGACTGACAGCCTGCCCAACGACCTGGGGGTCCGCGCGAAAAACGCGCTTCCAGAGCGCGTAACTCAACACTGTCACGGCCGGACCGCCTGGGTGATCTTCCTCCACCGAGAACTCGCGCCCGATGAGCGGAGCAATGCCCAGCACGCGAAAGAAGCCGGCCGACACGCGCTGTTGTTTGACATAGTCGACTTTGCCGCCCGCCACAAAGTTGACGCCCATCGAGCTATCGCTGTATACGGCCCTGTCAAGGCAGGTAGCCCCGTCGCGAATCGCCTCCCAAATGCGGCCCGTCAGATTGGTCTTGTCGCCGGAGAGGCCTTTGCCCTGGAAGTGCGCCACAACCGAGGCCAGCCGCTCCGGCTGCGGATAGGGCAAAGGGCGCAGCAGGACTGCGTCCACTACGCTGAAGATGGCGGTGTTAGCCCCGATGCACAGGGCCAGCGTAGCCACCGCCGCTGCGGTGAACGCCGGGCTTTTGCGCAGCACTCGCGCGGCGTAGCGCAGATCCCGGGCTAATTCGTCGGGCCATCGCAGTCCCACGGCTTCGCGGCATTCTTCGGCGGCTGCGACCATGCTACCGAACTCGAGTCGCGCCAGGCGACGGGCCTCCCCGCGTTCGATTCCCCGCGCCTCCAGGTCCGCGGCGTAGCGCTCTATGTGGCCGTCCATCTCCGAAACCATCTCCTCTTCGAGGCGCGACCGCCGCGTCAGCGCGCGCCACCAGGAATGCATTCGCGCCATCACGTTACACCTCCTCCGGCTCCGCCGCCAGCACGTCGGCAATGGCCATCGCCAGACGCTTCCATTCTTTCCGCTCCGATTTCAACTGCTTGCGACCCACCGCCGTCAGCCGGTAGTACTTGGCCTTGCGCTTATTTTCGCTTTCGCCCCACTCCGCGGCAATCCAGCCGCGATGCTCCAGCCGGTAGAGCGCCGGATAGAGCGATCCCTGCGGGATCTGCAAGGCGTCTTTCGAGATCTGCTGGATGCGCAGCAGGATGCCGTATCCGTGCAGCGGCCCCAGCGAGACCGCCTTGAGGATCAGCATATCGAGGGTGCCCTGCAGGATGTCTACCTGTTTGCCCATATCTCTCCTAGATATTCTAGGCTTAGAATATTCCCGCTCTCCTAGAATGTCAAGAGGAGCTTCCCGGCGACGCGCGGCGCCGGCCATTTAGACAGCCCTACTCCGCTTCCCGCAACTCCCGTATCCAAATGTTGCGATAGCGCACCGGCTGCCCATGATCCTGCAGCCTGAGCGGCAGCCTGCCGGATGCGCCGGCCGGATATGGCGGACGTCCTCCCGTCGGCCCGGTCAGCGCAACGTGATCCTGGGCCAGCACGCCGTTAAAAAGCAGCGTCACCACCGCCGGCGCTTCCAACTTCGAACCCGAGAACCTGGGGCCATGGAACACGATGTCATACGTCTGCCACTCACCGGGAGGACGGCTGGGATTCACCAGCGGCGGATACTGGTTATACACGGCGCCCGCCTGGCCGTCGGCGTAGGTCTGGTTGTGGTAGGACTCCAGAACCTGGATTTCATAGAGCGAATGCAGAAACACGCCGCTATTTCCGGGCTCCTGATCGACGCCGTGAGGCATTTTCGGCGTGGCCCACTCAACGTGCAACTGGCAATCGCCGAAAGACTGCTTCGTCACGATGTCGCCGCTACCCGGCGAGTCCTCGAAATAATCGCCCATTACCTTCCAACCCATCGGCTTGCCATCAAGCTGCTTCCAGGCGGACAGATCCGTCCCATTGAAAAGCTGCACCGCATCGGATGGGGCGGTACCCGCGTGTTCCGGGGTACTGGGTACGCCCGGTGTCACCATCACGGGCAAGGGCCGGCTGCGGTCTCCTGGCTTCCACTTGATCACCGGCACCGTCGCCGCGAAAGCCGTCACGGCCAGAGGCAGAAAAAAACCTGATTTCATTTCGGCGATTTTATCACTCGTTCGCGCATCCTGGCATGCCAGCCCCCGCTTACAACTTCCTTAGATCCGGTTTATGGGTTCCTTAGGTGAGTTTGGATACGATTATGGTGAACCGCGTGTGCTCATGTTACAGAACGATGGCCCCGCGGAAATGCTTGGCCGAAAGATAGGTTGACGCCGTCTAAAAGATAGAGGTCCTCCAAGGTGAGGACCAGATAATCTGGAAATTGGGTGTATTAAGGTGGCCGGGGTGTGGGCTCATGGGAGTCCCGTCCGCCCCAGGAGCCCGTCCTGCCCAGTCCGTAGGTATGGCCTTTCCCCGCTTTTGTGGTCCTGTTACCTTGGAAGAAGACACCCATATCTTTCTCAGGGAGATCAGATGCGGCAGTTGGTAAGGCGGATGTGGATCGGGCTTATGTTCACGGGCGGCGTGACGGGCGTCGCATGGGCGCAGAAGACCATGACATGGCAGCAAGTTCGAGACGAATTCGAAAAGTCCAACCCCACTTTGCGGGCTGCCCAAATCGGCATTGACGAATCACGAGCCGAAGAGGTGACTGCCTACCTGCGTCCCAATCCGGATTTTACCCTAGACTTCGACCAACTCGACTTTTTCTCGAACAATCCAACCTCTTACCGACCTTTCGCTTTCACCGAGCCGCTCATCTCGGCCAGCTATCTGCACGAGCGGCGGCATAAGCGGGAATTGCGGCTTGAGAGCGCGCAGAAGGCGACGATTGTCGCTCAATCGCAATTGGCGGATCAGGAAAGGACCCTGATTTTCAATCTACGCAATGCATTCGTACAAACGCTCCAGGCTAAAGCAATCCGGGAGTTGGCCATACAGAACCTGGCGTACTACGATCATGAAATCTCCATTGGCCAGGACCGCTTTAAGGCCGGCGATACTGCGCGTGTGGATCAGGACCGTCTCGAGCTGCAGCGCGTGACGTACGAATCCGATCTCCAAACCGCCGACGTGAATCTGCGAACCGCGAAGATTCAGCTTTTACAATTGCTGAACGATCGGACGCCGGTCGAGAAGTTCGATGTGACTGGACCGTTCGATTTCAACGAGCAGGTACTGGTGTTGGATGAATTGCGCCGCATTGCTATGGAGGAGCGGCCGGATTTGAAGGCCGCGGTTGAAGCCGTCGACAAGGCCAAGACCGATTACAAGCTGGCGGTTGCCAATGGTTCCACCGATCCTACATTCGGCGTGGATTTTGGTCGCAATCCGCCGATCCCGGTCTATATGGG
>Ga0302326_10026356_pt1 | contig 11752 bp, 12 predicted proteins | sample Palsa_T0_3_FD_202264 | JGI IMG/M metagenome (GOLD analysis project Ga0302326, IMG submission 202264) | Peat permafrost microbial communities from Stordalen Mire near Abisko, Sweden - Palsa_T0_3 | ecosystem: Environmental > Terrestrial > Soil > Palsa > Peat permafrost | place: Sweden: Abisko... | reverse complement strand
GCGACGCCGCCCTTGTCCGACGCAGCCTTCTTGCCGCCAGCGTGCTGCTCCGCCAAATAGGCATCCAGTTTGGTGCGAATGAGTTTGGGGTTCAGCCCTTCGACAATGGAGAGCACTCCTTCGAGCATCAGTTCGCGAATTTGAATGGTGACCTGCATACGCGACCGCAGCTTGCTGCCGGCCGGCAGGAAGAACAGATTGGCCGAACCGACCCCATAGATAGTAGCGACGAATGCGCCCGCGATACCCTTGCCGACAGCTTCTATATCGGCCAGATTCTGCATCACATGGATGAGGCCGATGACGGCGCCGATGATCCCGATAGTGGGTGCGTAGCCGCCGGCCGCCTCGTACACCTTGGCTTCCGCTTCTCCGTCGTGCTCGACGAGTGAGAGGTCGAGTTCCATGATGCTGCGAATCTGGCTCATTTCGATGCCGTCGACCGCCAGATCGAGAGCCTTCCTGAGGAAGGGGTCGGCGACATTGCCGGCCGCCTGTTCAAGCGAAACGATTCCCTGTTTGCGAGCCTGGGTGGCGTACTCGATAATCTCTTCGATGGCGGCGGCGGGAGATTGCGCGGTGTCGAAGAAAACCAGAATGACGTGCTTCACGGCGCGGACCAGGACATTCATCGGCGTAGTCACCATCACCGCGCCAAAGGTGCCTCCCAGAACGATGATCGCGGCGGAAACCTGGTAGAGATGGCGAAGTTCACCTTTTTCCAGCACCATCCCGCCAAGGATGCCCCCGATACCCACTACCAAGCCGAGGAGGGAGGCCAGATCCGGTTTGAAACTGGCTTTTTTCGGTTTAGCGTCCGCCATGTGGTTCCCCTGGGGACACCGTAATGTCGGCGGGAACGATCGTTAAAGGGCCTGCTGCGATGGACCGCCGGAAATTCACTACTCGCTCCACCACTTCGTCTGAAGTCTCGAGCACCATGATTTTATCGCCCGTCGTCAAGCTGATGACGGTATCGGGAGTCATCTCGATCTGCTCAATCAAGTCGCTATTGATAACGAGGGGCCTGTGATTGAGGCGCGTGACGTAGATCATCTTCCCACTCGTTGTACACATCGGAGACGCAAGGCGAACTTTCTATCGAAATGAGGCTGAAAGACGCTAGAAAGCGCCATGATTTGGCCGATAAGTAAATCGTGATGCCGTTTACCGAAACCCGCTCGCCTTCCCTCGCGGTCCGCCAGGCACAATGCCTGCTAAGGGCCTGGGTTTGCGGCGATCTGCCCCGATTGAGGGCGGAACTGGACCGCAGTACGTTCATCTCCACTGCCGCCGAATCTCACCCCGATAGCGAGCAATTAGAGTTGCTCAAGTCGGTCGCGAGCCAGATGCGGAATTGCCGCGATCTGTACGCCGAGCGGTCCATGGATCCGCAATTGGGACTGTGCGTGGACCTGCTGGTGCATCTGGCGAGCTGTTTCGTGTATTCGGATTAATAGTCGCTTATGGCCCGGCCTTCAGTGTCAAGTCTGCTGGGCCGAGACTCCGAACTCCTAAAGTCGTGTCATTGTTTTGCGTCCGTCAGGAAAGTGGCGTGAGCTACGCCCAGGACAAGCTAAAGCATGTCCCGCAAAAAGGCCCGTCTGCGGTCCGATGTGGGGCATGCTTCAGCTTGCCATGGCGAGTGAAACTCGCCCGCCGCCACAAAAATTGGCTCAGCCCAAATTCCATTACCCGGACGTGAAGATATTGTAGGATGGGTACCGCTGTGAATCGGTAGTTCAGGTGTCCGTCGCGATCTCCCGGTCAGGCCAGATAGCTAAACAGGTTCTTCATCTGCTCGATGTTGGCCTCGGCTGACGTGGACGCCTCCTGCTGCACTTGCAGTTGGCTTAACTCCGTGGCTGTCGCGGCCACATCGGTACCCTGCAGGTTGCTCAAATCCGTCTTCTCCTGGGTCTGGAACTTTTGCGCCAGGTCTGTAGCTTCCGTAACGCGATTTTGCACCTCGCCGTAAAACGCCAGCTGATCGTTGAGATAGGAGCTGGCCGACTGGAGAGAATCCTCGGCCGCTGTGATCCCCGCGGTATCGTTGTTGGTCAAAGCAGTCTCCAGATTCTGCACCGCCGCAAAAACATTTCCGGCCGCCGGTGTGCCGTCGGCATTCTTGGCGTCGAAGATCTGCTGCGCGGTGAGCGCCACCGCGAAGGAGGTGCCGTCGACGCTTTGAATCGTCCGCGTCGAGGAACTGGTGACTAACTGCAGGACCCCCTCCGGCTGGGTCGGATCGAGCTGGTACGGAGCCTGGGTATCCTGGTCGCCGCTGAAAATATAGCTTCCGTTCACGGTGGTTTGCGCGATGCCTACCAGGGTCTGCTGGATTCCGGCGACCTGTTGCGCGAGCGTGGCGCGAGTCTCCGCGCTGACGGTGGAAGACGCACCCTCGCCGGCAAGCGAAATCGCGCTCTGCAGTGCCTGGACGGCGGTTTGCAGCGCTGAATCGGCGGTGTTCACCTCCGAGGAAACGTTGGTCAGGTTGCTCTGGATCTGCTTGTTGTTGGAAATGGCGGTCTCAGTCTGCAGAATCTCGGAAATGGCCGCCGGATTGTCCGACGGCTGTTCGACGGCGATTCCGGAGCTGATCTGCGCCGTGGCTTGTTGCAGTTGCGTTTCGGTCTGGTTGAGATTGGCCAGGTATTGCTGGGTGGCGCCGCTGATACTGGGAAACATAGGTTCTCTCTCGTTACGTAGTCACAGTCATCATGTTCATCGTAGTGTCGAGCATGTCATTGATTACCGTGAGGACTTGGGCAGTTGCCTGGTAAGCTCTCTGGAACTGGAGGACGTCCGTAGCCTGCGTGTCCAGCGACACACCCGACACCTGATTGCGCAGCGTAGTTGCCTGGGCGGCGATTTGCTGCTGGGTCGTCTGATTGGTAGTGGCGGTCTGGTTCTCCTCACCGATATCGCTCGACATTTGGGCCAGGAACTGCACCAGGTTCATCCCGTTAATATTCCCCGCGGTGGTGCCCGCGTTGCCGAGATCGGCGAGCTGCTGGGCGTTCCCGTTGGCGTTGCCGGAAGAATCCACCGGCGCTAGTTCGCTGGAAGTGATCGCCGGATTAAGCGCCAGGCTGGCGGCGACATTGGTGGCGTTAGTCGTATCGTACGTAAACAGCGCCGTGCCGGCGGCCGCACCCGCGGTGGTCGACACAGTGCCCGATTCCAGAATCTGATTCACGGTGTCGGCGAGCGTCTGGGCGAACTGGTTGAGCGTCCCCTGCTGCTGGGTGTTCCCTAAGAGCGAGCCCAAAACGTTATTGCGCGTATCGAGCAAGCCTCCCAATTGTCCGCTGGTTATCTGCGAGGTGACGTCATTGCCCTGCGAGTCGGTGATGACCGCGGTCGTCGGCGAATTCGCATAGGTTGGCGGCGGATTGGTGGCCACCGCGTCGGAAGCGGAAAGATCGTTGACCTGAGTGCCGATAACCAACGGGTCGCCTCCGCCCAGCATCACGGTGACGGTGCCGTCGGACTGTGTGACCGTGCTGAAATTGGTGAGTTGCGACAGGTTGTCCAGGGCGGCGTACAGATTCGCCTCGGCCCCGGGATCGGGCGTGGGCGATTTCATCTCCTGCTCGTTGTACTGCTGAATTTGTGCGGCGATACTGTTGATCTGCGTGACGGTGGAAGAGATTTGCGTATCGAGCTGCTGCGAGGTGCTGGAGAGTGAATTGGCGAGGCCGTTGACGGAACCGGCGAGCTCCTGGGCGCTCGACAGCACGGTCTGTTCAGCCGTGGGATCGGTGGGCGACGCGCTCCAGGCGGAGAAGGCGCTGATCAGATTGTTGAGAGCCGTTGGCAAGCCGCCGGTACCGGTAACATCGAAGAAACTCTGGATGGTTCCGGTGGCCTGCGCCTGTGCGGTATACAATCCCAGAGTTTGCGTTTGCTGTTGGACTTGTTCCTCGACGTAACTGTCGCGTGAATCCTGCAGACCTTGCGTAGCTACTCCGCCGGTCAATCCGCCGGTGATCACCAGCGGCTGCGACACCAGGTTTAAGGTTTGAGTAGCGTAGCCAGGCGTAGAAGAATTATCGACGTTGTTCTGAACTACAGTGAGCGCTTGCTGAAAAACATCCAGGGCATTTCCGGCATTCGTCAGAGAGGCGAGGATGTTCGACATGGCACGTCAAGCATGCACTTCGGATACCAATTCGGCCGATTCTTCGGCGATGCATCCTTCCGCGTTATAGACCGGTGGGGCACCGCCGGTGCGAGCCGCGAGGCCGCGATGAAAGGCCACACACGCGTCGACCACGCGCCTGGCCTGGACCACTTCCTTCTTGACAGCCAGCATGGTGGAACAAAGTTCGGCTGTCGTGGGAACGTCACCCGCCCGCACGGCGCTTTCGAAGAGGCGTAAATCGCCAACCGCGGCAGCCAGCAACTGGCATGACCTCTCTACTCGCGGCAGGTCGGCCGCATCCCATCCGGCCAATGCCTGCCGAATTCCCGATCGGGCGCGCTCCAGATGCGTATTGGCGGCTGCGGGTTGCATTACTCTCCCTCCATGCCTGGCGCTGTCAGTGCGTGATTCACCATGGCGCGGCTCACGTCCGTGGAATTCACCTGGTATTGTCCGCTCTGGTAGGCTGCCGACAATTCCTGTACCCGCGCGGCGCGCTGGCCTTCACCCGCCACCAAGGCAGAGGACAGCGAAGAAATCTGGACCTGATCTTCTCCGCCGGAGCTAGCCCCGGAGGTGGGTTTGCCGCCGGTAGTCGCCCGCGACAAATCTTGAGTGCGAGTGGCTTCGGATGCTCCCGCGCCTGCCAAACCATCGTTATATATCTGGATACTCATGAATATTGGCTTTCCGGCTCAATATCAGACTGCCACGTCCCGGTCAGCAACGCAATACCACTTCCGGTTGCTGTGGGCATGTTAACCATGGCTAGCCAACCCTTACTACCTTAATCGTGTCTAGAATCGATTTCATACTCGCAACTACCTTAGGTACTTCTATGCCCACCCCAAAGATCCTATGGATCCACAGCGTTACGGATCTGCAATCGCATCCGGAGCTGCTTCTGGCGCTTTCCGATTTCGACATAGTTTCGGTTGCAGCTCTCGCCGAGGCGCAATCCGTCCTGGCTAGCCAGGACATGGATTGCGCGCTGGTAGAGGGACCGGTTGCCGATGGCGACCGGATGCTGATGTTGGAGTCGCTGCACGGGATCGATGGGTTTGTGCCCGTGGTTTTCTATGACCCCGATCTGACGGCGGCGGAGGCGGTGCGTCTGCATCGTGCCGGAGCCTACCACTGCCTGGGCCATCGCGACAGCCTGGAAGCTCTGCGCGAGTGCCTGGAGCAGGCGGTCGAAGAACGGCGGTGCCAATCGCGCCGGCGCTTCTCCGCTCCGCGTGAACCCTGGACCGAACTCTTGGTGGGCGAGAGCCCGGCGATGCAGCGCGTGATCGATACCATCCGTCTGGTGGGAGCCCGCCGTTGCACCGTCCTGATCTCAGGCGAATCGGGCACCGGCAAGGAATTAGTGGCGCGGGCCATCCATCTGGCTAGTCCGCGAGCGCATCAGAATATGGTGGCCATCAATTGCACGGCGCTGCCGGAACACCTGCTGGAAGCGGAGATGTTCGGCCACACCAAGGGAGCGTTTACGGGCGCGGTGACCAATCGGGTGGGCCGCTTCGAGCAGGCGCACAAAGGCACGATCTTTTTGGACGAGATCGCCGACATGCCGCTCGAGATGCAGGCCAAGCTTCTGCGCGTGCTGCAGGATCGCGAGTTCCAGCGGCTGGGGAGTTCGGAAATTATTAAGGTGGACGTGCGCGTGATCGCGGCGTCCAATGTCAATTTGCTGGAACGCGTTCGCCAGGGCCGTTTCCGCGAAGACCTTTACTACCGGCTGAACGTGGTGCCGCTGCAATTGCCGGCCTTGCGTGAGCGCGACGGCGATATCCCGCTGCTGGTTTATCACCTGGTGCAAAAGATTTGCCAGAGAGAGGGAATCCCGGTGCGGCGTTTGGCTCCCGAGACCCTTGAGTCGCTGAAAGCTTGTTCCTGGCCAGGCAACGTGCGCCAGCTGGAGAATGCCGTCGAGATGGCCATCGCGCTCTGTGGCGATCGCGACATTCTCTACCCACGCGATCTGGGCATGGCGGAGCCTGTCATGCCGAAAGTAGTGCCCATCGACGTCCGTACGCCCTCCGCGCCGCTGAGTCAAGGCGTGGATTTCGATACCGCCGTCACGCGCTTCCAACTCTCGATGCTTCAGCAGGCTCTCTCGCAGACCGGTGGAAATAAAACGGCCGCGGCGGAGCTGCTCGGAATGAAGCGGACCACGCTGATCATGAAATTGCGGTCGTTCGAGGGAGTCGCGGTCTAGGTTGCTGGCAGAGGCGCAGAGAACGCAGAGAAGAAACAATCGCAACGAACTTATTTTGGCAGAGTTTTTTTCTCTGTGTCCTCTGCGCCTCTGCGAGAAACTTCTTCCGGAGGCCTCGCGAACCCCCTAACACTTCGGGGCGGCAGCCCAATCAACTGCCAAAAACTCTTTCTCTCACAGAGGCACAGAGACCACAGAGAAAACGAGCGCGGTCATGGCCCACGGTTCTATTTCTTCTCTGCGTCCTCTGCGCCTCTGCGAGAAAGGATTCTTCTAGCTGGCTTTCGTCTCTTCCTGACTAGTCATGGCGTGAACTTTCAGCAGAAGGGCGATTTCGTTGGCGGGGCTTTCCAGTGCGGCGGCGATGCTCGACACGGGCTCTCCACGGCGGTGCATGCGCAGAACTTGCGCCCGTTTGGTCAGATTGATACCGGCGCCTGTCGGCTGGGCGGGCCGGGCAGCTTCCAGACGGTCGACCGATTCGCGCAGTCCCTCGATTTCCGCCTTCAATCCTCGCACCACCAGGTCGTCCGCCCTGTTGACACCCTCGGAAACATCCGCGGCACCGCGCACGCGCGCCATCTCGATTTTGATATTTACGAATAGCGCCAGGCTGGTGAGGAGGCAGACCGACGCGCCGGAATAGAAGGTAACAGGGCTCAGAAGCCAGTCTAGATGCACCACCTACTTGTCTCCCTCCGGCTGCGGCGCCAGCTCGAGACGGTCGCTGCGGCTCTCGATGTGGGAAATCCGGACCCCGTAATTCCCTTGCACCATTACCGCCTCGCCACGCGCTACCACCCGCCCGTTCACCATTACTTCGACTGGTTCCTCGGCGCTCTGCCCGAAATCGATCACCGATCCGCGATTCAGGTCGATGACGTCGTTCAGACTCATCTGCGTCCGCCCGAAACGAAGCGTGATAGGCATCTCGATATCCAGCAGCAAATCCAGGGCGGAACCCGGCTGGCTGTTTCCGGCGCTCATGCTTTTCTCCTCGGCTGGTTCAGCCAGACTCGCTCCATATGGCTGCGAAGGCGCAGGATGGCCTGGGTGCGCAGTTGGGCGATGCGCGAGAGGTGCATCTTCATTACCTCCGCGATCTCGCGCAGGTTCAATTCTTCGTAGTAGTACATGCTGAGAACGGTGCGCTCCGCCTTGGGCATGCGCTCGATGGCCAGGGCGAGAATTCGAATCAGCTCATTCCGTTCCACCACCGTGGAAGGCCAGGCGTCTTCGCCCGAGGAGATGAAATGCAGCAGATTGCGTCCCGGCGTCTCCCCCGGTTCGAACTCCAGGCGCTCCAGTTCCACGGACTGCACTTCGGCCAGCCACTTCTGGTACTCGGCGACGCCGATATTTAACTCGGCGGCGATTTCTTCTTCCGAAGGTTCCCGTCCGAAACGTTGCTTCGCACGGTGGATGGCGGCTTCGATGGCCTTGGAACGCCGGCGAGTTTCTCGCGGTGCCCAATCCATTTCGCGCAAGCTATCGATGATGGCCCCGCGGATACGCCGCTCGGCGTAGGTATTGAGCTGCACTCCCAGGGTGGCGTCGAAGTTGTCGATGGCGGCCATCAGACCGATTACGCCGGTGGAAATCAGATCGTCCAGGCTGATGTAGTCCGGCAAACGGTCGTGGATGCGCCGGGCGATTAGACAGACCTGTGGCAGATGCTCGAGCACGAGAGCTTCGCGTTCGGTGGTTCCCTCGTTTCCCGCGGGTCGATAGTGTTGGAGGCCGGTGGCCATCGGATTTCTTTACGCTACGGCTTGCAGAGAAATAGGCAATTGGCGTACCAGCGAATCGATGACCAGGGCCTTCGACGCGGCGACGATATCTTCAGGTACGGACTGGCCCTGGCACAGGAACGAAAGCGGCTTTCGAGTGCGCGCGGCTTCGCAAAACACGGCAGCTGTGGAAGTTGTCTCATCCAGGCGGGTGAAGATCAGCTTGCTGGCGCGGAACGCGGCGAAGCGGTCGGTGAGATGGGCCCGGTCGGCGCGGTCCGTGGATGCTGTCAAAACCAGCTGGGTGTCAATGTCTTGACGGCGGCTGAGGAACGAAGCCAAATCGCCTCCCAGGTCGTCCAGCAGGGCGGCGCTGAAGCCTGGCGTATCGATCAACAGCCAGGTGTTTGCCGGCGCCGCGTCCACTGCCTGGGTGAGAGCGACAGTGCTTTCCACGGCCTGGAATGGAACGCCCAAGATCGAGGCATAGGTGCGTAGCTGGTCCGCGCCTCCGATTCGCACGTTGTCGGCCGAGATGAGGCGCACCGGGCGTCCCTGCTTGAGACATTGACCCACCGCGAGTTTGACCAGCGTGGTCGTCTTTCCCGAGCCGGGAGGACCCACGAGAGCGGTGATGCGGCCGATCTCGGGCCGCACTTCAAAGCGGTTATCGAGTTCGTCGACCGTGGCGGATTGCAGCTCGGGAGTGCCTGCGGCGTGCGGCCGGGCGATATCCAGAACGGCCGGCTTGGTCATCCGGCGGCGCACCGCGCGTTCGATTGACTGCGCCAATTCGACATCCACACCGGCGTCGATGAGAGTGTTTGCCACGCCGGGATCCTCGCCGGCACCGGGCGGAAAGGACCGCATGCGGCCCATCATCTGGCGGATTTCGTGGATGCGATGGTGCAGCTGGTCCGCGCGCGAGAGGCGCGGAGGGGGCGGCGCAGCTGCCGGCACTTCCGGCAGCGTGCCGAAGACCACCTCGTATTCGCCCAGATGGCGCGCTTCCTGCGGCGCTTCGCGCGAGTTCAGCAGTAGGGCGTCCGGCCCCAGCTCGCGACGCGCCTGTTCCATGGCGGCCGGGATTGAGGCGGCGAAGAACGACTTCACATACAGATTGCCGGACTTTTCAGCGTTGGTCATAGCTATTGAATTACTCCCTGAGAAATGATTCTGATTTCAGTAGGAACTTCGTTATGCGAGACAAAGAAGAGATTGCGGTTGCTCGGTTCGGCCATCTGCCGCAGGAAGAAGCGCGCGCCGGAACCGGCAATCACTGCCGTGGGTGTCTCGGGCGTGCCTGTCTTGGCGTTGATGCGCTGCAGCAGATCGCGGATGGCCTGGGGCGCCAGAGTAAGGTGGCTGTTCTGCTCGCCGTGCTGCACGGTGGATTCCACGGTCTGCTCCAGTTGCGCGTCGAGCAGGTAAGCCGGTAGATCGCCGGCCTGATTCAGGAACGGCTTCACTACGATACGGCGAAGCGCCTGGCGCACATATTCCGTGAGTAGAACGGGATTGCGGGTGGTAACGGCGGCTTCGCTCAGGGCCTCCAGAATTGTTACGGCATCGCGAATGGAGACGCGCTCGCGAAGCAGGTTCTGCAGAACGCGCTGCACGGTCGATAGCGGCAATAGCTTGGGCACCAGGTCTTCCACGACTTTGGAGTTATCGATGGCCACGCGATCGAGAAATTTCTTGGCGTCCTGGCGGGAGAACAGTTCCTGCGCGTATCGCCGGATCAGCTCGGCGAGATGCGTGCCGAGGACGCTCACCGCGTCGACCACCGTATATCCTCCGCGGCGCGCGGCTTCCGCCTGCTCCGAAGGCACCCACCAGCCGGTCATTCCGAACGCCGGCTCCTTGGTAGGCCTGCCGCCGGCGGGCGGTTCGACTTTACCCACCGGGATGGCCAACTCGCACCCCGCCGGGAGTTCGTAGCGGGCGATTTCCGCACCTTTCAGTGAGATTACGTATTCGTGCGCCTTAAGCGCCACGTTGTCCACTACGCGCACAGGCCCGAGTACGAATCCCAGCTCCGAGGCGATTTGTTTGCGGATTCCCCCTATGCGCTTAATGAGCGGCGATTCCTGACCTCCGCCCACGTATTTCACCAGGCCGAGGCCCATTTCGATGGCCAGCGGTTCAACTTTCAAAAGCGCGTCGATATTGTCCTTGGCGGCGGCCGGTTTGGCGACGGCAGCGGTCTTCTCGGCGGCGTGCTGCTTATTGCGCATCCGCCACGCGGCGTAGCCCAGACCCGAACCGAGCACCAGGAACGGAACGGTGGGCAGTCCTGGAAAAATCGCCAGTACGAGGATGACGCCGCTCGCCAGGAATAGAGGTTGCGGGCTGCCGAACAGTTGGCGGGCGAAGTCCGCGCCCAAGCGGTCGTCGGAGCTGGCGCGGGTGACGATCAGGCCGCCGGAAATAGAAATCATCAGGGCGGGGATCACGGTCACCAGGCCATCGCCAATGGTCAGGATGGTATAAGTTTGCAGGGCCTTGCTCAGGTCCATGCCATGCTGCAGGACGCCGATCAGAAATCCGGCGATGATGTTGATTCCGGTGATGAGGATGGCGGCTACCGCATCGCGCTGCGTGAAGCGCGAGGCGCCGTCCATAGCGCCGTAGAATTCGGCTTCGCGCGCCAGGTCTTTGCGGCGCTTGCGGGCTTCGGTCTCGTCGATCAGGCCGGAGCTCAAGTCCGAATCGATGGACATCTGCTTTCCGGGCAAGGCGTCGAGAGTGAAGCGCGCGGTGACTTCGGAGATGCGCACCGCGCCGTGGTTGATGACCACGTACTGGATGGCGATCAGCACGAGAAAAATGACCGTGCCGATGATGTAGTTGCCGCCTACGACGAAGTTGCCGAAGGCCTGAATGACGTCTCCCGCCGCGCTCGTGCCGCTGTTGCCGTTCATCAGAATCAGGCGGGTGGCGGAGATACTCAGGGCGAGCCGGAATAGTGTGAGCAGCAGGAGCGTAGTCGGAAAAACGCTGAATTCCACCGGCTTGCGGATGTACATGGAAACCATCATCACCACCACCGACATCATGATGTCGGTGACGATGAGAACATCGAGCAGGACGCCCGGGAGGGGTGTGATGAGGGCGATCACCACGCCGAGAACGGCGATGGGGACGCCCAGCTCTTTCCAATTGGCGAACGCGAGCTTCCACGGTGCGGGTGCGGCGATCACTTTTGCCGGTGCGGCCAACGTTTACTCCTAAGAAGTTTCTTCCGCTCCCTTACGGTCGCGGCTCTCGAACGGGCGGCGTCAGGGTTTTGACACTTCCGATGCGAATACTCTTTTATGCAACTCGCCGGCCATTCATCAGCTTGAAAATGTACGCCAGAACTTCCGCCACAGCGCGATAGAATTGCGCCGGGATCTCCTGGCCCACGTCGACTGACTTATAGAGCGCCTGCGCCAATGGGGGATTCTCGATCAGCGGAACTTGGTTTTCGACGGCCTTCTGGCGGATACGTAGCGCCAGATAGTTCTTGCCTTTGGCGACTACCATGGGGGCACCCTTGGAATCCATGGAGTATTTCAGCGCCACCGCGTAGTGCGTCGGGTTGACGATGACGGCGGTGGCTGTCGGCACGGCCTTCATCATGTGGCGGCGGGCCTGGTCGCGTCGGAT
>Ga0302326_10026355_pt1 | contig 11752 bp, 8 predicted proteins | sample Palsa_T0_3_FD_202264 | JGI IMG/M metagenome (GOLD analysis project Ga0302326, IMG submission 202264) | Peat permafrost microbial communities from Stordalen Mire near Abisko, Sweden - Palsa_T0_3 | ecosystem: Environmental > Terrestrial > Soil > Palsa > Peat permafrost | place: Sweden: Abisko... | reverse complement strand
GTGTCTTCGCGCCACGGATCGGCTACTAAGATCCGCTTGGCGCACGCGATTGCCGCCGGAAATTCTCGCCGGCTTCGATGGCGCTCGAGCGACTCGGTTGCGATCGACAAAAAAAGCGCGCGGAGCCGTTCGCGTTCGGCGACGACCCAGTCGTCGTAGACGTCCTCAAGGAGATCTCCAGCGTAGAGCTCGATCGCCGCGGTCTGCGTCTCGGCATCCGACGCGAAACGCTCGAAGGCAACGACATCGACGAAGGCGTCGGTCTCGGCGTTCCAGCGAATCGTGTCGGAATCGATGAGGAGCCATGGATCGCCGTCGCGGCCGGGCAGGGCTTTGTTCGCGAGGTAAAGGTAGCGGCGCAGCTCGGCGAGCGCAGCCGCTTCGTCGAGTTCGGGAAAGAGCGTGAATGCGAGCGACTCGCGAGCCACCGTTTGGCCGCGTTGCAGCAAGACGAGCGCGAGCATTGCGAGCGTGGTCGAACGTTTCGCAAACTTGACCGGCACACCGGCCGCGCTCACGCTCGCGCGCCCGAACAGCCGTATGTCGAGCGGCGCCTCGGCATCCCGCAAGGCGGTTGACGTGGGGGCCATCGCCTGGCCAGCTTCCTGGCCCGGAAGCGATGGTCCCGTCCCCGCCCTTCGACAGGCTCAGGGCAGGCTCTGCTGCGCGCTCAGCGCGATGCGATGATTTGGCGCGCGATTTCCGGCAGAGCGGTCCAACCGGTGACGCCATCCGGGAAGAAGCCGCCGTCGACTTCGACGTAGCCGTCACCGTGCGTCGCATAGAACTGCGTGACCGGGCCTTCGTTTGCGAAGGCTTGGTCGTCGCCGACCTTCGCGACATCCGGCGGCGGCGTCGCCGAAATCGCGCCGATCGAACCCGGTGGAGCGGATGCGCCTTTCAGGATCGCTCCGAACATCGACTTGACCGCGCCCGATGCGGCGCGAATCGCGCTCAGTTGCTCCGCGCCGCCTGAGGTTGAGTAAGCAACGTCGATGTCACCGTGATAGTCGCCCTTGAAATGAAACGTGCAGCCGCTCGGATCGCTCTTCACTTCGACGGACTTCACGTCCAAGTGCATTACCTTCGCCACGGCGTCGCTTGCGATCAGGGGACAATCGCCGCCAACTGCGGCTGCGGTTGCAACACCGGAAGCGGCAGCCGCATCCTCCGGGGCTGCTGCGGTTATCGGCGCAGCCGTCGCTGCGGCGGCCGCGGACTGTGCGTCGGGTTTCGATGAGGAGCACGCCGCTAGCGCAGCGCCGAGGAGCAGAGTGCAGCCGAGGGTTACGATCGTTCGCATCACTAGGAGTCCTTTCAGTGCGGCGAGCGTATCAGGCGTCCGTACCGGCGGCGTGCGGAAACTGTGACGCGGTTGGGAAACGCGAAGGGTTCCGAGCACGTTTCTTAGGTACCGTGAACCCCAAGATTCGAGTGACGTCCGCTCTAAGCGTCGTTGCGTTTGTACTCGCCCCATACGCCGCCTTCGCCCAAAGCAAGCCCGTCGCGGCGCCCTCGGTGCTCGTCGTCGGCGGAACGCCCGCCGGCGTGGCGGCTGCGCTCGCCGCCGCGCGAGCGGGCGATGCGGTCGAGCTCGTCAGCGACAAAGACGACCTCGGCGGCGTGCTGACCGACGCGATGATGGATCAGTGGGATCTGAACCTCGCGCCCGACGGAGCGGAGCTCGAGGGCGGAATTTTCGGCGAAATGTACGCGCGTCTCGGCGATGTCTTTACGCCGGCCAAAGCGGCGCGGACCCTCGCCGAGATGGTCGACGACGAACCAGGCATCGACGTGCGTTACGACGAGATTCCGGTTACCGTCGCAACGAGCGGCGACGCGCGCAGGCGTTCGGTTGATGGGGTGACGTTTCGAGACGTACGCAGCGGCGAACTATCGACGATCGCGGCGCCCATGGTGATCGATGCGACCGACGACGGCGACGTTGCAGCGCTCGGCGGCGCGCGCTACGACGTCGGCCGGCAAGATACCGGCATCGATGAGCGCATGCAAGCGGTGACCGAGATGTTTACGCTCGAGGGCGTCGACTGGCCGCTCGTCGCCGCAGACTACGACGCAGCGCGATATGGCGCGGGCGGCGTGCTCGGCCGCCGCGCGTGGGGCTACTCGCTCGTAACCCGTGCCTTCCGCCCCGCCGACACCAATGTCGTCGTGCGCGATCTCAACCTAGGCTTGTTGCCGAGTGGGGCGGTCAGCGTCAACGCGATCGACGTGTGCGGTGTCGATGGCCTCGAGCCGCAAGCGCTCGACGCGGCCAAACGCGAAACGGAGCTCGAGGCTCCGCGCCTTGCCGAGTATCTCCGCACGCGGCTGCCCGGTTTTGCGAACGCACGCGTCGGCATCTTCGCGCCCGACGTCTACGTGCGCGAGACGCGCCATATCGAAGGTGAAGAGCGTCTCACCACCGCCGACGTGTGGGACGGCCGAATCCCGGCCGATAGCATCGGGCTCGCTTCGTATCCGATCGACCTCCACCCGATCGATCCGAGCGACGAGCCTGCCTACGCGCCCGAGCGTCACGTGTACGGCATCCCGTTCGGAGCGCTCGTCCCCAGGGGCTTCACGAACTTGCTGCTCGCGAGCCCCGCGATCTCGGCGTCGCACCTCGCCTCGGGTAGCGCGCGAATCATCCCGACCACGATCGAGGAAGGCGAAGCCGACGGTATTGCCGTCAGCCTCGCACTCCGTCATCGCTGGAACTTCACCGGACGCGCGCTCGACGCGACGTTAATTGCCGACGCGCGCCACGACCTCGCCTAAGGCGCCGGCCCTACGGTGCCGCCACCGGATTGCTGATCAACGGAACCCAGAGATCGCCGCTCACGGTGACTGGAACGATCGTGGGGTTTGCGGCGTTGACGTTGCCGGATGCCGTGTACTGATCTTCTAAACCGAAGATCAAGAGTGAGAGCGAATCGCCCGGCGCGAGCTGCGCCGCGATCCCCGTCATGTCGATCCCGATCGGCCCCGAGCCGCGCACCGGGGTCAATTGGTTGTCGATGAGATCCCACGTGCCCGGTTGGCTCGCGTGCGTTTGCCCGATGCCGAAAAACAGAATCGGTTCGCCCGTCGCCACGACGGGCGTAATCGTCACTTCGAGCCGCGGCAGGCCCCCGACGACGCTCGCTGCCGTAAACGCGCTCCCGAGCGGCACGCTGATCGGCGTATCCAAGCCGGCGCCGGCGACCGCGTACGTCGTGGGGATCGAGTAATGCGTACCGGCGTGACCCGTGGTCACGGACGGCACCAAGACCGCCTGGCTCGTACCGTTCAAGGGAGTGCTGAACGAGAGACACGGTCCCGTAGGAACTGAATTAGCTGCTCCCGGCATCCCCTTGAGATACTGGTTGAAGAACGCGGTCGTCGCCGTATCGACGTCGAGCGAGCCGCAGTCCGAGCTGAGATCGTCGGTCGGCGAATAGAATTCGTACATGTATGGATCGGGGACACCTTGCAGCGAGTTGTGCCCCGACTGATACGTAAAGAGCCGCACGTCGCCGCCCCCCTGCTTGAGGCACATGTAGTTGTTGTACGCGTTGTTGAACGTGAACAGCGTGTCGCGCATGCCCTGCCACATCATCGCATTGATCTTGGGCGGATGGTTCGGCGCGAAGATCGGCGAGTAGCCGGGCCCGTCCGTCGCGATCGGCGTTCCGTTGCAGAAATAACTGTCGCTGTGATAGCCGAAGAAGTCATGCTCGGCTGGGCTCTCGACGTTCGTTTCGACGCTGTTGACCACGTCTTGCGTCAAGAACGGGTCTTCGTGACCGTACCCGGTGCCGAGCGAGCCGCCGGAATAGCCGGCACCGTACAGGATCAAGTCCCAGTTGTCCTTGACCACGGTGTTGGGATAGAGCGAGTAGTTGAGGTCGTACGGTGTGATTTGCGGGACGATCGCGTGCAGGCGGTGGCGTTTGTCGATGTCGAGCAGCATGAGCTGATACATGCCTCCGTACGAACCACCGACCGAGCCCATGACCGGCTCGTGCGGATCGTCGCCTTCGAGCGTCGGGCCGTATTTAATCCACGTGAGGTTGGCTTGCGCCCAGTCCATCACCGAGAGATCCATGAGACCTTCGAAGTTCGGGTCCATGCTGCGCGCGGTGCCCGTGTCGTCGCCAAAGCCACGTTCGTCGATACTGACGACGCCGTAGCCCGCGTTGACGAGGTCGCCGATGTTGCCGGGCGAGAGCAGGCTCGACGAGCTCGTACTCGTCTCGCGGCTGCCGGCGTAGCCTGGTCCCCACATGACGAGCGGATACGTTTGCGCGGCGCAGAGCGTCGCGGGTTCGAACACGGTGAACACTTCGGTGTCGCCGGTCGGCGTAAGAATTCCGTCACTGTACGTTTCGCCCGTCCGGCACGCGCCGGCGGCCGGGAGCGCCGGGACTGAAGCCACATAACCGGGCGCCGACGGTGGCGACGTCGGCGGCGCGATCGCACCGCTCGACGTCGTCGGTAAACTCGTCGGTGCGAACGTGGGCACGGGCGTGCTCGTGCCGGCCGTCGTCGGCGTGCTCGTGGCTTTTGGGCCGGGCGTGCTCGTGCTCCCCGGGGCGGGCGAATTCGTGCTCCCGGAGTGAGGCGCGCTCGTACTGCCGCCGCTGCCCGCGTTGCCGCTTGCGGGGAGCGGGCCACCCGTCGAGGTTCCGCCACCGCATGCGCTCAAGCCCGCGGCTGCCAACGCGACCGCAAGTGCGGCGCCGTGAATCCGTTTCAATGCTGTACCTTTCTGTGGCGGCGCGCGGCTAGATGTTCGACGGCGTTGACGGCAGGATCGGGAGGTACATCGTACCGGTGACCGTGACCGGCTCGACGGTCGGATTTGCGATCGAGACGTTGCCGTTGCCCGCGAACTGATCGTTGAGCCCGAAGATCAACAACCCAAGCTGATCGCCCGGCAGCAGTCGCGCACCGCCGCCGATGATATCGACGTTGAAGTTGCCGATGCCGCGGAGCGGATACACTTGATTGTCCATGAGGTCCCAGGTCGTATTGCTGTTCGCGTGCAGGATGCCGACGCCGACGAAGATGATCGGCGTGCCGGTGCTGACGCCGGCGGTCGGGGTGACGTCGAAGTTGATGTGCGGCAGTCCGGCGATGATCGCTCCGGCGGCCGGCGCTGTGTAGAGCGAAACGGAGGTCGGAACCGGCAACGCGTCACCCGTGATAACGATCGGGGAGCCGATGTTGAACGACTGGAACATATTCGGCGTCGTCGCCATCGTCGGTATTTGCGGGAACGTCACGCCGTCGCCGTCGACCATCGAAACGCAGGGCTGCGTAGTAAGGCCCGAGATCGCTGCGGTCTGTCCCTTGAGGTAGGCGTTGAACCAATCGAGCTCGGCGGTCGCTTCGGAGAGGGTGCCGCAGCGCGAGTCGAGGCTGTCGTTGTTCGGATACGTGTTCGGGAAGAGCAAAAGATACGGATCCGGAACGACGCCCACGCCGTTGAGGCCGCTTTCGAGCTGCGCGTTGTGGCCGGTTTGGTAGCTGAAAAGCCGGACGTCGCCGCCGCCCTGTTGCAGGCACTTGTAGTTGTTGTAGCCATTGTTGAAATCGAACAGCGTATCGCGTATACCGATCCAGACCATCGCGTTGACCTTCGGCGGTGCGGTCGCGGGCGGCAGCCACGGCGCGGTACCCGCACCGCCGTTGGTCGCGATCGTTTGGCCGTTGCAGAAATAGTCGGCACTGTGGTAGTTCATGAAATCGCGAAGGTATGGGTCGACGGCGTTGTTCGCTTCGTCAGTGACTAACGATTCGGTGACGAAGTTGTCGAAGTTGCCGCGACTGAGGCCGCTGCCTGCCGACTCTCCGTCGCCAAACAGCGCCAAGTTCCACAGCGTCTTGATGGCGCCGCCCGGAAAGAGCGAGAAGTTCAGATTGTGCGGCGTGATTTGCGGGACCATCGCACGGATGCGATGGCGCGTGTCGATGTTCATCAGCATGAATTGATACATGCCGCCATACGAACCGCCGTCGGTACCGAAGATCGGCTCGTGCGGATCCTTCCCGTCGTTGGTCGGTCCATACGCGACCCACGGAATCTTGGCCTGAACCCAGTTCATGACCGCGAGCAGCATGACGCCCTCTTGGTCCGGATCCATCACGCGAATCTTTCCGCCGTCGTTGCCTTCACCGGCTTCGTCGACAGTGACCACGCCGTAGCCCGCGTTGAGGAACGAGCTGAAGTCGGATGCCGTCGTGTCGCGCGAACCGCCGAAGCCCGGGCCGTTGAAGATGATCGGGTATGTTTTGCCGCCGCAAATGCTGGTGGGCTCGAACACCGTGAACACTTCGGTCGAACCGCCCGGCGTGATATCGGTCGCACCGGAGGTCACGCCGATGTTATACTGCGTGCCCGCGCGGCACGAGGTGCCCGAAGGGGGCGCCGGCGTTGCGTTCGCGTAGCCCGACGCATCTGCAGGAGCGGTCGGCGCGGGCTGCGCCCCGCCTGAAACCGGGGTCGGCGTTGCGGCCGGCGTCGTCGTCGGAGCCGAGCTTGCGCTCGATGTTGCCTTTGCCGTCGGCGTAGGCGTGGCCTTAGTCGGCGAACCACCCGAGCCGGACCCGCCCGACCCGGAGCCGCCCGAGCCCGTGCCCGCTGACGGCAACGGGCCGCCGGTTGAAGTCCCGCCGCCACATCCCGTGACGAGCGCAGCCAAGAGACCGGTGGAAATGAGACCGACGACGAGGCGTTTCATGAAAAGGGGCGCTCCTTGACGGTGCTGGGGGCGGCACGCTCTCGATGCTACGGCTACGAAGCTTAATGCAAAACTCATATAGAGATTGTGCTTCGGCTAGCTCCGAGAAAAGCTAAGCCACCCCAATGGACTGAGAGCATTGTACGTTCACCCGGTAACAACGGGAGAACATTTCTGCGTTAAGCTTTCTTGCCAGGCGGAAAACGCGTTCGCTAATTTGGTGAGGTAGTCGAGCATTCGGGCAGCGTGGTGTGCCCGTTGTCCGGATTGGTGTACTTCAAAACGAACGCGACGGCCGCCGGCGCGCCACTCACGTCGAAGCCCGGCGGCGGCATCTGCACCGGCACTCCGTTATCGGATGCAAGTTTGACGTCCGCGTGACTAAATGGGTTTTGCCGCTCCGCCGGATAGACGAACGGGTACGGGAACAGCCCGACCAAGACGTCACTCGGCATCGTCACTTTTGCGATGACATACTGAAGGACCGTACCGTCGGGCTTGTACTCCACGCGCCCGGGCTCCAGATCCACGAAGCCGCAGGTGGTGTCCGCGTCGCCGCCGTTGCCGTTTCCGGCTCTTCCGGTTCCGCTGCCCACGCCGCCAAGGCCGCTCGTCCCGTTGCCTGCTCCGGCGCCGGACCCGGTTCCACCGTTTTGAACGCCTTCATGGGTTCCGGTCGCAAGCGACACCGGGGCGGCCGGTTGCGGGGGGATCGGGGGCGGGGTCACTAGCGCGATTTTCTTAGGTGCCGCGGCGCCGCCCAGCTTTGCGTGTGGCGTTGCGGCTGCCTTGGCGGCCGGAGCGAGCACGGCCGTCTGCGGGGCGAGGCTCGCTTGCGGGCGCGGGGTCGTTGGAGGGGTCGGCTGCGGGGTTGGGGGCGGCGTCGGCTTGAGACGCTTGCTGATCGTGACCAGCTCCTCGGCCACGGCGCGTTCCGGCGCCGGCTGCGGGGGAGAAGGCACAAATCCAAAGAGGATCTCGTGGAGCGCGAACGCGAGCGCAAACGATATCGCGAGCCGCCGCGCGAATCCCCGATCTCGACCGTCGTTCACCTTACCCCAAACGTTCCGCGGCAGCGCGGCATTCCTTCGAGATGGCGCAGCCTTCCGCCACGGCGAAGATACGCGGATGAAAATAAATTCCAAGGCGGCCGGCGCAGGGCCGCATCCCCGGTGACCGAACCGCTCGGCGTTCGCGTGCCGACTGCCGCTTCTGGAGGCGACCTTGGTGGAAATCGAATCTTTGATCCGATCCATCCCCGATTTTCCGATTCCGGGGATTCTGTTTCGGGATATCACGCCGCTCTTAAAGGATAAGGGCGGTTTCCACGCGGCCGTCGATCTGTTCGTCGATCGCTTCAAGGACGAGAAGATCGACACCGTGGTCGCGATCGAGGCGCGCGGCTACATGTTCGGCGCGCCCCTCGCGTACGCGCTCGGCGCGGGTTTCGTGCCGGTGCGTAAGCCCGGCAAACTGCCCGGCAAAAAATTTACCGAATCGTACGCGCTCGAGTATGGCACGAATTCGCTGGAGATTCACGAGGACGCTGTGGGCCGGGGCCACCGCGTGGTGATCGTCGACGACTTGCTCGCCACGGGCGGAACCGCCGCCGCAACCGGCCGGCTCCTCGAAAAGCTCGGAGCGGACATGGTTGCGTTTGCGTTCCTGATCGAATTGACCGCACTCGGCGGACGCGCCGTGCTCGGCAGCCACGAAGTGACGGCCTTCCTCCAGTACTAGCCACGATGGCAGCGCATCTAATGGACACGCCGTTCGGGTCTATGGCATTATAGGCGGAATCCATATGCCCACCCCGCACATTGAACAGCTGATCGAGAAGGTCCAATCCTACGACCCCACCATGGAGGCGTCGTGGCTTCGTGGTGTCTACGAGTTGGCGGATACGGCGCACGAGGGTCAGCATCGCGCCTCGGGTGAGGACTACATCGAGCATCCGATTGCCGTCGCGCGGATTCTGGCGGACATGGAGATGGACCGGGCGACGATCGCCGCCTCGATTCTGCACGACGTCGTCGAAGATACGGTCGTCACGAGCGAAGAGGTTGCCGCCCGTTTCGGGCCCGAGATCGCGCAACTGGTCGAGGGCGTCACGAAGCTCACGCGCATCCCGTACCAGTCCAAGGAAGACGCTCAGGTCGAGAATCTGCGCAAGATGTTCATGGCGATGGCCAAGGACATCCGCGTCATCATTATCAAGCTGGCCGACCGGCTGCACAACATGCGCACCCTGGGCCATTTGCCCGAAGCGAAGCAACAAACGATCGCGCGGGAGACTATCGAGATCTACGCGCCGATCGCGCACCGCTTGGGCATTTGGAAGATCAAGTGGGATCTCGAGGACCTGTGCCTGCGTTACCTCGATCCCGACGCGTATCGCGACATCGCCGAACGCGTTGCGAAGAAGCGCGGCGAACGCGAGGCCGTCGTCGGCGCCGTCGTTCACACGCTGCGCGAACAATTCGATAAGCTCGCGATCGTTTCCGACGTGACGGGCCGGCCGAAGCACTTCTATTCGATCTACACGAAGATGAAGAAGGGCCGCGACTTCTCGACGATTTACGATTTGACGGCCGTCCGCATCATCGTCGATTCGGTGAAAGATTGCTACGGCGCGCTCGGCATCGTGCATTCGATGTGGAAGCCGATCCCCGGGCGTTTCAAAGACTACATCGCGATGCCCAAGCCCAACATGTACCAGTCGTTGCACACGACGGTCGTCGGGCCGGCGGGCGACCCGCTCGAGATTCAGATCCGCACCTTCGAGATGCACCGAACGAGCGAATACGGGATCGCCGCGCATTGGCGCTACAAAGAAGGCGGCAAGAAAGACGAGTTCGAGCACAAGCTCACCTGGCTGCGCTCGCTGCTCGAGTGGCAGAACGACATGCGCGACTCGCGCGCGTTCATGGAGAACCTCAAGCTCGATCTCTTCGAGAATCAGGTTTTCATCTTCTCGCCCAAGGGCGACGTCTATCCGCTCACGGCGGCCGCGACGCCGCTCGACTTCGCGTACCAAGTGCACACCGACGTCGGTAACCACTGCGTCGGCGCGAAGGTCAACGGCAAGATCGTGCCGCTCGACTATCAGCTCAAGAACGGCGACATCTGCGAGGTGCTCGTCAACAAGAGCTCGCGGCCCTCGCTCGATTGGCTGTCGATCGTTCGCACCTCCGGCGCGAAGCATAAGATCAAGCAGTACTTCCGCAAAGAACGCAAAGACGAGAACGTCGTCATCGGTCAGGAAACGATCGAACGCGAACTCGCCCGCGAACACATGCGGCCCGATCTCGCGCGCGGTGAACTGATCGAAAAGATCGCGAAGCGCATGAACTACACGACGGTCCCCGACCTGTTCGCAGCGATCGGGTTCGGCGACGCTTCGGCTGTTTCTGTGATTACCAAGCTCAAGGAAGAAGCCAAGAGCTCGAACCTCATCGACATCACGACCGTACAGCGGGCTCCCGCGCCGCGCCGCGTCGCCCGCAACGCGAGCGGCATCCGCATCGCCGGCGTGGACGACGTGCTCGTACGCCTTTCGAAGTGTTGTAGTCCGGTGCCCGGAGATCCGATCATGGGTTACGTCACGATCGGTAAGGGAGTCTCCGTGCACCGGGCCGACTGTCCGAACGTCGCCTACATGTCCGCGACGCCCGAACGCATCCTCCAAGCCTCGTGGGCCGCATCCGAGACCGCCTCACACGCGGTCGACATCGAACTCGAAGCCATCGATCGCGCCGGCCTTCTGCAAGACGTGATGGGCGTCTGCTCCGAGTTCAAGACCTCGGCATCGTCCGTCACCGCCCGCGTCAAACGCGACGCCGCGCTAATCAGCCTCACGCTGCAGATTTCGAACCTCGATCATCTGCACAAAGTCCTCAACAAACTCCGCACCCTGCGCGACGTCAAAAACGTCTACCGCGTCACCAAACGCGAGGTCCGCGCGAGCGGCTAACCCCCCCTTGTCACCCTGAGCGGAGGCGCAAAGCGCCGTAGTCGAAGGGCGAGCCCACGATCTACTTCGTAAAATCGAAGCGGACAACGTGCGAGCTCTTTTGCGCTTGGCAGCCGAAGATCGCCGGATGATAGGTTGCCTTACGCGCTGATGCGATAGCGGCCGCGTCGACGTCGGGGTTCCCGCTGCTTTCGGTGACGATGGCCGCGGTGATCGCACCCGCTGCGTCGAGGTTGACTTTCACCGCGGCGTTCGTCAAGTCGCCGGGGCTCACGCCAGCCGGGATCCCGGGCGTGTCGACGTGGTCGGCGGCTGCGTCTTGAAACGGTACGTCGCAGGTGAGCGGCGTCGTGTGCGGTGCCGCGATGGGCACGAGCGCGGTTGCGGCGGCGCCGGTTTCGCTTGCGACTTGATCCTCGAGCGCTGCGGTTTGCGCGTCGACGTGACGATCCGGCGAGGTGAACGAGTCGGGCGAGGGGATGATGATGTTTTCACCCGCGCAGTGCACGTTGTCGTGCATGACACCCGGTTGGATCGTCGCTCCGAGAAACGGATCGCTGCCGGGGTTGCGGATGAGAATCGGTGTCGAACGAAACGGCCGATCGGCGAGCGGCGAAACGTGCAAAATCGACACTGCCGTCGGCGTCGAGATGTTGAACGCACCGCTTTTCGAAAAAAACTGCATGTCGAACGACGACGCCGTCGCCATCGGCGAGCCAAAGACGACGACGTAGAATCTTCCGTTCGTCGATTCCAGCAGAACCGTCGAGGGACAAGCGAGCTTCGTGGGGGCCGGCGCCGCTTCGGCCTGCGCTCCGGCCAAAAGAAGGAGGCCGCACAAAAAGAGGAACGGTAGGCAAGAGAACCGCATTTGGCGACGTTTTCGCCGCGCTCCATGCCCCCTCTTGTTGGGCGACGCTTCTGCGTGATAACATAGGCGAGTTTTCCGGCGACCTGCCGGCGACTCGGGGCGACCCGAGCTCGACACCCGCTGCCACCGCACGAGGTGGCCGTTCGCCCACGGGCGACGTCCGCAGAGGGATCGACTCAT
>Ga0302326_10026354_pt1 | contig 11752 bp, 10 predicted proteins | sample Palsa_T0_3_FD_202264 | JGI IMG/M metagenome (GOLD analysis project Ga0302326, IMG submission 202264) | Peat permafrost microbial communities from Stordalen Mire near Abisko, Sweden - Palsa_T0_3 | ecosystem: Environmental > Terrestrial > Soil > Palsa > Peat permafrost | place: Sweden: Abisko... | reverse complement strand
ATTGACGTCTGCGTCGGCATCGCGGTCCGAACCGGCTGCACTGTGCTCAACGCGCTGTACGGGAACCGGGTGGACGGCGTGCCCGAAGAGCTGCAGGATGAGCTGGCCCTGGAGAATCTCGCCCGGGCCGCCCGGGCCGCCGCGCCCGGCGGAGCCACCGTCGTCGTGGAGGCGCTGAACTCCTACGACAGCCCGCGCGCTCCGCTGGTCTCCAGCCGGAGCGCGCTCGCGGTGATCAACGAGGTACGAGCCAGGGACGGCATCGCCAACATCGCGTTCCTCGCCGACCTGTATCACCTCGGCAAGATGGGTGAGGACCTACCGGCGATGCTGGCCCGCGACGCGGCCGACATCGCGCACATCCAGGTCGCCGATGTGCCTGACCGCGGCGCTCCGGGCACGGGCGAGCTGGACTTCCCGGCCCTGTTCGGGCAGATCGCGGACCAGGGGTACACCGGCTGGATCGGCTGCGAGTACAAGCCGTCGGATCCGGCGGACAGCTCGACGAGCTTTGGCTGGAGGTAACCGCTCATGTCCCGCATCGGCTTCATCGGCCTGGGCATCGTGGGCAGCCCGATGGCCGGGAACCATTCGGCCCTGCTGAAGGTCATCGAGAACCTGTCGGGGTCCGATGAGTTGTGACCTGGTCGTCCGGTCCCGGCGGGCGGTGCTGCCGGACGGCACCCGGCCCGCGTCGGTCGCGGTCAGCGAGGGGGTCATCGCGGCCGTCGGCGACTACGGCGCGAGCTATGACGCGGATCGCGACGTCGACCTCGGGGACTTCGCGCTGCTGCCTGGCCTGGTCGACAGCCACGTGCATGTCAACGAGCCCGGCCGGACCGAGTGGGAGGGGTTCGCGACCGCCACCCGGGCCGCGGCCGCCGGCGGGGTCACCACGATCTGCGACATGCCGCTCAACTCGCTGCCGCCCACCACCTCGGTGGCGGCGCTGACGGAAAAGCGCGCGTCCGCGGCCGGGAAATGCTGGGTGGACGTGGCGTTCTGGGGCGGTGCGGTGCCGGGTAGCCAGGCGTCGCTGCGCCCGCTGCACGACGCCGGGGTGCTCGGGTTCAAGTGCTTCCTGCTTGACTCCGGCGTGCCCGAGTTCCCGCCGCTCGACGTGGCGGGCCTGCGCTCCGTGCTCGGCGAACTGGCCGATCTTGACGCGCTGCTGATCGTGCACGCCGAAGACGCCGCCGAGATCAAGCCGGCGGCAGGCCGTGACTACGGGGCGTTCCTATCGTCCCGGCCGAAGGTGGCGGAGCGCCGTGCCATCGAGAAGGTGATTTCCGCCGCGGCCAGGACCGGGGCGCGGGCCCATATCGTCCACCTGTCCGCGGCGGACTGCGTCGCCCTGATCGCCGGGGCCAAGGGGGCGGGGATCCGGATCACCGCCGAGACCTGCCCGCACTACCTGTATTTCGCGGCTGAGCAGGTACCGGACGGGGCGACCGAGTTCAAGTGCTGCCCGCCCATCCGGGACTCGGTCAACCGCGAGGCGCTGTGGCGGGGCCTGGAAGCCGGCGTCATCGACTGCGTGGTCTCCGACCACTCGCCGTGCCCGCCCGAGCTCAAATGCCCGGACTCGGGGGATTTCGGCGCGGCCTGGGGCGGCATCGCCTCCCTCCAGCTCGGCCTGTCCGCGGTCTGGACGGTGGCACGGCGGCGCGGCCGGGCCCTGGACGACGTGGCGCGGTGGATGGCCGCGGCCCCGGCCGAACTGGCCGGCCTGCGGGCCAAAGGCCGCCTGGCCGCCGGGTGCGACGCCGACCTGGTGGCGTTCGACCCGGAGGAGAGCTACGTCGTGGACGCGGCCCGGCTGCAGCACCGGCACCAGGGCACGCCCTATGCCGGGCGGACCCTGACCGGACGCGTGCGGCAGACCTGGCTGCGCGGAACCTCGCTGCTCGATGCTGAAAGCGGCGCGCCGGATGGTGAACCAGTGGGCCGACTGCTGAACCGGGATTAACGGGGAAGGATCTGTCCTATGGATGAGCAACTTCTGCCTGACTTGCTCCGGCTGCGCGGGTCGGTGGTGGCCGCGAGCGATGAGTTCTTCGCCGCCAAAGAGAACCTGATCAAGCCGGCCGCGCCCGTCTTCGTGCCGGAGACCTACGGAGCCAAGGGACAGGTCTACGACGGCTGGGAAACCCGGCGCAAGCGCGGGCCCGGCGGTACGCTGCCGGACCGCACGGCCCGCGACTGGGTCATCGTCCGGCTCGGGGCGCCCGGGGTGGTGCGCTCCATCGTGGTCGACACCGCGCACTTCACCGGGAACTTCCCGCAGGCCTGTTCGGCGGATGCGTGCTCGGTGAGCGGGTACCCGTCCTTCGACGAGCTTGCGACCGATCCCGTTTCCGGCAGTCCAGCAGGAATCTGGCAGGAGATCGTGCCGCGTGGCCTGCTGACCGGCGACGCCCGCCACGCGTTCAGCGTGAGGTCCCGGCGCAGGTTCACCCATGTCCGGCTGAACATCTTCCCCGACGGCGGCGTCGCCCGGCTGCATGTGCACGGAGAGGTGGTGCCGGATCCGGCCATGCTGAAGGGCCTGACCTTCGACCTCGCGGCGCTGGAGCACGGCGCCGACGTGGCGTCCCGCAGCGACCAGTTCTACTCCTCACCGCGCAACGTGATATCTCCGGGACTCTCGCGGGTCATGGGCGAGGGGTGGGAAACTCGCCGGCGCCGCAAGCCAGGGTATGAATGGCTGGTCATCCGGCTGGCCGGGCACGGCGAGATCAACCTCGCGGAAATCGACACGTCCTGGTACCGGGGCAACCAGCCCGACACCGCCTCGCTGCAGACGCTGGACGCCAGCACCGGCGTGGCGCTGACCGACGAGAACGCGTGGCATGACCTGCTGCCGCCGGTCAGGTTGCTGCCGGACACCCCGCACCGGTACCGCGTCTACGGCGCGCCGGCTACCCACGTGCGGCTGAAGATCTTCCCCGACGGCGGCGTGGCCCGGCTGCGGCTGTACGGATCGCTGACCGAGACCGGCCTCGCCGCTATGCGGCGCCGATGGGACGATACCGCGTGACGAGCCATGATCGGGATGATCCGAGCCGGGTTTCCAGGCTCGTCTCGCTAGTATGCGGGAGGCCGTGCTGGCCAGCAGCCTGGAAGGGACAGTGCCGATCGAGGAGATCGTCCCGGACTGGCCCGCCCGCCTTACCCGCCGGTGACCTATCGCGTTCGATTCGAGGCCTACACCCCAATGAGCCATGTGGTGATCGCTCCGGACAAGTTCAAGGGAACGCTGACGGCCGCCCAGGTGGCCGCGCATGTGGCGGCCGGGCTGGAGCGGGCTTGCCCTGGGCTCAGATACGTCCAGGTGCCGGTGGCAGACGGCGGAGATGGCACTGTCGACGCGGCGGAGGCCGCCGGTTACCGCCGCGTCGGGCTGGAAGTGCGCGGGCCGACGGGCCGGGTAACCACGGCGGCCCTCGCCTTCCGCGAGGGTACGGCCATCATCGAGTCTGCCCAGGCCAGCGGATTGAGCAGGCTGCCGGGCGGTGCGGCGGCGCCGCTGACCGCCTCCAGCTACGGTGTCGGGGAGCTCATCGGAGCGGCCGTCGGGATGGGGGCGAAGCGGATCGTGCTCGGCCTGGGCGGCGTGGCCTGTACCGATGGCGGGGCGGGCCTGGTCACGGCGCTCGGCGCCCGGCTGCTTGACGAGTCGGGAGCCGAACTTCCGCCGGGCGGGGCGGCGCTGGCCCGGCTGCACCGGATCGACGTCTCGGGGCTGAAGGACCTGTCGGGTGCTGAGGTGATCGCGGCCACCGACGTGGACAACCCGCTGCTCGGCGAGCGGGGCGCCGCGGCGGTCTACGCGCCGCAGAAGGGCGCCTCGGCGCAGGACGTGACGACCCTGGAGGCAGGCCTAGCCCGCTGGGCGGAGGTGACCGAGCGGACGCTGGGCCGCGGCCTGCGGGATGATGCGGGGGCGGGCGCGGCGGGCGGCCTCGGCTTCGCCACGCTGGCGTTCCTCGGTGCGAGGACGCGGCCTGGTATCGAGCTGATGCTTGACCTGCTCTCGTTCGCCGGTCACCTGCCCGGCGCCCGGCTGGTCATCACCGGAGAAGGCGCGCTGGACACCCAGACCCTGCACGGCAAAGCCCCGGTCGGGGTGGCTCGCGCGACCGCCGCGGCGGCACCGGGCGTGCCAGTAGTGGCAGTGGCGGGGATCTGCTCGCTAACCGCTGACCAGCTTCGTTCGGCGGGCATCGCCGCGGCTTACGCGCTCGCCGATATCGAGCCTGATCTGGCCCGCTGCCGGGTGCAGGCCGGCCCGCTGCTCGAAGAACTGGCCGTCATCCTGGCCCGCGACTGGATCGCGCCATAGCCCCCCGATGGTGCTGGCAGACGATGGTTCGGCCATGATGGAAGACCTATGTTTTTGAGTCTGGCGACACCTCCGCCCAATATCGGCCTGTGGGCCCGCGGCAGCGGGCTGGAGATTGTCCTGTTCCTGACCGGCGCGGCGCTGCTGACCCGGATCGCCACGTGGCTGGGCGGAAGGATCACGCGGCGGATCAACGCCAGCGCCCGGGAGACGGACGCGCTGGTCCGCTCCGAGGCGTCCAAGCACCGGGAAGCGCTGACGTCGGTGATCACCTGGGTCACGCTCGTCGTCATCTACTGCGCGACCGGCGTGGAGGTTCTGGAGCGCCTGGATGTCCCGGTGACAAGCCTGGTCGCTCCGGCCGCCGTGGTCGGGGTGGCCCTGGGGTTCGGGGCTCAGCGCATCGTCCAGGACCTGCTGGCCGGCTTCTTCATCATCACCGAGCGCCAGTACGGCTTCGGCGACCTCATCCGCCTGTCGGTGCCGAACGAATCCGCGCCCGCTGTGGGCACCGTGGAAGACGTCACCCTGCGGATAACCACGGTGCGCACCACCGACGGCGAGGTGGTCATCACCCCCAACGGACAGATCACCCAGGTGACCAACCTGTCCCGGGACTGGGCCCGGGCCGTGGTGGACGTACCGGTGCCGGTCACCGCGGACGTCAACCGGGTCACTGACCTGCTGCGGCAGATCGGCGAGGATGCGTACAAGGATCCGAACCTACGCAGCCTGCTGCTTGACGCCCCGGCCGTCCTGGGGGTGCAGAGCCTCGACGTGGACCGGTTCCAGCTTCGCATGGTGGCCAGGACCCTGCCGGGCAAGCAGTTCGTGGTCGGGGCCGAGCTGCGGATCCGGATCGCGGCCGGATTGCGGCGGGCGGGCATCACCCTACCGACCGCGCTGGGGACCGGGGAACCGACCGGACCCGCCGGGAGCGACTGATGCAAGCAGCGCTGACCCGGCTGACCCGGCTGATACGACGGATACGTACCTCCACCTGGGTCCTTCTTGCCATCTTCCTGGTCGCTTTGGCGGCCTGGGTGGAGGTCAGGCCCACCCCGGCGGCGAGCTCTTCGACATCAGGGACCGGATCTTCATCCGCGGTCACGCCCTCCACCTCCGCGCCGGCTACCACACCGGCCAGGCCGACCCCCACGACCACGAGCACGCCGCACGCGACCGCAACGCCGCACGCGACCAGGACGCCGAGCGTGAACGTCTCTCCGAGCGTCTCTTCGACCGTGTCGCCGTCCGCACCCGTGTCGCCGACCCCGCCGGCCTCGGGCCCGGCGTCGCCCTAGCGGGACCGCGGTCGCCGCGCCCCATTCCCTCCCCGGTCAGCCGATCGGTGGAGTGGCTCAGCCGTCCGGCTAGTCCGGCCTTTCATCCGGTGACTCGGCAGATCGGGCGATGCGCGCCTGGCCTCGCCGCTGCGAGGCTGAAGGCATCGAAGCGGAAGGACGGGGCGCATGCCAGCAGTGATCGAGGTGCAGCATCTGCACAAGAGTTACGGCAAGACCGTGGCGGTGGACGATATTTCCTTCGCCGTGGAGCAAGGCGAGATCTTCGGGATTCTCGGCCCGAACGGCGCGGGCAAGTCCACCACCGTGGAATGCATCGAAGGCCTGCGGACCCCGGACCGGGGCCAGATCACGGTGCTGGGGCTGGACCCGCAGCGGGACCGGGCCGAGCTGACCCAGCAGCTGGGGGTCCAGTTGCAGGACAGCCAGCTGCCCGACCAGTTGCGGGTCGCGGAGGCGCTGGAGCTTTACAGCGCCTTCTACCGGGCCCCGGCCGACTGGCGTGAGCTGATGGACCTGCTCGGGCTGGCGGGCAAGGCCAACACCAGGTTCGGCAAGCTGTCCGGCGGCCAGAAGCAGCGGCTCTCGATCGCGCTGGCCCTGGTCGGGAGCCCCCAGGTGGCGGTGCTCGACGAGCTCACCACCGGCCTGGACCCGCAGGCGCGGCGCGATACCTGGGAGCTGATCGAAGGGGTACGGTCGCGCGGGGTCACGATCGTTCTGGTCACGCACTTCATGGAGGAAGCCGAACGGCTCTGCGACCGGGTGGCGCTGATCGACGCCGGCCGCGTCGTGGTGGTGGACAGCCCGGCCGCGCTGGCCGAGCAGGCCGAGGCCGAGCAGCGGATCCAGTTCCGCCCGTCCGTTCCGTTCGACGACGGGCTGCTGACGGTTCTGCCCGATGTCACCAACGTCATCCACAGGGGCGATGTCGTGGTGGTCACCGGAAACAACAACGCGCTGAACGCGGTCACCTCGGTGCTGGCCCGCCATCAGATCGTGGCCCACCAGCTGCGCGTGGAGCAGGGCAGCCTGGAGGACGCGTTCCTCACGCTGACCGGCAGGCACGACGGGGCCCGGCCCCGCGCCGGCCAGAACTAAGCCAGCCAGAACCAACCTGACCAGAATCAAGGAGAAACAACCATGTCTGTCATGACCGCGCCGCCGCCGGCCGCTACCCGCGGGTCCGCGCTGGGACGGCTTACCCTCACCGAGCTGAAACTGTTCACGCGCGGCCGAGCACTGGTCGGGATGCTGCTCACCGTCGCGGTCCCGCTGCTCCTGCTGATCATCTTCGGCAGCATCCGCTCCTTCAACCGGCCGGTCAAGGTCTACGGCGGCCTTACCGTGCTGGATGTCTACGTGCCCATCCTGCTGGCTTTCTCGGTGGCCCTGCTGTCGCTCCTGACCATACCGCCGGCGCTGGCGGGTTACCGGGAGATGGGCGTCCTGCGTCGCCTGCAGACCACGCCGGCCGGACCGGTCCGGGTGCTCACCGCCCAGCTCGCGGTCAAGTTCGGCGCCGCCGCGGTCACGGTGATCGTCATCCTGGCCGTGGCCAGGATCGGGTACGGTGTCGCCTGGCCGCGCGAGCTCGCCGGATTCGCGGTGGCTGGTCTGCTGACCGCCGCCGCGCTGATGGCCATCGGCCTGTTCATCGCCGCGGTGGCGCCGACCGGCAATGTCGCCCGGGGCATCGGGGCCATCGCGTTCTACCCGATGATGTTCTTCGCCGGGCTATGGCTGCCGATCCCGAACATGCCGCGGGTGCTGCAGCACATCAGCCACGCCACCCCGCTGGGCGCGGCGGTGCCCGCACTGCAGAACGCGACCCTGGGGCACTGGCCGACCTCGCTGCAGCTGCTGACCCTGGCCGCTTACGCGGTAGCGTTCGGGCTGGCCGCGGCTAGATTGTTTCGCTGGGAGTAGGTTCCAGTGGCGGAGGCGCAGATGACCGAGCAGATGCCGCTCGACCGCGAGCCGGACGCGGCCGAGCGGCGCCTGCGTCCGGTCCTGTACGTCGGGCCCTACATCCTGCTGGTGGTGCTGGCCGCCTTCACGGTCACCCAAAAGCACTCCCACGGCGGTTCCCTGCGCATTGACCTGGGCCTGTGCGCGCTCGCCGCGGTGTGGATGCTGTGGATGTTCACGCTGCACCCCGCGTGGCGGGTGCGCCCGCGGGTGATGGCGGTGTTCTTCACGGTTTTTGTCGCGATCATGGCGGTTCTGGTCATCCGGGACCCCTGGTTCGGGTTCCTCACCCCCGCCGGTTACTTCTACGCGTTCGGGGTCCTGCGCTGGCCGTGGCGACTAGGCGGCGTGGCCTCGGTCGCGGTGGTGGCCGGCACTGGGCAGGCGTACGGCGTGAATAAGGACACGGCCCTGGGCGTGATCGTTTACGTCGCTATCCTCGCCGTGAACGTGCTCCCCCTGGGCGGCCTGGCCTGGTTCGACCACCGGAACGACCAGCAGAGGGACCAGCGCGAACTGGTCCTTGACGAGGTCAGCGAGGCCAACCGCAGGCTTGAGGCGACGCTGGCCGAGAACGCGGGCCTGCACGAGCAGTTGCTGATCCAGGCCAGGGAAGCCGGGGTCCTGGACGAGCGGCAGAGGATGGCGCGGGAGATCCACGACACGCTGGCCCAGGGGCTGACCGGGATCATCACCCAGCTGCAGGCGGCCGAGCATGCCAGTGACGATCCGGCCGGGTGGCGCCGGCACTTCGAGGCCGCGACCAGGCTGGCCCGGGAGAGCCTGTCCGAGGCGCGGCGGTCGGTGGACGCGCTGCGTCCCGAGCCACTGGAGATGGGTCGGCTGCCTGCCGCGCTGGCCGACGTGGCCGGCCGCTGGTCGGCGCTGCACGGGGTCACGGTCCAGGTGACGACGACCGGCACCGCGCGGCCGATGACGGCCGAAACCGAGCTCACGCTGCTGCGCACCGCCCAGGAGGGGCTGGCCAACGTGGCCCGGCACGCGCAGGCGACCAACGCCTGGGTAACACTGTCCTACATGGAGCAGGAGGTCGCCCTGGACGTGCGCGACGACGGCAGGGGCTTCGAGCCGGCCCAGGCCGACGGGTTCGGCCTGGTCGCGATGCGGCAGCGCGTCGAGGGGCTGTCGGGAACGCTGCAGATCGAATCGGAACCGGGAGCCGGCACGGCGATCTCGGCCTGCGTCCCGGTCGCGGGCGGGCAGGACCGCACGTGAGCCGCCCCGAGGCCGTCCCGCCGACGCAGCCGATGGCCGGTGCGACCGGTGACGGCGGTGCGGCCGAGGCCCCGATCAAGCTGCTGATCGTGGATGACCACCCGGTGGTCAGGGACGGGCTGAGCGCCATGTTCGCGCGCGACCCGGAGTTCGAGGTGCTCGGCGAGGCCGCCGACGGCGCCGAGGCCGTCCGGCTCGCCCTGGCGCTCGCGCCCGACGTGATCCTGATGGACCTGCGGATGCCCGGCATGGACGGCCTGACCGCGATCACCGAACTAGGCAAGCAAGGCAGCGCCGCGCGTGTGCTGGTGCTGACCACCTACGACACCGACAGCCACGTGCTGCCCGCGATCGAGGCGGGCGCGACCGGCTACCTGCTCAAGGATGCTCCCCGCGCCGAGTTGCTGCGGGCGGTCCGGGCCGCGGCCCGGGGTGAGGCTGTCCTCTCGCCCTCGGTGGCCACCCGGCTGATGAGCCGGTTCCGGGCCCCCTCCGGCGCGGGGCCGCTCAGCCACCGGGAACTCGAGGTCCTCGAACTGGTCGCGGGCGGGACCACCAACCGGGAGGCGGCCGCCAGGCTGTTCATCAGCGAGGCGACGGTCAAGACGCACCTGCTGAACATCTACGCCAAGCTCGGCGTCAGCGACCGCGCGGCGGCCGTGGGCGAGGCGTTCAACCGGGGGCTGCTCACTCCGGACACGCCAGAGCGGCCATAACGGGCAGGCTAAGGTCCGCTCTTTCCGGCCCGGGCGTACTCGGCCAGGGCCGAGGCGACGGCGTCGTCTGGCGACGGCAGGGCGCGAGCACGGTCAAGTGCGGCCTGGCGCATCCGGGCGGCCAGGGCAGGATCGGTGAGCACCGCGCGGACCGCGGCGGCGAGCCGGTCCGGGTCGCCCGGAGGGACGAGGAGGGCGGCATCCTCACCCGTGAGTTCCGGTGTGCCGCCGACGCGGGTGGCCACGACCGGTACTCCCGCGCGAAGCGCTTCCTGCAGGATGAGCGGCTGGCCTTCCCACACGCTAGGCAGCACGAAAACGGCGGCGGCGGCGAGCAGCGCGGGCACGTCGTCGCGCTGCCCGGGGAAGCGGGCGTCGAGGTGCAGCGCGGCCGCCTGGCTCTTCAGGTCGGCCTCCAGGGGTCCTTGGCCGACGATAACAAGCACGGGCTCGGGCTTGATGTCCTGCCACCTGGAGGCGGCCTCGAGCAGCGTGCCGAAGCCTTTCTGGGCGGCGAGGCGGCCAACGGCGAGGACAACGGCACGGTCCGGGTCGGCGTCCGCCGTCGCCGGCCTCCGCGGGGGTTCGGGGGTCGTCCCCCGGGCTGGCTGAGCCGCGGAAACGCCGGGCAGTGCGCGAACGGGGTGGGTGGGCACCGGGTAGGCGGGGACCGGGGCGTGGGCGACCCGGCGGGCGCCGGCGGCGCGCATCCGCTGCTCCAGGTCCGCCGAGACGCACAGCACGGAGTCCGCACGGCGCGCGACGATCAGCTCGAGCACCCGGTAGATCGCGCCGGTGACACCGCCCGCGGCGGGCGCGTTGTGCACGGTGACGATCAGCGCGGGCCTGGCGTCGTAGACACTGGGCCGGACGAAGGCCGCCGCGATCGCGGCCAGCGCCCCGGCGCGCAGGCCGTGCGCGTGCACCACGTCCGGCCGCCAGGCCCGGACCAGGCGGCGCAGCCGCCAGATCGCCTTCAGGTCGCGGAGCAGGCGCGGGCGGTCCGCGATGTCGATCGCGGTGAACCCGGCACCGGGGACCGCGCTGAAGCCGAAGTCGCGATCGGTCTGCGCGGGCCCGAACACCTCGGCCGCCACGCCCCGCGCCGCGCACCCCGCCGCGAGCATGAGCACGTGCCGTCCGGTGCCGCCCGTGCTGGTGCCCAGCACGAAGGCGACCTTCACGTCCGGACCACCCGGCGGACCACCGCGCGCAGGTCCCCGCCGTCCGCCCATGCCACCACCGCGAAGAAGGCCACCAGCACGGCGGCGCTGGTGAGCAGGGTGCTGGCCACGTTCGGCAGGAACCCCGTGGCCGGGAAGCCGAGCGCCACCCCGAGGCCAGCCGCCGTTCCGGCCACCGCGCCAGCCAGGCCAGCCAGCGCGGCGCGCGCGCACCCGCGCAGCGCGTCGTTCCCTCGCGCCCGGCGGACCAGCACGAGCAGCGCGACACCGGACACGGTGAGCCCGATGGTCGTACCGGCGCCGAGCCAGGGCACGACCGAGTTCCGGGCCACGAACGGAACGATGAGCAGGTCCGCGGCGATTACCAGCAGCCACCCGCCGCTGACCGCGACGGCGGCGGCCCGGCTGCGCCCGTAGGCGTACAGCACCCGGGACAGGTTGGCGGTCAGGCCGTACCCGACCAGGCCCGGCGCGAACGCGGCCAGCGCGATGGCCAGCTGGCGGGCGTCCGCCGACTGGCCGACGTGGGACTGGAAGACACGGGACAGCGGGACGCAGGTGCCCGCCATTCCCGCGACGCCCAGCCAGGATGCCACGATCACAGCCCGGGTGGAGGTGGCACTGGTGGCGTCGAAGCGGTCATCACGGGCCGACAGCTCGGGGAACGCGCTGGTGGCGATGGGCACGGCCAGCACGGCGTAGGGCACGAAGAACACCGCCCAGGCGAAGCTGTAGAGCACCAGTGCGCCGCTGCCGCCGCGGGAGTTGGCGAGCACGATCACCACGGCCACCGAGGCGTCCTGGGCGATGAGCGTCGAGATGCCCGCGGCCGCCAGCGACCGCACCCGCGATCCCACCCCGGCCGGGAACCGCAGCGTGGGCCGCAGCCTGAGCCGGAGCCGGACCGACGGGATCAGCGGGGTGGCGACCAGGGCCGCGACGCCGACGGTCGTTCCCGCGGCCAGGACCACCCACGCCAGGGTGGGCACCGGCCTA
>Ga0302326_10026353_pt1 | contig 11752 bp, 8 predicted proteins | sample Palsa_T0_3_FD_202264 | JGI IMG/M metagenome (GOLD analysis project Ga0302326, IMG submission 202264) | Peat permafrost microbial communities from Stordalen Mire near Abisko, Sweden - Palsa_T0_3 | ecosystem: Environmental > Terrestrial > Soil > Palsa > Peat permafrost | place: Sweden: Abisko... | reverse complement strand
TCCATCGGTCTCTTCAACTACTTCAACCGCTTCAATAACGCGCTGCGCATGGAACCCACCCAACCGGGCGAAGGCGATTGTGCAACTGCAAATGCTCAGCAGGAATCGGCATCCGATCCGGCAGAACCCGTGGCCTCCTGCTGAATTCAAAAACGATCTCAACTCAATACAGCAGCACGGCCAGGCGGTACCCGCTAAATACCGGCCCACCTGCAACCGCACCATCTCCGTGCGGATCGCAGGCTCCCACCGCCGCCTGCTTGAACTGTCCACTCGTAATCCGCTGCTCCAGTTGCGGCGGAAGCTTCGTAGCATCCGCGCTCTGCCACCGCATCAGGAAACGCGCCTTCAGATCAAGACTTGCGCCCTGCTCACTATCGTTCAGCGCACAATACTTCCGTGCCCCCGAGGCATCCGGCATCAGCGTCAGCCCTTTGCCCGCCAGCACCTTGCCTACGCTCGCCTCCACCTGCTCGTTCGAAAGCGACTCCACCGACTTCGTAAAATCCGCGACCGCATACAGCGTCCCGTGTGCGGGCACCAGCGCCACGCCAATGTGGTCGATATTCGGATTCATCAGATTGTCGTGATGCATCTGCGATTGCATCCACGCGCCATGGACCTGTCCCGGCGAAGTGCCGCCAGCGATATTTTCAGCAATCACACTGAAGTGAGCCCCCGCGCTCGCCGCCCGCTCCGGCAGGTCGGCCTCGCCTGGGTAGCGATGCGATATCTCGCCCTGCTGCGACATCAGCACTGCATGAGCATGAGCCGCGGCCGCTAGATTGGCATCCCACACCACTGGCTTCAGACCAGCCTGAGTCCTCGCCTCATTGGTCAAATCCACCAGCCTGCGTTCGTCGGAGTCCTGCGCCAACGCGGTCACGGTACTCAGTACGATCGTCAACGTCAGGCCAATCCACAAACGCCGCCCGCAAAAAAACACAAAATTCCTGACCATCCTCAAAACCGCCTTTCGCGAACCCAACCGCCACTCACAGTGAACTCACGATATGCTGTGCTGAGAGCAATGACAATCTCGTCCATTTCGAGTTGGATGCGCCGCCAGCCCTTGGCGGCCATCGGCCTCGCACTTCTGAGCATCTTCGTTCTTACCGGCCTGCTCGCGCCCTGGCTCGCGCCCGCCAATCCCGCCTCCATCGACCTGCTCCATCGCCTGCAAGGCCCGTCCGCCGCTCACTGGTGCGGCACCGACGAGCTTGGCCGCGACACACTCTCCCGCCTGCTCTGGGGAGCGCGCCTCTCGCTCACCGTCTCCATCTCCGTAGTTGGCATCTCGCTCGCGTTAGGACTCGCCATCGGCGGCCTCGCCGGCTATAAAGGCGGCTGGACCGACCACGTCTTAACCATATTTGCGATGAACACCTTCCTGGCCCTCCCCGGCATTCTCCTCGCCATCGCCTTCGCCGCTTTCCTCGGTCCCGGCTTTCAGAACCTCGTCCTCGCCCTCGCCATCGGCGGCTGGGCCGGCTACGCCCGCCTCGTCCGCGCCCAGGTGCTCGCCGTCAAAGAACGCGAATTCGTCGAAGCCGCCCGCGCCCTCGGAGCCAGCGGCCCACGCATCTTCTTCCGCCACATCCTGCCCAACATGATGCAGCCCATCCTCGTGCAAGCGGCCATCGGCATGGGCGGAGTCATCCTCGCCGAAGCCACATTATCCTTCCTGGGTCTCGGCATCCCCGCGCCAGCGCCAAGCTGGGGCTCCATGCTCAACGATTCGCGCTCTCACCTCTTCGACTCGCCGCATCTCGTGCTCTTCCCTGCCCTGGCCATGGCCCTCGCCGTCCTCAGCTTCAACTTCCTCGGCGACGCCCTGCGCGACTACCTAGACCCCCACACCCGCATCCAGATGGGGCTTTAGTCTTAACAGAACGAATTTAATTTGAACGAATTTAATTTGAAACGAACTTAATTTGAAACGAACTTAATTTGAAACGAACTTAATTTGGAAAGAATCTTGTCATCCTGAACGAAGTGAAGGACCTGCTTCTATGCCATACCGTCCAATGCGAATCGGCATCCTCTCCGACACCCACGGCCTGCTCCGCCCCGAAGTCCTGACGCTTCTCGCCGGCTCCGGCCACATCCTGCACCTAGGCGACGTAGGCGACCCAGAAATCCTCGGCAAGCTCGCAAAGCTAGCCCCAGTCACCGCCATCCGCGGCAACATCGACACCCAAGGCCCCTGCGCCATGCTCCCGGAAACCGAAGTAGTCACGCTGGCCAGCCTGGATTTCTACCTGCTCCACAACATCCAGGCACTCGACCTCGACCCGGCAGCCGCGGGCTTCGCCGCAGTCCTCTACGGCCACAGCCACAAACCGGAGATCCGCCGCCACAAAGGCGTCCTCTACCTGAACCCCGGCTCCTGCGGACACCGCCGATTCCAACTTCCCATCACCTGCGGCCAAATCGTCATCGACGAACAAGGGCAGATCGAGGCCAAAATCCTCAACCTGCCCATGTGAATAAGCAAACAATGTGGGTGCCCCACATCTCGATTTTGAGATGTGGGATCGCGACGTCCAATCGACCCGCGAACACCGCAACCCCGGCAAAATCCGCTAACTTGCCAACTCGCTAACTTGCCAACCCGCCGCGGAAACAATCAGAACGCGAAACGGCTACCGATCGTCGGAGCAAGGTTGTTGTCCGAGTTATAGGGGACGCCTGGACCGTGAGGAATGGCGATGTCCAGTCCGCCGGTCACCCAGGAATACGCAACTCCGGCAAACGAGTCGAAACGCTTGGTGAAGTGATGATCCACATAGAACGACCCCTCGTTAAGGGTGCCCGCGCAGGAACTGCGGAAACCGGCTGCAACCGAGCAGGTCTGCGGAACGCGGAAGTCGTTTTGCCGCTGTTGATACCAGGCGAAAGTGGCATCGGTTTTCTTGCGGTAGGTGTACTTCGCGCCCGTCCACCAGATCTGTAGCAATTTTTCAGAATCGAGATTGTTATCTTCGACCCCGCTCATGAAATAACCGCCCTGGTCCGAGGCGCCAACGCCCAGCGGGTTCTTCGGGTTATTCTGCCAGATGTATTCGTAGCCGGCATAGAACTTGATTGGCTCCGTCGAATACTTGAGCGCGCCCATCACTGCGTTGTTGTCGGTCACGATGCCGTAGACGGTGTTGTCCGTACTGATCAGATTCGCCCCGCTGATGTAGGTTGTATCGATGCTGTCTTCGGTAGATTGAAGTTGCGCCCCACCACTCTGGCTTTGAGGCCCCTGCAAGGGGTTCAATACGCTGATCGCCTGGTTGTAATGCTGGTAGACAAGATCGCCGGAGAACTTGCTCACGTTTCCGCCGAGGTCGAATCCATAGGCGTTATTGTGCGCCTGCTCCGGAGTGCAGTTAGCCGCAGTCCAGGCATTGCCTGCCGCTGCCGCGGCCGAGTAGCAGCCTGCGGAACCATCGGCGAATTTATACATCGCGCCGAAATGGGCCGGCCCAACGGTGAGCCGATACTTCAGAGCGTCGTCCCAGCGGCTGTTCTCGGTGTCGCCGCCGCCGGCCATCGTGCCGTTATACCCGATGTAAGAAAAGGCATAGCCGCCGCCGGCCGGATCGTAAAGCAGCATCGCATCGGTGCCGAGAGCGCGCTGACGGCCGAAAGTCAGCGTGCCGGCATGCTCGTTCGATACGCCGGCATAGTACTCGTCGTTGAAGGGTTGGCCAGCGCGCGCGCCGTCGATGGCTTCCGAATAGCTGGCCCTGGGAAGGCCGTTGTTGATGATGTCCGTCTGGGACGCGTTGGCGAGCAGGCCGGAATTCGGATTGATGCCGGTTGAAGCGTTGAACACGGCGGACCAGCCAGGGAGAAACTCTATCTTGCCTCTGACGCCCAGACCCGTCTGCTGAAGGTTGTTCGGTGCGAAGAGGAACCGATGTTGATAGCCGTTTCGGTTCACCAGGGATTCGCCTTCGTAGTTATAGCCGTTTTCCGGTAAGCCGTGGCTGACCCAGCCGACGCCGCCGTCGTACACGCCGTACACCGTGATGCCGTGCCAGGTCAGCGCGCAATCGGTGGTCGCGAAGTCATGGCCGCTCGCGCAGGGGTCGGGCGCCTTGGGCTGAGCCTTGGTGTCGACCGTGGCATCCTGCCCGAACGCCAGCGTCGATGAAAAGCAGAGAGCCGCCGCCACAACAATCAATTTTGCCTTGTTCACATTTCCTCCAAAAATAAAACGAATAAACACAATCTTCCTCTACGATTTTAGACGAATGATGATATCGAATCTATACGGTCTTTTCCATCCGTGCAACAATGCGCTCGGGCCAGTAGTGTCCTGATTTGCCTTTGCTTTGAAAGGGCACGGCTTTAGCCGTGCCGTAAACGCCGTGCTTTTGCGCGGCTTTAGCCGTGCCGTAAACGCCGTGCTTTTGCGCGGCTTTAGCCGCCGAGGGAATGCTGACAACGAAATTGGGACACCACCCTCGGGCCGGCCCGCGTTCGGGTGTAACCTTGCATCATCCCAGCGTGTTCTACATCGCTTGGAGCGGCCAACATCTAAGCCGAAAACAGGGGGTGACAACATGGCCAATGTAGACCTTCTCCTAAAACCTCGCGAAGCTGCCGCAGCCCTCGGCGTAAGCTACGCCACACTCAAACAGTGGATCCTGGCCGGAAAGCTCAAGACCGCCAAGACTCCCGGCGGCCATCATCGCATCCCGCAAAGCGCCCTCACCCCGCTGATCAAGTCCACGCCCACCAAGCCCCGCATCGAATCGCGCGAACGCTTCCGCAGCGTCAGCGGACGCAATCAACTGGTGGGCAAAATCGTCGAGGTCAAATTCAGCGGCCTGCTCGCCAAAGTCGTTCTCTCCATCGGCGACCAGCAGATCACCTCCATCATCACCGCCGACGCCGCACGCGAAATGCAGCTCCGCAAAGGCCAAACCGCCGCCGCCCTGATGAAGTCGACAGAGGTGATGATCGTCCGCGTCTAGTCCAGGCCATCTCCACCGCTGCGGGTGCCCCACCTTCGCCACGCCTTTGTTTTTGTGGCTAAGGTGGGATACTTTGTATCTATAGTCTTGTATAGCTTTTCAACTCCACACTCACACCACCCTCCAAGTAAGACCACGCCCGCCCGCTCTGCTAAACTCCGCCCATGAGCCATTTCAACTCACACCGCTTGACCGTCATCGTTATGGCTGTTGCGGCATTTGCGCTTCCTTCCAACATTCTCTCCGCGCAAGGCCCGGTGAAGACTCAGATTGACATCGCAGTCACAGACGCCACCGGAGCAGTCGTTCCCAATGCCGTCATCCAAATCGACCCCATGCCTTGTGTATCCGGAACCGCTGCAAAGACGGATGGCAAAGGAATGACCGTCATTCAAGTGGCTCCAGGCGCGCACACCATATCCGTGATCTCTCAGGGATTCACGCCGTGGTCGAAACAGATCGACGCTCAGGCCGGAGAAAAGCAGACCATCGACGCGACACTCAAGGTCGGACAAGGAGGCGGCGTCGAGGTGACCCCATACGTTGATCTCATCCTCTTCAACGGAACGATTGTCACTGGGCAATGTCTTAAAGAGGCCAAGCCGCAGATCGTCTCCGCCATCGCCATTGGCGGTGGCAACGTCATAGCCGTCGGCTCTGACGCTGAGATCAAGCGCCTCGCCGGCCCGCAAACCAAACTGCGCGACCTCAACGGAATCTTCGTCATGCCCGGCCTCAACGACGCCCACACCCATCTCGGCGGCGCAGGTCAGACCAAGCTCAACGTAGACCTCACCGGCTCTCAATCCCTCGACGAAATGCTCCAGCGCATCCAGGCCAAAGCGCACGACAGCCCAGCCGGCCACTGGCTTACCGGCGGCGGCTGGGACCACACGCTCTGGGCCAACAAGACCCTCCCCACCCGCCAGGATCTCGACCGCGTCACCGGCGATCATCCAACCCTGCTCGAACGCATCGACGGCCACATCGCCGTCGCCAACACCGCCGCGCTCAAGGCCGCCAACGTAACCGGCCAGACCAAAGCCCCGCAAGGCGGCGCAATCGACCTCGATGCCAAAGGCGAGCCCACCGGCATCCTGCGCGATACCGCCATGGAAGATGTAGAAAAAAACATCCCGCCGCCTTCGCATGAAGATCGTCGTCACGGTCTCGAACTCGCAATCCAAGACGCTATCTCCCACGGTCTCACCTCCGTTCAGGATTACTCCGACTGGCAAGACTTTCTCGTCTTCGAAGAACTCGAAAAGGAAAACAAGCTCCCTATCCGCATCGGCGAATGGCTCACCTTCAACGATCCTATAGACATTCTGAAGGAGCACCGCGCGCATCACGACCAGGACGATCCCATGCTGCACACCGGCATGTTGAAAGGCTTCATGGACGGCTCGCTCGGCTCGCGCACCGCCGCGATGAAAGCGCCTTTCGCCGACGAACCGTCGAACTCCGGCCTGCCCCGCTACGATCAAGCCAAGCTCAACGCCATGGCCGTCGAACGCGCCCAGGCTGGCTTCCAGCTAGGCTTTCACGCCATCGGCGACCGCGCCACAGCCATGGCCCTCGACGCTTTCGCACAGACTTACGATGCCTGCCCCGAACTCGCTCCGCAGGACAAGAATCCCTACAAAGTCCCGCGCTGTTGGCCCACTGTTGCACAGGGCCATCGCAACCGCATCGAACACGCCCAGGTCGTCGATCCATCCGACATCGCGCGCTTCGCCAAGCTCGGCGTCATCGCCTCCATGCAGCCCAATCACCTGCTCACCGACATGAACTGGGCAGAAGATCGCCTCGGCCCGCAGCGCGCCGCCTACTCCTACGCATGGAAAGCCTTCCTCGACTCGGGCGTAGTCGTAGCCTTCGGCACCGATTATCCCGTCGAGCCAGTCACGCCCTTTCGCGGGCTCTATGCCGCCGTCACCCGCGCCAACGAAGCCGGAACCAAGACCTACTTCCCGGAAAACAAGCTGACCCGCACGCAAGCCTTATACGCTTACACGCAAGGCTCCGCCTACGCTGAATTTGCGGAAAAACGCAAGGGCCAGCTCACCCCCGGCTACGAAGCCGACTTCATCCTCCTCGACCGCAACCTGCTCACCATCCCCGCTCCAGAAATTCTCAAAACCAAAGTCATCGAAACCGTAGTCAACGGCAAGACCGTGCACAAGGCCCAACCGTGAAGCTGCGCGCCTACCTGCTCATGCTCTTCACCGTCGCGGTCTGGGGCACCACGTTTGTAGTCGTCAAAGACGCGCTCGCCGACGCCACGCCGCTGGCCTTCAACCTCGTTCGCATGGCGCTGGCGTTTCTCGTTCTATCCGTCGCCTACCGCAGCCACTGGCGCGAGGTCAGCCGCGGCCAGTCGATCGCCGGCGCGGTCGTAGGCTTCTTTCTCGCCATGGGATACCAGTTCCAGACCGCCGGCCTGGTCAAGACGACGCCCTCGAAATCCGCATTCATCACCGGCCTGGTCGTAGTCCTTGTGCCGCTTTTTTCCATCCTTCCCAAGCTGCGCCCGCCCGGCGCAAAACCCCCACGCTGGAATGCCTTTCTCGGCGCGCTGCTCGCCTTCATAGGCATCCTGCTGCTCACCGTTCCAGCCACCGGCGCCAGCCTGTTGCCCGACTTTACCTCTATCAACATAGGCGATCTGCTCACCTTTGGCTGCGCCGTTGGCTTCGCCTTCCATTGCCTCGCGCTGGGCCACGCCTCGCCGCGCATCCGCTTCCAGCCGCTGGCGCTCTTGCAGGTTGGCTTTTGCGCGCTCTTCATGGGCCTGAGCATGCCGCTCGCCTCGCTCTGGGGCGAGCATCCGCACATGCACCTCACGCTGCGCCTGGGCGTTGCCCTGGCCGTAGCGGCGGTTCTCGCCACAGCCGCCGCGTTCTCCATCCAAAGCTGGGCTCAATCCATCCTGCCCGCGACGCACACCGCGCTCATCATGACGCTCGAGCCGGTCTTCGCCTGGATCACGTCGTTTCTCGTCATGGGCGAGCGTCTCGGCCTGCGCCCAGCCTCAGGCGCAATCCTCATTCTGGCCGGAATCGCCCTGACCGAACTGCTCCCGCAGCCGCACGTCCCAACAGCGCATGAGGCTTGATTCCGCCGTGGAACAGTGTGGAACACGAAATTGTTCCACGTAGAACAATTTCTAGGCCTTGCAGCCGCGCTAATAAAGTCAAGCAAATTTGTTGGAAGTGGATTGATTTGTATCAGGTACATTTGCAGAGAATTTGAGGCGTTTGTGCCTCCTCCTCTTGCATGTTTTGGGATATAGCCACATGGCTATAATCGCGAGAATCTCAACGACCACTGAGTTGCTATCGCGGCGCCGGCTGATCCGAATCCGCCAGCGCATACGCCAGCACCGTCATCACCGCCGCATTCTCGCTCAGCTCCCGTGGATTGACTTTGTCAAACGTGTCTGCCGGCGTGTGGTGGTAGTTGAAATAAAAGCGCCCATCCTGCGAAGGCGCAAAACTGGGCACGCCTTTCTCGGTCAGCACGTTGATATCTTCGCCAGTCTCCGGAGAACTGCGGAAGGTGCTTGCGCCGATCGGGTCGAGAGCCTGGGCCACCGGTTGCAGCCATGCGCCCAGTTCCGGCTTGCCCGCGAAGAGCACTCCGTCAGGATGTCCCGCGCCAAGGTCGGACTCGATGGCTCCGATGTGGTTGGCAACGTCGGCCACGTGCTCCTTGATGTAGGTCGCCGCGCCCTCCGAGCCTTCTTCTTCGCTCATCCAGGCAATGAAGCGCACCGTGCGCTTGGGATGAATGCCCAGCTTCGAGAGCAGGTGAATGGCTTGCATGGAAACCACCACGCCCGCGCCATCGTCGATGGCTCCAGTGCCCAGGTCCCACGAATCCAGGTGGCCCGACACAACGACCACCTGCTCGGGATGTTCGGTTCCCTTCCAGTCGGCGATCACGTTGTAGCTGGTGGCGTCGGGGAGCGTCTGCGTGTTCAAGATGATGTGCAGCTTCACCGGGCCCTGGCTGGCGAGGTCGGCGAGCAGGTCGGCATCCTCGGCGGTAACGGCCGCGGCGGGAATTTTAGGCAGGCCGTCGGCATACATGGTCATGCCGGTGTGCGGAATACGGTAATCCGCTCCGCCAACCGAGCGCACCAGCACCGCGGCTGCTCCCACCGAGGCTCCAACGATGGGCGCGGCGGCGCGATATTGGACCGCGTCTCCATAGGCGTAGATGCCGCCTTCCTGAGCCGCCAGTTGCTTGTCGAATTTTTTGTCGAAGAGGATGATCTTGCCCTTCAGCGTGGCTGGATCGAGCGCCTTCAATGCCGCCCAGGAATCGACCACGACAACCTCGGCCGTGAGTCCTTCCAAAGGCGTGGCTACGCTGCCGCCGAGTGCGGTCAGGACTACCTTTTGCCTGGTCTCGGGCGTCATTCCAGGCCATGCGACCAACTCTCCAGTCTCCGCGCCGCGAATCCAGTGCGGGACCAGAGTCTTTTCGAGCGTCACTTCCGCGCCCAGCGCGCGCATCTCTCCGGCCACGTAATCGACCGCGGCCTGAGCCTGCGGGGAGCCGCTGATGCGCGGACCGATGTTGTCGGTCAGATGGCGCAGTTCATTCAGGGCGTAAGGATCGCTGATAGCGGCGTCGCGAAGGCGGCCCATATTGGCCAACTCAGCCGGGGTCCATGCGCCCTGTCCAGCACCCGGTCCAACGCCCATGATGCGGCTCATGATCTGTTCGCGCATGGAGGTGGCTGGCGCGGCGGGAGCCTGCGCATGAAGGAACATGCCGGCGGACAGGATAAGGCTGAAAGTCGCGCCGCAGACGGATGCGCGCGTAGCGGAAGAGATGCGGGAAGGCTTACAGAAAAACATGCCCGATGGTAGCACGCGGCTGGAGGGTCTTTGGGTTGGCCCCGGCGCGGTTGAGGCGATGCTGCCTTGGAGCCACTGCCCACGTCGACTGCGTTCGGAGATTGCCGGACAAACTTCGCTGGAATCGCTCAAAAGCGATCTTTCATTCGGATCGGGAAGGATGATATTTGCGACTCTAAGGCCAAATTTACGTCTAACTTTGTAGTGTGTGTCCGGTAGAACTAAAAAACCCGGAGATCAGTCGCTATACTAAGAAATGATACGGAGCAGTCTGCTCCGTCCGGACGACGCAATATTTGAGGTTGACCGCTCCAGGCCAAGGCAGGGGCAGAGGAAAGAACTCGAGGTTGAACGAATTTATGCCATCACTCCGACCAACTTTCGACAGGCTGCGCGCCCGCCGTCTCACCTCCACATTTGCCATCCTGGCTGCGGTTTCCATCGCCATTCTGGTTGGGTCCTACGCCGCGCACGGTGTTCACGGGCAGGAAAAGCAGGCCGACACCTCCGACGCTACTCCGTTGAAGGTTCCCAACAGCTCGGTTGCGCCCAATGCCTTCGCGCAGATTGCCAAGCAGGTCGGCCCGGCGGTGGTGAACATCAACACCCGCACCCTGCCCAAGGATGTGAGCAACCACAAGCGCATGAATCCCCATGGGCGCGCAATTCCTGTACCTCAGCAACCCGATGACGACGATCAGGACGGCGGCCAAGGTCAGGATCCAGGCCAAGGCGGTGCAGGTCCGGGCGGTGCAGGCCCGGGCGGCCAGGGCAACTTTCAGGACTTCTTCAACCGTTTCTTTGGCGGCCAGGTTCCGGGCGAGGGAGACGACCAGGGCGGTGAGCGCGATTCGCTCGGCTCCGGCTTCATCGTCGATCCCAAGGGCTACATCATCACCAACAACCACGTAGTCGAAAAGGCCGACGAAATCTACGTCAAGCTCTCGACCGACCCCGATTCGACCGACCTTGGCCGCAAGGCGCACGTTATCGGCGTCGATAAGGCCACCGATCTCGCTGTGATCAAGATCGACACCGACAAACCGCTGCCGACCGTCAAGCTCGGCAACAGCGAGGGCACGGCCGTCGGCGACTGGGTCATCGCCATCGGCAGCCCATTCACGCTTTCGCAGACCGTCACCGCCGGCATCATCTCGGCTAAGAACCGCACCATCGAGCCCGGTGTCGCCGGCCAGTTCCAGCACTTCATCCAGACCGACGCGGCCATCAATCCCGGCAACTCCGGCGGCCCGCTGCTCAACATGAACAGCGAAGTCATCGGAGTCAACACCGCGATCTACACCCAGTCCTCGGGCTATCAGGGCATCGGCTTCGCCATGCCTTCGAACACCGTGGTGCAGGTTTACAACGACCTGATTTCGCCCAGCCACAAGGTCACGCGCGGAGCCATTGGAATCTCCTTCCGCGAAGGGCTTTCGAGCGCGGTAGGCCGCATGTACGGCTTCAAGGGCGGCGTGCTGGTGCAGGCGGTCGCGCCCGGCGGCCCGTCGGATAAAGCCGGCCTCAAGCCACGCGACATCATCATCTCCATCGACGGCCGCCCCATCAAGGACGGCAACGATCTGGTCGAGGAAATTGCCAACCGTCATCCCGGCAGCACGGCTCGCATCGGATACGTGCGCGACGGCAAGCAAGCCGACACCACCGTGACCATCGCCGACCGCGATAAGGTCACCCAGGAACAGGAAGCCGAAGACCAGGAACCGCCGGCTGGCGATCATGATTCGGCGCAGAACAAGCTGGGGCTTGCAGTGCGGGAGATTACGCCCGCCACAGCGCAGAAGCTTGGCACCGGCGGGGTGGTCATTCAGACTGTGCGGCCAGGCAGCTTCGCCGACCAGCAGGGCCTCGAGCCCGGCCTGGTAATCACCAGAATCAACAAGC
>Ga0302326_10026352_pt1 | contig 11753 bp, 13 predicted proteins | sample Palsa_T0_3_FD_202264 | JGI IMG/M metagenome (GOLD analysis project Ga0302326, IMG submission 202264) | Peat permafrost microbial communities from Stordalen Mire near Abisko, Sweden - Palsa_T0_3 | ecosystem: Environmental > Terrestrial > Soil > Palsa > Peat permafrost | place: Sweden: Abisko... | reverse complement strand
GTAGCGAATTGCCCGCTCGTCCTCCATTCGTGGCTTCCAAGCCGAGCGAGCGTATAGCTGCCCTATTCCGACTCGCGTCACGCGTTCCGCCTAAACGCCGCGCGCGCTCGAGCCGCCCATCCGCGCCCCGGGCGCCGCCGTTTTTGCAATGCGAATATCCGTTTCGACGCGCCGCCGTTTGACGCAAGGCGCCTCGACGTCGTATACTACCCGAGCCGAAGCAGGTCAGCGCGAGCTGCCCTCACCGGATGCCCTCGGGCGATCCGGTCGCACCCAAAGAGACCGACGGTAGGTTTCAGCGAGTGGGATGCTTTGGCATCGCCACTTTTTTTTCCGGGAGACCTTTGCCATAGCACGACCGCTTCGCATCAACGATCAAATCCGAATTCGCCAAGTCCGCGTCATCGACGACGAGGGAGCACAGCTCGGCGTAATGCCGACCGAAAACGCCCTCGCCCTCGCCCGCCAGAAGGGCCTCGATCTCATCGAGGTGTCCCCCACAGCGGTGCCGCCGGTTTGCCGAATCAGCGATTACGGCCGCCTGAAGTACGAGCAGTCGAAAAAAGATAAAGACGCCCGGAAAAAACAAAAGAACTGGGAACTTAAAGAAGTTAAGCTTCGCCCGAAAATCGAGAATCACGACTACGAGACCAAAGCCCGCATGGCGGAGCGCCTCTTGCTCGACGGCGGCAAGGTCAAAGTCACGATCATGTTTCGCGGTCGCGAGATCACGTACACGAGTTTCGGGAAACGTTTGCTCGATCGCATGGCGCTGGATATGACGCCGATCGCGACGGTCGAACGCGATGCGAAACTCGAAGGCAAGAACATGTTCATGATCCTCGCTCCGCGCCCGGTCCCGTCGGGGCCGCCGAAATACACCCAACCTCACCACGACGCAGCCTCAATCGCAGCCGCTTCCGCCGCCGTCGACGCGAAGCACGACATCGACCCGAACCTCGCGAGTGAAGATCATCACGATCACGACGATCACGATCATCACGAGGAAGCGGCCGGCGTCCCAGAAGCAGCGAGCGAAACCGCCGCGCACAATGGTGCAACCGAAGGAGTCGTCTCCAGTGCCTAAGATTAGAACGCATCGAGGAACCGCAAAGCGCGTGAAGGTGAGTGCGAACGGTAAGGTTACGCACCGCCATCAATTCAGCGGCTGCGGCCACATCCTGAGCAAGAAGACGCGCAAGCGCAAACGGAACTTCCGCAAGGATCAGCCCGTGTTCGCCGGTGATCTCAAGCGCTTTGCGCCGCAGATCCCATACCTTCTGTAGGAGCGTAAGAATCTAATGGCACGCATCAAACGTGGTGTGATGAAAATGAAGCACCGCCGCAAGGTGATGAAGCTCGTCAAGGGCTTCCGCATGGCGCGCAGTCGCAATTACCGGGTCGCGAACGAAGCGCTGCTGCACTCCCTGAGCTACGCCTTCCGCGACCGCCGCGTCCGTAAGCGCGACTTCCGGTCGCTCTGGATCAGCCGCATCAACGCCGCCGCCCGGCGCGAAGGCCTCTCGTATTCACGCCTGATCGACGGCCTCAAGATGAGCGGCGTGATCGTCAATCGCAAGGCCTTGGCGGACCTCGCCGTCAGCGATCAAGCAGCTTTCGACTCCCTCCTGGCACTCGCAAAGGCGCAACTCGAGACCAAGGCCCAGGCCAAGGTCGCCAGCTAGAAAATCGGGTCGGCGGCCAGATCGGGGCGGCGTGCCCCCCGATGGCCCCGGTTCGCACTCGCGAACCCAACGGTCGCCGGTGCGCGTTATGGTGATGCAGCCCGGCGGTCCGTACGAATTTTACAAAGCGGCGCCTTTGAGCTGGGAACCCTCCCTTTTAGTCCGAAAGAACAAGTATGGCGAAAGCTGCGTTACCCACGTCCCTTAACCTCAAGCGCGACTATCCGGTTGGAATTGCCCTTGCGATCATCCATATAGGTGCGCTCGGCATTTTCTTGCCGATGTTCTTCTCGTGGTCGGCCGTCGTGGTCGCCGTCGTGCTGTACATCGCGACCGGGATGGGGATCACGCTCGCTTTTCATCGCTTGCTGACCCACCGCAGCCTCGTCGTGCCGAAGCCCGTCGAGTACGCTTTGACGATCATCGGCACGCTCGCCTTACAGGGCGGCCCGATCGAATGGGTCGCGCAGCACCGCGCGCACCACGCCAATACCGATCGCGATGGGGATCCGCACGATTCGCACAAGGGCATGCCATGGGCGCACATCGAGTGGCTGTTCCGCCGCAATAAAGATCGCGTGCTACCCGAGGACCGCGCGCGCTGGGCGCCGGATCTCGCGAAGGATCCCGGGCACGTTTTCATCGAGCGCTATAGCGTCGTGTTCCAGGTCGGTCTCGGCCTTATCTTGCTCGCCATCGGTGGCTGGTCGTGGGTCATCTGGGGCGTGTTCGCGCGTCTTGTGTTCACGTATCATTGCACGTGGCTCGTGAACAGTGCATCGCACGCCGTCGGGTATCAGACGTTCCGCACGGGCGATCGTTCGACCAACAACTGGTGGGTCGCGCTGTTGACCTTCGGCGAGGGCTGGCACAACAATCACCACGCCTTCCCGTTCTCAGCGCGCCACGGTCTGCGCTGGTTCGAGATCGATCCCACCTACATCACGATCAAAGTGATGTCGTGGCTCCACATCGCCCGCAACATCAAGTTGCCGACGCGCGAAATGATGGACCGCCTGAAAGTTCCTAAGACGCGCGCGGCGTAAACGCCGCCTGACGCGACGCCCATGCGAGCGCGATCTGCGTCTTCGCGTCGCGCAGCTCGTCGCGCTCGACGAGTTTCCACGCATCGTCAAGAGACCACACGCGCAGTTCGAACTCCTCGTCGGCCTCGGGTTCGGCGATGCCCGGCGTGAGGCCGTCGGCGACGAAGAAGTGGATGCGTTCCTCGCAGAAGCCGGGCGTGGTGTAAATGCTCCAGAGGAAGCGCAGCGACTCGGCGCGGTAGCCGGTCTCTTCGATCAATTCCCGCTTCGCCGTTTCGATGGGCGGTTCGCCGCGTTCGATCATGCCGGCCGGGACTTCCCACAGCTCCTGGCCGACGGCATGGCGGTACTGTTTGACGAGCACGATCTCACGCGGCGAGGGCAGCGCGATGACGACGACCCCGCCCGCGTGCTCGACCACCTCGACGTTGCGCCTTCCCTCTCCACGCGGCTGAGATATCTGATCGACCCGCAGATTGAGCACCCGGCCCGAGTAGATGCGCTCCGAGGAGAACGTTTTCACGACGGCGGCGACGTCCGGGCGAGCAAGGCCAGGATGAGGCCGAACTCGACGGCAGCGACGGTGGTGCCGAGCGCCCAGCGGGCCGGCGACGCGATGAAGGCGATCGCTGCTGCGATGGCCGCAAGAAACGCGGCGTCGCGGGCAGCGGCGAGCCGCACCATGGGGCCGCCGGCCAGGTAATTGCGGCGAAACGCGTAGATCACGACGATCGCGACAACCACGAGCATCGAGATCGCGATCCCGTGAAACTGAGCGATGTCGGTCACCCAGGCGCGGCCCCCGACGAGCACGGCCACCGCCAGCAGGGCGATCATCAGGGATTCGAAAACGCGGGCGGTCTGCACGCTGCTTTTGGTTGAACATCGGGGCGGCACGGCCCCCCGATTCCCGAGGCCCTCACTCCCGGGCCCAAACGTTCGGGAGCTTGCCGGCTGGGCGGAGAAAGGCCGGGAGTGATGAGGCTTGGGGCGCATTCGCCCAGACTGGATGCGGTTCGCGAGCTGCGCACGAAGAAGGGGCGGCGGGAGCAAAGGCGGTTCGTAGCCGAGGGGCCGACGATGCTCGCCGAGGCGCTCGCGGCCGGGGTGCGGCCGGAGGCGGTGTACGTTACCGAGCGCGGTGCCGGCGCGCTCGTGGCGGGGGACGCGCTTGCGGGAATCGTCTTCACCATCCCCGACCGCGCGATGGAGCGGCTCTCCGACCTCGAGACGCCGCCGGGAATCCTCGCCGTGTTCGAACACACAACGGCGGGCCTCGAGCCGCTCCTGGCGTCGGGGGCGCCGCTTGCGCTGCTTGCCGGCATTGCGGACCCGGGGAACGCGGGCTCGTTGCTGCGGACGGCCGAGATCTTTGGGCTCGGCGGTGCCGTGTTCTCGTCGGGCGCTGTGGAGCCGCACAACCCGAAGGTCGTGCGCGCGAGCATGGGTGCGATTTTTCGGCTGCCCCTGGCGGTGGCGGAACCGGCCGAGATCCTCGCCTCGGCCGGGCGGCACGGCTACGAAATCGTGGCCGCGGAGCGCGAAGGGTTCCCGCTCCCGGACTTCCGGTTTCCCGCGCTCCCCCTGATCGCCATAGGGCACGAACGACATGGTGTGGCTGGAACGCTCGCCCACTACGATATGGCGGTCGGGATCCCGCAGCCCGGGCGCGGCGAGAGCCTCAACGCCGCTTCCGCAGGCGCTATCATATTCTACGCATTTTCGCAACAGTGCAAAAGCACCAAAACGATCGAAAAAGCCTGATTTGTCAAGACTTGGCGGGCGGGTGGGCCTATGCTATACTCACCTCGTTCTGGGCGGTGACGCCGCGAAAAATTTAAACTCACAAGAAGGGTACACGCCGAAGTATGCGCACCAACGACCGCTTCTGGAAGCTGTTTACGAGTACCGGATCGATCTATGCCTATCTCATCTATCGCCAGTCGAACCAGGCCCCGGTTAGTAGCTAGGAACGCCCCCAAGAACGTTCACGAAAAAGATGTAACGAACGCTCGGCCGAAACGGCCGGGCGTTCATGTTTTCTGACCTCACCGATCAACTGACCGCGCTTGGAGTACGACTCCGCGCCGCCCTCGCCGCTGCGAACGATCAAGCCGCACTCGAAGAGGTCCGCATAAAATTCCTCGGCCGCAGCGGGGAGATCACGGCCGTGCGCCGCGCAATCGGCACCCTCTCGCACGCAGATCGTCCGGCCGCCGGCAAAACCATCAACGACTCGGTCGCCGAACTCGAAGCCGAACTCACAGCGCGCGCTTGCGCCCTCGACCTACGCGCACTCGAAGGCGAACTCGCGCTCGAGATCGACGTGACCTTTCCCGGGCCGGCGATCGTGCGAGGTTCGCTGCATCCGATCAGGCGCGCGATGGAAGATACGTGCGGCTACTTCGAGCGGCGCGGCTTCGGCGTGGTACTCGGGCCGGAAGTCGAGACGGATTACTACAACTTCGACGCGCTCAACATCCCGGCCGATCATCCGGCGCGCGAAAGCCTCGACTCGTTCTACTTGCGGCCGGGCGTGCTCCTACGCACACACACCTCGCCAATGCAAGTCCGCACGATGCAGGCGCATCCGCCGCCGCTCGCGATCGTCGTTCCAGGAAAAGCCTATCGCCGCGACGCGATCGACGCGCGCCATTCGCCGATGTTCCATCAGATCGAAGGTCTGCTCGTCGCGCCCGGCATCCATCTCGGACATCTCAAAGGCGTTTTGACCGGGCTCTTTCGCGAACTCTTCGGACCGGCGCAAGCCGTGCGATTCCGGCCTTCCTTCTTTCCCTTCACCGAGCCGAGCGCGGAAGTCGATACGACGTGTCCGGGCTGCGCCGAGAAAGATGCGGCGGCCGTCGCGGAGGCCGGCTGCAAAACGTGCGGCGGTTCACGTTGGATCGAGATCGGAGGTTCCGGAATGGTGCATCCCGCCGTGCTGCGGGAATCCGGCTACGACCCGGAGGCCGTGACGGGCTGGGCGTTCGGCGTCGGCATCGAACGCATCGCCATGGTCCGCCACGACATCGACGACATCCGCGTGCTGTTCGAAAACGATCCGCGCGTGCTGGAGCAACTCGCGTGAAGCTGCCGATCGCCTGGCTACGCGACTACGTCGACGTTACGCTCTCGACCGACGAGATCGCGGAGCGCTTCGCCACGCTCGGCTTTCCCGTCGATGAGATCGTGCGGCGTACGCAACTCTCCGGCGTCGTCGTCGGACGGCTCACGCGTGTCGAGAAGCTCCCCAATTCCGACAAGCTGCAGGTGTGCAGCGTCGATATCGCGGGCGAGCGGGAGCTGACGATCGCTACCGCCGCGACGAACGTCGCCGTGGGCGACGTGGTCCCGGTCGCGACGATCGGCGCGAAACTCGTGGGACTGACGATCGCTCCGCGTAAGATGCGCGGGCTCGATTCGGAAGGCATGTTGTGCTCCGCAAGCGAGCTCGGTTTGCCTGCGGAGTGGTTCGAAGACGGCATCCTGCAACTCGAACGCGATCTGCACATCGGCTCGGATTTCATTGCGGCCTACCGCCTCAACGACGACGTCCTCGATGTTGAGGTAACGGCCAATCGTGTCGATGCGCTATCGATCGTCGGTCTCGCGCGCGAACTCGGCGCGTCGCTCGCCATCGCCGTGCGTGAGCCTGCCACAACGCTCGCGCATCCACCAAGCGTGGAACCAAGCGACGCAGCGGTCCGCATCGAGAGTCCCGATTGCAAACGGTTCGTCGCCCAGCGCGTCTCGAACGTGCGCGTCGCTCCGGCACCGTTTTGGATGCGCGCGCGCCTCGCGCTTGCGGGTCAGCGCCCGATCGATACCATCGTCGACATCTCGAACTTCGTGCTGTTGGAAACCGCGCAGCCGCTGCACTTCTACGATTTCGCGAACCTCGCCGGCGGAACGCTCGTGGTACGCGATGCGCGCGAGGGCGAAACGATCCGCACGCTCGACGAGGCGGATCGAACGCTCGATCCGCGTTTTCTCGTGATCGCGGACGAGCGCGAGCCGCAGTGCATCGCGGGCCTCAAAGGGGCCGCGCCGAGCGAGATCACCGCGGCCACGACCGAGCTGCTCGTGGAGGCAGCCACCTTCTCGGGCCCCCGGATCCGGCGGATGAGCGTTGCCCTCGGATTGCGGACGGAGGCCTCGAGCCGGCACGAAAAGGGCCTCGCCCTCGGCCTTTCCACCTGGGGAGCGGCTCGCGCCGCCCATCTGCTCGAAGCGAGCGGCGCGACCGTGCACGCGCCGTTCGCCGTCGGCTCGGACGACGCGCCTGGGGCGCCGATCGAGGTTCCCGTCGCCCGCATCGGAGCGCTCTTGGGAATGGCGGTGGACGCGGGCGAGGCACAGCAAGCACTCGAACGGCTCGGCTTCGCGGTCGCGCGCGGCGCGCGCGACACGCTGCTCGCCGTGCCGCCGTTCTGGCGCGGTGACGTTCGTATTCCCGAAGACGTGGTCGAAGAAGTCGGGCGCATCGTCGGCTACGATCGCATCGAAACGGCGGTCCCCGCCGTCGTTGAAAGCGGCGTGTCGAGCCTCGACTACCGTCACGAAAGCCGCGTGGCGCACGCGCTCGCGGCGAGCGGATATCGCGAGGCGTACACGCTCTCGCTGCAATCGGCCGCGGTCGCACGCACGTACGAAGGCAGCGGCACCGCCCTCTCCGCGCCCGCCGTCGAAATCACGAATCCGCTTTCAGAAGACCAGCGCTATCTGCGCTTCTCACTTCTGCCGGGTCTGCTCGAACTCGCAGCCAAGTTCGCGCGCGGCTCGCCGTACCGCGCGTTTGAGATCGGCCACGCCTTTGCCGGCGGCGACGAGATCTTCGAAACGCCCGGAGTCATGTGGCTGTTGTCGCTGCCCGAAGGCGACGAACCGTCGTGGCGCGATACGGGGTTCCTCACGTTCAAGAGCGATTCGCTCGCGCTCGTGCGTGCGCTCACGGGCCGCACGGCGGAAGCCGTCACCGCAACGAAGCCGGGATGGCACCCGGGAAAGACCGCATCGCTGCTCGTCGACGGCCGCGACGTCGCGACGGTGGGCGCGCTCGACCCGCGCTTGATCGCGGCCTTCGACACCGATGCGCGCGTCTACGCCGGCTGGATGCGAATGGCGGACCTCCCGGCGTATCGAGCGCCGGCCTTTCGGGCGTCATCGAAATATCCAGCGGTCGAACGCGATCTCGCCCTCATCGTTGCACCCGAGGTCCCTGCAATGGACATCGAACACGCGGTACGCGGCGCGGGCGACGGAGCGATCGTCGACGTGCGCGTCTTTGATGAGTATCGCGGCCCACAGATCGAGGCCGGTAAGAAGAGCATCGCGGTCCGCGTCGTGCTGCAGCGAGCGGACGCGACGTTGACCGACGCCGAAGCCGACAAGCTCGTCGCGTCGATTCTCGTTGCGCTACGCGAGCGCTGCGGCGCGAAGATTCGCGACTGATGGTGTGGCCCGACATCATCGTCGTCTTGGCGGTGTCGTTCGGCGCGATCCGTGGTTGGCGCGTGGGTCTGGTCGGCGAACTCACCGGTTTGGTCGCGCTCGCCGCAGCCGTCTTCGCCGCGTTTTCCTATCCCGGAATATGGGACGGCTTCGCCCACGAACGTACGGGACTGAGCCTCGGGAGCGCGCACGTCGTCGCCACGATCGCATACGCGGTGGCAGCCTACGCGATCGTCTTTACGATTGGCGCCGTCTTCGGCGGGATCGCAAAACTACCGATCATTGGAACCGTCAACGCGGCGCTCGGCGCGGGCATCGGCGTCGTGAAGATGGCCATCTTTGCCTGGACGGTCCTTTACATCGCGCTCTTCTTTCCGCTCCCCTCCGACCTGCGGGCCGCGCTCCACGATTCGCGCTCCGTTAACGTCCTCGAGAGCCCGAACGAACGCCTGGACGAAACGCTGCGATCGTCGTTGCCCTCGTTCGCGCAGCCATACTCGGCCGATCTGTTCGCGCGGCACCACGTGTGATGGTTGCGGCGGATTCTCAAGAACTCACGACATGACTCGTTTCACCTATGAATCGGATGCGGCCAATGGCCGCCTTCAATGTGGCACAATTGTGAAGCCTGCATTGGAGAGCGCCATGAGCGTGCGAACCTGAAGGACCGCCCAGTTATTGCAGTTGTCGCGCAGGCGGGAACGGAGGCGCTGCGACGCGGCATGGTGAGGTTCTGTGCCATGCCGAAGCGGGAGCGTCGTAGGCCTTTAGCCGGTCGGGGACAGGCGTGTCCCCTAAAGCGTCGCGACGAGTTCCTCGTCGAGCACCGCGCGCGCCGCGTGGACGCCTTTTTCCGGCGAGCAGTCGAAGCCGTGCGCGCGCAGCGTCGTCTCGAACGCGTTGATGCCGCGCAGCATGTCGGCCGACGTGAGATCGCCCATCGTTCCCATGCGGAAAATCTTGCCTTTGAGTTCCGCTTGGCCGCCGCCGATCGTGACGCCGTGCTCCTCGCGGAGTTCCTTGCGGACCGCCGCGATGTCGATGCCGGGCGGGGCGTACATCGCGACCACCGTTACTGAGTGCGCGCCGGGTCGCGAGAGAACTTCGATGCCGATCGCGTTCGCGAACGCGTGGATCGCGCGTGAATAGCGATCGTAACGCGCATAAGCGCGCTCGGCCGTATTTTTGTGGTAGCGCTCGATCGCGACATGGAGCGCGTATGCGATCGAGACCGGCGGCGTCCACGGCGTCTGTCCTTGCGCTGCGAATTCGCGGGCTTTGCGCAAATCGAAGTAAAAGGTCGGAATGCGCGCCGCGGCCATGCGTTCCCAAGCGCGCGTGCTTACCGCGACGAGTGCCGCGCCGGGCGGAACGCCGAGCGTCTTTTGCGACGCCGTCACCACGATGTCGAAGTTCCAATCGTCCATCGTAAACGCAGTCGCGCCCAGGCCGCTGACCGAGTCCACGATCACCGTCGCGGGGTGATCGCCGATCGCGGTCGATAGCGCCGCCATATCGTTTTGCACGCCGGTTGAGGTCTCGTTGTGCGTGAGCAGGATGCCCGCGATCTCGTGCGAGGTATCCGCGCGCAACCGCGCGGCGAGCGCGTTCGCATCGAGCGCGGCGCCGAGCGGAGACTCCATCACCTCAACATCGAGGCCGTACGTCCGCGCGATCGCGGCCAGTCGCTTTCCGAACACGCCGACGGGTGCGGAGAGCAGCTTTTGACCCGGCGAGAACGAGCTTGCGACGGCCGCTTCGAGGCCGCCCGAGCCCGAACACCCAAGCACGACAACCTCGTTCGAGGTCCCGAAAATCGGCTGCATTCCCCGTGCGATGCTCGCGAGGATAAGAGCGAACTCCGGCCCGCGATGATCGATCATCGGCAGGGCCATGGCCTCCAGGATTTCGGGCGCGCAGGTGACGGGGCCGGGGATGAAAAGCAGCGGCTTCGACATATCCGGCCCATTTTAACACACGTCGCGCGCGAAAAGGGAGCCACCCGCCGTATCGCGCACGGTGACGCATGCAAGGCATCGGGGACGAGCGCATAAGGCTCACGGCGACGACCTCGGGCGGGGGCTGTTCGAGTAAAGTCGGCTCCGCGGATCTCGCGGAGGTGCTGCGAGATTTTCCGCCGAGCGAAGATCCCGACGTGATCGTCGGCTTTTCCACGAGCGACGACGCCGGCGTCTATCGGCTCAGCGACGAACTCGCGCTCGTGCAGACGGTCGATTTCTTCACGCCGATCGTCGACGATCCGTACGACTTTGGGCGGATCGCCGCCGCGAATGCGATCTCCGACGTGTACGCGATGGGCGGCACGCCGCGCACCGCGCTCAACATCGCGACCTTTCCGATGGAGGCGCTGGGACCGGCGGTGCTCGCGCGCATCCTAGCCGGCGGCGCCGCGATCGCGCGCGAAGCCGGCGTCGCGATCTTGGGTGGCCATACCGTGAAAGACGACGAGCCGAAGTACGGCATGGCCGTTACGGGCACGGTGCATCCAAAGCGCGCGATCACGAACGCGGGCGCGCGCCCGGGCGACATCCTCGTGCTCACGAAACCGATCGGCACCGGCATCCTTTCGAACGCGCTCAAGAAGGGCTCGATCGACGAGTCGCAGATCGCGCCGGCGGTGCGCTGGATGACGACGCTCAATCGCGCGGCGTCGCTCGCGATGATCGCAGCCGGTGCGCACGCGGCGACCGATATCACCGGGTTCGGACTGCTCGGACACGGTTACGAACTCGCACGCGCGAGCGGCGTGCAACTCCGCCTAGGCGCATCTTCCGTCCCCATCTATCAACTCGCGCGCGACCTCATCGCGATCGGCATCGCGCCGGGCGGCAGCCGCAAGAACGCGAGCGAACACGAAGTTTTCACGACGTTTGCCGCAGACGTACCGTCCGATCTGCGATTACTGCTCAGCGACGCGCAGACGAGCGGCGGCCTGCTGATCGCGATCGCGCCGCACCGCTTGGCGAAGCTCCTCGAGGGTTTGCGCGAACCGGATGCTCTTGCGAGTATCGTCGGTCGCATCGAAGCCGGGAGCGGGATCATCGTGGAGCGCTAAGCGCGTCCGAACGCGCGAGCGTGCGCGCCTCGCGTCCGTTTTGAGCGTCCGTGGCGCCGTTGTCGGATGGCCGGCGCGGCGCACGCAACAGGATGAGTGCCACGAGCGCGCCGCCGGCCATGAGTGCGGCCGAGACGATGAAAGCGCCGCGCAGTCCCGCGATGCCGTATGCTGAAGAGAGACTTCCGAGAACGGCAACGCCGAGCGCTCCGCCCGCTTGGCGAACAGTGTTGAGGACTCCCGAAGCGATCCCGGAACGTTCCCGCTCGACGCTTGCGAGCATGGCGGTCGTCATCGCGGGCACCGCAAAACCGATGCCGAGCGGCGCGAGAATGAGGCCGAACAACAACAGCGGATACGGTGACCCCACCCCTGCCGGCGCCAACGCAGCGTAGCCGATCCCGGCGACGAGCAGCCCGATCGTCATCGGCAAGCGCGCTCCGCGCGCGGCGGTGAGGCGGCCGGCCGCAACGTTCGCGATGCCGAGCGCGA
>Ga0302326_10026349_pt1 | contig 11753 bp, 10 predicted proteins | sample Palsa_T0_3_FD_202264 | JGI IMG/M metagenome (GOLD analysis project Ga0302326, IMG submission 202264) | Peat permafrost microbial communities from Stordalen Mire near Abisko, Sweden - Palsa_T0_3 | ecosystem: Environmental > Terrestrial > Soil > Palsa > Peat permafrost | place: Sweden: Abisko... | reverse complement strand
CTGCATAAACACTGGTGGGCGCGGACGGTATCGAACCGCCGACCGCTGGTGTGTAAAACCAGAGCTCTACCACTGAGCTACGCGCCCGTGCGGCGCCAAGATACCGCCCGCACCGCCTCGGCCCCAAAACAGCCGAGCAGGTTCAGGCTTCCAGCGCCGCCAGCGCGCCGGTCCACAACCCCTGATCGCGGGCTTCACCGGGCTGTTTCATCTCGGCGAACCGAATCGTTCCCGACCGGTCCACGACGAACGTCCCGCGGTTGGAGACACCTGCGTCGTCGTTGAACACACCGTAGGCCTGGCTGACGGCGCCGTGCGGCCAGAAGTCCGACAGCACCGGGAACAAGAACCCGCTCTGAGTGGCCCACACCTTGTGGGTGGGCGCCGGTCCCACCGAAATGGCCAGCACCGCCCGGTCGTGGTTCTCGAAGTCGGGCAGGTGATCTCGCACCGCATCGAGCTCGCCTTGGCAGATTCCGGTGAAGGCCAGCGGGAAGAACACCAGCAACATGTTCCTGGCGCCTTCACCGACTCTGTACTTGCTGAGGGTGACCGGCTGCCGGTTCTGGTCGTGCAACGTGAAGTCCGGCGCCGGCGAGCCCACCGGCAGCATCAACGACGTCCGGCCCGCGACTTCGGTTGCACCAATCGACTCGCGCTCCAGTCGCCCAGGTTGACCGACGAGGTCGGCATCAGTCCGGCGGTAGGCGCGGACTCCGCGATCTCGGCGGGCAGCACATGGCCGGGCCGACCGGTCTTGGGCGTGAGCACCCAGATCACGCCGTCCTCGGCCAGCGGCGCGATCGCGTCCATCAAGGTGTCGACCAGGTCGCCGTCGCCGTCCCGCCACCACAGCAAGACGATGTCGACAACCTCATCGGTGTCTTCGTCGAGCAACTCGCCACCGGACGCATCCTCTACCTCGGAGCGGATATCGTCGTCGGTGTCCTCGTCCCAACCCCACTCTTGGACAACCTGCCCTCGTTGGATGCCCAGCTTGCGGGCAAAGCTCGGGGCGTCATCCGCCACCACCGTGCGACCTCCTAATCATTTCCAAGCCATTCGTGCGTCAACGCGCCGTGCGATGCAATTTATCGTCGCATAGCACGTAGCGTTGCACATCTACCGGCTCAAAGAGACGCTCGGCAACGCTTGACGGCTTCGGTCTTGGTGTCGTTGAGCTGATTGACCCGCTGATTGAACTCGTCGGTCCCGGCGTGCGCGCGGATGGCCTTCGCCACGTCGCGGGCCGCGTCGTCGTACGCAGTGAGCGCCTCGCGCAACTGCTGGGACAAGGGGCCATTCGTGTCGCCTTCGACCGAATCGGCGCTGTGATTGAGGGCGTCGACCGCGGGTCCCTCGACGCCCGATGTGTCGCCGCCCCGGTTGTAGGCGGCGACGAAGTCGTTCACCTTGTCGACAGCCTCCTTGCTGCTGGTGACAAACGACTCGCATACCCGAACCACCGCCTGCGTGGTCAGCGACTGCTGACGCTGCGACTCCCGCTTGCTGGATGTCGCCACCGACTCCGAGACGGATACGGACACCGACGCCCGGTAAGCCGGGGCTATGGCAGTGTCGGCGCCCGGCATGCCGTCGGTGACCGTGGTGCACCCGACAACGGCCAGCAGTACCGTTGCGACGCAGCCCACCGCCCGCGCCGCGCTACGCCATCCGAGCCATCCGATCAGCACAGCTTGTGACGTTACCGGGTGAGGATGTCGGGCGTTGTTGGCCGCGGCGATGACGGCGTCTTCTGCCGGCTTGGCCGGGGACTACGCGGGGCGAGTCGCGGTGCGGCACGATAGGAGATACCCGACAGGGCCACAGCACCGACACAAGACCGAAGGCGTCAATCCGCGACGGCTCGATCAGCCACCAGCAGACCGGCCGTCAAACAAGGAGTAGTACGTTGACCACCGAATTCGTCCGCCACGATCTGGCCAAGAATCCAACCGGCCCAAGCGAACCCGACCGCGTGCGGGTGATCCGCGAAGGTGTGGCGTCTTACCTGCCCGACATCGACCCGGAGGAGACCGCCGAGTGGCTGGAGTCCTTCGATGAGCTGTTGGAGCGCTCGGGGCCGTCGCGGGCGCGCTATCTGATGCTGCGGTTGTTGGAGCGGGCGGGCGAACAGCGGGTGGCCCTCCCAGCGATGACGTCGACCGATTACGTCAACACGATCCCGACCGAGATGGAGCCTTGGTTCCCCGGCGACGAGGACGTCGAGCGTCGCTACCGGGCGTGGATCAGATGGAATGCCGCCATCATGGTGCATCGCGCTCAGCGCCCGGGAGTCGGTGTGGGCGGCCATATTTCGACCTACGCATCATCGGCGGCGCTCTATGAAGTCGGCTTCAACCACTTCTTCCGCGGGAAGTCGCATTCCGGCGGCGGAGACCAGATATTCATTCAGGGCCACGCCTCCCCCGGCATTTACGCACGGGCGTTCCTGGAGGGCCGGCTGACAACCGACCAGCTCGACGGCTTCCGTCAGGAGCACAGCCATCCCGGAGGCGGCCTACCGTCCTACCCGCACCCGCGGCTGATGCCCGACTTCTGGGAGTTCCCAACGGTGTCGATGGGGCTAGGGCCGATGAACGCGATCTATCAGGCCAGGTTCAACCACTACCTGCACGACCGCGGCATCAAGGACACCTCCGACCAGCACGTGTGGGCATTTCTCGGCGACGGTGAGATGGACGAACCGGAGAGCCGCGGTCTGGCCCACGTAGCCGCGCTGGAGGGGTTGGACAACTTGACCTTTGTCGTCAACTGCAACCTGCAGCGCCTCGACGGCCCGGTGCGCGGCAACGGCAAGATCATTCAGGAGCTGGAGTCGTACTTCCGCGGAGCGGGATGGAACGTCATCAAAGTGGTCTGGGGGCGCGAGTGGGATGCGCTGCTGCACGCCGACCGCGACGGCGCGCTGGTGAATTTGATGAACACCACGCCTGACGGTGATTACCAGACCTACAAGGCCAACGACGGCGCCTACGTGCGTGACCATTTCTTCGGTCGTGATCCGCGCACCAAAGCACTCGTCGAGCCGATGACCGATTCGGAAATCTGGAACCTCAAGCGCGGTGGTCACGATTACCGCAAGGTCTATGCCGCCTACCACGCCGCCGTCGAGCACAAAGGACAGCCGACGGTGATCCTGGCCAAGACCATCAAGGGCTACTCGCTGGGCGCTCACTTCCAGGGCCGCAACGCGACCCACCAGATGAAAAAGCTTGCGCTGCAAGATCTCAGGGACTTCCGTGACGCGATCCGGATACCGATCAGCGACGCCCAACTCGAGCAGGACCCCTACCTGCCCCCGTACTACCACCCGGGTCCGGAGGCCCCCGAGATCCGCTATCTGCTCGATCGGCGACGCGTACTGGGCGGCTTCCTGCCTGAACGGCGTAACAAGTCCAAGGTGCTGACCTTGCCGGGCCGCGACGTCTACGGGGTGCTGAAGAAGGGCTCCGGGCAGCAGGAAGTGGCCACCACCATGGCGACGGTGCGCACCTTCAAAGAACTGTTGCGCGACAAGGAAATCGGGCCGCGCATTGTGCCGATCATCCCCGACGAGGCACGCACGTTCGGGATGGACTCGTGGTTCCCCTCACTGAAGATCTACAACCGCAACGGCCAGCTGTACACCGCCGTCGACGCCGAACTCATGCTGGCCTACAAGGAAAGTGCAACCGGCCATATCCTGCACGAGGGCATCAACGAGGCCGGATCGGTTGCGTCGTTCACCGCGGCCGGCACGTCGTATTCGACGCACAACGAGCCGATGATCCCGATTTACATCTTCTATTCGATGTTCGGGTTCCAGCGCACCGGAGACGGCCTGTGGGCCGCCGCCGACCAGATGGCGCGGGGCTTTCTGCTCGGGGCGACCGCAGGACGCACCACACTGACCGGCGAAGGCCTGCAACACGCCGACGGCCACTCGCCGTTGCTGGCGGCCACCAATCCGGCGGTGGTCTCCTACGACCCCGCCTTCGCCTTCGAGATCGCCCACATCATCGAAAACGGGCTGGCCCGCATGTACGGCGACAACGCCGAGAACGTCTTCTTCTACATCACCATCTACAACGAGCCGTACGTGCAACCACCGGAGCCGGAGAACTTCGACCCCGAAGGCCTGCTGCGGGGCATCTACCGGTATCGGCCGGCCACCGAAGGCCGCACCAACACCGCCGACATCCTGGCTTCGGGAGTCGCGATGCCCTCGGCGGTGCGAGCCGCCGAGATGCTGGCCGCCGATTGGGATGTCGCCGCCGACGTGTGGTCGGTGACGAGTTGGAGCGAGCTCAACCGGGACGGCGTTGCCATCCAGAAGGAACAACTGCGGCACCCGGACCGTCCGGTGGGTGAGGCTTACGTCACGCAGGTCTTGTCCGAGGCCCGTTCGGGCACGACGGGACCGTTCATCGCCGTATCGGACTGGATGCGCGCCGTCCCCGAACAGATCCGGCCATGGGTTCCCGGCCGGTTCGTCACGCTGGGCACCGACGGGTTCGGCTTTTCCGATACCCGGCCGGCTGCGCGCCGCTTCTTCAACACCGACGCCGAATCTCAGGTCGTTGCGGTGCTCGAGGCGCTGGCGCGCGAGGGTCAGATCGACTCGTCGGTACCGGTGGCGGCTGCGCGTCAGTACCGGATCGACGACGTGCAGGCCGCCCCGGCGCAGACCTCCGACCCCGGCCCAGGCGCCTAACTCAGAGTGTCTTTGGAGAAAACATCCACAAAACCGGCGTAGATTTTAGGAGTGGCCGACAAGCAATTTGCGATGCCCGGGTCAACGCTGGAGCTGCTGGATAACGTTCCGGAGGCGCTGCTGCGGCGGCTGAAGCAATATTCCGGTCGGTTCTCCACCCAAGCGGTGTCGGCCATGCAGGAGCGGTTGCCCTTCTTTGCCGAGTTGGAAGCTTCCCAGCGGGCCAGCTTGGCGCTGGTGGTACAGACCGCCGTCGCAAACTTCGTGGAGTGGATGACCGATCCGCGCAGCAACGTCAACTACACCGCCCGCGCATTCGAGCTGATGCCACAGGATCTGACCCGGCGGATCGCGCTGCGCCACTCGGTCGACATGCTGCGGGTCACCATGGAGTTCTTCGAAGAAGTCGCTCCGGTCATGGCCCGCTCGGACGAACAGTTGACCGCGCTGACGGTCGGGATTCTCAAGTACAGCCGCGACCTAGCCTTCAGCGCCGCCACGGCCTACGCCGATGCCGCCGAAGCGCGCGGCAGCTGGGACAGCCGCATGGAGGCCAGCGTCGTCGACGCGGTGGTGCGGGGCGACACCGGTCCCGAGTTGCTGTCCCGGGCGGCCGCGCTGAACTGGGACACCACCGCTCCGGCGACGGTGGTCGTGGGAACTCCGGCACCGGGCCGGGAAAGCCATGCCAGCCAAGATGTTCGGGACATCGCCATGCGACACGGCCGCGCCGCGCTCACCGACGTGCACGGCACCTGGCTGGTGGCGATCGTGTCTGGCCAGCTGACACCCACCGAAAAAGTGTTCGGCGATCTGCTGGGCGCATTCTCCGACGGCCCGGTGGTGATCGGTCCGACCGCACCGATGCTGACCGCTGCCTACCACAGCGCCAGCGAGGCGATATCGGGGATGAATGCCGTCGCCGGCTGGCGAGGCGCCCCGCGGCCCGTCCTGGCGCGCGAGCTGCTGCCGGAGCGGGCCCTGATGGGCGATGCGTCGGCTGTCGCGGCGTTGCACACCGACGTGATGCGGCCGTTGGCCGACGCTGGTCCCACCCTCACCGAGACGTTGGACGCCTACCTCGACTGCGGCGGTGCGATCGAAGCCTGCGCCCGCAAGTTGTTCGTTCATCCAAATACCGTGCGTTATCGACTGCGCCGAATCGCCGACTTCACCGGCCGCGATCCCACCCAACCGCGCGACGCGTATGTCCTGCGGGTGGCCGCGACCGTGGGCCACCTCGCTTACCAGGCGCAGCAGTTCAGTGTCGCGAGCGACATGGTGATACCTGTCACGCCGTCGGTAGAAAAGGACCTGATCGCACCGTCGGAGAGCGCGGCAAGCGGGTAATAGATCGCGGCACGATATCGTTCACGTCGCAAAGAGTGCCTTTTTGTAGAGTCTCCACAAAAACATAAGACAAGGTTCATAATCTCTTACACCGCGCAAAGTCGTCTTCACAGTGTTCTCTTAAATACGTGATTGCACTGCTCGCGCCCGGACAAGGGTCGCAGACCGAGGGAATGCTGTCGCCGTGGCTGGAACTGCCCGGCGCCACCGACCGGTTGGCGTCGTGGTCGGCGGCCAGCGGTCTGGATCTGGCACGCCTGGGAACCATCGCCTCGACCGAGGAGATCACCAACACCGCGATCGCCCAGCCGCTGATCGTTGCCGCCACGCTGCTTGCGCACAACGAGCTGACGAGGCGAGATCTGCTGGCCGACGAAGGGGTCGGAGAGGTCATCGTTGCAGGCCATTCGGTCGGTGAGATCGCCGCGTACGCGATCGCCGGGGTAATCTCCGCCGACGACGCCGTGGCGCTGGCCGCAACCCGCGGTGCCGAGATGGCGAAGGCCTGCGCCAACGAGCCGACGGGCATGTCCGCGGTGCTGGGCGGCGACGAGAACGAGGTGCTCGCCCGTCTCGAACAGCTCGATCTGGTCGCGGCCAACCGCAACGCCGCCGGGCAGATCGTGGCCGCCGGCCGGCTGAGCGCGTTGGAGAAGCTCGCCGAAGACCCGCCGGCCAAGGCGCGGGTGCGTGCGCTCGGCGTCGCCGGTGCCTTCCACACCGAGTTCATGGCATCCGCCCTGGACGGCTACGCCGCGGCGGTGCAGAACGTGGCGACCGCGGAGCCGACTGCCGTTCTGTTATCCAACCGCGACGGTAAACCAGTAAGCTCGGCGAGCGACGCGGTAGACAAGCTTGTCGCCCAGTTGATCCGGCCGGTGCGCTGGGACCTGTGCTCCGAGACTCTGCGTGAGCGAAATGTCACGGCGATCGTCGAGTTCCCGCCCGCGGGAGCGTTGTCCGGCATCGCCAAGCGTGAACTTCGCGGGGTACCGACGCGTGCTGTCAAGACCCCTGCAGACCTGGACGGTGTGACAGAGCTGTAAAACCCCGATTTGTTCGGCCACTCAGCCGAACATCACCAAGATTTGTTCACCACTACAACCGCATACGCACGTAAATCAGCAGTACAAAACACATTACGAAGGGAAACACAACGTGTCCGTCAGCCAGCAAGAAATCATCGCCGGGATCGCTGAGATCATCGAAGAGGTCACCGGTATCGAGCCGTCGGAGATCACCCCGGAGAAGTCCTTCGTCGACGATCTCGACATCGACTCGCTGTCCATGGTCGAGATCGCGGTGCAGACCGAGGACAAGTACGGCGTGAAGATCCCCGACGAGGACTTGGCCGGCCTGCGCACCGTCGGTGACGTGGTCAACTACATCCAGAAGCTCGAGGAAGAGAACCCCGAGGCGGCCCAGGCGCTGCGCGCGAAGTTCGAGACGGAAAGCCCCTCCCAGTGACCAAACCTTCCACTGCTAACGGCGGTTACCCCAATGTTGTGGTAACCGCTGTCGTGGCGACGACTTCTGTCGCGGCGGACATCGAGGGCACGTGGAAGGGCCTGCTAGCCGGCGAGAGCGGCATCCACGTGCTCGAAGACGAGTTCGTGACGAAGTGGGACCTACCCGTGCGGATCGGTGGGCACCTCAAGGAATCCCCCGACGACCACATGGGTCGCCTCGACATGCGCCGGATGTCCTTCGTCCAGCGGATGGCCAAGCACCTCAGTGGCCAGCTGTGGGAGAGCGCAGGTAGCCCGGAGGTCGACCCGGACCGGTTCTCGGTCGTGGTAGGCACGGGTCTGGGCGGCGCCGAGAAAATCGTCGAGAGCTACGACCTGATGAACGAAGGCGGCCCCCGCAAGGTGTCGCCCCTGGCCGTGCAGATGATCATGCCCAACGGCGCAGCGGCAGTAGTGGGTCTGCAACTCGGGGCCCGCGCCGGAGTGATGACCCCGGTATCGGCCTGTTCCTCGGGTTCGGAGGCCATCGCCCACGCGTGGCGGCAAATCGTCATGGGTGACGCGGACTTCGCCGTCTGCGGCGGCGTCGAGGGTGGCATCGAGGCACTGCCCATCGCGGCGTTCTCCATGATGCGGGCGATGTCGACCCGCAACGACGATCCCGAAGGGGCGTCGCGGCCGTTCGACAAGAACCGCGACGGCTTCGTGTTCGGCGAGGCCGGCGCGATGATGATGATCGAGACCGAGGAGCACGCCAAGGCCCGTGGCGCCAAGCCGCTGGCCCGGTTGATGGGTGCCGGCATCACGTCGGACGCCTTCCACATGGTGGCTCCGGCCGCAGATGGTGTGCGTGCCGGACGGGCGATGACGCGGGCGCTGGAGCTTGCGGGCCTCTCCCCCAAGGACGTCGACCACATCAATGCGCACGCGACCGCCACACCGATCGGCGACACAGCGGAGGCCAACGCGATCCGGGTCGCCGGCTGTGAACAGGCCGCGATCTACGCGCCGAAGGGTGCGCTCGGCCACTCCATCGGCGCCGTGGGCGCGCTGGAATCCGCCCTGACGGTGCTCACGCTGCGAGACGGCGTGATTCCGCCGACACTTAATTACGAGACGCCTGATCCCGAGATCGACCTCGATGTCGTTGCGGGCGAGCCCCGTTATGGCGACTACCAGTACGCCATCAACAACTCGTTCGGATTCGGCGGACACAACGTCGCGCTGGTCTTCGGGCGGTACTGAGCAGGACAGGGAGAGTTCCTAAGTATCTATGACCGGATTGTCAACGCTGGCTACGGGGAAGGGTTTCCCCAACGTGGTCGTCACGGGCGTCGCCTTGACGACTGCACTCGCATCTGACGCGGAGACCACCTGGAAATTGCTACTGGACGGACAGAGTGGGATTCGCACGCTCGACGACCCGTTCGTGGAGGAGTACGACCTACCGGTCCGCATCGGCGGGCACCTCGTCGAGGAATTCGACAGCCAGCTGACGCGGATCGAGAACCGCCGGATGGGCTACCTACAGAAGATGGCCACCGTGCTCAACCGGCGGGTATGGGAAAACGCCGGTTCGCCCGAGGTGGACACCAACCGGTTGATGGTGTCCATCGGTACTGGGATGGGCTCGAGCGAGGAGCTGATTTACGGGTACGACAACATGCGCGCACGCGGCATGAGAGGGGTCAACCCGCTGGGCGTGCAGATGTACATGCCCAATGGCGCATCCGCGGCGGTGGGTCTGGAACGCCATGCCAAGGCCGGGGTGATGACCCCGGTGTCGGCCTGTGCGTCCGGGTCGGAGGGCATCGCCCGTGCCTGGCAGCAGATCGTGCTCGGTGAGGCCGACATCGCGGTCTGCGGTGGCGTCGAGACCAAGATCGAGGCGGTGCCGATCGCGTCGTTCGCCGCGATGCGCATCGTGTTGTCGAAGAACAACGACGACCCGGCCGGTGCTTGCCGGCCGTTCGACAAGGACCGCAACGGTTTCGTGTTCGGCGAAGGCGGCGCGCTGATGGTGATCGAGACCGAAGAGCATGCCAAAGCGCGCGGAGCCAACATTCTGGCCAGGATCATGGGGGCAAGCGTCACCTCCGACGGCTTCCACATGGTGGCTCCTGACCCCAACGGCGAACGCGCCGGGCATGCGATCACGCGTGCGATCCAGCTAGCCGGGCTCACCCCGGCCGACATCGATCACGTCAACGCCCACGCCACCGGCACCTCGGTCGGCGACCTGGCTGAGGGTAAGGCCATCAACAGGGCTCTGGGTGCACACGGCGGAAATGCCGCGGTGTACGCACCCAAGTCCGCCCTCGGCCACTCGGTCGGGGCGGTCGGCGCGGTCGAATCGATCTTGACCGTACTGGCACTGCGCGACCAAGTCGTTCCGCCCACCCTGAATCTGGTGAACCTGGACCCGGAGATCGATCTGGACGTGGTCGCGGGCAAGCCGCGACCGGGCGACTACCGGTACGCCATCAATAATTCGTTCGGGTTCGGCGGGCACAACGTGGCACTCGCCTTCGGCCGCTACTAACCACCACACCATCAAGCAGCACCGACACAGGAGAACTGCGATGACGACCTTGGCCCCAGAGGCTGTTGATGAGTCGCTCGATCCGCGCGACCCGTTGCTGCGACTCAGCCGGTTTTTCGACAACGGCAGCCTCAAGCTGCTGCATGAGCGTGACCGCTCAGGAGTGCTTGCTGCCGCAGGCACCGTCAACGGCCTGCGCACCATCGCGTTTGCCACCGACGGCACCGTCATGGGTGGCGCGATGGGGCTCGAGGGCTGCACCCACATCGTCGACGCCTACGACACAGCCATCGAAGAGCAGAGCCCGATCGTGGGCATCTGGCATTCCGGCGGCGCCCGGCTGGCCGAGGGCGTACGCGCACTGCACGCGGTCGGATTGGTGTTCGAGGCGATGATCCGGGCGTCCGGATACATCCCGCAGATCTCGATCGTGGTCGGCTTCGCCGCCGGCGGCGCGGCCTATGGGCCGGCGCTGACGGACGTGGTCATCATGGCGCCGGAGGGCCGGGTGTTCGTCACCGGACCTGACGTCGTCCGCAGCGTCACCGGCGAAGATGTGGACATGGCCTCGTTGGGCGGCCCGGATACTCACCACAAGAAGTCCGGGGTGTGCCACATCGTGGCCGACGACGAGTCCGACGCCTACGAGCGCGGCCGCCGGCTGGTCGGGTTGTTCTGCCAACAGGGACATTTCGACCGCAGCAAAGCCGAAGCGCACGACACCGACCTGCACGCGCTGCTGCCGGATTCGCCCCGGCGGGCCTACGACGTGCACCCGCTCGTCATCGCACTGCTCGACGACGACGCGCCGTTTGAAGAGTTCCAGGCCAAATGGGCGCCGTCGATGGTGGTCGGCCTGGGTCGGCTGTCGGGACGCACGGTAGGCGTGCTGGCCAACAACCCGCTGCGGCTCGGCGGTTGCCTGAACTCCGAAAGCGCGGAGAAGGCAGCGCGTTTCGTGCGGCTGTGCGACGCGTTCGGCATCCCGCTGGTGGTGATCGTCGACGTTCCCGGCTATCTGCCAGGTGTGGACCAGGAGTGGGGCGGCGTGGTGCGCCGCGGGGCCAAACTGCTGCACGCGTTCGGTGAGGCCACCGTTCCGCGAGTCACCCTGGTCACCAGGAAGATCTACGGCGGGGCCTACATCGCGATGAACTCCCGTTCATTGGGCGCCACCAAGGTCTTCGCCTGGCCGGACGCCGAGGTCGCCGTGATGGGCGCCAAGGCAGCCGTTGGCATTCTGCACAAAAAGAAACTGGCGGCCGCACCCGACCACGAGCGTGAAGCGCTGCACGACGAGCTTGCCGCCGAGCACGAGCGGCTCGCCGGCGGCGTGGACAACGCCATCGAGATCGGCGTCGTCGACGAGAAGATCGACCCCGCCCACACTCGTAGCAAGCTCACCGCGGCGCTGGCCGAGGCGCCGGCACGGCGCGGACGCCACAAGAACATTCCGCTGTAGGTCGGCATCTGCGCCCTGCGGCTAATCGACGGCCACAGCTGCGACGATGTCAAGGCGGGCGGCGCGAACAGCTGGCGGGATCGCGCCCAGGAGAGTCAAAGCGAATGCGGCGCAAGCGAATAGGAGTGCCATCAAGCTCGGCTGATACACCACGTCGATGCTGAGCACATGGGTCAGCGCGGACGTACTCAGGTACTGGTTTGCCGCACCCAA
>Ga0302326_10026348_pt1 | contig 11753 bp, 11 predicted proteins | sample Palsa_T0_3_FD_202264 | JGI IMG/M metagenome (GOLD analysis project Ga0302326, IMG submission 202264) | Peat permafrost microbial communities from Stordalen Mire near Abisko, Sweden - Palsa_T0_3 | ecosystem: Environmental > Terrestrial > Soil > Palsa > Peat permafrost | place: Sweden: Abisko... | reverse complement strand
CTAGCCTGGATGACCACGTTAGGTCAGACGTTAACACCACGCGGACTCTGAGCCGGAAAAACCGGCAGATTTCCCGCGTTTGACCACAGTCGGGGAGAACGTCTTCTCCTCATCGGTTATCTTGTCCGTTAATCGATAAATATAGTTCCACATCGTTAATTCTTGTTGTCTCTGGATAGTCCGCAATATTATTGCGTATTGGCATGTATTTTATTGCATTTTTGTTCGAATGAGTCATAATATTAACTCAGTGGAGATATGTTTATGAATAAACGCCATTGACTAATACAGACGACCCCCTCGTTGACGCCTTCCTCAGCCCCGTCAACGCCCTGCACCGCCAATACGAGGCGCTGCGTGCCTTCTACGTCGATAAAATCCCCGGTAAAGACGTCGCCGCTCGGTTCAACTACACCCCGGGCAGCTTTCGCCTGCTGTGCCATCAGTTCCGTCAGGATCCGGCTGTTCCGTTCTTTCTGCCGAACCGGCATGCGCTGCGCGCAGCGGCGGCCGCTGCCAAGAAGGCCCCCGCACTGCATGAGCGGGTCATCGCCCTGCGTAAGCAGAACTGCTCGATCTACGATATCCAGCGCGCCCTACAGGAGCGAGATGAGCGCTTAAGCGCGCCGGCGATTTGGAAAATCCTCACCGCCCAGGGCTTTGCCAAATTGCCGCGCCGTGCGGATGAGGAACGGCCCATGGATGCGCGCGTGGAGACGGCGCCCGTGGCGGATGCGCGTGCTTTTAGTCTCGAGCCCCGGCACTTTCGGACCGAGTTTGGCGGCTTGTTCCTGTTTATCCCGCTGCTGGTCGCGCTGCGCTTCGAGGCGGTGATCGCGCGCGTGCCGTTGCCGGGCACTCTGCAGATCCCCGCCGTCCACGCCATCCGCTCCTTGCTTGCGTTAAAACTCTTCGGGCGTGCCCGCCACCGCCACGTCATGCCAAGCGTCTTTGATGAGGGGTTGGCGCTCTTTGCCGGCCTCAATGCCATCCCGAAGCGCTCCTTCCTCACCGAGTACAGCTGCCGCATCCAACCGCGTTGCTATCCGCAGCTCATGCAACACTGGTTCGATGCACTCGGTACCGTCGGCATCGAGCGCGGCGAGTCCTTCCATCTGGACTTCCATACCATCCCCTTTCACGGCGAAGATGCACTGCTCGAAAAACACTACGTCTCCAAGCGCAGCCGCCGGCAAAAGGGCATCCTCGCTTTCCTCGCCCAGGATGCGCAGCAGCAGATGTTCTGCTATGCCAATGCGGATCTGCGCAAGGATCAGCAGAACGATGAAATCCTGCGCTTCGTCGAGTTCTGGAAGGCGCGCACCGGGACGCTGCCGAAGGAGTTGATCTTCGACAGCAAGCTCACCACCTATGCGAACTTGAACACGCTCAATACCCAGAAGATCAACTTCATCACCTTACGACGGCGCACTGAGAAGATCATCGAGGGCCTGCGTGAACACAAAAGCGCGTGGCGCAAAATCGAACTTACGAACGTCGCGCGCCAGTTCCGCTTCCCGAAAATCCTCGATCAGCGCATCGCGCTCGACGACTACGAGGGGCCGGTGCGGCAAATCGCGATCACCGACTTCGGTCATGAAAAGCCGACCTTGCTGCTCACCAATCAGCTGCGCCGCTCCGCCCCCAGCCTGATCGAGTTCTACGCCCGCCGCATGCTCATCGAAAATAGCATCGCCGACAGCGTCGACTTCTTCCACATCGATGCCTTGTCTTCGGCCGTGGCCCTCAAAATCAACTGCGATCTGCAGTTGACCCTCATGGCCAGTTCCCTCTACCGCCTGCTCGGGGCACGCATCGGCAAGGAGTACACCACCGCGCACTCGAGCCACCTGTTCCGCGACTTTATCGAAGCCCAGGCGCATGTCACAATCACCGGCAATAGCGTGGAGGTCGCCTTCGGCAAACGTGCACACAGCCCCTTACTGCTCGCCGCCGGCTTCCAAGACACCGACGTCGCCGTGCCGTGGTGGGGCGGCCGCAAACTTAAAATCTCGTTCGGCTGACCAAATTGTTAGCCCTACGCCCCAGCGTGGTCATCCAGGCTAGAGGCTCTAATTGCCATTTCCACCGACAGGGCCCGACAACGAGCCCGCTGGAAGGCTGCGCCATGGCGTAAGAGTGCCGACCGTGCAGCAGCGGCTATAACGCAAGCCGCCAACTCAGGCGCTGCGCGCGTCGCGGCATCGACTCCGAAGGCGGAAAGTCTAGGCCGACGATAAGACGAACTGGTTGCCGTCCGGGTCCTTAAACGTCGCAAAGGTGCCCCAAGGTTGCTTCTGGGGCTCCTGAATAAACTCCACGCCGCGCTGACGCAATTGCCGATACGTCGCTTCCACATCATCGCACGCGATGGAACCGTTGAAGAACGTACCGATACGATCCTCGTGGCCTTCGGGCGTGAACAATACGACTCGGGTGGGCGAATGCCCAATCCGTAGTTCTATCCAGCGCTGCTTTTCATTGAACGGCTGATCCGTCGCGACTTCGAAGCCGAGCGATTCGGTATAGAATTTCAGTGCTTTCGTCTGATCCCGAGTCGGGATCCCCACGAACTTGACATGCGTGATCATTTCCCGGACCTCCAGCGATTTGGGAGCTTGAAAATTAGCAGAATTGGCCTTTCAATAGGCCAATCCTCGCTATAGTATTTATCGGTATGCACAGCTTGACAATCGATTCCTATGTCATCGACGTATTATTGCCGGACTTGGTGGGCCATGATCGGCGTCCGGCTTCGTTTCTGGTGTACCTGTACCTACTGCGCCACGCCCGCACCAGGCACGGCAGGCGCGAAGTCCGGGCAAGCCTTCAGACCATCGCAACGTGTACGGGCTTGTCGAAATCTACGGTGCAGAACGCTCTGAGGCACCTGCGGCGTCGAGCGCTTCTGGACCCGAAGGTCATTGCAACTACCACGAATCCAACCCGATCTCTGATTGATCCGCGTGCGAGGTAAGTCCATCGTGACCACGATATTCGACAAGCTCAATCTGAAGGATCACGAGGCGGGCGACAAGGGTTGGGATGCGCTGACGGGTGCCGGTTTTGATACGGTGAGGTTGGTGGCCATCGACGCAGACTGGTCAGCGCTGCGCTTTCGTCGCAAAGAGCACATTGGCCGTGCGCGGCCTGACGGGCAGGGTCCGGAGCGCAAGAAACGTTGGCGGGCGTCAGGTTAGCCGACGCCCGCCAATTAGACCGCGTTATTGCTTATCGTAGACCGCGACGTTGCTGTAGGCCTTTCCATCGGCGCCTGTGTACTTCGACGTTAACGTGAGAATCTTCCCGTGGCCTGAGATGGAGCGAGTGGTCGTTCCGACCTGTTTGCCGGCCTTTGACATCGTGCTCTTGACCGTGCTGCCGTTGACGCGCTTCAGCGCCAGCGCGTCATAGTCAGACGAACCCGTTATCGGGTACGGCTTGCCGTCATACTTGAAAGTCGACTGTTGGGAGGTCGCGGAACCGTCCGCGCCGGCCCCGGTCACGGTGAGAGTTGTACCGTCAGTGGAAGCCGCGTAGGTTCGCGTCTGGGACTTTGGCGCCGGACCAGGGCTGAATGTGGACTTCGCCAAATTCAATGTCCAAGTACCAAGCACCGGGTCGGGCCCGGCAGCCGCCAAAGCCACGGCAACCCCACCAATGGCGAGCATAGTGCCCACAAGAAGCGTCCGAAATCCCTTATTCATGTATCCCCCTTTGATTGATTTGAATGTGGTTCGACCGGCGACCACAAACGCTCCGCCGGCCGCTCAGTATGCGCTAAAGCGTCCAGCGCCCTCAACTGGAGAGATGCGGATACCGGAAATGGGTGGCTGCCGTTCGGAATCAATCCTGCCGGAAACACTAGCTAGCGCATAGAATAGAGATGTGGGAAGCGAGTGCCAGGGATGGATCGAGAAAGCACCACGAGGAAGGAAAGGTCATCGTGCAACTCGTCATCGATTCGGATTCCTGTGTGCGCAATGCAACGATTGCGCAATCCTCTGGGTTTTACCGCCTGGACAAGGCCTCGCTTGATTTCGCGATGAGCTTGAAGTTCCCGGCATCCACGGTCAGCACTATAAAGAACTTTGATGATGGCCAGCCAACCGTCGCATTTCCGATCGTGTGGAGGCTTTACGCTCCAACTGTTCCAGGAGTACTCCCATTACGCGAAGACGGGCTACCAGTGGAATGATGGTCAATGGGAGCCGGCACGTCCGGGTTACCGCTGGAATGCGCCGCACTGGGAAAAATTTGGATTCAAGTGGCTATTTGTTCCCGGACGGTGGGAACAGGATAAATAGCAGCGTCACGGTGAATCCACAGACACTCTAGTACCTCAGTTCCTCGCGAGCCGACGCGTTCCCGCCGCGGATTCGCGCTGCAACCTGCCGGAGATCATCGAGGAATGTATCGATCACGCGGTCCGTAATGGCCGCGTCGATGGGCAAATTGATGAGAGGCGGATCGGCTGTTCCGAGCAGGATCCAACCGAGCTTGCTCATCTCACCCCTTACCACCGTCAAGTCGATGTCGGTGCTGCCGAATGCGAGCATTAACATGGCTTCGATCAGCCTAACATTCTCGTATGCCGCCGCTTGCTGGGCAGTGCTTCGCCTGAGGTTCACCCAACCAAGACTCGAGCGCCCGTTCCGCGTTCCGGGCGGTGTAGCGACCATGGTGCTCGCTCAGCTCTGCCAGCCGAGCCCGAGGCTCTTTTGCAGCGCCACGAAATCCTTGATCAATTCCGCCTCCCCTGCCACGCGATCTTGCTCGGCGGAGTATCGAGTGCGCTCCGCGTCGAGCCAGTCGAGTGCCGAGGAAGTCCCCGCTCGGTAGCGCATCTCGGTGAGCGAAGAGGCCTTGGCGGCCGATTTTTCGACGGCTTGTAGATTGACGACGTACTTGCGCTGATGGCCGTAGCGCGACAGCGCGCCATCGGCATCGCGCAGCGCATCGAGAACAGTGCTTCGATACTTTGCTTCGGCCTCGTCGCGGCCGGCCTTGGCCTGGTTCACGCGGGCGCGAGTGCGGCCGAAGTCGAGCGCGTTCCACTGCAGATACGGAATTCCGAGAAGCAGGAAGTTGTTGCTTCGAACGAGACCACCCGGGGATGTGGCGCTGAAGCCCAGATCTCCGAACAAGGTGAGCTTGGGAAACCAGTCCGCTTCGCGCTCGCCGATCTGTGCGGTTTGCGAGGCAAGCCGAAACTCGGCGGCGCGGATGTCCGGGCGCCGGCGCAGCATCGCGGCGGGGTCTCCGACTGCGACCGTAGCTGGCAGGGTCGGAAATGGCCGGGCAGCGCTAAGCTCGGCGTCGAGCGAACCAGGCTCGCGGCCGGTGAGCACGGCCAGCTGGTCCAGAGATTCAGCGACCTGCTCGTCGAGCGGAATGATGCTGCCTCGCGTGTTCTCGACCTGGGTCCGGATACGCTCTACATCGAGATCCGATGCAACTTCTTGCGCGCGACGCTGCTCCGTCAGATTAAGTACCCGGGCCTCGAGCTCGGCCGTCTGGCTTGCGAGATCCCGGCGCGCTTCCCGATCAATGAGGTCGACATACGCCTGCGCCACCTCTGCGGCGAGCTGAACGCGCGCATCGGCAAGGTCGGCCTCCATCGCGATCGACTCGGCAGAGGCCGCTTGCACTGCGCGCCGGGTACCGCCGAACAAATCGACTTCCCAGGTGGCATCGAAGCCCAAGTTGTAGAGATTCAAGTCGCCCAAGTCGAGAGCAGACTTCGGCAGTTCCGCATTGATGTAGCTCGCGCTCCCGCTGCTCTTGGGCAGAGCATTACTTTTCTGCTGCTTGAGCGCGGCGCGGGACTGACGCAAGCGCGCCTCGGCGGCATGAACGTCAGGGCTATCGGCGAGCGCCGCATTGATGAGTCGGGTGAGCTCCGGATCGGCAAGCTCGGTCCACCAGGAAGCGGGGGACGGTTGCGCGGAAGACGCATCCTCCGAGGCGCGGTTGAATGCGGCGGCGCGCACGGCGACCGGCGCCGCCGGCGGCGGGCCGCGGAATTCCGGGCCGACGGTGCATGCCGCAAGACAGCAAGCCGCAGACGCTATCAGGGCAAGATAGGAGAGGCCGCCCGGGTTCGTCGAAATAGGTCGGTTCACTGGGGCGTTCTCAGTGCTGCGCGGCCGCTCGTGGCAGCGGCGATTTCCTGAGGACCAGCGCCAACGGAATGCATAGAAGCAACGCAATGCCAAGCACGAAGAAGGTCTCCGAATACGTCATGACTTGGGCTTGCTGGAAGATCTGCCCGGCGAGCTGCCCCAGGGCTTGCATATGAGCAAAGGCGGAGTCTCCGTGCTGCGCGAAGAATCCGGCGGCGCTTGCCGTCACATGGTCCTGGCCGATGGTTGAATTCGCGGTGACGGATTCACGAATCACGGCGTCGTGATACGAATCGCGACGGTCGATGAAGGTTCCGAGGAGCGCGAGGCCGACCGAACCACCCAAGTTTCGCGCCATGTTGTAAAGGCCGGCCGCGTCGCCGGCCTCGGACTGAGATACCGCGGCCATCGATGCCTGGTTGAGCGGCATCATCGCGCACATCTGTCCCACGCCTCGCAGCAGCTGCGAGGCGTAGAAGTCATGACCGACGCTTTGCGCGGTCAACGAGGTATCGAGCATGCAGCTCACCGCGAACAACAAAAGTCCGACGATCACCATGAATCGCGGATCGACTTTGCCGAGGAGGCGCGGCAGAATCGGCATCATCAGAAACGCCGGCAGTCCCGCGACCAGCATGATGTCGCCCGACTGCGCGGCGTTGTAGCCGGCAATGTTGCTCAGGAATTGCGGTACCAGGTACGACACGCAATAAAGTCCGGCGCCCACCGTGAAGACGATGAAGATCACGCTTGCATAGGATTTGTTCTTCAGGAGCTCCAGCCGCACGATGGGTTTCTTGGCCACGAATTGCCCGATCGCCATGATCACGATGCCGGTGGCGGCGACGACGCTTAAGCTTATGATCATGCGGGAGTCGAACCAGCGCTCGCGCTGCCCCTCCTCGAGTACCACGGTCAGCGAGCTCAAGCCGGCGGCCAGCCCGATAATTCCGAGCCAGTCGGCATGTATAAAGTCGCGCCAGTGCGCCTTGGCCGCAGGCAGTCCGACGTAGAGCAGCAAAACCAGCGCGCCGCAAACGGGCAGGTTCACGAAAAAGCACCAGCTCCAGTCGATGTCCTCCGCGAGGCGGCCGCCGACGACGGGACCGAGCAGCGGCCCCAGGAGTACGATGAGGCCGAACATGGTCATGCCGATGGGCATCTGGTGGCGCGGCAGGCGAGTGCGCACGATGGTCTGCGCGGTTGGAATCATAGCCCCGCCGGTGAATCCCTGTCCGATCCTGCCGATGAGCATTTGTGCGAGGCTGTGCGACAGTCCGCACATCATGGAGAAGCCGGAGAACAGCACGGCGTTGACCAGGAGGAACTTGCGCAGGCCGAAGACGCGTGTGAGCCACGCGGCGAGCGGGATCATGACGATCTCGGACATGAGGTAGCCGGTCGAGATCCAAGTGCCCTCCGTGCCGGTGGCGCCGATCGAGCCTTGGATTTGCGGCAAGGCCGAGTTGGTGATGGAGATGTCGAGCGTCGCCATCAGGGCGCCGAGCGACCCCGCCGCGACCGCGATCCAGTCGGCGGCGGAAGCTTTGGGCTCAACCATGGCCGCTTGCCGACTCGATGCGTTTGGGCGCTTCGCGGCCGCTCCGTGTATCGACCTTAACAGTCACGGAGAGCCCGGGCACCAGCACTTTGCGCGCTTCCTCTTTCGCATCGACGTGAATGCGGACCGGCACCCGCTGCACGATCTTGGTGAAGTTGCCGGTGGCGTTTTGAGGAGGCAACAGCGCGAACTCGGAGCCTGTTCCCGGCGCGAAGCTCGCCACCGTTCCGTGCAGATCCGCGCCGGAGAGTGCATCGATATGAATGGTTGCCGGCTGGCCGACTCTCATCAGGCCGATTTGAGTCTCCTTGAAATTCGCCTCGAGATAGATGTCTTGGACGGGTACGATGGTCATCAGCCGGGTGCCGGGCTGCACGTATTGACCGATACGCACGGTACGGTCGCCCACACGGCCGGCGATCGAGCTCTTGACGACGGTATCCTCGTCATCGAGCCGCCCCGACTCGGCGCTCGCCGCGGCGGCCTCGAGCTGGGCACGGGCTTGGAGGATCTGGGCCTGAGTCGAACCGATTTGCCGCTCGGCCGATTCGAGCGCCGCCTTGTCCACCTCGAGCGTCGCGGCCGCTTGATTGTGCGCATTGCGAAGCTCCGCGAGCCGCTCACCGCTTTCTGCGCCGGAAGACACCAAAGGCTCGTAGCGCCGTATCTGGGCGAGCGCGTAGCTCTCGTTGGCCTTTGCGCCCTCGAGCTGAGCGCGGGCCTGCGCGATGTTCGCCCGCTGCAGCGACAGATCCGCCTCCTCCCGTGCAATATCGGCTTTGCGTGCCGCGCTCATGGCTGTGAGCTGATCGAGCGCTGCCTGGTAATGCCGGCTGTCGAGGCGCACTAAAGGCGCTCCGGCGGGTACGGACTGATTGTCGGTCACGTACACCTCGTCGATGTACCCGGACACCTTGGGCGCTATGGTCACGCTGTCGGCCTTCAAGTAGGCATCGTCGGTGCTCTCGATGAAACGGCCGACCAGCCACCAATGTGCACCCCAGACCCCGCCGATCACGAACGCCGCGAGGCCTATCGCAATGAGCAGAACGCGCGCACGAGCGGATAGGCGTCCTCTCGAGGCGCCCTTATCCACCACCGATGCCCCGCCCGGAGGGGCGGGCGCATCAGATTCCACTTGTCGATCGCGCATCTGAGCGTTCATGGTCTATTCCAATGTATTCCAACTGGTATAAGTATTCCATTTGGTATATATTTGTCAACGTGTATATTTCATGGACGGGACGTGGATGCCGATTTTGAAGGAACGCCGATGAGTACCGTCGTCAAGCACCGCCACTCGGTGACCGGCGGCTATGTGCGAGGCGAAGAGACGCGCGCCCGCATCATCGCGGCGGCCATGCGGCTGTTCGGCGAGCAAGGTTATGAGGGCGCATCGACCCGCGATATTGCCGCGGCCGCCGGCGTCAATGCGCCTGCATTGCAGTACTACTTCGACAACAAAGAGGGCGTGCTCCGAGCCTGCATCGAATTCATTGCCGAACGTGCCTGGGACAGCTTGTCGGAAGTAGTCATCGAGGCCGAACGTCTGATCGCAGAGGAAGCCGATGATGAGAAGCTGATCGAAGCCTATTGCGACGTCCAGACGCGGGCTGCCGAATTCAAGTTCAAGGCGGCGGACCAGGACGATTGGCGTCTATTCATGGCGCGGCAGCAAGCGGGACTCGACCCCGACATCGGCTTCGAGGCAGTCTTTCGGCGCATTAGTGCCCGCACCTTTGGCGTCGCGGCCGCCATCATGGGCCGGCTGACCGGCCGCCCAGCCGACGATGAAGAGGTCCGAATTCGCACCGTAGCCCTGAGCGGTCAGTTTCAAGTGTTCCATGTCTGCCGCCGCATGGCGTTACGGCTGCTCGATTGGGACGAGATCGATGCGGAGCGCCAGGCGCTCGTCAAGAAAGTGGTGCGCGATCACACGCGAGAGTTGCTACGCGCGTTCGCGGCGAAGAAGAGCCGGCAGCCGCCGGCGGAAGTCATACAATCGAAGCGTCCGCGTCAGCGCCGACGCATTGCCCGGTGACGTCATTCGAGGCTGACGAGGCGATTGAACTCAAGGGCAGCGGTATGCGACCCCCGCCACAGAATTGCCGTTAGCACCTGTAACGAATACCGTGTTTCCGCCCAGCCCCAACGCTTGATTCTTCAATGTTGCGTTCGTCGCTTCGGGACCCATAGGCTGCGTCTCAACATTCCCAACTGCCTCACACGAGGCGACGTCGCCGGCATTTTTGGTTACCTTCACGTTCTCGGCGCCAGGTGCAAAGGGCGACAGTTACACACCCCGACGTTCCGAGCGCTACGACGGCAATAGCTGCAAGCCGTCTATTGAGAGTCATGTAAACCTCCTCATGTGATTCGACCTAAGGACCGGTGCTTTATTTTCGTAGGTAGAGTAGGGGAGCGATTGCCCACCTGTCAGCCCTTGTGGTCATCTTTGTTGAAGAACGGCTTCATGTCGTTGTACTCGTAGGATTTGACCTCTGGCGCAGGCAGCGCGCCGCCCTGGGTCCGCTTCTGCAGCAGCTCGGCCAGCGCCTTCTGCGTGCCCTCGAACATGGCGCGGGCCAGCTCGCTCTTGTGGATGGAGTGATAGCGCGACGGCAGGACCCACTGCACGGCGGGGAAGACATAGCGCAGGTAGGACGGTGTATTGGTGTTGCCAAGGATGACGCTGGGCTTATAAATGCCGAGGGTTGCAATGCAGACGGCGGTCACCGCCTTCTCCTTCTCGCCGATGATGCGTGCATATGTGAAGGAGGACTTGATGTCGGAACCAGCGGGGTCATGAGGCCCATGGAAAGAACGCCGCCCGCCTTGCACCCTTTGGCGAAGGCCTCGGGGTACTGCACCTCGACCTTGCGCACCTCTGCCTCGAGCATCCTCTGGCTGCCCTTGCCGACGCCGATGGCGCAGAAGCCGACGGTGGCGCCGGTCTCCCTTACCGCAGGCTCTACGGCCTCGGCCAGCTCGTCCATGTCCGGCACCACGACTTCCCGCACTTTGGGGCTGTTCCCGAACTCATCGGTCTGCCTGCGGTTCACGACCAATACCTGCTTCACTGCGGGGCTGGCCGCCAGCAGGTTCACGATCTGCCGTCCCACGTTCCCCGTTGAGCCCAGCACGACTGCCGAGTAGGTCTGGATGGCTACCACAGCCGATTCACTCCATCTCATCAAAATTGCGCTACCGGCGCGTAGCTCGGCTCAGCGTATGCGTCCTATGAATTGCATAGCCGAGAGTCCTGGTATCCCGACTTGGTTGCCAGGACGCGGCTAGTGGCCAGGCGAAGTATGAGCATCAGGTCCAACTACTCTCTGTGCCCTTCCTCCTGAGCGATGTTCTGAGCCCAGTGCATCCAGTCGGTGTCGTCCGGGTGGTGCTTTACCCTGATGTCCGGCCATAGATCGGCATTAGTGTGAGGGCGGCCGGGGCAACAGGGCTTGCCGTTGTCAATGAATTGTTGATACGACATGTTGCAGCGTGAGCAGCACTGTTGCTCGGGCTCTACGCCTCCTGCGGCGCGCATCGCATGACCGCTCATCGCGACACCCGCACGAACATCGCATACCGGACAGTCGTGTTGCGCATGGACCCTCCACTTGACTATGGTCGGTGAGAGGCTGTCACACCGATCGCGCCGATCGCAATCGGGCAAATGCGCGACATCTTCAAACAGTGATGTAATTAGCGGTTCCGTGTAGGCGTTTCACTACACCCGCATGCAGTAGGTGTCAGCGAATTCCCTACTTCGCGACCGACCGATTGGCCGGTGTGATTACAACCAACCACTGGCGCCGATAGTCACAGATCCAGGAGTGCTGGGCTGACTGCCACTTAGCTGTCATTCCTGACGTCCGGTAGACTGGCCCATCCAGGGACCCTCTAAAATAAAGCGAGCCGAATGAACGAACAATCGTCGCAACCTAAGCAGCTGCGCTATCGCGGTCGTGCCGTTACACGCGACGACGTCGATCAGATCCGCGAGCTTGTCGCAGCCCACCCGGAGCAGAGCCGGCGGGCGCTGTCGGAGACGCTGTGTAGCGCCT
>Ga0302326_10026347_pt1 | contig 11753 bp, 3 predicted proteins | sample Palsa_T0_3_FD_202264 | JGI IMG/M metagenome (GOLD analysis project Ga0302326, IMG submission 202264) | Peat permafrost microbial communities from Stordalen Mire near Abisko, Sweden - Palsa_T0_3 | ecosystem: Environmental > Terrestrial > Soil > Palsa > Peat permafrost | place: Sweden: Abisko... | reverse complement strand
TAACCGCTCGCCGCTGGCACAAGGTTAAGGACGTCGTCGCGGTTGTCGCGGACCTCAAAAACTCCACCAAACTGGGCACCGGTATATGGGCCGCCTCGACCGCCAGCATTTACCAGGGGTCGCGACCCTCAACTCTGCGCAATCCCGACATAATCAACGTGGTCCCAGCTCTTAATACAGCCATAGGGTGGACCCGCATCGACGGCAACTAACGTGTGCGTCAATTGTGCGCGTCGATGCCGATAACAGTTGCCTGGCGAGCGCCGCCTTTTTCTACGAGCACCAGCAAGGACGCATGTCGGTCCGCAACACCCGCGCGGCATCATGTGATCTGCGGGCGGCACCATACTCCCAGGCCAACCGAGGTGTCGCGGAACAACATCACCCCGCAACGCGGGGATCAACGCGGCCGCGGGGCCGCGATCCCATAGCGCACACGCCGGCACCATGTGGGTCGGCGCCCGCATCCGCAGGGCATGTTGCCAGCAGCCAGACGCGAACGCGTGGAGACACCGCGAGACTGGCGCGCAGGCCTGGCGCCGGCCCTTCGTAGCTGAATTTCCACATCCGCCGCTGTCCGGCGCGCGCAACTCAGCCGCAGTCATTGGTTTCCATCCGCGCCGGCGGCGGTCGCGCCACCAGGGCCGCTCGCACCGGCTGTCCGGCGTGCGCGGCAATCCAGTCGGCCAACCCGGCGACGGTCGGTGTGTCGAACACCACCCGGATCGGCACCTCGACCCCCAGTTCGGCCCGGATCCGCACCACCAGCCGCGTCGCCGACAGCGAATGCCCACCCAAATCGAAAAACCCGTCATCGACACCGACGCGCGCCACCCCCAACACCTCGGCGAAGATCGCGGCCAACACCTGCTCGCGGGCATCGCGCGGCTCCCGATAGTCCACCGCACTGGCGAACTGCGGGGCTGGCAACGCCCGCCGATCCAGTTTGCCGTTGACCGTCAACGGCAACCGCTCAAGCACCACAACCACCGCCGGCACCATGTATTCCGGCAACCGCACACCAGCATACCGGCGCACCTCAACCGCCAACTGGGCCCGCTGGTCTGCGGCGCCGGAAACATCCACAAAATCGGTGCCGGCGTCGATAGCCGGGTCGGGCACGATATAGCCCACCAGGTGCTTGTCGCTTATGTCCTCGCCGGCACCCGGGGTGGTGTGGACGGTGACCACCGCCTGAGTCACCCGCGGATGGCCGGCCAGCACCGTTTGCACCTCACCGGGCTCGACCCGGAACCCGCGGATCTTGACCTGATCATCGGCTCGCCCGACGAACTCCAGCCGGCCCGCCGCCACCCAGCGCACCACATCACCGGTGCGATACATCCGCGACCCCGCCGGCCCGAACGGACACGCCACAAACCGCCCCGCGGTCAACCCCGCCCGCCCCCGATACCCCCGCGCAACCTGCCGTCCGGCGATATACAACTCACCGGCCACCCCCACCGGCACCGGACACAACCCCGCATCCAAGACGAACACCCGCACAGTGCCCAACGGGCCACCAATCGGGGATGCGTCGCTTTCGGCGTCTTCGCTGGCCAGCTCCATATAAGTAGCGTGCACACTAGCTTCGGTAATGCCGTACATGTTGATCAAAATTGGTGCGTGGGCGCGCTCACCGGGATACCAACCTCGCAGCAGAGATGTATTTAAAGCCTCCCCAGCGAAAATCACCATCCGTAACGTAGGTTTATCTGCGCTGGTCAGGCATTCGCGCTCCGCGTGTATCAATTCATAAAATGCTGACGGCGTCTGACTGAGCACCGTAATGCGTTTATTCAGAACTAGTTGCCACAGGGCTTGCGGCGATCGCACCGTATCCCACGGCACGACCACAACGCGCGCTCCGTGAAGCAGTGCTCCCCACAACTCCCACGCCGAGACATCGAACCCAGGCGAATGACACCACGCCCAGACATCCGTATGAGTCAAACCACGCCGCTGTTCGAATCCAGTAAACAATGCCACGACGTTGTGGTGGGTGATGGCGACGGCTTTGGGTTGTCCGGTAGATCCGGAGGTGTACATGATGTAGGCCAGGTTGTCCGGTCGCGGCGGCACACCCTCCTGTGGGGAGTCGGGGGCAACGTCGATGCCGTAGTGCGGGAGATCGGCGGTATCGAGGGTGAGCACCTCGCCGTCGGTCTCGGGCAATGTGGGGGCGGTGGCGGTGTCGGTGATCAGCAATCGGGGGGCGGCGTCCGTGAGGATAAAGCTGGTGCGTTGGCTGGGGTAGTTCGGGTCGATCGGCAGGTAGGCGGCACCGGATTTAGCAATGGCCAGCAACGCGGTAACCAGCTGGGTACTGCGCGGCAAGGCCACGGCGATGACCGTTTCTGATCTGGCCCCATAGGTTTTCAGCCGGGCGGCGAGGTGGTTTGCCTGAGTGTCGAGTTCGCGGTAGGTCAATGTGCGGTTGTGGTCTTCGACCGCGGGCGCGTCGGGGGTGCGGGCGGCCTGGGTGGCGAACAGCTCGGCGAGGGTGGCCTCGGGGACCGCGGCGGTGTCGTTGCAGGTCTTCAGCAGGTGGTCGCGTTCGCCTGCGTCGATGATCTCGATCGTGTCGATGCGCCGGTTCGGGCCGGCGGAGACCGCCTCGAGGATGCGCAGGTAGTAGGTAGCGAACTTTTCGACGGTGCCGCGGTCGAACAGGTCGGTGGCGTATTCGATGATCCCGGTCAGCGGTTGGCGATATTTTCTGGCCGACGGCGGGTCGATGAGGGCGATGGCCAGGTCGAATCTGGTGGTGCGGGTGGCCCCAGGCAATATTTCAACGCCCAGTCCGTCCAATCCGACTTCGGGCAGGGAGTTGTTCTGCAGCGCGAACCACACCTGGAATAAGGGGTGGTGTGCGGTGGAGCGGGGCGGGTTGAGCAACTCCACCAACCGCTCGAACGGAGCGTCCTGGTTTTCGTAGGCCGCCAACGCTTTGGCGCGGACCTGCTCGAGCAGGCCACTAAACTGCGGGTTACCCGAGGTGTCGACCCGTAGCACCCAGGTGTTGACGAAAAATCCGACCAGATCGGCCAAGGCCGCATCGGTGCGTCCGGCGATCGGCCCGCCGATGGTCAAGTCATCACCGGCGCCGAGTTTGCGCAGCAGCACCGCCAACGCTGCCTGCAACACCATCGACGCGGTGGCGCCGCTGCGCCGGGCCAGCTGCTCGATGCGGACCCGCAACCGGGCATCGACAGTGAGTGGCACCACATCGCCGTGAAAGGACTGCCGGGGTGGGCGAGGCCGGTCAAACGGCAACAAGATCTGCTCGGGCGCCCCGGACAGCTCGGAGCGCCAATAGCCGAACTGGCGGGCCAACACGCTGTCGGGGTCATCGGCGCTGCCGAGGATGTCCTGTTGCCACAGGGTGAAGTCGGCGTATTGCACCGGCAACGGCGCCCAATCCGGGGGGTGCCCGGCGCGGCGGGCGGTGTAGGCGATCGACAGGTCCTGCGCCAGCGGCGCCAGCGACGCCCCGTCCGCGGCGATGTGATGGATCACCAGCACCAGCACCTGCTCGGCCGGCGACACCGTCAACAGCTGCGCCCGGATCGGTATCTCGGTGGCCAAATCGAACCGGTAGCGCGCGGCCTGCTCGACCGCCGCGGTCATCCCGGCAGCGGTCACCTCGCCCGCCGCAACCGGCACCACCACCGCCTCGGCTGGCAACACCTGCTGAGACGGCACCCCGTCGGCCTCACCGAACACCGTGCGCAGGCTCTCATGGCGGGTGACCACATCACTGAGAGCCGCGCTCAACGCCGCCAAATCCAACCGCCCGGCAAACCGCACCGCCAACGGAATGTTGTTCGCTACCGACGTGCCGTCATATTTGTAGAGAAACCACGACCGGGTCTGCGCGAACGACAACGGCAACCGCGCCGAATGCGGCCGCGCCACCAATGCCGTCTGCACGGGTTGCCCGTCATGTCCGGCGATCCAGTCGGCTAGCCCGGCGACGGTGGGCGCGTCGAACACCACCCGGATCGGGACTTCGACTTCGAGTTCGGCCCGGATCCGTACCACCAGCCGCGTCGCCGACAGTGAATGCCCGCCCAGGTCGAAGAACTCGTCGTCGATACCGACCCGCGCCACCCCCAGCACCTCGGCGAAGATCGCGGCCAACACCTGCTCGCGGGTGTTGCGCGGCGCCCGGTAGTCCACCGTGCTGGTGAACTGCGGGGCGGGCAATGCGCGGCGGTCCAGTTTGCCGTTGGCGGTCAACGGCAACAGCTCCATCACCACCACCGCCGCCGGCACCATGTATCCCGGTAACCGCGCGTCAGCGTACCGGCGCAGCTGAGCGGCCAGCTCGGCCCGCCCCTCGGAGGCGCTGGCTGGTTCGGGCACGATGTAGCCCACCAACTGCTTGTCGCCGACACCGGCGACCGCACCCGAGGTGGGGCTGGCGGTGACCACCGCTTGGCGCACCTGCGGATGTACGGCGAGCACCGCCTGCACCTCGCCGGGCTCGACGCGGAACCCGCGGATTTTGACCTGCTCGTCGGTGCGCCCTACGAACTCAAGCACCCCGTGGAGCGTCCAGCGCATCACATCGCCGGTGCGATACATGAGTGTCCCGGCCGGCCCGAACGGGCACGCCACGAACCGCTGCGCGGTCAACCCCGCCCGACCCTGATACCCCCGGGCCACCCCCGCCCCCGCTATATACAACTCACCGGCCACCCCCACCGGCACCGGACACAACCCGTCATCCAACACAAACACCCGGCAGTTGTGCTGCGGGCCTCCGATCGGCACGTTCTCGCCGTCGAAGACATCGACCCTCTGGCTGGTGGCCGACACCGTCGCCTCGGTCGGCCCGTACAGGTTGTGCAGTCGTGCCTGGCACACCGCGGCGAACGCCCGCGCCGTCTTTCCGGACAGTGCCTCACCGATGACGAACACATCCCGCAGCGACGTCAGCGCCTCACGCCGCACCGAGGCGCAGAACACCGCCAGCATCGACGGCACGAAATCGGTCAAGGTGACCCCGTGCGAGTGAATCGTCTCCGCCAAATACGCCGGGTTGCGGTGCCCGTCCGGCGCCGCCAACACCACCCGCGCACCCGCGATCAGCGGCGCCAGATACCCCCACAGCGACAAGTCGAACGTCGAGGCTGTTTTCTGCAGGTAGACATCGTCGGCTCCGATCCCGTATTCGGTGCGCATCCACACCAGCTGATTGACGATCGCGGCATGCGCAACCGCGACCCCTTTGGGCCGGCCCGTCGACCCGGAGGTGAAAATCACGTACGCGGTGTTGCCCGCACGCAACGGCGCCACACGATCCGCGTCGGTGATCGGATCGGCAGCCGCCGAAACATCGACAGCGTCGATGTCGACGACAGCCGCACCCGCGGCTCCGGTAAAACGATCCGCCGAGGTGCTCAGCACACACACCGGGTCGGCGGCCTGAATCACATACCGGTTGCGTTCGAACGATTGCTCGGGGTCGATCGGCACAAACGCCCCGCCCGCCGCCACGACCGCATGCATCGCCACCACCAACTCGATGCTGCGACCCATAGCCAGCCCTACCAACGTTTCCGGGCCGACACCCGCGGCGATCAAGAACCGGGCCAGCCGGTTCACCCGCGCGGCGAACTCGCGGTAGGTCAAGGTGTGGTTGTCATCTTCGATAGCGACCGCATCCGGGGTGCGGGCGGCTTGGGCGGCGAACAACTCGGCGAGGGTGGCCTCGGGGATCGCGGTGGCGGTGTCGTTGCATTCGGTGAGCAGCCGGTGGCGTTCGGCCGGGTTGATGATCTCGATCGACTCGATGCGCCGGTGCGGGTCGGCGGTGACCGCTTCGAGGATGCGTAGGTAGTAAGCGGTGAATCGTTCGACGGTGGCGTGGTCGAACAGGTCGGTGGCGTATTCGATGGTCCCGGCCAGCGGTTGGGGCTGTCCGGGGGTCGGCGGCGGGTCTTCGAGGGCGATGGCCAGGTCGAACCGGGCGGTGCGGGTGGACACGGGCAGCAACTCGATGTGCAGTGCGGGCAACTCGAATTTGGGTGCGGGGTTGTTGTGCAGCGCCAACGCCACCTGAAACAGCGGGTGATGTGCGGCCGAGCGGGTGGGGTTGAGCAGTTCCACCAGCCGCTCGAACGGGACGTCCTGGTTGTCGTAGGCGCCCAGCGCCTTGCCGCGGATCTGCTCGAGCAGGCCGCTAAAAGACGGGTTGTGTGAGGTGTCGACTCGCAGTACCCAGGTGTTGGCGAAAAACCCGACCAGATCGGCCAGGGCCGCATCGGTGCGCCCGGCGATCGGCCCCCCGATCAAATGGTCATCGCCGGCGCCGAGTTTGCGCAGCAGCACCGCCACCCCCGCCTGCAGCACCATCGATAATGTGGCCCCGGTGGCCCGGGCTAGCTGCTCGAGGCGTTCGCGTAGCCGCGCGTCGATCGAAAATGACACCACCTCCCCGGTAAACGACTGCCGGGGTGGGCGGGGCCGGTCGAACGGCAACGTGATCTGCTCGGGCGCCCCGGCCAGCTCGGAGCGCCAATAATCGAACTGGCGGGACAACAGACTGTCGGGGTCATCGGCACTACCGAGGACCTCGCGCTGCCACGAGGTGTAGTCGCCGTATTGCACCGGCAGCGGCGCCCAATCCGGGGCCCGCCCGGCGCACCGGGCGGTGTAGGCGACCGACAGATCCCGGGCCAGCGCCACCAGCGAGGCCCCGTCCGCGGCGATGTGGTGGATCACCAGCACCAGCACCTGCTCGGTCGGCGACACTCGCAGCAGATCAGCGCGGATCGGGATCTCGGTGGCCAAATCGAACCGGTATGCCGCGGCCTCCTCGACCGCCGCGGCCACCCCCGCCCCGGCCACCTCGCTCACCGCCACCGGCACCGCCGCCTCAGCGGCCAGCACCCGCTGAAACGGCACCCCGTCGGTCTCAACGAACACCGTGCGCAGGCTCTCGTGACGGGTGACCACATCGCCGATGGCCGCATTCATCGCCGCCGCATCCAGCCGGCCGGTCAACCGCATCGCCAACGGGATGGTGTAGGCCGCCGCCGGGCCCTCATATTTGTGCAGAAACCACAACCGCGCCTGCGCGAACGACAACGGCAACATCTCAGACATGGCCACCCCCAGAGCAGTTCGAGCAGTTGCGGGTTAGTGATGTAGTTGACGATGATCGGCGCCGAGACGTGCGGGATGTCTTTACCGGGCCCGTTTTTCGCCTGTTGCACCCCCGAACCGAATCGGTCTGCCGCGACGGTGGACCCGCGGATCGGCGTCTGCGGGGTGTGGAGGTAGGGCAGCCGCGGCAGCAGCGAATGTCGGCGCTGGCGATCCGGCAGGGCCTGCATGGCGTTGTCGAACCGCTGCAACTAGTCGCCGTAGTCGGCGATCCGCTGGATCGGGTGACCGGCGTCGATGAGGCAGTCGACGTATTCGTCGAGACCGATACCGTCGTCATTCGGGTTGGTCACGTGGTAGGTGCTTGTCGTCTTCGACCGCGGGCGCCTCGGGGGTGCGGGCGGCTTGGGTGGCGAACAACTCGGCGAGGGTGGCCTCGGGGATCGCGGTGGCGGTGTCGTTGCATTCGGTGAGCAGCCGGTGGCGTTCGGCCGGGTTGATGATCTCGATCGACTCGATGCGCCGGTGCGGGTCGGCGGTGACCGCTTCGAGGATGCGTAGGTAGTAAGCGGTGAATCGTTCGACGGTGGCGTGGTCGAACAGGTCGGTGGCGTATTCGATGGTCCCGGCCAGCGGTTGGGGCTGTCCGGGGGTCGGCGGCGGGTCTTCGAGGGCGATGGCCAGGTCGAACCGGGCGGTGCGGGTGGACACGGGCAGCAACTCGATGTGCAGTGCGGGCAACTCGAATTTGGGTGCGGGGTTGTTGTGCAGCGCCAACGCCACCTGAAACAGCGGGTGATGTGCGGCCGAGCGGGTGGGGTTGAGCAGTTCCACCAGCCGCTCGAACGGGACGTCCTGGTTGTCGTAGGCGCCCAGCGCCTTGCCGCGGATCTGCTCGAGCAGGCCGCTAAAAGACGGGTTGTGTGAGGTGTCGACTCGCAGTACCCAGGTGTTGGCGAAAAACCCGACCAGATCGGCCAGGGCCGCATCGGTGCGCCCGGCGATCGGCCCCCCGATCAAATGGTCATCGCCGGCGCCGAGTTTGCGCAGCAGCACCGCCACCCCCGCCTGCAGCACCATCGATAATGTGGCCCCGGTGGCCCGGGCTAGCTGCTCGAGGCGTTCGCGTAGCCGCGCGTCGATCGAAAATGACACCACCTCCCCGGTAAACGACTGCCGGGGTGGGCGGGGCCGGTCGAACGGCAACGTGATCTGCTCGGGCGCCCCGGCCAGCTCGGAGCGCCAATAATCGAACTGGCGGGACAACAGACTGTCGGGGTCATCGGCACTACCGAGGACCTCGCGCTGCCACGAGGTGTAGTCGCCGTATTGCACCGGCAGCGGCGCCCAATCCGGGGCCCGCCCGGCGCACCGGGCGGTGTAGGCGACCGACAGATCCCGGGCCAGCGCCACCAGCGAGGCCCCGTCCGCGGCGATGTGGTGGATCACCAGCACCAGCACCTGCTCGGTCGGCGACACTCGCAGCAGATCAGCGCGGATCGGGATCTCGGTGGCCAAATCGAACCGGTATGCCGCGGCCTCCTCGACCGCCGCGGCCACCCCCGCCCCGGCCACCTCGCTCACCGCCACCGGCACCGCCGCCTCAGCGGCCAGCACCCGCTGAAACGGCACCCCGTCGGTCTCAACGAACACCGTGCGCAGGCTCTCGTGACGGGTGACCACATCGCCGATGGCCGCATTCATCGCCGCCGCATCCAGCCGGCCGGTCAACCGCATCGCCAACGGGATGGTGTAGGCCGCCGCCGGGCCCTCATATTTGTGCAGAAACCACAACCGCGCCTGCGCGAACGACAACGGCAACCGCGCCGGCCGCGGCCGCGCCACCAGCCGCGCCCGCACCCGCCCGCGCGCACCGGCGGCAAGCCATGCAGCGAGTCCGGCCACCGTGGGGGTGTCGAACACCACCCGGATCGGGATGTCGCCGCCCAGCTCGGCGCGGATGCGGGCCACCAGCCGCGTCGCCGACAGCGAATGCCCACCCAGATCGAAGAACTCGTCATCGACACCGACCCGCGCCACCCCCAACACCTCGGCGAAGATCACGGCCAACACGGCCTCACGCTCATCACCGGGCGCCCGATAGACCACCGCACTAGTGAGCTGCGGGGCCGGCAACGCCCGCCGGTCCACCTTGCCGTTGACCGTCAACGGCAACGCCTCCATCACCACCACCACCGCGGGCACCATGTATCCCGGCAACCGAGCACTGACAAACCCCCGCAACTGGGCGGCCCACTCGGCGGGCTGTGTCGCCTCGGGCGCCTGCGCGGTGTGGGCATCGGCGCCGGTCTGTGCCTCGAGCACGACATAGCCGACGAGCTGTTTGACGCCGCTGCCGTCGATGCCACCCGGGGCGCGGTGGGCGATCACCACCGCCTGGCGCACCCAGGGGTGGGCGGTCAGGGTGGCTTCGATCTCGCCGGGCTCGATACGAAACCCACGAATCTTGACCTGCTCATCGGCGCGGCCGACGAACTCCAGCACCCCTTGGGCCGTCCAGCGCACCACATCCCCGCTGCGATACATCCGTGACCCGGCCGGCCCAAACGGACACGCCACGAATCGCTCCGCGGTCAACCCCGCCCGCCCCCGATACCCCCGGGCCACCCCCGCCCCGGCGATATACAACTCACCGGCCACCCCCACCGGCACCGGACACAACCCGCCGTCCAACACAAACACCCGCACATTGCCCAAGGGACCACCAATCGGTACCGACCCGCACGCACCCGCCATGGGGGCATCGAAGGTGTGATAGGTAGCGAAGGTCGTAGTCTCCGTCGGCCCGTAGCCGTTGATCACGACCAGTTGTGGATGCGCGGCCCGCAGCCTGGTAACGGCCCCGGGCGAAAGCGCATCGCCACCTACCCATAACTGGCGAACCGCGGTGAAGCTCTCGATTGGGCCGTCGACTACCAGATCGAGCAGCGCCGGGGTAAGGAATGCTGCGGTCACCTTGCGCGTGGTGATGAGCTGCGTTAAGGCGGTTACGTCGTAACTGGCGCCGGCAAGGATGACGAGCGCACCACCACGTAGCAGCGGCACCCACACCTCGTATGTTGAGGCATCAAACGCCAGGGGGGAGTGCACCAGGACTCGCCCTTGAGCGTCGCCCCAACAGTCATCCGAGGCCAGTTCCACGACACAGCGGTGGGTGATGGCGACGGCTTTAGGGTCTCCGGTGGATCCGGAGGTGTACATGATATAGGCCAGGTTATCCGGCCGCGCCCGCGGATTGTTGTGGCCGGGATCGGTGGTGGTGGGGTCGGGGGTTTCGGTGGTGTCGACCAGGAGCACCGCGATGTTGGCGGGGGGCAGGGTTTTGGCGGTGGCGGTGTCGGTGATCAGCAGGCGGGGGGCGGCGTCGGTGAGGATGGCGGTAGTGCGCTCGCTGGGGTAGGTCGGGTCGATGGGCAGATAGGCCGCGCCGGTTTTGGTGATCGCCACCAGCCCGGTAATCAGCTCGGCCGAGCGAGGCAGGGCCACCGCGATGATGGTTTCAGGCCCCGCCCCGTGGGCGTTGAGGCGATCGGCGAGATGGGTTGCCCGAGCGTCGAGTTGACGGTAGGTCAGTGTCTCGTTGTCGTCTTCGACGGCGACAGCGTCGGGGGTGCGGGCGACCTGCGCAGCGAACAATACCGGAATGGTCAACCGAGCGTTGGTTGCAGCTCCCGGTGACGCTGATGGTGACACCGCAGCCTCATCCGGCTTTATCATGCATCCACGGCAGACACGGGCGGTTGGAGTCAGACCAGAGTCCGTCCAGCAGCACCGTCGCGGCTGTGCCGACGATCATGATAGCGCCGTTGGCGACACCTCCTAACGGCACTCGACTGAGCTCTCTTTGGTCTTTCATCAATTTGCTTCGTTCGTCCTCGACGTGATTGGTGGCTCTGCGCTGTGCGTTACGCAGCGGGGCTCATCAACGTACGCCGTGAAGCTTGGGTTCGGCTGTCATGATTGTGCTTATCAACCTTGCCGACTCGAAGGTTGTTCACGACTCCGCTCGGGAGCTGCACTCTCAAATCAACTGCCCGTGGCGTCTCTGCACGACCGCCCCCAAACGCCCCGCCGACTACACTGCGTTTACCCGGATTGAATACGTCCGCGCCGCCCACCGGTATTTGAAACCGCCGCGCTCGATCGGGTATCGCTCATTTTGGCCTGCGCTCACCGCCGTCATCCCAGTTCGCGGCTACCTTCTTGCTAGGCTGCACCCGCGGTGGCTCGCCTGGCATCTCCGGAGTGCCGAACCGTTAAGCGTTGTTCTGACTAGGTAAAACACAGGTCGCACGGTGGCGTTGCAAGCCCTGTTATCGGGCGAATTCTCGCCCCACCGGCTGGTCCCAGAGCGCACACACGATGCGTCAGTACAAAGAGTCGGCTCCGGCTCGGAGCGTCGAGGACTTGCAATGGCTGACGTTCACTACGACCTGGATCCACGACGACTGCTTGCGCGCAGCTGAGGGCGGCGAGTGGGATGTCGCCACTTTCGTGCCGTCCCGGACACCTCGAGCCGGCCCGCACCCCGTCGCCGGTATCGCGCGCAACGTCGCGCGCCTCTCCGCCGACGATCCCGCCAAGGGCGGGAAGTACCAGATCAAGCGCGTGCTCAT
>Ga0302326_10026344_pt1 | contig 11754 bp, 14 predicted proteins | sample Palsa_T0_3_FD_202264 | JGI IMG/M metagenome (GOLD analysis project Ga0302326, IMG submission 202264) | Peat permafrost microbial communities from Stordalen Mire near Abisko, Sweden - Palsa_T0_3 | ecosystem: Environmental > Terrestrial > Soil > Palsa > Peat permafrost | place: Sweden: Abisko... | reverse complement strand
GTTTCTTGCGTGATGCTTTCGATCTGGTCGCGCTTCTCGCGCGTCTTCTTACGCACCACGTACATGTGGCGTCCGACGGGTGAGAGCGGCAGGATCATGAGCGGAATCACCGCGATTGCGATCAGCGAGAGGCGCCAATCCATATAGAACATCGCGACGAGTGTGGTGAGGATCGTCGCGATGTTGGTAACGATCGATACGAGGGTCCCGGTGACGACGTTATCGACGTTGTCGACGTCGCTCGAGACGCGGTTCATGATTTCGCCCGTCTTCGTATTGGTGAAAAACGAGATCGGCATGCGATGCAGATGCGAGACGAGGCTGGTGCGGATGTCACGCATGATGCCCTCGCCGACGAGCGAGTTCTGGTATCCCTGAAAGACGCCGAGCACGGCCGAAACCAGTGCCGCCGCGACCATGCCGCCGACATCGAACCAAAGTCCGCGCATGTCGTGCTTGGCGATCGAAACGTCGATGAGGTGCCGCGTGTAAAACGCGGGAGCCAGCCCGAGGCCGGCCGCCACGACGATGCACCCGAGCACGATCACTTCCTGGCGCCAGTACGGCAGGAACAGCCTGCCGAGCCGAGCCCAGTTGACCGCCCGCTTCACGGTCGGCTTCTGGGGATCGAACATCTGCGACCACATTAAATGGACGGGCGGGCCACCTAGCATCGGATATAGAGACCGCTAAACATGAGCATCAGTTGCTTTCGAGGGGAGCGGCCCCCCCAATTCAGAGTTCCTTCATAATTGCGGCCGAGGATCGTGGCTATGGACAATACGCTACGAGCCGGCGGCTTTGCCGCGTTGATCTTGGGTGCTTCCCTGCTGGGCGGCTGCAGCGGAACGACACCCTCGTTTGCGCAGCCGGCGCCCACCGCGACGCCCGTTGCCACGGCGACGCCCATGGCGACGGCGACGCCGGCGACCTCGCTGCTCGCGCACATGAACACGCTGGTTACGATCGGTTCGACCGTCGACCCAATCAATGGCGACCAAAATCCGTACGGATTGGCAATCGCGCCGGTTTCCGCGGGGCTCGTAACGGCGGGCGATCTGATCATTTGCAATTTCAACGACGGGCCGACCAATACGCAAGGGCACGGGACGACGATCGTCGGGCTTCATCCCGCGGTCGGATCGACGCCGTATAGGATCGCGCAGAACGGGAACTTGCGCGGCTGCGATGCGCTTTCGGTGGCCCCTGGAGGAAATATCTGGACCGCCGATTACAACGCCAACGACAACGCGATCTACGCACCGAGCGGAACGCCTCTCTATACGCTTGCGTCTTCCGCAGCCTACCCTTGGAGCGGGCCATGGGGCGAAATCTACGCCGCAAGCCCGGGAGGTTCGCGCGCTTTCTACGTGTCGAACGCCGGCGACGGGACGGTGGACCGCGTCACCGTCACCGGTGCGTCGCCCGCTTCTTTCACAGAAATCGCCGGCGGCTTCAGTATCAACCACGGGCAGCCCGGCTCGATCTCCGCTCCGGCCGGCCTCACCTACGATCCCTCGAGCGACACGCTCTACGTGATCGACACCAACGCGAACATGGTCTCGGCGATCGCAAAGGTTTCGACGCTGACGGCGCCCTCCGCGTCGTCCGTGAAAATCATCGCGCAGGGCGCGCCGTTGAACGGTCCGCTCAGTGCTGCACTGCTCCCGAACGGGAATCTGATCGTCGGCAACACGCTCGACGGCAACGGCACGAACCTGCTGATCGAAGTCTCACCCACCGCCGGAGTCCTGGCAATCAAGAACGTGGATACCGGTGCCGCCGGCGCTCTCTTCGGCATCGTGGCCGCAGGCACGACCGCGGCGCCGAAAATTTATTTCAACGACGACAACGCGAATTCGGTGGTTCTGCTCAGCACCTAAGCGTCAAAGCGCTTCGTCGTAGCCGGCCTGGGCGCGGGCGAGCGAACGAACGTGGGACTCGATCCAGTCGACGAGATCGCCGACGCGGGCCGCGCATTCGCGCCCAAGCGGCGTCAAGAGATACTCGACGTGCGGGGGCACCACGGGGAAACTGCGCCGCTCGATGAGCCCGTCGCGCTCCAACGCTCGCAGCGTCTGCGCCAGCATTTTCTCCGAGATGCCGCCGATCTGGTCGCGCAACTCTGAATAGCGCTTCTTGCGTTCCAGCAGCGCCCCGAGCACGAGGCTGCCCCAGCGGCTGAAGACGTGATCGAGAATTTCGCGCGTCAAGCAGGCGGCCTGGTAACAATCGCCCCGCCGGCTCACGGCTCCGCGCGACTTCGATTCGGGAGGTGTCACTAGCTTACTCAAAGGTACGTACTTCCTTTTCGTAAGCTTAACGTCTATACTCCGCTACGTCAACGACCGAGTGCGAAAAGCACGAGAGGAATTTATGGCTGGTACCAAACGAACGATCGCGATCACGGGCACGAGCAACGGTTTCGGCCGCTCGGCAGCCAAAACGTTTCTGAGTGCGGGATGGCGCGTCTACGCGACGATGCGCGACTCGGGCGGCCGCAACGCGAGCGCGGCCGCGGAACTGCGCAGCCTCGGTGCCGAGGTGCTCGAACTCGACGTCACGAGCGATGCCTCCGTCGATGCCGCGGCGTCGGCCATTCTCGCCGCGGGGCCGGTCGACGTCCTCGTCAACAATGCGGGCAACGCGTACATGGGTGTCGCGGAAGCTTTCACTCCGGCTGCGGCCGAGCGGCAATTCGCAACCAACGTCTTCGGACCACTGCGCGTGAACCGGGCATTCTTACCGGCGATGCGCGAGCGCCGCAGCGGGCTCATCGTGTACGTCAGCTCGGTCGTCGGACGCATGGTCGTTCCGTTTATGGGAGTCTATTCGGCGAGCAAGTGGGCGCTCGAAGCGCTCGCGGAGTCGTCGTCGTACGAACTGCGTCCCTTCGGCGTCGACGTGGCGCTCGTGGAGCCCGGAGCCTACGGCACGAACGTGTTCGCCTCGATGGTTTCCCCCGACGATACAGCGCGCCTCGCAGCATACGGCGATGTCGGCAAGATCTTCGAGCAGCTTGGCGCGGGCCTAGCCGAATCCGCCGAAGGACGCAGCGTCGATGATATCGGCAACGCGATCCTCGCGCTTGCCAATGCTCCGGCGGGGACGCGTCCGCTGCGCACGATCGTGCCCGAAAACCCGGCGATCGCGCAAATCAACGAGCACGCGGCCCCGATCCAGCGCGACATCCTGGCCGGCTACGGTCTCGGCGCGCTCTTGGCGCCGGAGGCTGCCGCGGTATAAACGCGGGACACGTTTCGATGGCGACCTCGGCGGTGCGCGAGCACCGCCGAGGTCGCCCGATTCAAGCGGTGGGCGTCGCCGTTACGCTTCGTCGCGCAGTGCGGAGCGAAGGGATTCGACGAGCTCGGCGCTCTGCGCGTGTCCGTGGCTCGAGACGGCGTGTTCGGCCGCGGCTTTGAGCACCTCAGCCTCGGTCCCGGTGATCGTGAGCGAGCACTTGCTCTCATTTGGAAAATCTCGGCAGTCCATGATTTTTCTAACGGATGTCTGCATGTAGCGGTTCCTCTCTTCTGCGTAGCTGGACTTTCGACCGTGAGATCGCGAACTTACGGACGCTTCGCGTAGTTGGTCGCTCCAAACCAGTCGACGACGACGGCCGGTTCGTCACCGATCACCCATGCGTCGTGACCCTTTGGGAGCGAGGTGATGTCTCCAGGCCCGGCGACGATCTCGGTACCGTCGTCCATGCGGATGCCTAGCCTGCCCGACACGTGGTATTGAAAGTGGGGCGCTTCACAACTTGCGGTCTGCGCCAGCGGCTTCACGTCGGTCGACCAGCGCCAACCGGGCTGGAAGACCAGGCGCCCGACTTCGGCGCCGCCGACCTTGAGAATCTCGGCCTTGCCGTTGGGGAACTCACGAACCTCATCGGGCTTCGCGAAGGTTTTGTGTTCGGTGCTTTGCTCGGTTGCGTGCATCGCATGCTCCTTTCCGCGGACGTACTCGAACTATCGGCCGGCGGAAGAGTTCCGCACAGCCGGGAGAGCGGGGATCGGAAATCTCCCTACAAGTAGGAGTATATCTACTAGTAGGTCAAAGTCAAGGGAGATGAGGGCAAGAAAAATCGACCGCCGGCCGGTCGCGCAGCCGCCGGTGGCGCAGCGTATCCTCGACGTCGCCGAACAGCTCGTTCAAACGCGAGGGTTCAACGGCTTTAGCTATGCCGACGTGGCGGAAACGCTGCTCGTTACGAAGGCGAGCCTGCACTACCATTTCCCTGCGAAGGCGGACCTCGGCCGCGCGTTGATCGAGCGCTATCATCTGGTTTTCGGACAAGCACTCGCGGCGATCGACCGGCAGGTGCCGGACGCCCGCGGCAAACTGCGGCGCTACATCGGCTTGTACGACTCGGTGCTGCGCAACAATCGGATGTGTTTGTGCGGCATGCTCGCGGCCGAATATGCAACGCTCCCAATCCAAATGCAGAAGGAGCTGCTGCGTTTCTTCGACGCAAACGAGGTGTGGCTTGCGACGGTGCTCGAAGACGGGCGTCGAGCGGGTGACCTTTCTTTTCGAGGACCGGCAAAGCAGCGGGCGCGAAGCATTCTCGGTGCCTTGGAGGGCGCGATGTTGGTTGCACGCGCGTACGGAAACGGCCGCCGCTTTCTCTCCGCTGCGAAGCAGGTCCTGGCGGACGTGTGCATCGAGCACGCCGCCGAACGAGAGCTTATGGCGTCTGCGGCGTTTTAGGAGAGGGCGGGAATTCGCACGATGAAACGGGCGCCGCCCGCGTAGCGAATCTCGCCACCGTGGGCGTTTGCGACCCAGCGGCAGATCGCGAGACCCAGGCCGCTGCCGCGCGAGTCGCTGCCTTTCGCAAAACGTTCGAAGAGGTGCGGAACGACCCCGGGCGCGACGCCGGGGCCGTCGTCATCGACGGCCAGCACCGCCCACGCGTTGTCGACGCTCAACTCCACGACGACGCGCGTGAGCGCGCGTTCGCGAGCGTTGTCGACCAAGTTGCGCACTAACTGCGCGAGGCGCCGTTCGTCCGCCATGACGATCGCAGTCGCGGCCGTCAGGTGAATTTCCGGTGCCGGGTTCGCCGCGCTCGCGTCGCGGCAGACGCGCGCGACGATGTCGCCGAAGTCGACGGCCTCTCGTTCGAGCGCGTCGCCATCGCTCGTGCGCGCGAGGGTCAGGAGATCGCCGATCAACGCGCCGCTTTCGAGGGCGCGCCGCGAGATCGTCGCAAGCGCACGCCGTGCCTCGGCTTCGTCGCCGTTCAGCGCGGCCTGCGCCACGCTCGCGATCGCTCCGAGAGGCGTTCGCATTTCGTGGGCGATGTCGGCCGCGAATCGTTCCTCGCGTTCGCGCGCGATCGCGAGCGGCCGCAGGGCCTCCCGAGCGAGTACGTAGGACGCTGCGCCCACGAGCAGCAGCAGCAGAGCGTCGACGCTCAAAATCGCGTAGAGAGCCGGCCGCAGCGCCGCGGCGAAGCCCGCGCGTCCCTCGGGCGTGTCGAGCGCCGGTGCGACGATCGAGCGATAGTTATCCTCGACGAGAACGAAAGCCAAGATCGAGAGGCCGGCAACGACCACGGCAAAGACCGCGAGGTACGACAGCGTCAGGCGGACGAGCGCGCGGTTTTCGATCCCTGCTCGACGAGTTTGTAGCCGACGCCCCACACCGTTGCAATCGAGGCCGTCGTCCCCAGTTCCTTGAGCTTGCGGCGCAATTGACTCACGTACACGTCCACGATGTTGCTCGAACCCTGGAAATCGTAATCCCATATCTTTTCAAGAATTTGGGCGCGCGAGAGCGTCATGCCGCGATTGCGCGCGAGCAGTTCCAGGAGGCGGAACTCGGTCGTTCCGAGCTCCAGCGGAATCCCCGCGATCGTGACCGTACGAGCGTTCGCGTCCACCACGAGGGAGCCCACCGAAATGGCCGCCGGCTGGGGCGGCCGCTCGGCGCGCCGCAGGAGCGCGCGGACGCGTGCGGCCAGTTCTTCCGCATCGAAGGGCTTGATCAGATAGTCGTCGGCGCCCGCATCGAGGCCACGGATGCGGTCTTCCACGGCGTCCCGAGCGGTGAGCATCAGCACGGGCGTCGGCACGCGTTCGGCGCGCGCCGCTCGGCAGATCGAAAACCCGTCGCGGCCCGGGAGGGCGATATCGACGATCGCCACGTCGTACGATCCGCCCAACAGCTGGTCGAGGCCGGCCTGGCCGTCGGAGGCGACGTCGACGGCGTAGCGCTGCCGCGCCAGCATCGATGCGATGGCGCTCGAGATATCGGTGTCGTCTTCGATGACCAAAACTCGCATTATGGGCTCGGCTCCTGCGTCAGTACCCGAAGGGCCAGGGCACCGCGACCGTTGCGTAGCCCCCGAACGTCGGCGTCCCGCCTAGGAGATTCACCCGCCGCTCGAGGACGACCCGCACGTGCTTGAAGACGAGCGCCCCGGCGTATTCGAGGAGGGTGCGCGTCGGAAACGGGTTAGCAGCGTCATCGTACCGTACCGCCGCGAACACATGCGGCGTCACGAAATACTTCAAGCGCAGATATCCGCCGCTTGAGTCGGTCGCGCTATCCACGCCGTCGGGTGCGTTATCGCGGCCGAGCCATTGCTGGGCCGTCAAGTCGAGCGTCTTTTTGAAGAACAGAAAGTCGGCTCCGTAGCCTACACGATCGTAGGAGTCGGCGAACGTGGCCTGTCCCGGCAGCGATATGTTGCGCGCTCCATCCAAGATTTGCGCGTTGAGCTGAACGTTCGGCGTAACGGGAAGGCGTCCGAAGAGTCCGATTTCGGGGCGCTCGGCCGTCGTTTCGGTGCCGGTGAACACCGGTGCGCCGCCGTACGCGGCACCTTTGTACTCGCCGAACGCGAGCGTTCCGATCAGCGTCGCGCTTCCGACCTCGCGCTCGGTTTCGAAGCCGACGCGCGGCGCGTTGAGCGCGAGGTCGTTGTGTCCGACGGCCGTTCCGAAGTAGCCGTATTCCGAGATGCTGTCGAGGCGCTGGCCCGGCGACTGGGTCAACGGCACTTCGAACAATCCCAAGCGATACAGTTCTTTCGTATGCGCGTCGTACGTGGAAAGAAAGCCGAGATAGAAATTCGAGGGAGAGCCTTGCGAGCCGAGGCCGTAGTGCAGGTACACGTTGACGTTCCCGATATCTTCGTCGGCCAAGAGCGAATCCGATTCGCCCGGACTAAAGCGCCGGGCGCCGGGCACGGGCGAGTTCTCGTATTCGAAATTGTAGCGGAACGCAACACCCGTGGTGCCGTGGCGCGGCACGGAATCCGGCAGGCGATAGCCGTGGTTGCGAAACGCGTTGCCGAACGCGTTGAGCTCGGGCAGCGCGGTGTGACACGCAGCGCACGTCATGCGGTAGCGCTGCGCGAACACCGGCATGGCGCTCGCGCTCTGTTGCGCCGCTACGATCGCGCACAGCGTGAGCGCGGCGAAAACGCACGAGCGCGTCAAGGCGCGCAGCTCACTGGACATTGATCTTTGCCCTCATCGGCGATCCGTAGTGATAGAAGCAACCAAAGAGGTACGTCCCGGGAGCATCCGCGAGCAGCGTCTGCGAGAAGGAACCTGCCGTCAAATTTCCCGTGCTGAATCCCCCGGAGAGCGTCGAACTTGTCTGTATCAGGGCCGCGCTCGTGAACGGATAGGCGGTTGGAAAGGTGGTGCCCGCGATCGAGGTCGCGGTGTGGCTGAACCCGTCGGAATTGTGAAATTGAACGCCGTCGCCGACGCTGATCGTTGCGTCGAGCGGCAAGTAACCATCAACGTCGTTCGTCAGATCGACGTCGACGTGCAAGACGGTACCGGTAACGCCGGCCGAGCCTCCGCCGGACGATGCGAGACCGAACGAACCGGGCGTGCAAGCGGCACAGCAGAGCAGCGCCGCGATGGGGAACACGTGCTTCATGCACGCAGCGTAGCCGCGCCTAATGAAAAATGTCTGAACTAGTTCCGGATGCTAGCGCGCGATTGCGTCTCGCAGCGATTCCGCGAGATTGCGCAAGGCCGGATCGTCCGTGCCCGCGAGCGCGCCGTCGAAAGCCAAGCGCGCTTCGTCCTTCTTGCCTTCGTGCAGTAACACGGCGCCAAGCGCGATTTGCGCGCGCGTGTAGTGCGGCGAAAGTACGATCGCCGCGCGCAGCTCGCGTTCCGCATCGTCGAAGCGGCCGAGTTGCTGCTCGGCGAGCGCGATATCGTAGTGCGCGACCGCATACGACGGATCCGCGCTCGAGAGCGCCCGGAAGTCACGCAAGGCCGTCGCGTCGTCGCCGGCGTGCAGCGCCGTGATGCCGCGCTCGTACAGCGCGCGTGCGGAGTCGGGCGCGGCGGCGACGAATGCGTCTGCGGCCGCGCGCGCGGCCGGCACGTTCCCCGCGAGCAGATAGACCGACACGAGGTTCGCACGCGCCGCGAGAAACCCGGCATCGAGCGCGATTGCTTTTTCGTACGCGCTCGCCGCCGCGGCGAACTCGTCGCGCTCGGCGTGCGCGAAACCGAGATCGTAGTAAGCGGTCGAACCCTGCGGCTCCGGCGGATCGAGCGCAACGACCCGTGTGAATTCATCGACCGCCTGCGACCAATTTTGTGCGCCCTCGGCCTCGAACCCGATCTTGATGCGCTCGATGATCTCGCGATGCGTGGCGAGCGCGTGCAACGCGGCGGCGTCGGTCGTGCGCGGAATCGGTGTGACGCCCGCATAGGGCTGGGCCGATAGACCGAGCGGCGCGGCAGTCGCGACCGTCGCTGCGAACACGAATCCGCACGTAACCGAGAAGCGCATGCGGACGATGTCTAATATCCGTCGCTAGCGGGTAAGGTGGCCTCGTGGGCCACGCGAGCCTTCGCGCCTTGCTCGGGCTCGCAGTGCCAGCCGTTGCGGCCGAGTTCGTTGATCGGGCCAAGCTGTGCCGGAATCGCCGAGGCGTCGAGCTGCGTGCCGGCGACGGCATCGAGCGCGACGATCGAAGCCCGCGCGAAACCGGCACTCGCCAGCGTTAGCAGGGCGAGGGCGGTACCGAACACAAGGCGACGGCTGACCCCGAGCATCGGATATACTATACCGTGAAAACGTGAAGTTTTGCTGAAAACCGTTGTCCTCGCGGCGCTCCTGGCATTGACCGCGGGCGCCGCCGCAGGGGCCGCTCCGGACGATCTCCTGGTGGGGAGCGTTCGCGACGGCTCGGGGCTGCCCGTCTCGGGCGCCCAGGTGCGCGCCATCGGCGAGGGGGGCCGTCAAGTCGGTGCCGGGTCCGTCGAGGAGGACGGCACGTTCGCTCTCGTCCTGAGTTCCACGCCGCAAGTCGTCGAGGTCCACTGCCGGTATTGCCGCTCGCAACGCGTCGCCGTGAGCGGGGCCTCCAATCTGGTCGTGATCGTCCAGCGCTACGCCGCCCTCGAGAGCGACGTGCCGACCTCCGGAGATTTGGCTGCGCTCCCCTATGGCCGCATTGCGGACGACCTCGCGCTGATGCCGTTCGTCGTTGCGAGCGCCGGTGATACCAATGTCTCGGAGCGCAGCCTGGCGGGCGGCCGCGGTCTGATTCTCGATAGCGGCGTGCCGCTCGGCGATTTCGCGACCGGCAGTTCTGCCCTCGTGGATTTTCCGGACCGGTACGTGCAGTCGATCTCGGTCACCGGTCCCGCAGAGGCGTTTCGCTACGGCAGTTATGCGGGCGGCGGCATCTTCGCTCTCGGCCCCGCGTCCGAGCCCGCGACGTACGCCGCGGTCGATAGCGGCGCGGCTCCGGCGCTCGCGCTCGAGCCGGACTTCGCAACGGTGCATCCCGCGTACGGCGAGTCGAACGACGACGGAATCCTCGCGCGCCGCGCCGACCTCGGCGTCACCTCGGATTTTGCGGGCGGCGTGCTCGATGCGTCCACCGGCGGCGCGAGCGAGCAATTCGGCGAGTACGGCCCGGGCGGAGATGCGGCTTCGCGCAGCGCGGATCTGTTTCACGTCGGCTACGCCACGTCGTCGCGGCGCTATCGATCGTTCGTAGATTTTTCCGCCGCCGACGTCGCGGTTTTCGACGATGTGACGGAACAAAATGAGTATCGCTCGAGCTACCTCTCGGCCGACGTGCGGCTCGAGCAGCCCGGCCCCGTGACGGTTGCGATCGGTGCGCTCACGACGCGTCAGACGGCGTTTGCATTGGCCGACGTACCGCTGACGGGCCGCTCGTATAACGAGACGAGCTACGTTGAAGCGAAAACTGGAACGGAGGATGCCGGCGCCTACGCAGGCCTCGGCCTCTCCGACATCACGGTACTCGAAACGCTGAGCGACGGACGCAGCGACGGTGCGCGACTCGCGCTCGTGCCTTCGTTCGGCGGGCGCGTGCCGCTCGGATCGAGCGGTATCTACGCCCGCGCCGGATACTCCGAGTCGCTGCGCGTGCCGACGCTCATCGAGAGCGAAACGGAAGCGCTCACGCCTCCGAACGGCGCGCCCCTCGAGCGCGACGAACTCGAAGAGATCGCGCTCGGCTTCGACGACGGCGGACGCGTTCGCGGTGAGGGGATCGCCTATCGCGAGGACGTTCACGGCTTCGACGAAACCCGGCAACTCGGCCTCGGCGCATCGCTCGTGTGGCAAATCGCGCCGCTCGTCAGTTTGCGCGCGTGGACGCTGCGCGCGACGCCGCAGGACTACGATCAGAGCTACCAGGTATTCCAGGGCTACGACGGGAGCGGCTACCAAAGCAGCTACGGTGTCCCGCCGCAGGCGCAGACGAGCCGCCAAGTCGGCTGGGCGACCTACGCGAACGGCAACGGCCTTCGCTTCGATGCGATCGCGCATCGCGATATCGGGCTCGGGACGAACGGAATCCGGCTCGACGGCGATGCGTACGTGCCGTTCGCACGGCAGGCCGCGCTCGATGTCGGCACGGCGCAAACCGTCGGCAAGCGGCACTTTTATCTCGGGTTGCGCACGCGCTAGCGGCGCTCTTCAGAGTTCATTCAGAAACTCTGTATAGGCTCGGCGCAGGAGGAAAGAGATGCGCCCGAATTCCATTTGCCTCGCCGCTGCGTTTACGGCCGCCGGTTTGACTGCGTGCAGCAGCAACAGCGCGAGCCCCGTCGCGCCGGTCAATGCAACCCCAACGCCCGTGGCCACCGCGACCCCGACGCCGGGCGCCACGGCTACGCCGACGCCGGTCGTGACGCCGACGCCGACCCCCGCCGGAAGTGCGACGCCGACTGCGACGCCGACGAAGACGCCGGCACCGACACCGACACCGACCCCGACACCAACGGCCACCGCGCAACCCCAAATGGTTCACATCGGGTTCGGTCACGCCACAACGTCCGATCCGCCGTTCGGCGACGTCTCGTACTACACGGGTTCGTCGACGGCGAACGCGCCCGCCTCGATCGTTACGGTCGCCGCGGGATCCAAGATCGTCTTCGAGAGCGACTCTGGTCAACCACCGCACACGGCGTCCGGGCTCGGTTCGTCCGGATTCCCCACAACGTTCGATAACTCGGGCGGCACGACGGCCACCGGAAGCACGATCGACGGTGGGACGACATGGTCGACCGGAACGCTCCAAACCGGGACGATGTCATCCGTCTTCACCGTCGGACCTGCGGGCGACTACTACTTCGGATGCTATTACCACTACGTCTCGTCCGCGATGCGAGACGTGATCGTGTCGAAATAAGGCGATCGAAAATGAACGGGATAGAACGAACGCGATAGGATGAAGACGCTCGCATTCTGCTTGTTTGTCCTCGCGTGCGCGACAAG
>Ga0302326_10026341_pt1 | contig 11755 bp, 8 predicted proteins | sample Palsa_T0_3_FD_202264 | JGI IMG/M metagenome (GOLD analysis project Ga0302326, IMG submission 202264) | Peat permafrost microbial communities from Stordalen Mire near Abisko, Sweden - Palsa_T0_3 | ecosystem: Environmental > Terrestrial > Soil > Palsa > Peat permafrost | place: Sweden: Abisko... | reverse complement strand
TGCCGCCGCGAGATGTCGACGATGTCGTGGCCGGCCGCCCGCAGCTTGTCGAACACGGCGGCGCGATGCGCCGGCTGTGCAATCGACTCGCCGCAGACCACCGCAAATCGGGAGCCGATCGCCATGACCACATTGGTGTGATACACGGGCAGGCCGCCGCCGTCGCCCGCTTCGAATGTCACGAGTTCATAGTCCAGCAGCTGTGCGAACTCTCCGAGCACATCGAGATCGGTGCGCGGCGAAAGACTGGCGTACGCCACCCGATGCGCCCGATCCAGCACGACGCTGCCCGTTCCCTCCAAAAACTTTCCCTCGGTCTCGCGATGGGTCAGATCGATCGTGCGCACGATTCGAAAGCCGCCCTCGCGGACCACGTGGTCGAGAAGGTCCTCGCGCCGCTCGCAACGCCGATTGGGCGCCAGCATGGGATACAGCGCCACCGTGCCGTCGAAATGAAAACTGACCCAGTTGTTGGGGAATAGAGCGTCCGGCTTCGCCGGCCACGGCGTATCGGGGGCAATCAGCACTTCCACGCCGGCGCGCTGCAGCGCCTGTGCCAGTCCGTCGAACTCGGCCAATGCAAGCTCTTGCGCCTCCGCGGCTTCCGATGACGCGGGCGGCCGCTGGAAGGCATTGCTCGCCGCTGTTTGCTGATTGAATCCGAAACTGGCCGGCCGCACCATGAGGACTGCCCTGGCGCTTTGCGGTTCCTGGCCGGAATAAGAAGGGACTGCCATGGCAAGGCACTATAATCAGGCGGCCGCAGACTGCAATGCCCGTTGACAGGGCCGGCCGCTTTCATCAAGGTGAGGCTGGCCGGCTCCGTCGGCTAATCTAGGCATATCCGCGGTACGCGTATCTGCGGGCCAAATATGGGGGAGCCTTGCCGTTTTCAATTGCCAAATCATTGCCCAAATTATTGGTGATAGTCGCAATCGCCGTGGTGGCCGTGGACGCGCGCGCCGCCCAAGCCCCCCTCTCTGCCGAGAAGCCCGCGGCGGCCTATGCTTTCACCTTCGATACCCTGCTGGCGGATGCCAAACGACGCGCCGGTACCGCCTATGCGCCGCAACGCAGCAGCCTGCCGGCCGTGCTCGACAAGCTGAGCCCCGAGCAGTACCGCAGCATTCAGTTCAACCCGGATGCCGGGATCTGGCGCGCCGAGGCGTTACCGTTTCGCCTCGAGCTGCTGCGCGTCCGGCAGAATCTGCAATCCACCGTCACGGTCTCCACCGTCGAGAACGGCATGGCCACGGACATCGCGCCGACGCCGGCCATGTTCGAGATGGCGCCGGCGCTGCCGGCACAATTGGGAAAAGTGTCGATTCCGCTCTCGGGCTTTCGCCTTCGCAGCCAGATCAACTCCAAGAAAATCTGGGACGAATTCCTGGTGTTCCAGGGCGCGAGCTACTTCCGCGCGGTGGCCCAGAATCTGCTTTACGGCCTGTCGGCGCGCGGCCTTGCCATCAACACGGCCGAGCCATCCGGTGAGGAATTCCCGGTATTCACGCATTTTTGGATCGAGCAGCCGGGCAAGCGTGCGAACTCCATCGTCATTTACGCCCTGCTCGAAAGCGAATCGGCCACGGGCGCCTACCGGTTCACCGTGCAGCCGGGCGTCGAGACGCTGACCGATGTGGATCTGACCGTATTCCCGCGCAGCGAAATTCGCGTCGTCGGCATCGCGCCGCTCACCTCGATGTTCCTCTTCGACGAAACCAACCGCGGCCGCCTCGATGACTATCGTCCGGAGGTGCACGACTCGGACGGATTGCTGATCGAATCGAAATCCGGCGAGCGTATATTTCGGCAGCTCGCGAATCCGACCAAGCTGCAGGTATCTTCCTTCACGACCGAAGCGCCGCAGGGCTTCGGACTGGTGCAGCGATCCCGGGAACAGAGCGATTTTCAGGACTTCGACGCCCGCTACGAGCGGCGGCCGAGCGCCTGGGTCGAACCCCAGGGCGAGTGGGGCGCCGGAGGCGTCGAACTGGTGGAGATACCGTCGGGCCGCGAAACCAATGACAATATCGTGGCGTTCTGGCGCCCCGTGCAACCCTTGGTGCCGGGGCACCCGGCACACTTCGCCTACCGCATCGTCTGGTGCGCGGAGCCCGCGCAGCCCAAGTCATTGGGGAAGACCGTCGCCACCCGCTCCGGCGCCAGTCTCGACGGCAAGCGGCGCGTATTCTTGCTGGATTTCGTCGGCGCGGGCGAGAAAATCGACGGCCTGCACCTCGACCTGTCCGCGTCCGCCGGCAAGATCTCGAACGCCACACTGATGTCGAACAGCGCGATGCACGGACTGCGCGCGAGCTTCGACATCGATCCGCGCGACGCCGAGTTGATCGAATTGCGTTTGCGGATCATGCGCGGCGATCGCCCCGTCACCGAAACTTGGCTGTACCGATGGACCTCGAGCTGAGCCCCGCCGCGGCGCCCGAACAGCAGATGGCGTCGGGCGGCATGCCGCCGGAGAATCCCGTGTACATGCGCGCGCAGGACTTGAGCTATCGTCCGCCGCGCCGCCCGGGCCATGGGTCGGGCGCGGCGGTTCTGTACGCACGCTTCATTCTGGCGGCGGTCACCTGCGGCGTGACCACCTATGGCGTGTATCAAATGCTGCAGGTCGTGCGCTTCGCGAGCATGACTCTGCTGCAAGGCTTGATGATCTTCTTCTTTGCGATATCCCTCGGCTGGATTGCCTTCGCGGCAGGATCCGTATTGGCCGGTGCCTCGAAGCGGCGCGATCCGAAACCGGAACCGCAGCAAGAACCGCCGCCCGGTTCCGGGGCCGCCGCCTCGCTCACCGCCCTCGTGATGCCCATCTACAATGAAGATCCGCTGCGCACCACGGCGGCGCTGCAAGCCATGGCGGAAGCGCTGGCGCACATCGATGCCCATCGCAATTTCGAGATCGTGATTCTCTCGGACTCGACCAACGCCGACGCATGGATTCGCGAAACCCTGAGCGTGGACCGGCTGCGCAAGTCGCTGCTGCCCATCATGCCGGTCTGGTACCGCCGGCGCTGGCAGAACATCGCGCGCAAGTCCGGCAACCTCGAGGACTTCGTGACGCGCTGGGGCGGCCGCTACGATCATATGATCGTGCTCGACGCCGACAGCCTGATCGATGCGCCCACTCTGCAGCGGCTGGCGCAGACCATGCAGGGCGATCCCGACCTGGGGATTCTGCAGACCGCTCCGCAGCTGATCGGTGCGGCTACTCTATTCGGCCGCCTGCAGCAATTCGCCGCCTGCGTCTACGGACCCGTCATCACCCGGGGCTTGAGCGCCTGGTCCGGCGACAGCGGCAACTATTGGGGGCACAACGCCATCATCCGCATGGCCGCATTCGCGGAAAATTGCGGCTTGCCGCTGCTCCCCGGCCGCAAGCCCTTCGGCGGCTTCGTCCTGTCGCACGATTTCGTCGAGGCCGCGCTGATGCGGCGTGGCGGATGGAAGGTGCGCATGGCCACCGACTACGGCGGCTCCTGGGAAGAATCCCCGCCCTCGCTCATCGATGTGGCCATCCGCGACCGGCGCTGGGCCCAGGGCAATCTGCAGCACATGAAAATCATCGGCTCGGCGGGACTGAGTTTCACGAGCCGGCTGCATCTCGGCGTCGGCATCATGAGCTACTTGTCCTCGCCCCTGTGGCTGGTGATGCTCGGCATCGGATTTGCGCTCGCAGTGCAGTCGCACTTGATTCGTCCCGAGTATTTCAACCACGATTTTCAGCTGTTCCCCTCGTGGCCGCGATTCGACGTCGAGCTGATGATGACCTTGTTGTGGTTCAGCATGATCGTGCTGTTGATCCCGAAGACGCTGGGCCTGATCCGCGCGCTGCTGTCGAGCCGCATCCGGCGCGGCGGCGGCGGGGTCATCGGGGTTGCGGCGAGTTTCCTGCTGGAAGTCGTCCTCTCAGCCCTGTACGCACCCGTCCTCATGTTGATCCAGAGCCGGCATGTCTTCGAGGTGTTCATGGGGCGCGACTCAGGCTGGAAGCCGCAGCGCCGCGACAGCGGCGGCACCAGCTGGTCCGACGCATGGCACTACCATAAGCGGCATATGCTGTTGAGCTGCGTGACTGCGGTGATCGTCTGGTTTCTCTCGCCGCCGCTGCTCGCGTGGCTGTCGCCGGCGCTGCTGGGACTTTTTCTGGCGGTGCCGCTGTCGCGTGCCAGCGGCAGCCAAAGGTTGGGCAGAATCCTGTCGCGCGTGGCGCTGCTACGAACGCCGGAGGAAGTGCAAACCCCGCCGTTGGTCGCGCGCCGCGAGGAGTTGGTGCGGCTGGCCGGACGGACGCCGGACGATGGGCTGCGCCACCTGGCGCGCAATCGCGAGGCTCGTCTGACGCACGTCGCCGGGAATTTGGCGAGGCCAGCGGACCCGCGCGGCCACCCGGACCCGCATGCCTTCACTGCGGAACAGAAATTGAAGGATGCCCACTCGCTCGAAGAGGCGCTGGCGTGGCTGACCCCCATCGAGCGCGTCGAAGTCGCGGGCGATGCGCGGCTGCTCAATCAGCTCGCGCTTCTTCCCGATGCCGACCGCCCCCTGTTTTTGATCTAAAAGGAACGAGCATGAAGCTTCGACGACGCGCAATACTCAAATCGGCCGTGGCACTGGCGGCCGGACAGTGGGCTTACCCCCAATTCGCGGTGGGCGCTGCGCCCGCGGCGGCTCCGCCGAGCCAACCCTTCGACTATGCATGGCTCAAGGGCCAGGCCCGCAAGCTCGCCGGCAATGCGTATCAGCCTTCGCAGGATACTCTGCCGCCGGCGATGGCCAAGCTCAGCTACGATCAATATCAAGCGCTGCGTTTTCGCACGGATCACGCCCTGTGGGCCAACTTGGGACTGCCGTTCCGCCTGCAGTTCTTCCATGTCGGCCGAAGCTTCGTGGAGCCGGTGCATCTCTATGAGATCGTCGACGGCCAGTCGCACGAAATCGTCTACGACACCGCGATGTTCGAATTCGACAAGGCGGGCATAGACCCGAAACCGATGCGGGGCCACACGGGCTTCGCGGGTTTTCGCGTGCAGTTCGTGACGGATTGGAAGGACGACGTCGCGGCATTCCTCGGCGCCAGCTATTTTCGCGCAGTGGGCAGCGATACCCGGCAGTACGGATTGTCGGCGCGCGCGCTGGCCGTGGATACGGCGTTCCCGCGCCCGGAGGAGTTCCCGCGTTTCACCGCCTTCTGGTTCGAGCGGCCGGTCAAGGATTCCGGAACTCTGACCTTGTACGCTCTGCTGGATTCGCCGAGCATCGCGGGCGCGTTGCGATTTCAGATTGCGCCCGGCGGCACCCAGGTCATGGACATCGACAGCGCACTGTACCCGCGCAAACCCATCGAGAGGCTGGGCGTGGCCCCCCTGACCAGCATGTTCTTCTACGGCGAGAACGATCGGCGGGCGGCGAACGACTGGCGGCCCGAGATCCACGACTCGGACGGCTTGTCGATGTGGACGGGCGCCGGCGAGTGGATCTGGCGGCCGCTCACGAACCCGGCGCTACTGCAATTCAGCTCCTACCTGGACGACAACCCGCGCGGCTTCGGCTTGCTGCAGCGGGATCGCGATTTCGATCATTATCAGGACGACGGCGTGTACTACGACCGCCGGCCGAGCCTGTGGGTGGAACCGAAACAGGGACCGAACGGCGGCTGGGGCAAGGGCTCGGTGCAATTGGTGGAAATCCCGACGGTGGATGAAACCTTCGACAACATCGTCGCGTTCTGGAATCCGGCCGACAAACCCAAGCCCGGGCAGGAATTGTTGTTCGGCTACCGCCTTTATTGGGGCACGCGCATGCCCTCCTCCTCGCCTCTCGGACAAACCGTCGCGACGCGCACCGGCATCGGCGGCACCGTCGGCATCAAGCGCCAATACTATTCCTGGCATTTCGCCGTCGATTTTGCCGGCGGGGAACTCGGCGCTCTCCCCAAGGACTCTGCCGTCGAAGCAGTGATCACAGCCTCGCACGGCCAGATCGAACACGTCACCGCGCACTATGTCCAGGAATTTCGCGGCTACCGCGCGCTATTCGACGTGAAGCCGCCCGAGGACGCCATCGACCCCATCGATCTGCGTCTGTACCTGCGCGTCGACGGCAGGCCACTGACGGAAACGTGGATTTATCTGTGGACGCCGCCGTCCTTGAAGGAACGCAAAGCGGCGATCGCCTGAGGCCGCGAATCGACGAGGGCGGCGGCAATTCGTCTCAGCCGCCGTCCTTCGGCCGTCCCTTCAATTGCCGCATCCGCTGGGTATCGCCCGTCGCGCGGCGCATCTCGCGCTCGCGTTTGACCCGCGACAGGCTCTCCCGCGGATTGAGGATGATCCAGCGCCACTCGTTGAGCTGGTGTTTGAGCAGGGGCAGCAAGGAGCGTTCGGTGGCCGATTCGACGCCGTCCCCCGGAAACAGGGTGCGGCAATACAGATCGAAGTACTCCGAGTACAGACTCTCGTAATGCTGCATCGGGTCAAGAAAGGCAGGGTCCTCGACCAGTCCGGTTCCGACATGACTCGTGCACAAGTAGCTGCACGCTTTGCGCACGTAGCCGGCGTGCTCTGCGATGACGGCGTATTGATAGCCGCGCGTGGGGTAGAAATAATTCAGTATCTGAGCTCGCTCTACGCCTCGTACTTCGTTGCGCCGCAGGTATTCGAATAGCGCCTTGCCGTGAATCAGACGCAGCGTGGTTTGCCGGAGCGCCGCCGCCTGGGCGCGCAGCACCCCGTAGTCGGCGACTTGGTGCATGAGGCCGGAATGCTCGTTTTCCCACAGTTCCCAAGTCCGCGCATTTTCCGAAACGCGGCGCGCTACCAGGTGCTCCTTGTCATCGTCGCTGCCCAGCGCACGCTCGATCCGGTCGGTGGATTCGCGCATGAGACGAGCATGACTGATTGCACTGCGGTGCACCGGTGACATCCTCCTGCGATTGGAATATTCGCGGCGACATCCCTGGCTCGGCCGGACCGCGTTATACGATTTGAAATCGTGAGGCCAGCTTACGGTAAGACGGCGTTATGCATGGACTCGCAACCATTGTGCGGCCGGGGCCGGTGTCGCGCAACACCTAGCCGAAACGCACCGCAGCAGTAATCGCGAGGCTTGCGCGAATCAGTACTGGCGAGATAACAACCAATGGGCGAGGCAGCGCAACGATTCGGCGCGGTCGCCAAAGGGTGCCAGCGCATTGATTGCCTGGCTGTGCAACAGACGAACTCGCTGTTGCGATGCAGTGATGCCGATGATGGCCGGATGAGTGGGTTTTGCGCGTTCGCTGTCCGCTCCGGTCGCCTTACCCAAGGTCGATACATCGCCGGTCACGTCGAGCAGATCGTCTTGAATCTGGAAAGCCAAACCCACGGCGGTCGCGAAACGCGTCAACCCGGCATAGAGATTCGCGTCCAGGGGCGGAACGCATTCGGCCGCCATCAGCACGCTGGCGCGGATCACCGCGCCGGTCTTGCGGGCATGCATGTCTTCCACTTGGCCGATGTCGAGCCGCGTGCCCTGCACCGCCAAGTCGATGGCCTGACCTCCCGCCATGCCGAAGGTGCCGCTGGCCTGGGCCAGCATATCGATCAAGCGCAGGCGTATTGCAGGCGAAGCCGGCAACGCCGGATCGGTGGCCAGCAATTGAAACGCCAGCGGCTGCAGCGCATCGCCTACCAGCAATGCGGTGGCTTCATCATAAGCCTTGTGGCAGGTGGGCCGGCCGCGGCGCAAATCGTCGTTATCCATGGCAGGCAAATCGTCGTGCACGAGCGAGTACACATGCACGAGTTCAACGGCACACGCCGCCGCCTCCACTTCGTCCTCCGACAAGCCCACCGCGCGCGCGGTGGCGAACAGCAATGCCGGCCGGATGCGCTTGCCCCCGCCCAGTACGCTGTAGCGCATGGCCTCGTGCAATCGCGCGGGAACCACGTTGGCTTGAGGAAGCCGCGCGGCTAGCGCGCCTTCCATACGCTCGCGCCAAGCCTCGAGTTGCGCACCGAATGCCTCGGTGTCTGCAGATTCGTCCTGCACGCGGATGCGGCGATCGGCTGCGTCGTTCACGCGCGTGGGCCGCCGTCGAACTCCCGCATCATGTGCTCTCCCTGCTCACGCGCTTGATCTCGCTCAAGGGGATTTCGGCCACCGTGCCGTAGCGTAAGCCGTCGGCGTACTTGATCGGCAAGTCCGGCGCCATGGGGCCTTTGACTCGTGGCCCGCGCATCCACACCGTCAATGCCTTCAGCGGGTGGCTGAATGCGTCGTTGACGGCCGTGCCCTCGAAGCCGCAATGCGCCATGCAGTTGTCGCAGCGCGGGTTCTTGCCTACGCCGTACTTCTCCCACTCGGTATCATCGATCAGAGACCGGTAGGTCGGCGCGTATCCTTCGTCCGAGAGCAGATAACAGGGCCGCTGCCAACCGAACACGTTGTAGGTTGGGTTGCTCCACGGCGTGCACTGATAGGTCTGGTTGCCGGCGAGAAAATCCAGGAACAGCGCGGAATGGTTGAACGACCAGGAGATGCCGGAGGGGCGGCGGCGCAGATTGAAAATATTCCGGAACAGCAGCTTGCTGGCGTTGCGTGCCAGGAATACGTCCTGTTTCGGCGCGTGATGATAGCTGTACCCCGGCGAAACCGTGATTCCCTCGACGCCGAGCTGCGTCGCCGTGTCGAAGAATTCGGCCACGTCCGTCGGGTCCTCGCCATTGAACAAAGTGCAATTGATGGTTACGCGAAAACCCTTGTCTTTGGCCAATTGAATGGCCGCAACCGCCTTGTCGTAAACCCCCTCCTGGCACACCGACTCGTCGTGACGCTGCCGATTGCCGTCCAAATGAATCGAGAACGTGAGATACGGCGAGGGCTGGTACTCATCGATGTGCTTGGACAGCAGAATCGCGTTGGTGCAGAGATAGACGAATTTCTCGCGCGCCACGATGCCGGCGACGATCTGCGGCATTTCCTTGTGAATGAGCGGTTCACCGCCCGGAATGGACACGATGGGCGCGCCGCACTCATCGACCGCGCGCAATGCGTCTTCGACGCTGACCCGCTTTTGCAGGATTTCCTTCGGGTAATCGATCTTGCCGCAGCCGGAGCAGGCGAGATTGCATTGGAACAGGGGTTCCAGCATCAGCACGAGTGGATAGCGCTTGTCGCCGCGCAGCTTACGCCCGGCAATATAGCGGGCGACCTTGTACATTTGGAGCAGTGGGATGGCCATGACGTATCTTACCGTGAGCGGGCCGCTTCGCCCAATTCTGATTGCAATCCGAGTACTTGGGCGCGGTGATCCCGCCAGACCCGATCCCATTCGATCTTGAACCAGGGGGTAAAGTTCCCGGCGTTCCCGGCGCCCCCGGCGGCCATTTCCGCCTGCAGCGCTTCGGGGCTCACCCAGCGCCAGGCCAGGATTTCATCCCCATCGACTTTGACAGAATCGGTGCAACGCCCGTAAAACACCGAACAAAGCTCGTTTTCGGCGCCCGTCTCGTCGAATTGCGCCTGATACTGAAACTTGAACAGAAATTGCAGCGGGCAGCGCAGGCCAAGTTCTTCGTAGAGCCGGCGATGAATCGCCGCTTCCATGCTTTCGGCGACCCGCGGATGGCTGCAGCAGCTATTCGACCAATACAGGGGCCACAGTCGCTTGGCCGCCGACCGCTGCTGAATCAGCAGTTCGCCGCTACCATTAAATATCAGCAATGAAAATGCCCGGTGCAGGATGCCTCGGCCCTCGTGGCACCGTGCCTTGCTCAGATGTCCGACGTCCTGATCGGCTTCGTCGACCAGAATCAGGGTATCCCTGTCCGCGGCGACACTTGCGCCGGTGGCGCGGTTGTCCTGTTGTTCGTCCATGACCGGATGATACCTGCTCGCGAAATGCCAGCGCCACCATCCGAAATGCCGATGCCAGCATCGCGGCTGCGGATAGAACCTCTTGCCGTCCGCGCTGTCGAACAACGCTTGTGCCCTGAATACGGAGTGTGCATCCGTGAATTCACCGACCATCACCCCCGAATCCTCCCGCGCGCGGCAGTCCTTGGACGACGCGCCCATTCGTCTCAGCAGCAAGCCCATTCGTCTCGGCAGCGAGGAGCACAAGATCCTCTTCTGCCGGACCTTGCTCGATACCTTCAATCCCTACAAGCCCGCGGTGATCGATTGGCCCGAACTCGACCCGGAGACGTGCGAGCGGCTGGTGACACTGCCGATCTGGGACATTGCGGTGCAGACCGAGGGCAAAGCCCGGCTCAACGTCGCATCTTATGCGCAGGTCACGCGCGACTCGCTGTTGCGCAAGGCGATCGAGCTCAATGCATTCGAAGAAGGCCGCCACAAGCATGTGCTCTCCAATCTCGTCGCCGCCTATGGCATCGAACTCGCGCCGGAGCCGGAGTACGTCGTGCGGGGCAATCCGGAATGGGCCTTCATGGTGACCGGGTATAGCGAGTGCATCGATAGTTTCTTCGCCTTCGGCCTGTTCGAATCGGCCAAGCGCTCCGGATTCTTTCCGGAAGAACTGGTGGACACCTTCGAACCGGTGATTCAAGAAGAAGCCCGTCACATCCTTTTCTTCGTCAATTGGGCCGCGTGGCATCGCCGCACCATGCCGCTTTGGCGGCGGCCCTTCTTTGAGCTGAAGGTGCTGGCCGTGTGGCTGTTTCTGGTCTGGGAACGCATCGGCATCGCCCGCAGTGTGGAAAGCGGTACACAGGACCACAATTTCACGGTGACCGGTGCGAAGTCGGTCGGCGACGACATCGACGTCGCCGCACTGATCGACCTCTGTCTGGCGGAGAACGAGCGGCGCATGGGCCTCTATGATGAGCGCTTGCTGCGGCCCCTCGCAGTGCCAGCCCTCGCGCGATTGGCGCGCCGTTTCATGCGTCCGAAGCAAACCGCCGGCAAATAACGTCAGTTCAGCCGGCCGCGCTCGCGAAACCAGCGCAGCGCATCCTCGAACGCCTCGACCGGCGGTCGCCAGCGGTATCCCAGTTCGCTGGCCGCCTTGCCGCTCGAAAAGAACATACGCTTGCGCGACATGCGCAAGCCCTCGAGCGTCACCCGGCCGCTGCGGCCGGTCACCTTGGTCATTGCTTCCGCTGCATAGGCGACCGGCAGCACCGCGATATACGGCAGGCGGATACGCGGCGGCTTGCGCCCGACGAGCCGCGCGATCTGCTCGAGAATCGTCCGCAAAGTCATGTCCTCGCCGCCCAATATATAGCGCTCGCCCGTTTTGCCGCGCTCGAACGCCAAGAGGTGCCCGGCGGCGACATCATCCACATGCACGATATTGAGTCCCGTGTCCACGTACGCGGGCATACGGCCCAACGCCGCATCCAGCACGAGCTGCCCGGTCGGGGTTGGCTTGATGTCACCGGGACCGACCGGCGTCGATGGGTTGACGATGACCACCGACATGCCCGTTCGAGCCGCATCGCGCGCCACCTCCTCCGCGAGGTACTTGGAACGCTTGTAATGGCCGATCATGTCGCTCAACGCCACGGGGCTGCGCTCTTCACCCGGCGTGCCATCCGTCGGAATGCCGATGGTGGCGACGCTGCTGGTGTAGACGGTGCGCTGGACTCCCACCTTGCGGGCGGCGCTCAAGATGTTGCGGGTTCCCTCGACATTGGTGAGATACAGCGGCTTGGGATCGCGCGCGCCCAGCCGGTAGTCGGCGGCGGCGTGAAACAGCGCCGAGCAGCCCTCGAGCGCGAGTTCGAGCGAGCCC